>ENA-USTZ01000060-USTZ01000060.1-human-gut-metagenome-genome-assembly--contig:-NODE-60-length-51849-cov-5.721452_pt1 | contig 51849 bp, 45 predicted proteins | sample MGYA00250049_ERZ773375 | MGnify/ENA primary metagenome ERZ773375 (study PRJEB29103, sample SAMN06111956) | human gut metagenome | biome: human gut; feature: ankylosing spondylitis patient; material...
ACAGTTGGCGGTCAGACCGCACAGACCCAGCGTGCCGCCCTCGGGCAGCACCTTGCCGCAGTATTCCTCGGCGGTGGGCACGCCCGGCTCGCCCATCCGCATCAGCTGGATCTCCGTGCCAGCGATCTCCTTCTCGGCCTGCACGAAGTAACGGCCATCGGCCCAGACAGCGCTCTCGGTCATGGTGACAACGAAGTTGGAGTTCTCGCCGTGGAAGCCGGAGAAATAGGTCAAGGAGGTGTAGTGGTCGGGCAGGTACTCGCTGGAATGCGGGTCGCCCACCGGAATGAGATAAAGGTCAACGCCGTTGGCGTCCATGGCGGCGCGCAGGGCAGCCAGACGCTCAGGAACCGTGTTCATGCTCATAATAAAAAGCCTTCTTTCTTACATCTGCCGGAAAAACGTCCGGCGGCGGTGATTTGCCGCTTCTTATTGTATCATTCCGGCGCGCGGATTGCAATTGCTGCGCGGTTTTTCTCAGTTGCTGCTGGCGGCCGGCAGTTCCGGCGGGGTGGTGCCGTCACTCTGGGGCGGCTGGCCCTGCGGCATCTGCCCGTCCGAAGGTGCCCCGTCCGGCGGCGTCATGCCGTCCGGTCTCTGTCCGCCGCGTCCTCCGGGCTGACCGTGATGCCGCCGTCCGAGAATTCCACCGTCACCACTTCATCCGGCGTGTAGGCGAGGCTCCCCGCCGCAACTATGGAAACTTCGCGGGAAAGCTGTGAAAAAACGGGAGCATTTCCGTGAAAACAGGGTGAAATCAGGTTCTTCCAAAACGCCAAAACGCCCGCCGGGTTCGTCCCGGCGGGCGTTTTGGTCATGGAGAAATAATAAGAGGAATGACAGGAGGTTTCACCCGCGGAACGCAGCGGTGTATACCGCCACCACTTCGTCCCGCGTGGGGGCGACCGGATTGGTAGACATGCAGGTGTCGTGCAGGGCAAGGTCGGCCAGCGCGGGGAAATCCGCAGGGTCCACTTTGTTCAGTTGGGCAAGGGTAGAAGGGATCCCGACGTCCGCGCTGAGCCGACGGACAAACTGGATGACCGCCGGTGCGGCGGCGTCGGGCGTCTGAGCACCCGGCACGCCCATGGCGGCTGCGATCTTCACGAACCGCTCCCGGCAGACCGGGCTGCGGCTGTTGAAGGCCAGCACATAGGGCAGCAGCACCGCGTTGCAGACGCCGTGGGGCAGATTGTAGTGCCCGCCCAGTGCGTGCGCCATGGCATGAACCATGCCAAGACCGGCGTTGGAGAAGGCCATGCCCGCCACGTTCTCGGCGTAGGCCATCATGGTGCGGGCCTCCTCGTCATGGCCGTTGGCCACGGCACGGGGAAGGCTGGCCACGATGGTGTTCATCGCCCAGTAGGCGTCCTTGTCGGTCAGGGGATTTGCGTTTTTCGAAAGCGCCGCCTCAATGGCATGGGTCAGAGCGTCCATGCCGGTGGCGGCGGTCAGCTTGGGCGGCATGGAGGACATGAAGTCTGTGTCGTTGACCGCGATGCTGACCATGCAGTTGGGGTCCACCATCGCCATTTTGCTGTGGCGGACGGGGTCGGTGACGATGTAGAAGGAGGTGCACTCGCTGCCGGTGCCCGCCGTGGTGTTCACGGCCACAATGGGCAGACCGGGTTTCGAGGACTTGTTCTCGCCCTCGTACTGCTCCACGGTGCCGCCGCACGCCACCACGATGCTGGCGGCCTTGGCGGTATCGATGGCGGAGCCGCCGCCCAGCGCCACCAACATCTGCACCTGCAGGGTGCGGGCCGCTTCGATGCAGTCGTTGACGACCTGCACCGTGGGGTTGGGCTGGACATTGTAGTACACCGCGTATTCCACTCCGGCACCGGAAAGCACCTGCCCTACGCGGGCAGCGGCACCGGAATCATAGAGGAAACGATCTGTGACCAGCAAGGCGCGGCGGATGCCCATCTTCTGAAGCTCTGGTCCCAGAAGCTGAATGGCACCCTTCCCGAAGAAGCTGGTCTTGACGGCGTTGATGCGTTCTGCCATGGTGGTCCCTCCCGCTTACTGCGCCTGACCGCAGACGATCTGCACCGGGTCCCAGATGGAGCAGGACGAGGACGAATAGACGAAATCGACCTGACCCAGCGCTTCCACGGTCATCCCGGCGCGGATGGCAACGGCAATGGCATTGATGCGGGCAGAAACATTCTTTTCGCCCCAGCCCTGTGCGCCCAGCACCTGCCGGGTGTTGGCCTCGTACACCAGCTTGAGGGTGATGCGGTGGGGGTTCGGGCAGATGCCCGGCCGGTCGGTGCCGGTGGCCATGGCGCTTTTGACGCGGAGGCCCGCCTTGCGGGCTTCGGTCTCGGTCAGGCCGGTGCGGGCGATCTCCAGATCGGCCACGCGGAGGCTGCTGGTGCGCAGCGAGCCGTCGCGGCAGGCAGCGCAGTCGCCCACGGCGTAGATGTTCGGCACGCTGGTGGCGAGGTCGGCTCCGATGAGCACTGCCCCGGCGGGGGAGAGTTCGGCCCCGGTGCCGGCTAGGATCGCGGTGTTGGGCGTCACGCCGATGGCCACGATGCACAGGTCACAGGGGTAGGTTCCCCGGTTGGTCTGCACCTGCTCCACAAAGGTCTTGCCGGGGAAGGCGCGGACCTGCTCGCCAAGGTTGAACTGCACGCCCTGCGCTTCCAGCTCTTTCTGGATCAGCTTGCTGACCTCCGGGTCGAACTGGGGCAGGAGCTGCTGCTCCTTTTCGATGATGCGGACGCTGCGGCCCAGCTTGAGGAAGGACTTTGCCACTTCCAGCCCGGCCCAGCTTCCGCCCAGCACCACGATATCCCGCACGTAGGGGGTGCGGACGAACTCCTTGAGGAAGATCAGATCCTCCACGGTCTTCAGCGTCTGCACGCCGACGCGGTCGCTGCCGGGCACCTGCGGCACCCGGTTGGAGGAACCGGTGGCGATCACGAGCTTGTCGTAGTGGTCGTCGAACACGCGGCCGGTGGCAAGGTCGCAGACGGTGATCTTCCGCGCCGCCGCGTCGATGCGCTGCACCTCGTGGCGCAGATGCGCGGTGATGCCCTGCGCGTTCAGCTCGGTCTCCTTGGCTTGGATGGCCTTGTTCAGGCTGTCCAGATCCTCGCACAGGTAATGGGGCAGACCGCCGGTGCCGCAGGAGTAGAATCCGCCTTTTTCGTAAACCGTGATCTGCGCTCCGCTCTCGCTGGCGGCAAGTCTGGCGGCGGCCGAAACGCCGGCGGCGATGCTGCCGATGATAATAATCTTCATTGTTTAAGCCTCACGATCCCGCCGGGAGGGCAGCCCCTCTCTGCGGCAAAACTTGCAGGGTGGTTTATTTGGTCAGGGTGGGGGGATTATCCACGATGCCCACGATGAACGCATCGATGGGCGAGGGATGATCCAGACCATGCTGGGTGGTCTCGTCGGTGGTGACCAATACCATCTCACCGACGCCCGCGCCGATGTTGTCGCCAGCCACGACCATGTCTTTCTTGGAGCCGTACACCGGCTCTACCAGCAAGAACTTATAGCCCACGAGCTCCGGCATTTTGCGGGTGGCAACGACGGTCCCCTTGACGATCCCTAAAATCATAACTTACTCCTCTTTGCCCAGCACGGTGACCAGCTGCCCCTGCCGCAGCAGGAAGGCGTTGCCGTCATCGGTGTCAATATGAAAATCCAGTGCGCACTTGTCGTTGGCGCGGATGAGCACGCCGCCCATCACACCGGGCTTTGGCCCGTCGATCCGCACCTGCACCCGGTCGCCATCGGCAAGGCCGAAGGCCGCCGCCTGCGCCGGGGTCATGTGGATGTGGCGGTCGGCGATCATCACACCCTCCGGCACGGTCAGCGTTCCGTTGGGGCCCCGCAGGGTCACGCCCGGCGTGCCCTTGGTGTCGCCGCTGGAGCGGACGGGTGCGCTGATGCCGATGTTGCGGCAGTCGGTCTGCGCCAGCTCGATCTGGGTCGCACTGCGCTCCGGGCCAAGGATGCGGACATGCTTGAGTTCGCCTTTGGGGCCGATGATGTCCAAACACTCCTCACAGGCGAACTGGCCCGGCTGGCTCAGCGGCTTTTTGGGGGTCAACTGGTAGCCGTAGCCGAACAGCTTGTCCACATCGCTGCGGGTCAGGTGGATATGGCGCACCGAAATGCCCACCGGCACCTGACGGCTCCGCTTTTGCAGCTCGGCCTTGACCGCCTGTGTGATCAGGAGCAGAAGCTGCTCCTGACTGATATCATGATAAACCAAGGCTCAGCGCCCCTTTCTGCTTTGGATGCAGCAGCTCAGCGCAGCTCCGGCATGCACTCGGACACGCTTGCGTGGGGGCGCGGGATGACCAGTGCGCTCACGACCTCGCCGATGCGGGAAGCGGCAGTCTGGCCAGCTTCCACAGCAGCCTTGACCGCGCCCACATCGCCCTGCACGAAGACGGTGACGAGACCTGCGCCGATCTTTTCCTGACCGACCAGAGAGACGTCTGCGCTCTTCAGCATGGCATCGGCAGCCTCGATGGAAGCGGTCAGGCCGTTGGTCTCGATCATGCCCAGAGCAGCATCCAGCGGGACCTGCTCACCGGCGGGCTGGCCGGACTTGCCGGTGGCGGGACCCTTGGCGGGCATGATGCGGGCCAGATCGGCATGGGGGCGTGCGATGACGTTGACGCAGAACAGCTCGCCCACGCGGGAAGCAGCCTCTTCGCCCGCCTCGGTAGCGGCCTTGACGGCACCGACTTCGCCGGTGACGATGACGGTGGTCAGGCCGGCACCGATGGTGTCGGAACCGATGAACTCCACGTCCGCAGCCTTCAGCATCGCATCCGTTGCGTCGATGTTGCCAACAAGACCCTTCGTCTCAATAAAACCCAGAGCTTTCATAAGTTGTTCCTCCTATCAGAACATTCAATCTATCGTGGTGGTGTTTCGTCCTTCAAAACTCAGATGATGCGGAGCCCGCCCTCGGCCAGCATACAGCGGCGGCGGCGGCAGAAGCTCTTCGCGCAGGTGATGCCCTCACCGGTCGACCCGGCGATGGTCATGGTGCAGTGCCCCTCGCCGCCGATGCCGACACCGGCCTTGGTGGCACTGTTCTTGACGTAGATGGTGGTCTCGATGACGCGGGCGAACCGGGTCATGTGATCCACATCCTTGGAGAAGATGGAAGCGGTGTGGCGGTTGCCGTGTTCGGCGGCGACGGCCCATTCCACGGCCTGTTCGAAGCTTTGGCACCGCACGATGGGCAGCACCGGCATCATCTGCTCCACGAGCACGAACGGATGGTCTGCGGGCACCTCGCAGATGGCGAGGCGGCAGCTGTCCGGCACATGGACGCCGATGGTCTCCAGAATGCGGGCGGCATCCTTGCCGACCCACTTCTTGTTCACCTCGTGGCCGCCGCCCTTCTTGGGCTGAAGCACGATGTTGACCAACTGCTCGGTCTGGGCCTTGTTCAGCAGGTATGCACCCTGCTTCTGCAATTCATGCAGCAGCCCGTCATACGCAGTGTTGACGGCAAAGACCTCTTTCTCTGCAAAGCAGAGGATGTTGTTATCAAAGGAGGCGCCCTCGTAGATCTTGCGGCCCGCCAGCTCGATGTCGGCGGTCTCGTCCACGATGACGGGCGGGTTGCCCGCACCAGCGCCGATGCACTTCTTGCCGCTGCGGAGCAGGGCGTTGACCATGCCCATGCCGCCGGTGCCCGCCATCAGGCGGATCTTGGGGTTCGCGGCCATCTTGTCCACGTTCTCCATGGTGGGTTCACGGGTCATGGTGATGAGGTTTGCCGGACCGCCCGCCTCGATGATGGCGGTGTTCAGGGTCTGAAGGCAGTCCGCAGAGACGTGCTTCGCGCGGGGGTGGACGTTGAACACGACGGTGTTGCCGCCCGCGATCATGCTGATGGTGTTGTTGATGATGGTCTCGGTGGGGTTGGTGGTGGGGGTGATGGAGCAGATGACGCCGAAGGGGGCATACTCTTCCAGCATCAGGCCCGCGTCGCCGCTCTTGGCTTCGGTGGTCAGGCATTCCGGGCCGGGGGTCTTGTTGATGACGGCAAGGTGCTTTTCCACCTTATCCTCGTAGCGGCCCATGCCGGTCTCCTCCACGATCTTGCGGCACCACTCCTCTACATGGGCGCGGGCGCAGCGGCGGATGGCCTCGATGATGCGCTGGCGGTCTTCGATCTTGTAGTTGGCAGCCCAGTCCCGCTGAGCCTTCCAAGCGGCCTCTACCGCGTCATCGACATTCTCGAAGACGCCGCGGTCCCCGGCCGCACCGCTGGCTGCGGGGCAGCCTGCAGCGGGTGCGCTCGTCTGGCTGCCGCCCATTCCGGCCAGCACCTGCTTGACGATCGCTTCAATTTCCTGCGAACTGATATCCATGGCTTTTTGTCCTTTCCGTGTTTTTCACACCGGTTGGAAAAACCGGATCCTTTTTACTGGAAGCTCTTCAGCGTTCGGCGGATGACTTCTGCCATCGCGGCATCCCGCGCGTTGGCGGGCTTCGCCGCAGCGGGAGCAGCTGCCGACTGCGGGGCCGGGGCCGGAGCGGGGGCGGCTGCGGGCTGCGCTTTGGGCAGGGTGGGCAGCGCCATGCCGGGCTGGATGAGCCCGGTCACGCCCGGCAGAGCCGAAACGGCGGGGGCTGGGGCAGCCGGGACCGGCTGCGGAGTCATCGGCTGTGGGATGGGCTGAGCCATCACCGGAGCGGGGGCGGCAGCGGCAGAGCCGCACTTGCCGCAGCCGGAGCAATGGCCGGTGCAGTGGCCGCTGCTGAGGCACTTGAAGCAGCCCAGCTTCGCGGTCACGGCGGCATAGTAGTCCAGCGCCTCGACCAAGTGGCTGGCGTCGGCGGGGGTCTTGCCCCACGTCATGCAGCCGTCATTTTCCAGCAGCACACCCTTATCGGTGCGGCAGAGGAGGCTGACCGCCTGTGCCAGCGCCTCCGGGTTCTGGGCGGGCAGCAACTGGATGCGGCCCAGCGCCCGGACGGCGGGGCTGAAGGCAGCGGGCTGCACCGACTGGCCCTGCATCCCCATCACGGCCGCACAGGCCGGATAGGTGTGCATCACACACTGGACATTTTCATTTTCCTGATAGATCTTCAGATGAACGGGCAGGTCTTCGGGCAGGGGCTTCGGCTTTGCGCTGAGCATTGCCTTGCCGTTCAGGTCCACGCGGACCAGCATATCCTGCGTCAGCGCGGCCTTGTCCGCCCCGGCGATGGTCACCCAGACGGCAGCCGGCCCGACCCGGACGCTCAGGCTGCCATCTCCGGCCACCAGAAAGCCCTTGGCCTCCAACCGGCGCGCCATCTCGATGATGGTCTTTTTCGCCTCGAAATCCGAGAGGTAAGTAACGCCTTGAATCACCATACGTTTCTTTCCTCCTTTTCAGCGGCGCAGCGGGGGGATGTGGAGCATGGCGCGGGCTTCGTCCGGCGTCATGGGCATCATCCCCTTGGATTTGACGATGTCCGACACCTTCGCGATCAGGGCGGCGTTGTTGTCCACATGGACGCCCGGCGCGATCATGTCCGAATCCTCGAAACCGATGCGGACGGTGGACGCGCCCATATCCAGCGCGGTCTTCACCATTTCCCAGTCCTCACGGTGGGCCTGTGTGTAGCCCCACAGGTAATCGCCGTTGGGGAAGTTCTCCTCCAGCGCGGCGATCATGTGGCGCAAAGCGGGCACCGTGGCGGGCATCTCGCCGCCGTGGCCGAAGACCAGCGCAAACAGGATGGGCTTGACGAAGTGGAACTTGTCGTTCAGCTCCCGCATCGTGTTGATCATGCCCAGCTCAAAGACCTCCGTCTCCGGGATCTTCTTGTTCTCCATGATGGTCTTGATGCAGTATTCCACATCCTTGATGGGGTTCTGATAGACCGAGGTGCCGAGGTTGACCGAGCCGACGTTCAGGCTGTTGGCCTCTACCCACGAGGGGTAGCAGGGCTGGACGCGCTCTTCAATGGTGAGGTTGGACACGCCGCCGGTGGAGATCTCGACCACGATGTCGCACATCTCGCGGATGTACATCACCGTTTCTTCCAGCAAGCTCAGATCCGGCGTCAGGTTGCCGTTCAGGTCGCGGCAGTGCAGATGCACCATGCACGCGCCGTTCTTGTAGCACTCATACACATCCCGTGCAATGGCGCGGGGGTTGATGAGGATATCGGTGGCCGCCACAGGCGCCACCGCGATCAGAATTTTTTTCATTGGCTGACACTCCTTGCGAAAAGCATTGGAGAAGTTAAACAAAGGATGCAAATCATGTTTTGAAGTCTACATCCCATCTTTTGAACTTGCAAATCCCCATCTGCCACACCCGGCAGATGGGATGCAGGTCATTTCCAGAAGATGTAGTGGTCTTGTACGGTGCCGGCGATCTGGTCCACCTGCCGCCGCTCAATGACGCTGAGCAGCTGGCGGTGAAGCTCGACGAACCGCTCGATCTCCTCCTCGCCCTTGGCCAGCACCTTGCGGGTAGTCTCGTACCGGCTGGGCAGGGTCAGGCGGGTGATGTACTCGGTGATGGTCGTCAGCATGGGGTTCTGGGCCGCGTTCGCGATCTGAGTGTGGAAGCGGCTGTCCAGCTCCAGCACCTTGTCCACCGAAGGCTCCGGCGAGTGCATTTCTGCCGAAAGCTCGCCGAAGATGCGGTACAGGTCTGGCAGGAAGGAGGCGATGTCGCTGCGCTGGATGATGACATTCAGCGTACCGATGTCGATGACGGAGCGCAGCTCCACGAACTCCTGCCAACTGTTCTTTTGTAAGATGATGCTGTAGAGCATCGGGTCCAGCATTTTCTGGTTGTAGCTCTCGCTGACGAAGGTCCCCTCGGCCCGCTTGATGTACAGGATGCCGTAGGCTTGCAGCTTCTTGACCGCCTCACGCACCGAGTTGCGCCCGGCACCGAACTGCTTGCACAGCTCCATTTCGGTGGGCAGCTTATCGCCCGGCCGGAGCGTACCGCTGATGATCTGGGAGATGATGCCGTCCAGCACCTGATCGACCACAGACTTTGCGGGGGTCTTCGCGCTCGATTCCATTGTCATAAAAATCCGCCTCCAATCCCGTTCGGGGTGGGAATTTTATCTGCTCCCCGGCAGGGAACGTTCTCCGGGAAGCTCCCTTCGAACATCACACGTTGAAATCTTTTAAGGTTTATCTCATTTTACCATATTCAGGAAGCAGATTCAATGGTTCTGCGCGGATTATGCCATCAAATAGGTGGGCAGCAGGACCAACTGCGGGAAGGCGATCAGTAGGGCGATGCAGATGAAGGTCGCGCCGATGAAGGGCAGCAGGGTGGGGAACACATCCTCGACCTTGATGTCCATCAGGTCACAGGCAACGTAGATGCACATGCCGACCGGGGGCGTGACCAGACCAACACCGATGACGACGGTGATCAGGACACTCAGAACGATGGGGTCGATGCCCACGCCGAGAGCGATGGGGTAGAGAATGGGCATGAACAGGGTCAGGGTCGCGATGGACTCCATGAACATGGTCACGATGAAGAAGATCAGCAGGATCATGATCAGGATGATGGTGGGATTGGTGGTGAAGCCCAGCATGGTGTTGGCCACCCACTTGTCGAAGCCGGCGGTGGTCAGCATGACGGTATAGAGCTTGGCTGCGCCGATGACGATGAAGATACGGCCGCTGGTGCGGACGGTCTCAGCGAAGGCAAACTTGATGTCCTCCCACTTCAGCTCGCGGTAGATGATGCCGCCAGCGAACAGACCATAAACGACCGCGATGACGCCAGCCTCCGTGGGGCTGACGATGCCCATGGTGATGGTGCCCACGATGATGATGGGCATCAGCAGGGCGGGCCAGCTCTCCCACAGACCGTGCAGCACAGGGCCGATGGAGAAGTGGCCCGGCTCCTTGGGGACACCCTCCTTCTTGGCCATGAAGTAGCTGACGATCATCTGGGCAAGGCCGCACATGACGCCGGGGATGATGCCGCCGAGGAACAGCTTACCGGTGGAGATGCCGCAGATACCGGCGATGACGACCATCGGGATGGACGGGGGGATGATGATGCCGATGGTGGAAGAAATAGCGGTAACGGCAACGGTGAACTTCTTGGAGTAGCCCTTGCGGACCATTTCCGGCATGAACATACCGGAGACACCGGCGGTATCTGCAACCGCCGAACCGGAAATGCCCGCGAAGATCATACTGGACAGGACGTTGACATGGGCCAGACCACCGTAGATGTGGCCGACGATGGAGTAGCAGAAGTCCATCAGGCGCTTGGAGATGCCGCCCTTGGACATGGTGAAACCGGCGAAGGTATACAGGGGGATGGCCAGCAGAGCAAAGCTGTTCATACCCTCAAACATACGCTGAGCGATGGTAACGGTGCTGCCGCCGCCGAGGAAGAGGATGCCGCCGATGGCGGACAGGCCCAAACTCATGGCGATGGGCACACCGAGGAACAGCAGAACGAAGAATGAGATCAGCAGCCAAGCGATCATTTGGATTCGCCTCCTTCGGGTTTTTCGGTGAGTTCAACGATCAGGTTGAGGATCGCAGACAGGGCGCACAGCGCACCGGCGATGGGGAAGATCATGTAGACCTGACCCATGGTGAACTGGGGCATGGTGGAGACAGCCTGTTTTGCGCGGGTGCACAGCTGGAAGCCGCCGTAAGTGACCATGATATAAAAGAGGGTGATGAAGACGTTGCGGATGATGACCAGCATCTTTTTGCCGAACGCCGTCTTGCCGAAGATGGAATCGACCACCTCCACGCGGAGGTTCGAGCCCATGGCGTTGATGCCGATGCAGGCGATGAGCATGGACCAGACGTTCAGGTACTGGCTGCTCTCCATATACCACTTGAAGCCGCCGATGCCGGGGGTCAGGCGGAGGACAACGTTTGCGAACAGGATCACCATCATCGCCGCACACAGAACGGCGGAGATGACGGTCGTGATCTTATCCAGCGCGGTTTGCAGTTTTTTCACGATACAAACTCCTTTCTTGGGGCGGGCTCTGAACAGAATGCAGGGGACAAAGGGCACTCCCCTTCGTCCCCTGCTTCGGTTTTATTTCCGTTGTTCTGAAAAGGCTCAGCGGCTCTCTTTCCAAGCCTTCAACTGGTCGAGCAGGTCGCCGTAGGTGTCGGCGTTGTCGGTCAGGACCTTCTCGGTGGCGGCTGCGAACGGAGCCAGATCGGGGCTGTTGATCTTCATGCCCTTCTCTTCCAGAGAGGAGACCAAGTCGTTGGTCTGCTGCTCGTTCAGCTCACGGTCGTAATCAGCGGATGCCTTGGCAGCGTCGGAAACGATCTGCTGCTGGTCGGCGCTCAGCTTCTTCCAGCTGGTCTCCGAGATGGTGAAGCACATGCCGGAGTAGATGTGGTTGGTGATGCTCAGGTACTCCTGAACCTCGTACAGGTTATTGTTGTAGATAACGGGGATGGGGTTCTCCTGTGCGTCGTAGGTCTTCTGCTGCAGAGCCTGATACAGCTCAGAGAAGCTCAGCGGCTGGGGGTTTGCGCCCAGAGCGGTCATGGTAGCCATGATGACGGGGTTCTCCGGGGTGCGGATCAGCAGACCCTTCATGTCGTCGGGGCTGTTGATGGGGCCCTTGGAGTTGGTCACGCAGCGGAAACCGTTGCAGTAGTGGGCCAGAACGCGCATGTTCTGCGCCAGCAGGCCTTCCTCAGCGGCGGCCTCGATGTCGCTGTCCATAAAGGCCCAAGCGTCGTCGAAGGTCTCGAACTGGAAGGGCAGTGCGGAGATGCCCATCTTAGCGTCGTAGGTCGCAAAGTTGGAAGCGTCGGTGACGATGATATCGACCGTGCCGGAATCCAGTGCGATGGAGTTGATCAGGTCGGCGTCGCCGCCCAGCTGGCCGGAGGGATACAGTTCAACGGTCACAGCGCCGCCGGTCTTCTCCTCGACCTCTTCCTTGAACTGCTGTGCGCCCTTTGCGCGGGGGTCTTCCTCATTGGTGGAGAAGCCCAGCTTCAGGGTAACGGATGCGCCGGAAGCAGCAGCCGAACCGGTGGAAGCTGCCGTGGAGCCGGTGGAGGCTGCGGCAGAGCTGCCAGAGCCGCCGCCGCAGGCGGTCAGACCCAGAGCTGCTGCAGAGAAACCGGCCACCTTCAGGAAGTCGCGGCGAGAAATCATCTTTTTCATAACTAATCTCCTTCAATTATGCTTTCATGGGCCGGACATGCCCCGGCCCTTTGTCCGTGGATCAGATGGTGCCTTTCTTTTCCAGTGCCTTCCGGAGTTCGGCTGCGCCGAAGCGGGGGCTGCTGAGGACGACCTTGCCGAACTTGTCGGCGATGTACTGCTCGCAGTAGGCCATGCTGCCCTGTGCGAAAACGATGACATCCACCTTATCGGCGATGGTACCGGCCATCTCGGTCATGCGGGCCTTGAACTGGTCCTGATCCAGACCGAATGCGCCGTCCACGAGGCAGTCCACAAGCTCGACGTGCTTGTTGCACTCGCGGGCCATCCGAAGGATGGTGCCCTTGGTGGGTTCCAGCGTGGTGGGCAGGGTCGCCATAACGCCGATGCGCTGGCCCTTGCGGACGGCCTCACGGCACATCTCTTCGTCCACGCGGACGATGGGCACGCCGATGTACTTTGCCACATCCTGTGCGCTGTCGGCCACTTCGCCGACGCTGCTGCAAAGGTTCAGCATGGCGTCCACGCCTTCCTCTGCGGCCTTCATGTACATGCCGATCAGGCGGGCAGCGGGTGCGGTGGTCACATAACCTGCCGCGCGGACATCTGCCAGAATGCTGGGGTCCTGCAGGCTGTACAGTTCGACATCGTCGCCCAGCTGCTTCTTGACTTCCTGCTCCACCAGCTCGATCAGCTCCGGGGTAGTGCTGGTATAGATCAAGCCTACCTTCATAATGGAAAAGCCTCCTTTTTCCGTTTCGAAATGTCGTTTCGCTCCGGACAAGCATTTTCGCAATGGATTTTTATTACATCCTATCTTGTTGCTTCATATCAACGCTTATCCGCTATTACATCCTACAATTAGATTACTCTTCAAAGCATCAAATGTAAATTGGCGAAAAGCCGATATTTCGCTTCCGTTTTCGTTGTTCTGCACAAATGTGGGACGAAAATGGTGAAAAATCATCCTTTTTCTGGACAACATCCCATCTTGCGGCGTATAATAAGAAAAAGAAAAAATCCCTTTCCGGGGAAGGAGCGTTGCAGAGATGAACCCATTCCAAAGCGATAATATCTGGAAAAAACAAGCGCGGCAGGGCCAAAAAAAGCCCCTTACGCCCGAAGAAGAGTGGAAGAAGCAGTTCAACAGCAACAGCCTGTGGCTGCTGGGCGGCGTGGTGCTGTTGGCGCTGTATCTGGGAGCCATCCGCGCGGGCAGCATCGCGCTGGACGGCAGCTCCACCGTGCTGGTGATCGTGGTGAGCTGCTTCTGCATCTACTCCGCCGCCACGCTGGGCAAGCTGTGGAAGAGCAGACCCGCCGATCCTTCGCCCAAGAAAAAATCAAAGTCCCGCAAATAACAAAAGCCGCGATGTACACAGCATCGCGGCTTTTGTGTTTGTCGGATCAGCCGAGCAGGATCTCCACGGCTTCGCGCAGGGTCGGCACCTCGCCGACGTTGCCGGGGAAGATGATGTACGGCGTGCCGGGGAAGAGGCTCTCCGCGCCGGTCTGCCAGACCGGGATGCCGGGGCGGATCTGGCCCAGCACCTTGGCGCACTTCACCCGCAGAGCCTTGACGCCCACATCACTGCTTGTGATGCCGCCCTTTGCCACCACGAAGGCGGGGGAGGCGGTCAGCTTGCCGACGCAGCTCTGGAGCGCATCGCTGATGGCCACGCTGCGGACGAGGGCCGCTTCCGGGGTGTCGTCCGGCAGGGTGAGCACCACACGCTTCGTGGAAACGCAGCAGGTGATGCCCTTCCGGATCTGTTCGGAGCAGTGGGCCACGATGGCGGCGGCTTCTTTTTCCAGCTCGCCGGGGACGAGCACCTTGTCGCTGTCCATCTCAATAAACTCGATGCCCGGTACTTTTTTCAATTCTTCAAGCTGGGCCGTGGTCTTTTTGCTGTGGCTACCCACCACGATGATGCCGCCTGCGCTGCTGTGCCGGGCAACCATCTGGCCGCGGGTCAGCAGAGGCTGGCTCGAAATGTTTCCGATGGCCTTGACGAGGGCTGCTGCGCTGCGGATGGTGAAGTGCCGCCCCCTTGCCATGGCGCGGTAAAGGGCCACCGCGAAGACCTGTACATCACAATCGGCAATGGCATTGACGATGATGTGGCCATGATCGTGGACGTTCAGGAGCTGCTGCTCGATGCCGTCAAAGTCCAGTGCGCGGAGGCTTTCCAGCGAGATGCAGGTCACGTCTGCCGCCTTGACGGCCCCGTGGGTCTTCTCCTCGATATACGCGCAGAGGTTGCTGGCGTGGTAGCCGAAGGTCTCGTCCTTGGCAAACTCGGTCTGGCCGCAGGGGATCAGCTCCTCGCCGTAGCGGACATAATGCACGTTGTCCAGTGTAAAACGGCCGCCCTCCCGGAAATAGGGGCAGAGGATGTCGCCGTCCATCTTGTAGCCGTTCTCTGCCTCGGTGACCTCCCGCAGCAGGTCGGTCTCCAGCGGGTAGTGGCCCCGCAGGGTGGAGTCGCCGCGGCTAATGATGAGGTAATCCATCCCGAACTCGCGGGCCACCTGTGCAGCGTTCTGCGCGATCTCGCGGTGGGCCTTGGTGGTCTCGGCCACGGTAAAACCACGGCTGTTCGTCAGGATAAAGAAGAGTTTTTCCGGCGCGGCAAAGCCTTTGCGCATACTCTCTACAGTCCAGTCCGTATAAACATAGATATCGTGTACCGTCTGGACGCCCGTAGGGTCGTCATCCAGCACGATGATCTTCCGGTGGCTGGCGGCAGCCTCGGCGGCGAGAGCGGCGCTCAGCTTGGCCTCGTCCGGCTGCGGAAAGGTGCCCAGAACCGCGGCACTGCGAACCTGTTCCATTTGAAAAACCTCCTTTATTCGTACAAAACCTGTGCGATCAGCACCAGCGGCTCGTCACCGAGACACGCGATCTGGTGGGTGTCGCCGGGCATGGCGGCGATGATGTCGCCGGTTTCAAGGATCTGCTCCTCGCCGTTGATGATGTGCTTTGCACGGCCGGAAACGATGACCATGCTCTCCATTTCATGCTCGTGGGTGTGCTTGCCGATGCTCACGCCCGGCGCCAGCGTGTGCCGCACATAGGCGCGGCCCTTGTTCAGCATCTCGGCCGGGGCATCCAGCAGCCGCTCCATCATCACAGTGCCTTCACCGCCCATGCAGTTGGGGATCGGGGTCGGGGTCATCTCCGAAGCTTTCTTGTATAACATCCCATGTTCCACCTTTCAATTCCGCTCGTTTCGGCAGGGTGAGCTTGCGCTTTTAAACATCCTACCTTTCATGTTAAGTTCATTATACATGATTGCAAGCGAAATGGCAAGATTTTTTCCATAGATTTACCGCCGTTTTGTGCAAAGTGTTTTTTCACGGCAGAGAGAAAGCCCCGCCATCCGGCGGGGCTTTCGGCGGGCTCAATCGTCCGTTTTCAGCTCCATATCCAGCTCCGGCATCAGCTCGTCGCTGATGATCGTCAGCATCTGCTCCAGCTTGTCCACATCCTCGGTGGGGAAACGATCCCGCACGCGCTCCACCACGGTGTGCAGGTAAGAGTAGCTGATGTTGTAATATTCGATATACTTCTTGGTCGGGCGGAGGTGGTATTCGCGCCGATCCTTGGTGGACTGGATCTTCTCCACATAGCCCTTCCGAACCAGACTGCCGATCTTATACGCCGCGTTCGGGGTGGAGATCTGCATCATGCGGGAAAACTCCGCGATGGTCGGCTCGCCCATCGCCATGATCCCCTCCATGCAGAAGGACTCTACCGTGGTCAGCGTGGCCTCGCGGGTGGCAAAGCGCTGAAACACGTTCTGGTAGAAGTGCAGCTTAAATTTAGTATAGACGTCATTGAATGCTTTTTCCAGCATGGTGCGGCTCCCTTCGATTCCCTCAATTTCTTTTAGTATATCATATTTTTGCCCGAACGCAAGCGAAAAAGTGCCCGCCGCGCAAAAAGGGGCTGTTGCAAATAACTCCCTCCGTCACGGCTTCGCCGTGCCAGCTCCCTCTCGGAGGGAGCCTTGGCGTAACGGCAAGCTGTGAAAGCCTCCCTCATTGAGGGAGGTGGCATCGCGTCAGCGATGACGGAAGGAGTTGTGCAACAGCCCCTTGCTGTTTATGGGAGAGTTATTTCATCAGCTTCTTGAGCTTGAGCCACGCGCCGAAAACGTCGTACTTGGTAACGTAACGGTCGGGGTCAAAGCGGGAAGCGTCGCTGTCGTCGGCGGGCTTCACAAGGCCGTTGTCGATGGCCCAGCGGGTCGCCTTCTGCAGTTCGATCTCCTCTGCGGGCACATCGCTGTACAGGCTCGGCACAGCCGCTTCGGGCTTGCCCGCCGTCTCCCACAGCAGCACCACCAGCTCACGCCGGTTGGCGGGCACAGCCACACCCTTCGGCAGGTTCAGCTGCAAGTAGCTGTCCACGCCAAGGCTCACGCCCTGCCACACCAAGATGCCGGCCGCTGCGCCGCCCACGGCCACCGTTGCCATGGTGCCCAGCGTCGAGGGCCCATCGTCCTCGCCCGGCAGCTCGGAGGAGCGGTATTGCGCCTCAATGGTGATGTCCGCTCCCGGCATCGCAAAGCTCATGTGGGAGTCGTGCAGCATCACGCTGGGGTCACCCGTCAGCGTGTCCTTGACACCCTCCGGGAAGCGGATGCTCCACACGTCAAAGGTCATGCCCTCCGGCACTTCCGATTCGTCCACGTCCACCGTCAGTTTGGTGCCCTTCTTGGCCTTTACCTCCGTCTCGTTGTTGATCTTGCCGCCCTTGACGGTAACGGTGTAGGTCTTGGGCTGGTCGTCGGGGTTCGGGGTGCTCTTGGTCAGCTTGATGCTGCCGTCTTCCGCCGCCGTAACGGTATACCAGCCGTTTTCATCTGCCTGACCAACATCTTCACCGTTGGCTTTTTCGACAGTACCGCCCTCAACCTTGACTTTCAGCGTCGGCGTGCCGGTGAAGTACAGCGTCTCGCCGGAGACTTCGCCCGCACAGCCGTCAAGGGTCGCCGTAACGGTTGCGCCGCCCGCTTCGGTCAGTGCCTGTGCACCCGGAAGCTCGGTGTCACTCACGCAGTTTTTGATATTGCCGTTGTTTGTGACCGTGACGTTGTGCAGAATGCTGTTCGTGACCGTTCCGGTTGTATCAACCGTCACCTTAGCACCATCAAAGTACATTCCATCAACTGCGCCCTCAATCTTGACAGCTTGGATAAGGGGAATCGTACCCTTTACACTTGCGTATTCATCAATCTCCAAGTTGCACTTGAGGCTGTCACTGCTGGAATTTTTGTCCAATACAAAATTTTCTTCGGTCAAGAGGAGCAAGTTCTTGCTGGGGTCGGTTTCATCAGAAACTTTGTATTCCCAGCCGCGGCCAACGTATGTTGTGACATTCTCGTGCACATTACGGCGTATCGCATTGTTGATATCCGGCACACCATTGACGAGAACCAGTTCTCCGCTGCCGGTAGGCTCATAAACAGCTTCCAGCTCAACCTTTTCAGCGGGCATTTCAAATTTGTAGGTACGAGTGTCTTTGTCTGCCGAACTAAATACCGGACAAGTGGTTCCATTCAGTGCATTCCAGCCTACAAAGGCAAAGCCATTAGCCGGTGCATCTGCCACAATGGTGATTATCTTGCCTTGTTCAAAACTGCCGCTCGTTGCCTCATTGTTGGTAATTTTGCCACTGGTTATGGTCAACGGATAGGTCGGGTTCTTCGCGTAGGTTGCGGTCAGCGTCACATTGCTCGTAGGCATCTGAAAAATCAGATTCTCTTTCGTCAGGTCAATTGTATTACCGGACCAGCCATAAAGCGCTATCGTTGTGTCCGTACCGGTTTTCTTGGCTTCCCAGCCCGCAAAATGCTCACCGGTTTTCGGGGCGTTGGCCGTCACCCTGACTTGACTTCCCCATGCAAACATATTGCTATACGCACCTTCAATCGTGCCGTCTTTTACCGTCAGTGTATAGCTTTTATTAACGGAGCACGCCTCAACCGTTAATTTGTAGCCCGGCATGGTCAGAGTATAAGTATCATCCTCATTAGATTCAATCTCACCAAACGCATACGGATCAGTATACCATGCACCGTTAAACACTTTCCACTGATTTTCGATCTGCGGTTTGATCTTAACGGGTGTACCTTCCTTATACTCACCCGTCGCCGCCGTCGAACCGTCATCTTTTACAATCACGGCATTTTTCAGCGTCAGTGTATGCTTTACCTCACTCGGATCAGGGGCACCGATTTGGTTCAGCACGATATCTCCATTGCCGCTCTGTACCGTAAACTGTTGGTAACCATTGCTGTCTTTGTCCGAGTTCAAGCCGCCATAAGTCACATTGCTGTTGACATCGGTGATCGTTGTATTATCGGCATCGTTGATTTTGATTTTCAACGTAGGCTCACCGACAACATACAACTGTGTGCCCCCCACATAATCGTTGCATGTATCAACCGACGCCACAATTCTTTTGCCTCTTGCTTCTTTTACTATGCGAGCATTGGGAAGCTTTGCGTCATAATTAAAGATTGCCTTGTCGATTGTACCATTTTTGTTGCTGAACGAAAAATCACGACGCGTATCTTTAGCAATCACAACATTGACCAGTTTTGCATTCGCATTGTTAGTCAAGCTCTCGCATGCAAGAAACGACACGTTTTCCATCGTACCGTTGTTTGTCACATAGCCATAGTCAACATAGCAATTCTTTACGGTGCCGTTATTCGTCAGCTTCGGAGGATACTCATAGCTTTCCTTGTGGAAATCCGGTCCATCAATCACGCCATGGTTTTCGACCGGTCGAGAAAGGAATATCCATCCTTTAACTGTTGCTTTCTCTCCAACCTCCAACTTACACTTGAGGAAACCGCCGCTTTGGCCCAGATCAAAGGTCTTCGCTTCCGTCGGGTTCAGCGTCAGCGTCGTGCTGTCATATTCCCAGCCGTTGCCATAGTAAATGGTCTTGCCGCCAACGGTCTTCTGCTTTGCGTGTTCCGTACTGGTATCCGGCACACCACCCGCAAGAACCAGTTCCGGGTCAGGTGTCACAGGCATTGTGGATACCGTAAATGTCAATGTTGTCCCGCTGATTTTGTCTGGGTTCAGGACAAAGCTTCCATCCTGCTTCAGCGTTACGCCGTTCCAAGTTGCAAGTGCATGAATGTCACTGCCATCTGCAACATCCCAGTTGGAAACGCCATCGCCCACCACTTTGAGCGCATCCGTGTCATTGGGTATCACATACACAGACTGGCCCAAGTCGATTTCTTTTCCATCGGCGGCATAAAGAAACTTCGAAGTCGTACCTCTGGTCGTCAACGTATAACCATTCGCAATCGTTCCACTACCGGTAGGTATTGTTACAAACACGCCGCCGGTGATCGCTGCACTAGCGGCGTTGTTTTGGACTTCTGCCTTAAACAAGCCACCCGTAATGCTTGCAGATATTCCTTCATCGCCGGAATCGCCATTCGTCACATTTTTCTCAAATACGCCGCCAGCGATTGTAGTATGATTGATTATACTCCCATGAGCACCTGTAAAAGTGCCGCCTATAATAGTACCACGGTTGCTCACATCCGCAAAGGTTCCGCCTGAAATCGTGCCGCCATTTGCGTCAGCACTGCCATTCCAGACCGTATTTTCGAATGTACCACCGGCTACCGTTGCACCATTACAGATAATAACGCCGCAAGTGACCGGAGCCGAAAAAGTGTAAGTACCCTTTTTCAGCATCAGGTTTGAGTCGTACTCCCAATTTTCGCCATTCGCGCCGTCGTCGCCAACCGGCTCACCGTTGCTGTCGATTTGAATCGTGGTCACATCAGCCCTATTGGCAGCGTCGATGTCCTCCCCATTCTCCTCCGCCATCTCCGCAGTCCCTCCGCCGGGGGTCTGCGCAAGGGCGCTGACGGGGAACAGCGAGATCATCATGCTCAGCGCAAGAACAAGGCTGAGAATGCGCTTTTTCATAAAAGTACCTCCTCGTTTTCCGAAATTTTATCATTCTGCTATCAATATAACACATTTTGACGCATTTCGACAGAGGAAGCGTGCATTCTCAGCCTTGTATATTTCAATCTTTTCTTTTTATCGCAGATTTTCCGGGGTCAGCGCTTGCGGGCCGCAAACTTGGCGCGGATGACGCTGAGGGCGATCAGCTCCAGCGCAATGGCCACAGCCAGCAGGACCAGCGAGGTGAAAAGGCTGGCGCTGGCGCCGAGGACGATCTGGCTCAGGCCGGTGATGACGTAGCAGACCGCCGAGATGGCGGCCACGGTGACGGCGTAGGGCAGCTGGGTGGACACATGGTTCACATGGCTGCAATGGGCGCCCGCCGAGGCCATGATGGAGGTATCGGAGATGGGGGAGCAGTGGTCGCCGCAGACCGCGCCGGACAGGCACGCCGCGATGGAGATGACCAGCATCTCGCCCTGCGGGAAGGCGTGGCAGACGATGGGGATCAGGATGGAGAAGGTGCCCCACGAAGTGCCGGTGGCAAAGGCGAGGAAGACCGCCACGAGGAAGATGATGGCGGGCAGCAGGTACTGCAGAGCCGCCGCCGAGCCGTTCAACAGGTTCGCGACGTAGTATTTTGCGCCCAGCAGGTTGGTCATGCCGGAAAGGGTCCATGCCAGCGTGAGGATCAGCATAGGGCTGACCATGGCCTTGAAGCCCTCCGGGATGCAGGCCGCGAAATCTTGGAAGGTCATCACCTCACGCACGCGGTAGAAGACGAAGGTGAACAGCAGGGCAATGCTGCTGCCCATCACGAGGCCCGCCGAGGCGTTGCAGTCCGAGAAGGCGGTGATGAAGTCCACGCCGGAGAAGAAGCCGCCGGTGTAGATCAGGCCGAAGATACAGGCCGCGATCAGCACCACCACCGGCAGGATCAGGTCGATGACATGGCCGCGGTTGTCGGTGCCGTCGTCCACATCGTCGCCGTAGGGGCGGTCGTCGGTGGTGAAGAGGTCGCCGTTCAGGGCGTTGTCTTCATTGAGCTTCATGGGGCCGTAGTCGGTGCCCGTGAGCACGAGGAAGAAGATCATCACCAGCGTCAGCAGAGCGTAATAATTGTACGGGATGGTGCGCAGAAACATGGTAAAGCCGTTGATCCCGGAGCCTTCCGGCACCGAGGAGGTGACCGCCGCCGCCCAACTGGACACCGGCGCGATGATGCAGACCGGGGCCGCCGTGGCGTCGATGAGGTAGGCCAGCTTAGCGCGGGAGACCTTCTGCCGGTCGGTGACCGGGCGCATGACCGAGCCGACGGTCAGGCAGTTGAAGTAGTCGTCCACGAAGATGAGCACGCCCAGCACGAAGGTCGCCAGCTGCGCCCCGGCGCGGGTGTGGATGTGGGTGGACGCCCACCGCCCGAAGGCCGCGCTGCCGCCCGCCTTGTTCATCAGGGCCACGAGGATGCCCAGCATCACGAGGAAGACGAGGATGCCCACGTTGCTGGAGTCGGCCAGCTTCGCCACCATGCCGCCCTCTTCATTAAAGAACAGGGTGTTCAGCGCCAGCTCCAAGTTGCCGTTGGCGTAGAGCAGCGCACCCGTGGCGATGCCCACCAGCAGCGAGGTGTAGACCTCCTTGGTGTTCAGCGCCAGCACGATGGCCACCACCGGCGGCAGCAGACTCAGCGCCGTGCTGTACACCGCGCAAGTGTAGTTTGCCGGGTCCGCGATGGCACCGGGCGTTGCCGCCGTGCACCACAGCAGCAGTCCGAACACCAGCACCACGCCGGCCCACGATAGATTCACTTTTTTCATAAAACGATTCCTCTTCTGATTTTTTGCCCCGGCGCGGGGCAGACTATCCCCAAGAAACACAAAGGGGGTGGCCGACGCGCCGGATTATAAAGCGCTGTACTTTGAGCTGTTCCGCGCCAGCGAACAGGCCGCCCGCATCCTGCTGGAAGCCCAGCAGAAAGCGGAGGAGCAGATTATGGAGGACGACGAGCCGCCGATGCGGCTCAGCCCTTCTTCGCCTGAGCCTTCGCCGCGAACTTCGCGTCATTCACGATAAAGCGCTCGTGCACGCCGCCTCCCACGGGGCCTTTTTCATCATGCAGGGATACCTTAAACACCAGCTTGCGGCCTTCCACGGCGGTCAGCTCGCTCTCGCAGGTCACGGTCATGCCTACGGGGGTGGGGGCGGTGTGCTCCAGCTCCAGCTTGGTGCCCACGGAACCGCAGCCCTCGTCCAGCTCACCCGCCACGCTCATCCAGCAGGTCTTCTCAGCCAGCGCCACCAGCGCGGGCGTCGCGAAGACGTCCAGCGTGCCGCTGCCCATGGTCTTTGCAGTGTTTTCATTCGTCACGAGCTGGCTCTGCTCGCCCTTGATGCCAACAGTCAACATAAAAATACTTCCTTTCTTCAATCGCCGCACCGGCAAACACTTTTTACTACCTTGATAGGATACCACACTTTCCGCGCCGATGCACCTGTTTTGGAGGAATTTCTGCAATTTTCCTCTTCCGCTTTTGCCCAAAACGCGCTATGATAGGGCCGAAAGGCGGTGTCCTCTATGAGCGACTTCTGGAAATCCTATGATATCACCGCGCTGGAATACGGCGAAGGCTACCAATGCTATCCTCTTTACGGCAAGATCCATCGAATTGAGCTGGCCCTTTCACTGCTCTTTATAGTAGGGGTCGCGCTCTGGTACAAGCGCAGCGGGGCGAAGCTGCGCCGGAAGATCTTGGTCGGTGTCACAGGTCTGCTTTTACTGGACGAGGCTGCTCTGCTGCTGGGCATGGCCTTGACCGGCCAGTGGAACTGGAGCTATCTGCCGCTCCATCTGTGCAGCATCAACGTCTTTGTCTGCCTTTACAACACCCTCTTCGACCAGAATTGGTGCAAAGAGGAGCTGTATGCCCTCTGCATCCCCGGCGCGGCGCTGGCGCTGCTCTGCCCAAGCTGGCTCGATGTGCCCTCGTGGTGGACGCTCATCAATCTGCACTCCATCTCCATCCACGCCCTGCTCGTACTCTACCCGGTCCTCCTCGTCGTGGGCGGCTACCGCCCCAGCGTCCGCCGGGTGCCGCAGGTGCTGGCCTTTCTCTTCGGCTCCGCCCTGCCCATCTACTTTTTGAACAAACCCTTGTGCACGAACTTCTACTTCCTTAATAACCCCTACGGCAACGTCATCACCACGGCTTTCACCAACCTGCTGGGTGAAAAATACTATATTCTCGGCTTCCTGCCCGCCATTGCGGCGGCGCTGGCGCTGATGTATCTGCCGTGGGTGGCGGCCGCCCGCCGGAAGTGATATATCCAGATTTTGAACACGCGTGTTCCAAATCTCTCCCCGCTTTGAGACGCGGCGGTTTTTGTTTCCAAAAACGCACCCTTTTTGCAGATTAAAAATGCAGTTTTCTTGCGTATTGCGGTAAAATTCAGGATTTTTGATTATGGGGCAAAAATCTTTGCAAAAGCCCTTGACAGGGGCTGTTCTGTGTGATACCATGAACACATGAACAGACATTCATATGAATCCACAGCGAAGGGAGATGCCGAGATGACCGAAGCAAAAGATGCCCTGCCCGCAGCGCAGCCGCAAGCGGTCGCACTGCCGGACGACGAGGTGCTGTACGAGCTGGCCGACCTGTTCCGGGTGTTCGGCGACTCCACCCGCATCAAGATCCTGTATGCCCTGCACGACAATGAACTCTGTGTGCAGGACATCGCGAACGCGGTGCAGTTGAGCCAGTCCGCGGTGAGCCACCAGCTCCGGGTCCTCAAGGATACCAAGCTCGTGCGGTTCCGCCGGGACGGAAAAACCGTTTACTACGCACTGGACGATGACCATGTGCGCAGCATCCTCTCCTTGGGGATGGAACATATTGAGGAATCGTTGAAAGGCAGGTACTACTTATGAAGAAGAACTACAAGATCGAAGTCGATTGCGCAAACTGCGCTCAGAAGATGGAAGATGCCGCCAACACCGTTGCCGGTGTGGCAAGCGCTACCGTCAGCTTTATGACCCAGAAAATGAAGGTCGAGTTCGCTGAGGGTGCGGACCCCCACGATACCATGGTCAACGTTCTGGCCGCCTGCAAGAAGGTCGAGGACGACTGCGAGATCTTTGATATCTGAGGAAACAGGGGTTTGTAACTCCGGTGCGGCTCCCCTGCGGGGGAGCTTTTTGTGACGCATTTTTCGGGCAGAACGGCCCCAAAGCCGGTGTGGGAAACTGTGGAAAAGAAAACGGGTTTTCAACAGTTTCCACCGGGTTTTCAACGGCTTCTGCGAAAAAGTGCAAAAAGAAACGCGAAAAAGCAGGTTTTCTCCGGGAAAAGTCCGTGGAAAACTCAGGGGAAAACGTGGAAAAGTCTATCCCGTGGGGAAAACCTGTTGAATCCACCCCGCCCGCCGCGGCGCATTGCGGCCCAGAACCCAGAAAAAAGGAGAGTACAGATATGAATAAAAAGCAGAAGAAGAACCTGTACCGGATCATTGCTGCTCTGGTGCTGGTGCTCATCCTCAAATTGATGCCCCAGTTTCCCACGCCGGTGGAGCTTCTGCTCTACTGCATCCCCTATCTGGTGGTCGGCTGGGATGTGCTCCGCAAGGCACTGCTGGGCATCAAGAACCACCAGCCCTTTGACGAGTGCTTCCTGATGGCTGTTGCCACCGTGGGCGCGTTTGCGCTGGGCGATTATGTGGAGGGCTGTGCCGTTATCATCTTCTACCAGATCGGCGAGCTGTTCCAGAGCGTGGCCGTGGGCAAGAGCCGCCAGAGCATTTCCAGCCTGATGGACATCCGCCCCGACTACGCCAACATCGAGGACGAGGACGGCAAGCTGGAGCAGGTGGACCCCGATGATGTGGAAGTCGGCACCGTGATCGTGGTCCAACCCGGCGAGCGCGTCCCCATCGACGGTGTCATCGTGGAGGGCACCTCAGCCCTGAACACCGCCGCCCTCACCGGCGAGAGCCTTCCCCGCGACGTCCAGAGCGGCGATGAGGTTATCAGCGGCTGCGTCAACATGACCGGTCTGCTGAAGGTCCGCACCACCAAGGAGTTCGGCGAATCCACCGTCTCCAAGATCCTCGACCTCGTGGAAAACTCCAGCATGAAGAAGGCTCGTACCGAGAACTTCATCACCCGCTTTGCCCGCGTCTACACCCCCGCTGTCTGCTACAGCGCACTGGCGCTGGCCTTTCTCCCGCCGGTGGTCCTGCTGCTGATGGGCCAGCCCGCCCGCTTCGGCGACTGGATCTACCGCGCCCTGACCTTCCTCGTCATCTCCTGCCCCTGCGCGCTGGTCATCTCCATCCCGCTGAGCTTCTTCGGCGGCATCGGCGGCGCTTCCGCCTGCGGCATCCTCGTCAAGGGTTCCACCTATCTGGAAGAGCTGGCCCGCACCGGTGTCGTGGTCTTTGATAAGACCGGCACCCTGACGCAGGGCACCTTCAAAGTAGTGGGCGTCCACCCCGAAAACGGCGTGACCGAAGCCAAGCTGGTGGAAGCCGCCGCACTGGCCGAGAGCTGGTCCAAGCACCCCATCTCCCTGAGCATCAAGAACGCTTACGGCAAGGAGATCGACGCCAACCGCGTCACCGATGTGCAGGAGCTGGGCGGCCACGGCGTGACCGCGAAGGTGGACGGCAAGACCGTCGCCGCCGGCAACGCCCGCCTGATGGCAAAGCTGAACCTCGCCGCCCCCGAAGTCACCGAGCCGGGCACCATCGTTCATGTTGCCATTGAGGGCAAGTACGCCGGTTACCTCCTCATCGCCGACGTGGTCAAGCCCCACAGCGCACAGGCCATCAAGGGCCTGAAGGCGGTAGGCGTCCGCAGGACGGTCATGCTGACCGGCGACGCCGAGCCGGTGGCCAAGGCCGTTGCTTCCGACCTCAGTCTGGACGAGTACCACGCCGGTCTGCTGCCCGGCGACAAGGTGGACCAGATCGAAAAGCTCCTCGCCGCCAAGGGTCCGAAGGAAAACCTTGCCTTCGTGGGCGACGGCATCAACGATGCACCCGTTCTGTCCCGTGCCGACATCGGCATCGCAATGGGTGCCCTCGGCTCGGACGCCGCCATTGAGGCCGCCGACATCGTCCTGATGGACGACGACCCGGCCAAGATCGCCCTCGCCATGAGCATCGCCCGCCGCACCCTCCGCATCGTATACGAGAACATCGTCTTTGCGCTGGCCATCAAGTTCGCGTGCCTCGTCCTCGGCGCACTGGGTCTGGCAAGCATGTGGACCGCCATCTTCGCCGATGTCGGCGTCATGGTGCTGGCCGTCCTCAACGCCACCCGCGCCCTCTACACCAAAGACCTCGCCCGCAAGAACCAGCGATGACCCCGTAACCATTCAAACGCCCTAGGACTTCCCCGCTTCGGCGGCTGTCCTAGGGCGTTTTTGTGTCGCAAAAGGCCGCCCAGCGCCATGGAGCCGAAAAGGGGCTGCCGCATCATTTCCTTCGGCACGGCAAAGCCGTGACCGAGGGAGTTCGCTGCAACAGCCCCTTTTTATGTTGTGCTTACAGCACGATGAAGGTGCAGGTGGCTGCGGGCAGGGTCAGTTCCCCAGCCTTGGCCGCCACGGGAGCCATCTCCGGCAGAGCGTTGCCCTCGCCCAGCACCAGAGCCTTGCCGTTGCAGAGCATGGTCTCGGCACGGAGGGTCTCGGCGGAGAGCTGATACACCTCGGCATCCTTCGGCAGGGCGACGGTGGCGGCATCGGTCAGGCTGTTGTTGATGACGAGATACGCCTTGCCGGGCTTGCCGTCGGCGCGGGAGTGGGCGTAGACGTGAGCCCTTTCGCGGATGGGTTCGTTTGCGTCGTAGACCGTGGTGCCCATCAGGCGGTTCCAAAGCAGAACGGCGAAGTAGTTGGGGCGCGGGTCAAAGACTTCGGGCTTCAGGTAGCCGTAGTCGCTGGAAGCCAGCGTGTTGTGGAAGATGATGCCCTTGGTCACCACCGAGAAGCTGCCCAGCTCGTTCAGGGTGCGGATCACATCCAGATAGGTAGATGCCCACGTGTCGCCGCCGCCGCCCGCGTCGCCGGACTCCGTGACCCACATCTCCCCGCCGGGGCAGTAGATGTCCCGCTTTTCAGCGTGGAACTTGGCCATGTTGGCGGCAACGGCCAGATAGGCTTCGGTGTGCGCCTTTTCTGCGTCCCAGTGGGCGTAAGGCATCAGGGAAGCCAGACGCTCGGACACGCCATTGTAATAGTGGTAGCTGTAGATGTCCAGCTTCTCCTGTGCGCCGTCCATCAGGTCATCGGTGGAGCACTGGGGCAGGATGTCGCCGATGCCGCCGCCCTGTGCGGTTTTCTCTTTCTTCTGGATCACGCCTTCCGTAGAGCAGGGGCCGACGTAGGGGCACTCCGGGTAGTTTTCATGCAGCCAGCGGATGAAGAGATCCTGATCCCGGACGTACTGCGCCGGGGTGTAGCCCTTGGGGCAGCCAGACATGGCCAGCATATTCGGCTCGTTGACGAACTCCGCAGCATCGATGGCCTTACCGTACTCTTTGCTCAGGGCAAAGATCTGCTGGGCCTGACTGGGGTTCCACGGCTCGTCCGCGTGGTGCAGACCCTCGCAGTCGGCCACGGAGATCAGCAGCTTTGCGCCCATCGCCTTGCAGAAGTCCAGCACGCCGATCCACTGCTCACGGGTCAGGATGGCGTTGTACCCTTCCGGGATGACGCCCTTGGTGTGACCATCGAAGTCGTAGTAGGTCTTGGTAGACCATGTACCGGAGACGCGCACCCATGCCGGGCCGATCTCCTTGGTCAGCTTGCGCAGTTTCTCGTCGTAGAGGTCGATGGGATCATAATACTGCATCAGGTCGGTGCTGGCGGTGGCATTGCCTCTGAAACCACCCTTGATCTCAAAGGGCTCGATGCCCGCGATCTGGCCGGGGGTGTAGGCCTTCCAGAAGGTGCCGCCGGTGACTTCCGTCATCTCGACGTTGTAAGATACCAGCCGCTCATTGCCAACGTGCAGCTCACGCAGGGCTTCGGGGTCCAGCTTCACGAATTGTGCCATAGTGATTCTCCTTTTCATTTTTTCTGGATCCAGAATAGCACAACCCCCAAACCTTCCATGAGGAAGATTTCGTGAAAAAATCGTATTATTTAGTGATAAAATGTGTCAAAGTTGATCTGCCGATAGAACCGCTGCTGAAGCTGGTCGAAGCTGTCGCAGTTCTGGGCCAGCAGCCACATCACCTTGGTGACGACGGCTTCAATGGTCATATCGTGGGCTTCGAGGAAGCGGAAGCGGTTCTTGACCCGTTTACCGACCTCGTAAATGCCCACGTCGCTGCCCTCGTAGGTGACTTGGGTGGTCAAGATCAGAATTTTGCGGGTCTTGTCGTAGTCGCCCAGACCCTCGGCAAAGGCGTCCATCAGCCGCTGGGGGATGCCGCCGACGCCAAAACTTTCCACAATAACGCAGTCGTATTGTTCAAAGATGGCCGGGATGAGCTCCGGGCCGAGGCCGGGCGTCAGCTTGAGCAGGAAGACCTTCGGGTTCAGGGCGCGGCCAAACTCCACCGGGCCGGTGGGCCACGGCGAGGGGACATAGCGCACCAGCCGGTCGCCCTGCACCAGCGCCAGTTCCGGGAAGTTGACCGACGCAAAGGCATCGTAGCTGATGGTCTTGTTCTTCTTGGCGCGGGTGCCCGCGATGACATGGCCGCCGAACACCACCATCACACCCCGGCTGCCTTGGTCGAGGGCGCAGATGACGCTGTCGCGCAGGTTCTTTTTGGCGTCGGTGATCTCGTTGGAGATGGGCTGCTGGGCACCGGTCAGGATGATGGGCTTGTCCGCGTTCTGGATGAGGTAGGACAGCGCCGCCGCCGAGTAGGCCAGCGTATCGGTGCCGTGGCAGATGATGAAGCCATCGTAGAGGGCGTAATTTTCCTGCACGGCCTTCGCCATCATCAGCCAGTGCTCCGGGCCGAGGTCGGTGCTGTCGATGCTGCACAGCGCCAGCGTTTCGGGGCAGCACAGCTCGTTGAGCTCCGGCAGATGGGCCAGCAGTTCCTCGCTGGTCAGGACGGGCTTGAGCCCCTGTGCGGTGCGCACGCTGGCGATGGTGCCGCCGGTGGTGATAAAAAGCAGACGCTGCTTGGTCATAATTTTCGATACCTCCACGATCCAATTCAAATCAACTCAGTATAACACACTCCGCCCCGGATGAAAAGTGGGCCGTTTTGGAACTTGGTCACAGATTTTTGCGGGAAAAAGGTGTATACTAGAGGAAAAAAGGGGGAGCTATCCATGCCGAACATCGTTATCATCGGTTCCGGCCCGGCGGGGGTGTCGGCGGCGCTGTACGCCGCCCGCGCAGGGGTCGAGACCACCGTTCTCACCAAGGGGCCCGGTGCGTTGGACCGTGCCGAGCTCATCCAGAATTACTACGGCTTTGCCGAACCTATCTCCGGGGCCGAACTGGAGCGCCGAGGCATCGAAGGGGCAAAGACGCTGGGGGTGCAGTTCGTGACCACCGAAGCCGTGGGCCTGACCTACATGGATAAGCTCACCGTAGAGACGCTGGCGGGGGATTTCCCCGCCGACGCCGTTATCCTCGCCACCGGAGCCTCCCGCGCCGCCCCGCACATCCCCGGCCTTGGGGGGCTGGAAGGCCATGGCGTAAGCTACTGCGCCACCTGCGACGCTTTCTTCTACCGTGGCAAAGATGTGGCCGTGCTGGGCAGCGGCGAGTACGCCCTGCACGAGGTGCAGGCTCTGCTGCCTGTGGTAAAGAGCGTCACCCTGCTGACCAACGGCTCCCCGCTGACGGCCTCCTTCCCGCCGGAGGTGACGGTCTGCCCCGAAAAGGTGAACGCCATCCTCGGCGAAGGGCGGGTCAGCGGCGTAGAGCTGAGCGGTGGCAAGACCGTGGCGCTTTCCGGCGTTTTCGTGGCGCTGGGCGTTGCGGGCAGCACCGCGCTGGCCCGCAAGCTGGGGGCCGAGGTGGACGGGAACCGCATCCTCGTGGACGAACATATGCAGACCACCCTGCCCGGCCTTTACGCCGCCGGGGACTGCACCGGCGGGCTGCTCCAAGTGGCCAAGGCCGTTTATGAAGGGGCGCTGGCCGGAACGGAAGCCGCCAAGGCCCTGCGGAAAGGATAACATCATGTCGGAAGTGCAACCATCTGCCGTCAACCGGAACTGCCTTGCGGGCGCGTTCCCGTTCTGGGGCCAGCTCACCCCCGCCGAGCAGGAGCAGCTCTGCCGCTTCACCCGGCCCGTGAAATACCGGAAAGGGGAGCGGGTCCACAGCCCGGTGGAAAACTGCGTGGGCATCCTGTTGCTGCGGTCGGGCCAGCTGCGGGCCTACCTGCTCTCCGAGGACGGCCGCGATATCACGCTCTACCGCCTGTTTCAGGGCGAAGTCTGCATTTTGTCAGCCTCCTGCGTCATGGACTCGGTCAACTTTGACCTTTACATCGACGCCGAGGAGGACACCGAGGCCTACTGCATCGGCGCGGGCGTTTTCCGCCAGCTGATGCAGCAGAATGTCTACGTCCGCTGCTACGCCTACCAGATGACCGCCGAACGCTTTTCCGACACCATGTGGACGATGCAGCAGATCCTCTTCATGAGCGCCGACCGGCGGCTGGCCATCTTCCTGACGGACGAGCTGGCCAAGACCGGCGGGGCCGACCTCCACATGACCCACGACCAGATCGCCCGCTATATGGGTTCCGCCCGCGAGGTCGTCAGTCGTCTGCTGAAGTATTTCGCCGGGGAGGGCCTCGTCCGCCTCTACCGCGGCGGGGTGGAGGTGCTGGATCAGGAGCGGCTGAAACAGATCGCTTACGGCGCATAAGAAAAGGAGCGCACCATCAAGCGATGGTGCGCTCCTTTTTCGATCGTTTCTCAGCTCTTGCAGCCGGATTCCTCTTCCACGCCGGTGAAATCGGAAGCCTCGGCGATCTTGGTCACGTCGAACTTGCCGTTCTTGTCCTTAGGGGCAACGGCGGGGCCGGCCTCCACAGGGTTCACGGACACTTCGCCGGCTGCGGGCTTCTCTTCGGCCGCTTCCGGCTCTGCGGTGGCCTCAGCCTTCTCGGCCTTGGCTGCTTCCACGGCAGGTGCAGCTTCCGGGGCTTCGGGCTCCGGGGGCTGCCCATCCTCTTTTGCAAAGGCAGGGGGCCATGCGGCACCCGGCTCCGTGGGGGTGTGCTCCGCTTTCGCCTCGCCCTCGGCGTAGGCCTCGGCGGTCTTGGCGGCCTCTTCGGGGTTCTTTTCCGCGTCTTCGGGGAACTCCACCTCTTCGACGTGGAGCGAGCCCTTATCGTTCAGCATCTTGTCCAGTGCCACGATGGCGACGCTGGTGACGGCGACGGCAGCAGCCGCGCACAGAACACGAAACAACGTTTTCATGGTGAGATCCTCCTTAGATGTGTGGTGGTCAAGAGAATGTTACGACATCGTTCAGCGGCTTTTCGGCGGGTTCCACCGAGATGGCGGTCAGCACCGGGCCCTTGCCGCGGTAGATGTTGTGGAACTTGTAATTGACCTTGGCGGTCACGGTGACCCATGCACGCTGCTCCAGCGCCTTGTAGCCGTCGTAGGAGCAGGGGAAACCAACGAACTGGATGTCCTGCACGCAGCAGGTCATGGCGAAGCGGCCGGGCACGAAGCTGTTCTTGCCCGCGCGGTTGGTCTGGCAGACCTGCGCGAGGAACTTGACGGTCTTGCCCGCGTACTTCTGGGGCTCGTCCTGACAATCCATATACCAGATGCCGAAATCGTCATCGCCGATCTCCACCACAGGCTTGTTCAGGTCGAAGGGGAGTGGGTCGGGGATGTCGTCGTAGGCTACGCTGCCGTCGGCGAACTCATAGGCGATATCGCACTTGCGGGATGCCTGACGCACCAGCTTGTGCAGCTCCTGCCGGGCGGCGTCGTTGTTGACGGCCTCGGCGCGGTTGAAGACGATCAGCTCGCTGCGGGCGATCTTGTCCAGCAGCAGGGAGCGCATCGAGTTGTCGCGGGCATAGGTCAGGGCCGTGGTGCCGTCCGCCGTGGCGATGCACTGGTAGACGATCCAGTTTTCGGGCAGGTTGTTCGCCAGATCCTGCAGCAGCCACATGCCGTTGTACTCGATGACCACGCGGCCCGCGTCGGCCTCCTTGGCCAGCTTGGCAAGGTTCTGGGGGTTCAGCTCGGCCTTGTCCTCCAAGTTGTAGAGGGTCACGCCGGGGAAGGCGAATTTCTTCTGGTTATACTCTTCTTCGCCCTCTTCACAGACCAGCAGCAGGGTCTTGTCGCCGGAGTCGAAGTTGGGGTCTTCAAACGTTTCCTGAATGAACTTGGTCTTGCCGCTTTCGAGGAAGCCGACAAACAGGTAAACGGGGATCTCATTTGCCATAGTGATCTTTCTCCTCTTTCCGGGATCAGCAGCCGAACAGGCCCGCAATGGCCTTTTCGTCCAGCTTGGAGCCGATGACCACCAGCTTGCCGCCCACATCGGCACCGCGGGAGCGGACCTCCCACTCGCCGGGCACATAGTCGAACTCCAGCCAGCCGTCGGCGCCGCCGTCCACGATGCCCTTGGAACGCAGGATCATGCCGTACTTGCCAGAATCCAGTTCCGTGAGGGCGTGCTCGATATCCGCCTTGGCGATCTTCTTGGCGGTCTCGACGCCCCAGCTCGTGAAGACCTCGTCGGCGTCGTGGCCGTCGTGGTGATGATGGTGGTGATGGCCGCAGCAGCAGTGGCCGTCCTCATCATGATGATGCTCGTGCTCGTCGTCCTCGTCATCATGGTCGTGGTGGTGATGCTCATGCTCATCATCATCGTCGTCGTGATCGTGATGGTGGTGGCAGCAGCAGTGGTCATCCTCATCCTCGTGGTCGTGATGATGGTGATGCTCGTGTTCGTCCTCGTCATCATCGTCGTCATCATCGTCGTGGTGATGGTGGCCGCAGCTGCACACGCCGTTCTCATCGTAGTGATGGTGATGATGCTCGTGTTCTTCTTCCTCGTCCTCGTGGGCGTGCTCCTCGTTGGCCTTGGCAGCCATGGCGATCAGCTCTGCCTTGAAGTCGTCCTTGGTGGACATGGCGTTCAGGATCTGCTCACCGGTCAGGGCATCCCATGCGGTCGTGACGATGGTCGCAGTGGGGTTCTTCTCGCGCAGCATGGCGACAGCGGCAGCGATCTTCTCCTCGCTGGCAGTCTGGGTGCGGCTGAGGATGATGCAGCTTGCGTGGCTGATCTGGTCATCGTAGAACTCACCGAAGTTCTTCATATACATCTTGACCTTGTTCACGTCGGCCACGGTAACGAAGCTGTTCAGCTGAACATCCAGATGCTCCGCCACACCCTCGACGGCGCGGGTCACGTCGCTCAGCTTGCCGACGCCCGACGGCTCGATCACGATGCGATCCGGGTGGTACTGCTCCACCACCTGCTGCAGGGCAGCGCGGAAGTCGCCCACCAGCGAGCAGCAGATACAGCCCGCATTCAGCTCGTTGATCTGGATGCCGGACTCCTTCAAAAAGCCGCCGTCGATGCCGATCTCGCCGAACTCGTTCTCGATCAGAACGACCTTCTGGCCCGCAAAGGACTCTTTGATGAGCTTTTTGATGAGGGTCGTCTTACCGGCACCAAGGAAGCCGGAGAAAATATCAATTTTGGTCATAATGCTGTTGCCTCTTTCTTTTTCCAAAGCCCCCGCAAGGGGCTGTCAAGCAATCCGAGCCGCAGAGTGCTGGCTCAAAAATCCTTATATTCCTATTATAACAAGGCTGTCAATGGGAAAACGCCTTTTTTCATGAGAAAATTGTAACTTTTTTGCATTTCCTTCCCCAAATCTGCTATACTGGGCTTATCAAAGTTTTTTCGGGAGGATGCCGCAGTGACTGCACAGACAATGCAAATCAGGAACCGACCTTGCCGCATTTACGGCGAACCCCATGCGGAATACCTGCTGCTCCAAATGACAGGCGAACACGAACTGCAAAGCATGGAAAGCGAGGTTGCCGCTATTGCACAGAGTGCGCACCGCTTTCTGTTTGCGGCCATCCCGGTGGAAAGCTGGAACGATGCACTTTCTCCGTGGGAAGCCCCTGCTGTGTGGGGAAAGCAGGGCTTCGGCGGCAAAGCCGGGGAGACGTTGTGCCTCCTGACAGAGCAGGTCATTCCGTCACTGAAACAACAGTTTGATCTCCCGGAAAACGTCAAAATCATTCTGGGTGGCTATTCGCTGGCGGGATTGTTTGCTCTGTGGGCCTCCACCCAGACAAATCTGTTCTACGGTGTCGCCGCCTCCTCGCCTTCTGTTTGGTTTCCGGGCTGGATGGAGTTTGAACAGCAGCACCCGATACAGGCACAGCACATTTATCTGAGCCTTGGTGACAAGGAAGAACACACGAAAAACGCCGTCATGGCTGTGGTGGGGGATAACATCCGTGCCCTGCACAGCCGACTTATAGAGCGTGGCGCAGACTGCACCCTTGAATGGAACAGCGGCGGGCATTTCAAAAACGCCGACCTGCGCACGGCGAAAGCCTTTCGGTGGGCGATGGAGGAACACACATGACCATTTTGATTGATGCAGACGGCCGCCCTGTTCTCATCCGCACCATCTTGGCCGCAAAAAAGGCACCAGCCTGAGCTGGTGCCTTTTGTTGGCGGAGATGGTGGGATTCGAACCCACGTGCCCGATTAAGGACAAAACGATTTCGAGTCGTTCTCGTTACGACCACTTCGATACATCTCCATATTCAAATCATGCTGTGGAGCGCAGTGCAAATATTCACACTGCAGATCCTACAGCTTTGTCATTATACCAAAAATCCCGCCTTCCGTCAACTGGTTTTCCTTGCAGAAGAGGGGGCGCACTCAGCACCAACACGCCCGCATTATAGGAATTGGTCAACCGGTTGCGGCAGATCTCCCACACAAATTTCCGCCGGTCGTTGAAATTTTCGCAAAATATTACTATTTTAAAGCGATTTTGTACAAACATCTGCCGGGTTCACTGTGATATACTAGTTTTACAACGAGGTCTGCGCTGCGGACCCACACACTGAAAATCTGAGAAGGAGTCGTATCAATGAGAGAGATCATTTCTTTGAACGAAAACTGGACCCTGTCCTTCCCCAAGGGCGACCACGCCACCGAGCAGGTCAACCTGCCCCACACTTGGAACGCTGTGGATGGCAACGACGGCAATGGCAGCTACCTGCGCACCACCGGCGTTTACACCCGCACCTTCACCGCACCCAAGCAGCCCCGCGAGGGCGGCCGCACCTACGTGGAAGTTCTGGCTGCTGCCCTGAACTCCACCGTGAAGGTCAACGGTCAGGTCGCTACCACCCACGAGGGCGGCTTCTCCATCTTCCGTACGGACGTCACCGACCTGTGCCACGAGGGTGAGAACGAGCTGACCATCGAGGTCTCCAACGAGGACACCCCGTCCATGTACCCCTCTTCCGCCGACTTTACCTTCTACGGCGGCCTGTACCGCGGTGTCAACCTGATCAGCGTGCCCGACGCACACTTTGATCTGGACTACTACGGCGGCCCCGGCATGATGGTCACCCCTGTTCCCACCGAGGACGGCGGCGCAAACTTCACCATCAAGAGCTTCGTCACCAACCCCGCTGACGACCTGACCGTCATGTACAGCATCGAGGACTGCTTCGGCCGCGAGGTCGCTTCTGCTGTCCGCGGCTCTGCCGACACTGAGGTCACCATCTACGTTCCCGATGCCCAGCTGTGGAGCATGGACGAGCCCAACCTGTACACCGTTGTCGCCACCCTGCAGCGCAACAACGAGGAAGTGGACGAGATCGCCGCCAACGTCGGCGTCCGTTCCTTCAAGGTCACTCCCGACGAGGGCTTCTCCATCAACGGCGTACCCACCCCGCTGCGCGGTGTTTCCCGCCATCAGGACCGCGTGTTCGAGGGCAACGCTCTGACCGCCGAGGAGCACTATGATGACGCCATGCTCATCAAGGAGCTGGGTGCCAACACCATTCGTCTGGCACACTACCAGCACAGTCAGGACTTTTATGACGCTTGCGATGAGATCGGTTTCGCCGTTTGGGCTGAGATTCCTTTCATCAGCGTCTTCAAGAAGGGCGAGGGCGCTCACAAGCATGTCATGGAAGAGATGAAGGAACTCATCATCCAGAACTACAACCACCCCTCCATCATGTTCTGGGGCATCTCCAACGAGATCCTCATCGGCGGCATCTCTCAGGAGCTGGTGGACACTCATCACGATCTGGAGAAGCTCTGCAAGGAGCTCGACCCGACCCGCCTGACCACCATCGCTCACGTTTCCACCACCCCCGTCAACGGCCCCATGCACCACATCACCGATCTGGAGAGCTACAACCACTACTTCGGCTGGTACGGCGGCAAGATGGAGCAGAACGGCCCGTGGCTGGATCAGTTCCACGCAGAGCACCCCGACATCTGCATCGGCATCTCCGAGTATGGCTGCGAGGGCATCATCAACTGGCACAGCAACACCCCCCAGTGCAAGGACTACACCGAGGAGTATCAGGCTCTGTACCACGAGCACATGGCGCAGGTCTTTGAGGATCGTCCTTGGGTCTGGGCTTCCCACGTCTGGAACATGTTCGACTTCGGCTGCGCTGCCCGTAACGAGGGCGGCGTGAGCGGCCGCAACAACAAGGGCCTCATCACCATGGACCGCAAGACCAAGAAGGACAGCTATTTTGTCTATCAGGCTTACTGGACCCAGACCCCGATGGTCCACATTGCTGGCCGCCGCCACGCTCAGCGCGCAGGCGAGACCACCGAGATCAAGGTCTACTCCAATCAGGACACCGTTGTTCTGTACGTCAACGGCAAGGAAGTCGGCCAGCAGACCGCACACCGCGTCTTCAAGTTCAACGCTGCTCTGAACGAAGGTTTCAACACCATCGTGGCCGTTGCCGGCGATGTGAAGGATTCCATCACGCTGGAGAAGGTTGCTGAGGAGCCCGGCTACTACACCCTGCCGGAGTTCAACGAGCGTCAGGAAGGCGTCGCCAACTGGTTCAAGCAGGTCGGCAGCATGGATCTGACCGCGCCCATGGAGTTCCCGGAAGGCTATTACAGCGTGAAGGACACCATGGAAGACCTTGCCAAGAACGAAGAGGCTCTGGCTCTGGCTGCAAAGGCCGTCAAGCTGGCCACCAATTTCGACATCAAGCCCGGCGTCGGCATGTGGGACATGATGAAGAAGATGACCCCCGAAGCCATGAGCAACATGATCTCCGGTATGCCGGAGGGCTTCATCGAGAGCCTGAACGCACAGCTCATCAAGGTCAAGAAGTAATTCCCCCTCAAAAGCAGAACAATGCCCCGGCGGATGCTGCAAATGCAGTGCCCGCCGGGGCATTTTTATGAAACCAGATTCTCAGCGCTTTTTCTTCTTTTTCTTTTTCGGGCCGGAGGAAGCCGCACTGCTGGTCGTATGGGGCGCATTGCGGGCTCGGCGGGTCTCATACAGATACTTTGAGAGATTGGGCACCACGATGGCGATGAACGCCAGAACGACGAAGACCAGAAAGCTGGGCTGGTCGTGGTTCGTATTGAACAGCGTTTGCAGGAAGTTGCTCATAACATCTACCTTTCCGGTTTTGCGAAACCGCTCAATAGGGGGTGACTCACAGCATGATGAGGCCGTTCTCGTCCGGCTTCATGGGGACGGCGATGATCGCATCCACGAGGGTCATTGCGATGGAAAAACCGCTCCAGCAGGTCGCCAGATAGAGTACCCCCAGAATGGGCCGCTTCGCGTAGAACTGGTGTGCGCCAAAAATTCCCAGAATGCAGAGGCGGAGGTAGGTCTTGCGGTTGACGGCGTGCTTTTCGCGGCCATCATACCATGTAGCCAGATGATCGATGCAGTTCCAGATGAAGCCGTGGTTGGGGTCTTTCTGCCATTGGGTCTTTGCCATTGTTTTGTACCTCTGTCTCTTGTTTCATAAAATCAGGAAAGCCGCCCACCGCGCAGTCAGCCCGGTGAGCGGTCCTCCTTATTGGTTTCTGATGAGAATGTTTTCCGCAGTGTTAAGCGTTAGAATGCAGCTTGGGATCAGGCGTTCTCAGCCATAGCCTTCATCTTGATCTTCACGACTTCGTCCTGAATCTCGGCCATCTTTTCCTTGGTCAGGGGGTAGAAGTGCATTGCGATCAGGTTGCAGACCAGACCGATCATGATGACGCCGTAAGCGCACAGTGCAGTGCCGATGCGGAGCTTCATGGTGACGGGGTCGCCCATGACAGGGTTGTGGTCAGCGAAGCCGCAAGCGGTGAACATGACACCTGCGATCATGGGAGCGAAGGAAGAAACCAGCTTGTCCACGAAGCTGAACAGGGTGCCCATCAGGCCGGGGACGTACTTGCCGGAACGATAAACTTCGTAGTCAGCGCAGTCAGCGGTCATGGGGATAACGATGTTGCCGGCGAGGTTCTGGAAGCCGCCGGTGAGAACGGTCAGGACAATGTAGAGGATCAGGAAGTAGCCCCAGTTCAGAGCACCGGTCTCCGGGTTGGAGGTCATGGTGGTGGGGTCACCCAGCAGCCACAGAGCGATCAGAGCGCCATTGCCGATCAGAGCTCCGACAGAGCCGATGATCATGCCCTTGCGCTGGCCAAACTTGGTAGCCAGAGTGGAGATGCACAGGAAGGTCAGGACGCAGACGGGGACGGTGGTCAGAGCGGTGACGTTGCCCTGCAGCAGGGTAGAACCGGCGATGCAGGCGAACAGAGCGACCTGAACGGCGCTGGTTCTTGCGGTATTGCCCAGCTTATCAGTAGAGGCAGACAGGACCAGCATCTGAATGGCGCGGTTGTTCTTCAGGGTATCCCAGTAATCCTTCAGGCCGACCTTGACGGGCTTGCCGGTGCCGAAGAACTCAGGACGATCCTTCGGGGTGATGGCGATGACAGCCAGCAGGGTGAAGATGCCGGAAACGATGGCAGTGAGCAGCCAGAAGGTGTGGAAGAACTGGGTGGAAGCATAGCCGCCGACGTCCTTGTAGCTGTTTGCGATGTTGGCGGTGATAACAGCCAGACCGGCAAACAGGACGGTGTTATACACACCGTCGAAGGAGGCGAACAGGGGGCGCTGCTTGGGGTCGTTGGTCAGGCAGGACTGAGCCGACTTGGTAACGACGCACTGGCAGGTGTAGCCGAGGTAGTAAACCATCAACACGACCACATAGAAGGGGAAGCGGGCAGCCTGCGGCAGGTTGTGGGTGACATGGAAGGCGACGAAGCTGGTCACGGCCAGAATGATGTTGCCGATGACCATGAACGGGCGGTTCTTGCCGAACTTGCCGTTGGTCTTATCGACCATGAAGCCCACGAACGGGTCGGTGACGCCATCCCAGATACGCATGGCCATGGTCAGGGAAGAAGCGACCATCATGCCAACGCCGACCCAGCCCATCAGGTAGTAGGTGGCGTAGTTCATCAGGAACAGGTACAGGTTGGTGGCCGTGTTGTTCAGCGCAAAGCAGCCGATGCGCCACAGCGGAACGCGGTGGATGCCGTTGGTCTCATAGTTCTTGTCATAGAACTTGTCCGGCAGGGTTCTCGTTTTTGCCATTTCGTTTTCTCTCCTTAATTTGTGAATCGACGTTCTCCGTTTTGCCCCATTTAGAAAACCGCACCTGCCACTGTGCGGGCTGCGGGACTTTATGTCATTATTATGAACACATTTCGAAAATTCTGTTAGTAAAATTTTGAGGTGAATCAGGACGATTTTACTATTTTGAGAAGATTTTCATAACTTCCCAAAAAAGCTATTGGGCAGGTTGCACAATCAAGTGATATACTAGTATTGCACATTGCCCATCTGCGCGAAAAGTCCTGAAAAGAATGTGGGGAAATTGCGGATTTATCCAAAAATATTTCTACTCCGTTTGGAGCCGCGTCATTATAATATAGGTATCATAAAAACGCATCTCTGCATCCCTGTGAAAAATGAAAAAGGAGAAACACACATGGCAGTAAAAGCTTCCGAGCGTGTTCAGCGCTACGTCAATGCAAACGGCCCCACCATCGGCACGGTGGAGCGCAAGGTCCTTTCGCAGGACGGCCTGTACTTCAAGGATATCGACGGCACCGGCACCGTCAGCGCCGTCAACGACTGGCGCCTTTCCCCCCAAGAGCGCGCACAGGCTTACGTCAAGACCCTGACCACCAGCGAGAAGATCGGCCAGCTCTTCACCTCCGACTGGCGGATGGGCCCCAAGTATCCCTCCCCTCGCCTCGCCGCCAACGGCCACAAGCCCGTGGGCGACGAGACCGGCTTGCTGGATGAGGCCCCGGTGGATGTCTCCGACAGCATCTTCGGCCATCAGGCTCTGCCCAGCACCACCGACATGGTCAAGAAGTGCTTCAACCGCCACGTCATTCTCCGCGAGAGCCCCTCGCCCGAAGATCTGGCCGATTACCTCAACCAGCTGCAGTACCTGACTGAGACCTGTGAGCACTTCGTGCCCATGCAGGTCATGTCCAACAGCCGCAACGAGAACGGCGAGGTCGTCTTCGGCATGAACGACGCCACCGGCGTGTTCGCCACCTATCCCGGCACTCTGGGCATCGCAGCCGCCGTCAAGGGTACTGCCCGCATCGACATCATCGACAAGTTCGCCGACACCATCCGCCGCGAGTGGAACGCATGCGGTCTGAAGAAGGGCTACATGTACATGGCCGACTGCGTCACCGACCCCCGTTGGCAGCGCACCTTCGGCACCTTCGGCGAGGACCCGGAGCTGATCGAGGAGATCTTTGACCACCTGATCCCCGGCATTCAGGGCGGCAGCAACGGTGTCACCCCGGAGGGCGTATCCGTCACCGTGAAGCACTTCCCCGGCGGCGGTGCCCGTGAGAACGGCTTTGATCCCCACTATGCCGCTGGTCAGTGGAACATCTACGCCACCCCCGGCTCCCTGCAGAAGTATCACATCCCGGCTTTCCGTGCGGCCATCCGCCACAACGCCGAGTCCATCATGCCCTACTACTCCAAGCCCTGCGCCGAGAAGAGCGCCCCGCAGGAGGACTTCAACGGCGATCCCATTGCGCTGGACCCCTACGGCTTTGCCTATAACAAGGTGTTCATCGACGGGATGCTCCGCAGCCAGATGGGCTTCAAGGGCTACATCAACTCCGACACCGGCATCGTCCACAACATGTGCTGGGGCGTCGATATGCTGGACGAGCCGGAGCGCATCGGCTACGCCGTCACCCAGAGCGGCGTGGACCTGATCTCCGGTCTGCTGGACAACGAGCTGGGCGAGGAGAGCTACGCCCGCGCCACCAATGGCTACTACGACACCCACGAGGTGCCCGCCGGCTTCAAGAAGGAGGACCTCGTCCTGACCGACGAGAGCCTGAACCGCGCTGTCAGCCGCACACTGACCGAGTTGTTCCGTCAGGGCATGTTCGAGGACCCCTACGCCGACCCCAAGAAGGCCGCCGAGGTCGTAGCCACCAAGGCCGACTGGGAAGAGGCCGCCCGCGTCCACCGCGAGAGCGTCGTCCTGCTGAAGAATGACGGCACCCTGCCCCTGAAGAAGGGCTGCAAGGTCTACGCCGAGGCCTTCGGCAAGAGCGCCGAAGCCAGCGGGGCTGCCACCAAGGCCCTGCGGGAGATGCTGGGCGATGTGGTTCTGGTGGACGACCCCGCCGCAGCCGAGATCGCCCTGCTGATGGTCAGCCCCCAGTCCGGTGCGTACTTCAACGCTACCCCCGGCTATCTGGAGCTGGACATCTGCGAGGACAAGACCGTTTGCAACGTGGACGAGAGCGGCAAGCCCACCGCCGAGACCCACAAGGAGACCACGCTGGTGGGTGCCAACCGCATCCCCGGCATCGCCGAGGCGGTCCACGCGCACGGCGGCAAGGTCGTCTCCAACATCAACTGCCCGCTGGCTTGGGAAGTCGGCAGCATCGAGAAGGTCTCCGACGCGCTGACCGTCGGCTTCGACACCTATCCTTCCGCTACGCTGGACGTCATGTTCGGCCGCTTTGCCCCGGTCGGCAAGCTGCCGCTGACCCTGCCCAAGGGCGATGAGGTTCTGGCTGTCAACGCGGACGGCGTCTGCGTCAGCCCCAACGACGTGCCCGGCTACGCCAAGGATGCCTACATGCCCGACAGCATGAAGGACGAGAACGGCAAGGCTTACGCCTACCGCGACGCCGCCGGCAACTACTATGAGATGAACTTCGGTTTGAATTACTAAGCTTTTATTGATAATCAACACCCCTTCCGGGGTGTTGATTATCGATTTTTACAAGGAGAATCAAATGCCTCAGACACAGAAAAAACAAGATATGGGCACCGGCGACGTCAAGAAGCTGCTGCTCCAGCTGATGATCCCGGCGGTCGTGGCGCAGGTGGTCAACCTGCTGTACAACATCGTGGACCGCATCTACATCGGCCACATCTCCGGCATCGGTGCGGCGGCGCTGACGGGCGTGGGCCTGTTCACCCCCATCCTGATGCTGCTGAACGCCTTTGCCATGCTCATCGGTGCGGGCGGTGCCCCCCGCACCGCCATTGCCATGGGCCAAGGTGATAAGGAGCAGGCGGAAAAGATCATCAGCAACAGCTTCACCATGCTGATGATCTTCGCGGTGCTCCTGACGGTGGTGTTCTACGCCAGCGCACCCACCCTGCTGCGCCTGTTCGGTGCCAGCGATACCACCCTGCCTTATGCGCTGGCCTACAGCCGCATCTACATCCTCGGCTCGGTCTGCGTCCTCATCGTGATGGGCATGAACCCCTTCATCACAACGCAGGGCTTCGCCAAGATCAGTATGCTCACCACCGTCATCGGTGCGATCATCAACATCATTCTGGACCCCATCCTGATCTTCGCGTTCGGTCTGGGCGTGCAGGGTGCGGCCATCGCCACCGTGCTCAGTCAGGCCGTGGGTGCCATCTGGATCCTGCGCTTCCTCACCGGCCCCAAGACCACTCTCAAGCTGAAAAAAGAGTACCTGAAGCCGGAAAAGAAGACCATCCTGCCCGTCGTAGCGCTGGGCATCTCCTCTTTCGTCATGCTCTCCACCGAGAGTCTGCTCTCCATCAGCTTCAGCTCCAGCCTCGCCCGGTACGGCGGCGACGTGGCCGTGGGCGCTATGACGGTCATCACCAGCGCTTCCCAACTGGCGACCCTGCCCCTTCAGGGCATCTGCCAAGGCGGCCAGCCGGTGATGAGCTTCAACTTCGGCGCGAACAAAAAGAGCCGCGTCAAGGAGGCCTTCCGCTTCCAGTTGACCCTCTGTTTCGGCTACACGACCCTGTTCTGGCTGCTGATGATGCTGGTTCCCGGCGCGGTGGCGGGCATCTTCACTTCGGACGCCGCCCTCATCGAGTACACCACGTGGGCCATGCGCATCTATATGGTCGGCATCTTCGCCATGGGTGTTCAGATCGCGTGCCAGCAGAGCTTCATGGCGCTGGGGCAGGCCAAAGTCAGCTTGCTGCTGGCCTGTCTGCGCAAGATCATCCTGCTGATCCCCCTCATCTTCATTTTGCCGCATCTGGTTTCTGAGCCCGTTTTCGGCGTCTTCCTCGCCGAGCCGGTCAGCGACATCCTTGCTGCAGCCGTTACCGCCTTTACCTTCTTCACACGATTCAATAAGATCTTGGACAAGGGTGCGGGCAAAGCCTGATTTAACGGAGGTACAACGAGGACGGCGGCTTCTCCGCCTATTCGGGCGTGTGATCCCAACACAACAAAAAACTGCCGCATCCGAGCGTTTTCCCGGATGCGGCAGTTTTCTTTGTTATTGGTTCGCCAGAAGGATGGCCAGAACAGCCTTCTGGACGTGGAGGCGGTTTTCCGCTTCCGTGAAGATCTCGTCGGCGTGCTCCTCAAAGACGGCAGTGGAGATCTCCTCGCCGCGGTGGGCGGGCAGACAGTGGAGCAGCAGGGCGTCGGAGCTTGCCTTGCTCATGAGCGGACTCGTGACCTGAAATCCCGCGAAATCCCGCAGACGGCGCTCGCTCTCCGGGGTGCCGGGGGCGGTGTTCCATGCCGCCGTCACCACAACGTCGGCGTCCTTGACGCCCTCAGCGGGGTCGGTCAGGAGCTGGAACTTTTCGCCGTACTTGTGGGCGAACATCAGCACGTCGGCGGCGGGGCGGTAGCCCTGTGGGCAGACGCAGCGGACCTTCATGCCCGCCAGCAGACAGCCCACGATGAGGCTGTTGGCCATGCTGCAGCCATCCCCGATGAAGCAGAGGGTCTGGCCTTCCAGCGCACCGCGGCGCTCCCGGATGGTCATCAGGTCGGCCAGCACCTGACAAGGGTGGGCGTAATCGGTCAGGCCGTTGATGACCGGCACGCCCGCCAGCTCGGCGAACTCTTCGAGGTCGCGCTGGCGGTAGGTGCGCCACACCACGCAGTCGTAATAGCGGCCCAGCACGCGGGCAGTGTCCTTGAGGGGCTCGCCCCGGCCGGACTGCAATTCGGTGGCGGCGTTCATGTAATTTCCAAGGCCGCCCAACTGATACACACCCACCTCAAAGCTGGTGCGGGTGCGGGTGGAGTTTTTGGAGAACATCAGCGCCACGCTCTTGCCCTTCAGCAGGGGAGCGGTGCCCCCGGCTATCTGGTCTGCCTTGAGCTTGTCCGCCACATCAAGGATGTGGGTCAGCTCTTCGGGGGTGAGGTCGCCCATTTTCAGCAGATGTTTCATGCCTGTTCCTCCGGCGATTTCTGAGCCATTTCGGACAGCACCTCGTTCAGGATGGTCAGGGCCATCTCCACGTCGTGGGCCGTCAGGGTCAGGGGCGGCAGCAGACGCAGACGCGTCTTGGCCGTCAGCACCAGCAGGCCCTTTTCGCGGCACGCCGCGAGAACATCCGCCGCCTTGACATTGCCGAAGAACTCGATGCCCACCATCAGGCCGATGCCAGAGATGCTCTTGACCATGGGGAGCTTGGCCAGACCGGTGCGCAGCTGGACTGCGCGCTCGTTCACGTTGGCAAGGAAGCTCTGGTCCATCCGGTCCACCACCACATTGGCACCGGCGCAGACCACCGGGTTGCCGCCGAAGGTGGAGCCGTGGGTGCCCGCACCCATGCCCTCGGCCACTTTCGCGTTCATCAGGACCGCGCCGATGGGCAGACCGCCGCCAAGGCCCTTGGCCAGCGTCACCACATCGGGCTTGAGGTTGTAGTGCTCGCAGCACAGGAAGGTGCCGGTGCGGCCAACGCCGGTCTGGACTTCATCCACGATGAGGACGAGATCCTTTTCATCGCAGAGCTTCCGGACCGCCTGAACATACTCCGGGTCCAGCGCCACAACGCCGCCCTCGCCCTGCACCAGCTCCAGCATCACCGCGCAGGTATGGCGGTCCACCAGCTCGGTCAGCGCCTCCAAGTCGCCCGCCGGGGCGTAGAGGAAGCCCTCGTTGAAGGGGCCGAAGTAGTTGTGGAACACCTCCTGACCGGTGGCGGTCAGGGTGGCGATGGTGCGGCCGTGGAAGCTGTTCACCAGCGTGATGACGGTATCGCGGCCCTTGCCGTAGTGGTCGAAGCTGTACTTGCGGGCCGCCTTGATGGCGCCCTCGTTGGCCTCGGCGCCAGAGTTGCCGAAGAAGACCTTGCTCATGCCGGTGCGCTTGCACAGCTTTTTGGCCAGCTTGCCGCAGGGGGCGGTGTAGTAGAGGTTCGACGTATGCTGGAGCTTGTGGGCTTGTTCGGCCACGGCCTCGGCCCAGTCCACATCACAGTAGCCAAGGCTGTTGACGCCGATGCCGCTGGTGAGATCCAGATACTTCTGACCCTCCGGGCCCTCGGCGTACAAGCCGTGGCCCTTTTCCAGCACGATGGGATTGCGGTTATAGGTGTGCAGGACGTATTCGCTGTCCCGCTTGATGACTTTTTCGGAATCCATGGTTGCTGACCTCCCTTATCTTGAAGCTGTATTTCACCCGTTATGCCAAAGGCTCCCCTACTAGGAAAGACTCCCTCCGGCCGGAGGGAGATGTCGCGCAAGCGACAAAGGGTAGACGACTGTCGAGCGTATGCGAGACTGAGAGGTTGTACGAAGAAACTCTAATAATGGGCGCCATTTCATTTTGTAAAAACGAAAGGGTGCTCCCCATGAATCAGAATCTCAACTTGAAACAGCAGCTTCGCTGCATTTACACCTCCGACTTTTTCTCCGGTCTGCGCATCACCGACGCCGTATGGGTGGCGCTTTTGGCGGCGCGGGGCTTTTCGCTGTGGGAGATCGGCCTAGCCGAGAGCGTGTACCACATCGTCAGCCTCTTCTGCGAAGTGCCCAGCGGCATGGCGGCAGACCTGCTGGGCCGCCGGAAGACCCTCCTGTCCGGCGGAGTCTTAACCGTGACCTGCAATCTGTTGATGGCTTTTGCGCCGAACCTGTTCACCATCTGCCTTGCCATGGGGCTGAACGCGCTGGCTATGACCATGTTTTCCGGCACCTTCACAGCCCTTGTCTACGACAGCCTGAAGACCGAGGGCCGCGAGGACGAGTACATCCAAGTCTCCGCCAACAGTTCCCAGATCTCCATGCTGGCCAACGCCATAGGTTCGCTGGCCAGCCTTTTGAAGCGCTTCCTCGGCTTTGCGGGCTTTTACCTGCTGAGCGCTGCGTTCGAGGGCGTTTCCACCGCCGCCCTTGCGCTGATGGAGGAGCCCATCGTCACCAAGGCACAGGCCAGCCGGGGAAGGCAGACCCTCCGCGCGCTGCCCGGCCAGTTCACCAAACTGGCGCGCAACAGCCTGAACATCCTGCGCACCACGCCGCTGGCGGCCAAGCTCATCGTTTCCAGCGCCGTCGTCTCGGTGCCCAGCTACCTGACCAAAATGTTCTTGCAGCAGCGGCTCATTGAGCTGGGCTGGCCCACAGAGCTCCTCTTTCTTCCCCTGCTGCTGGGCGGTGCTTCCTGTGTGCTGGGCGCTGAAGTGGGCCGCCGGGTCCGGTTCCGCTCCATGCGGCGGTTTTACTCCGTCTGCGCCCTGCTCTGCGGCGTCGGCACGCTGCTGGTGGGCCTTGCCCCCGCGTGGGGCGGTCTGTTCGGCATGATGCTGGTGCAGGGCACACTGGAATTGTACCTTTTGCATGAAAGACAGAAGCTGAACGATGCCATTCCCAGTGACCAGCGAGCCACCCTCATCAGCGTGGACAGCATGGCCTACAGTCTGCTCATGATCCCCGCCAGCCCTCTCGTGGGTGCGCTGGGAGACGCCTTCGGTCAGGCCGGGGCGGGCCTTGCGGCGCTGGGTGCCGCGATCCTCGCCAGCGGCCTTGCCGCCGGGCTTTTCGCATCGAACAAACCGTAATTTTTTCTCTCTGGACCGCGCAAAAAAGGGACCGTTGCAAACAGCTCTCTCCGGCATCGCGTAAGCGATGACGGAAGGAGTTTTGCAACAGTCCCTTTGCTTTTACGATCTGGAGACCGGGAAGCCGCCGTTTAGGCTGCGCTGCCCATCATCACGAGGATGATAACACCTGCGACGACCACGAGGACCACAACGCCCAACGCAGCCTGCATCTGCTGCTGAGACTGGTACTGGCGGGCTGCATCGCCGACGTAGCAGGTGCACTCAGCGTACTTGCCGTCGGGAGAGGAAACGATGATCTTGGTCTCGCCATTGCCCACAGCGGTGACGTAGCCGGACTCGCTGACGGTGGCGACGGCGGGGTTCATGCTGACCCAAGTGCGGGCCATGCCCTCACCACCTGCTGCGGCGATGGTCGCGCTCAACTGCTGGACGGAACCGACGTCCGGCATCAGCAGAACGGTCTGGCTCACAGAGACATCGCCCACGCTGTTGCTGACGGTGACGCGGCAGCTTGCGGACTCGCCGTTGGAGGTGCGGGCGGTAACGGTAGCGGTGCCCACGCCCTGTGCAGTGACCATGCCGCCGTCGGAAACGGTGACGACATTGGTGTTGCTGCTGCTCCAGCGCTCATAGCTGGAACCGTAGTAGGAATCCTGCAGGTTCAGCTGGCTGGTGGGGTGTGCATTATCGTAGGTGATATTCAGGGACAGGTAGGAGTGGTCCAGCTCTGCGGTGGCGCGCTCCACGGTCACGCGGCAGGTAGCGGACTCGCCCTTGTTGGTGGTGGCGGTGATGGTGGCGTAGCCCACGCCGCGTGCGGTCACGGTGCCATAGCTGTCCACCGAGGCCACCGAGCCGTTGGAGCTGGTCCAGCGCACGCTGGAATACTCCTCATCGGTGCGGCGCACGCTCAGGGAAGAGGACGGGTTCTGGTTGCCGCTGCGCACGGTCAGGGTCATGGAGCTCTGGCTCAGGTGCATTCCGGTGAAGAGGGCGTTCTCATCCTCCACGGTTCCCGCAGCCACAGCGGGGTCAGCCGGGGCAGCCTCCGCCTCCGGGCCCTCCGCATAAGCCGCCGGGGCGCACAGGAGCACCATGCTGAGCGCTGCCGCAGCAACGCCGTATTTCAGTACATTTTTCAGTTTCATCGTTGATTCTTCCTTTCTTTTTTGTAAAACAATCCTCAAAAAAGTCCGTTTGGCTGCCGCACCTCCCTTACAGCGTAACGTCTACAGAGGTCATCTGCTGACCGCTGGCGCTATAAAAGCGGATGGTGTAGTCACCCGGAGGGCCTTGGCGGCTGGCCGTCCAAGTGTACGTACCGGACGCCCAGTTGCCGATGGTACCCGCCGAATACTGCAAGGACGTGTTGGCCTTGTAGACCAGCACCGCCTTGACGGCCACCGCCGAACTGCTGTTGATCGTAATGCTCACCGAGCCGCCGCCCACGGACGCAGCCGACATGCTCCAGTTTTCCGCGACCGGAGCCGGGGCGGGTTGCGGAGACGGAGCGGGAGACGGGGACGGCGAGGGCGAAGGCGACGGAGAAGGAGACGGCGTCGGATCGACCTTTTTCGGTTTCGAACTCGGCGTCGAATCCGAGTCGGCATCTTTCTCGAAAATAGCCGAAACATCCACATCGTGCATGGATTCTCCGTCATTGTCTGTGCGGGTCGCATCCGTCACGCCGTCGCTCCATTTGACGAAGTGATAGCCCTCATCTGCAACGGCTTTGACCGTAATGGGGTCATCGTTTTCCGAAACGGTATAACCAACGCCGCTCTGCCGAATGCCATCATCCACCACCAATGAGCCACCTTCCCCGCTGACGCGGTAATTCAACTCGTAGGTCGTAAGTTCCTCGCTGGCGTCATCCTCTACAAACTCTGCATAGATATACTGCGAGCCATTCAATTTGCTCGGCTCATCCTTGCGGGTAGCTCGCGTGTATCCATCGCTCCACATCGAGAACTTATAGCCCTCGTCCGGAACCGCCGTGACTTGAAGCAGCTCGTCGTCATCCTCAAACTTGATGGAATCCACGCCGCTCTCCTCGCTGGTCTTCAGCGTGCCGCCCTTGCCCTTGACCGCGTAGGTCAGGGTCTTGGCTGCCACGCTCACCGAGGAGACCGGGGCGGGCGCGGGCTTCGGGCGGGAAAGCAGCACGCCGCCGCCGATGGCCGCAGCCGCCACCACCGCCGCGATGGCGATATACTGCTTGGGCAGGTGCTTTTTCTTGTTGACGAGGAGGGTCTCCTTGTCGCCATAGACGGTCTTTCCTTCTGGGTAAGCTTCGCCCTGCGTGCCGGTGTCCTGCGCTCCCCCGCCTTTGGGGCCGTTGTCGGTGCCGCCCCAGATGGTGCCGCTGGGCGCGGTGTCGCCGCCTTGGGTGCCGCTGTCCTCTTCATAATGGGGCGGCGTGTCCACGATGGGCGGCATGGTGTAGTCACCCGGACGCAGGGACAGCGAACCGGCATCCGAATCGTCAGGGTCGATGGGCTTTGCGTCCTCCACGCCCTCGTACACGATGAAGGGGATGCAGTCCTTCAATGCCTGACGGAAGTCGGCGGCGGTCTGGTAGCGCTCCTTGGCGTCAAAGGCGATGGACTTCATGACCACCGCTTTGAGCTGCTCACTGCCGTTCATCGGCGGCTGGGGCATGGCCCCGCTCATCCGCTGTTCCAGCGCGTTGGTGCGGTCGTCCGGCCGCAGGTTGCCGAAGGGCAGGAACGGCAGACGGTTCTTGTTCAGGAAGCGGTAGAGCATAGTGCCCAGCGAGTACAGGTCAACGGTCTGGCCGTAGGGCCGACAGAGGTAGACCTCCGGGGCCATGTAATCGTAGGTACCCTTCTTGGACATGCCGGACATGGTTTTTTCCACGGTGCGGGCGATGCCGAAATCGCCCAGCTTGAAGTCGCCGCGGTCGTTCACGAAGATGTTATCCGGCTTGATATCGCGGTGGATGATCTTCTTTTCCTCGCAGATCTCCAGCGCGTTGCAGATATCCATGCCCAGTTGGATGACCTGCTTTTCGCTCATGGTGTGGGTGGTGCAGTAGTCGGGCAGGGAGGTCAGCAGCTCCATCCGGATCAGGATATCCCACGCGATCTCGTCCGGGTGCTCGATGACCATGTGATCCTCGTAGGAGACGATGTTCGTGAAGCCCTTGATCTCGTCCATGATGGCGAATTCGTCGGTCAGGTTCTCCACGAAGCTGCGGAAGTAGGTGGTCGCCCCTTCCCGGTCCATGCCTTCGCTGTAGGCCCGCTTCAGGTCGGAGGGGTCCTGCGGGATGCGCACGACCTTCAGCGCCGCCTTATACACCTTGCCGTATTCCGTGTGCTGGATCTCATACACCTTGCCGAAGCTGCCCGCGCCGATCTGCCGGACGCATTTCCAGCCCGGCAATGTATTCAGTTCTGCCATGGTTATGCCCGCACCTCCTCGACTTCGACCAGAATGATCGTGATGTTATCCCGGCCGCCGCGTTCCAGCGCCGCATCCATCAGCGCTTCCACGCCCTGCTGGACGGTGGCGCTGTTTTTGAGGATGCTGCAGAGGGTGAGATTGTCCAGCATATCGGTCAGGCCGTCGCTGCACAGCAGATACCGGTCGCCCTGCTGCAATTTTTCCTTTGCATAGGAGGGTTCGATCATCATTTCTTCCGGATCCAGCCCGATATACTGGGTCAGCCGCGGCTTGCGCCCCACAACGCCGTGATCCCGCAGGAACTTGGCATCGTTGTGGTCGGTGGAAAGCTGGAACAGCGCGCTCTTGTGGAACCGGTAGGCCCGGCTGTCACCCACATTGCCGCAGTACACCTCGTCCTCGCTGAAGCAGAGCATCACGCCCGTGGTGCCCACCCGGCCGGGGACCTTCCGCGCCTCGGCGGCAACGGCGTCGTTCATTGCAGCGGACGCCTCGGCCAGAAACTGCTGCGGCGGGGCCACATACTCCCGCAGCCAGCGGCACTTATCCTTGAAGGTCTCTGCCGCCACAAAGGACGCCACTTCGCCGTTTTCCTCGCCGCCCATACCGTCGAACACACCAAAGGCCGCAAAGGGGCTGGTGGAAACATCCTGCAAAAGTGGCTTGTCGAGGCTGGTGTGATCCAGCGGCATCGTCCGGCCGTCAAAATAAAAATTGTCCTCGTTGTTGCCGCGCACCCGGCCCATATTGCACAGGCACGCGGCGGATAATCTGCATTCCATGAAAATCCTCCGCCTGAACTACTCAGGCTGTCTTCTTATTTCTTCTCCGCATCCACTTCCTTCATGATCTGCTCCAGATTCTGACGGAAGACCTGATACTCCGCGTTCATATAACCGAGGTACTCCACCTTCACCACATCGTCATGGTTGAACAGGTAGATCTGCTTTTCGGTCAGGTAACCTTCCG
>ENA-USTZ01000071-USTZ01000071.1-human-gut-metagenome-genome-assembly--contig:-NODE-71-length-48863-cov-64.344177_pt1 | contig 48863 bp, 69 predicted proteins | sample MGYA00250049_ERZ773375 | MGnify/ENA primary metagenome ERZ773375 (study PRJEB29103, sample SAMN06111956) | human gut metagenome | biome: human gut; feature: ankylosing spondylitis patient; material...
CCATATTTCTTAAATTGCGTGCAAAGATACAAAGAATTTCTGAAATAAAAAGCATCTGAAATACAAAATATATATAAAATATTAAGTTACTTTCAAATTGAAAGCGCATAAAACAGAAAATCTAGCCAATGGGACACTTCTCGTTCCCATTGACTAGATAACAAATCTATTAATCCCGTTGAAAAACAGGATTTTTAATGATCAATTCTAAATTAGATATCCAAGTCTGGCGCCTTCTCAGCTCCTGCAGCTGCCTCAAACTTAGGCATCACATTGAAATTGAAGAGGCCGGCGATAAGGGCACTAGGCATTTTCCTAACCGTCTGGTTATAGTTCTGGACGGCTTCGTTATATTTGCGACGTGCCTCACTGATGCGGTTTTCCGTACCCTCTTCCTGAACCTGAAGAGCCTTGAAGTTCTCGCTGGCTTTCAACTCAGGATATTTCTCGGCTACTACCATCAGTTTGGAGAATGCATTCGCCAACTCGCCCTGTGCTGCAGCATACTTCTTCAGGCTAGCCTCAGTAAGATTATTGGCATCCAGCTTTACCTGACCAACAGCAGCACGAGCCTTGGTTACCTCGGCAAAGGTTTCTTTCTCATGCTTGGCATAAGCCTTTACGATCTTTGCCAACTGTGGCATCATGTCTGCACGACGCTGATACTGAGTCTGAACATTAGCCAACTCTGTGGTAGCCAACTCCTGTTTCTCTACCAATCCGTTATAACCACTGAACATCCATAGTACCAGCACAACTATGATGCCCAGGATAATCCAACTTTTCTTTATACCTCTTTTTGCCGGTTGCATGTTTGAATTCATTGTCTGTTCCATTGTCATTATTATTAATTATTAATTCTAAACTATAAACTATTAACTATCAAAGGCATCACCATCCTCCGCCAGAGCCGCCTCCGCTAAAGGAGCCTCCGCCAAAAGAACCGCCCGAGAAACCGCCGCCGGAAGAACCGCCACCTCCCATAAAGAAAGGAGGTATCCAGTCATCGTCATTGTTTCTCCTACGAGACTGGTTTCTCTGATTGCTCTTCGGTCTTGGCTTCACAATGCCGAGCATCTCCAGAATATACCTGATAAACAGATAGATAGGAATACCGAAGAAGATAAGGAACAGGATAATGACCAGGAACCAGTCCTCTTCGTCATTAACCGAACCTTCATCAACATCCGCAATTCCCGTCCGTCCACTTTTCACCTTATTATATATAGCACGGCTCACAGATGCTACCGCCTCGCCCGGATTACCTTCACGCATATACTTCACGATGCAAGCCCGGGCAATATCATCACAGTCCACATCGGTCAACTCCCCCTCCAGTCCACTTCCTGGAGCAATAAAGTACTTATGGTCCTCCACCGCGATGACGATAACCAGTCCTCTCCGGCTCTTCTTGTAACCGATACCATATTGGTTGCCCACATCCTGCGCCATCCGAAAGGCATCCTGGTTGTCAACCTTTCCCACAATGATGAGCACATTCTGTACGCCACACTCCAACTTCAGTTTCTGAAGATAGAAATTGGCAGAATCCTTCTGAGCCTTATCAACATATCCATCCGGGTCGGAAACATATTGCGTAGAATCCCTGAGGAAAGGAATCGGTACATTTTTCGCCGTCCAGACCTCCCCAGCCATCAACGCCAATGCATGAAAGGCAACCATCATCAAAGCAAAAAAATATCTCTTAAATCTCATAATTTCTCTATTTTGGTGCAAAAATACGCAATAAAAACCTTATATGCAAATACTTAGAGCATTATTTTTGCAAAAAAAGCCTTAAGTATTTTGTTATATCATAAAAAACTTGTATCTTTGCACACCGAAATAAAGATTAACAAGTAAAATTAGTAAAAAATAAAGAAATGACCAAAGCAGATATCATTAATGAGGTAGCTATCGCTACTGGTATGCCTAAGAAAGAAGTAGGTACTGTAGTAGAGGCTTTTATGGAAGAGGTTAAGAAGTGCCTCATCGAAAAGAAGGACAATGTATACTTGCGTGGCTTCGGCAGCTTCAACATCAAGCATCGTGCTGCTAAGACTGCCCGTAACATCTCTAAGAATACAACCATCACCATTCCAGCTCACGACTTACCAAGCTTCAAGCCATCAAAGAGCTTCATCGAGGAGATGCAGAACGCTCAGTAATACTGCTGGACAGGAAGAGAGAAATATCATTTTTTATAATAACAATATTTTAAAATTTTAAAATCATGCCAAACGGAAAGAAAAAGAAGGGCCACAAGATGGCTACTCACAAGCGTAAAAAGAGATTACGTAAGAACAGACATAAGAGCAAGTAAGCTAGCATTGTAGCTAGTCTACTATAGCTCTCGGTCAGTTCGTGACTGAGGGGGTGTGTCAGTTCTGATATGGAATGACATACCCTTTTTTTGTATTAATTTAAAGTTAAAAGATTATTGAAGATATGACAAGCGAAGTTGTAATTGATGTCCAACAGAAAGACATCTCTATCGCACTCATGGAGGACAAGCAGCTGGTGGAATACCAGAACGAACCTCGTGAGGCATCGTTCTCTGTGGGCAACATCTACATCGCAAAGGTAAAAAAACTGATGCCGGGTCTTAACGCCTGCTTCGTGGATGTAGGTTATGAACGCGACGCCTTTCTTCATTATCTTGACCTAGGAAGTCATTTTAATTCCTACCAGAAGTACCTTAAACAAGTACAGAGCGACAGAAAGAAACTTTTCCCATTCTCTAAAGCCAGCAAAATGCCTGAATTGGAAAAGGACGGCAGCATACAGAATGTGCTCAAAGCAGGACAGGAAGTGCTGGTACAAATCGTAAAGGAACCAATCTCTACCAAGGGACCTCGACTCACAGGCGAAATCTCATTCGCGGGCCGATACCTGGTACTCATGCCATTCGGTGATAAAGTTTCTGTCTCGTCGAAAATTAAAAGCGGTGAAGAACGCTCCCGACTCAAACAACTCATTCACAGCATCAAACCAAAGAATTGCGGCGTTATCGTCCGCACTGTGGCTGAGGGTAAGAAGGTCGCTGAGCTCGATGCTGAGCTGAAAGTCCTGGTGAAGCGATGGGAGGATGCTATCGCCAAGGTACAGAAGACCCAGCAGCGCCCGCAACTTGCATTCGAGGAGACCGGAAGAGCCGTTGCTCTCTTGCGTGACTTGTTTAACCCATCTTACGAGAACATCTACGTGAACAACGAAGATGTGATGAACGAGGTGAAGAACTATGTTTCTCTAATAGCCCCTGAAAAGGCGGGCATAGTTAAGCTCTACACCGGTAAGGTGCCTATCTTCGACAATTTCAGCATTACCAAGCAGATTAAAGCTGGCTTTGGTCGTGTTGTTAACTACAAGCACGGTGCTTATCTCATCATCGAGCACACCGAGGCCTTGCATGTTGTCGATGTAAACAGTGGTAACAGAACTCGTGAGAAAGGTCAGGAAGCAAATGCACTGGATGTTAACCTCGGTGCTGCTGATGAGTTGGCTAGACAATTGCGCCTCCGAGATATGGGAGGTATCATTGTTGTCGACTTCATCGACATGAATCTTGCCGAAGACCGACAGCTGCTCTATGAACGCATGTGCAAGAACATGCAGAAGGACCGTGCCAAGCACAACATCCTGCCATTGAGCAAGTTCGGACTGATGCAGATTACACGCCAGCGTGTACGTCCGGCTATGGATGTGAATGTAGATGAAACCTGCCCTACCTGTTTCGGTACAGGCAAGATTAAGTCGAGCATCCTCTTTACCGACCAGTTGGAAAGAAAAATCGACCGCCTAGTCAACAAGATCGGCGTCAAGAAATTCACTTTGTATGTGAATCCTTACGTGGCTGCCTTCATCAACAAGGGTTTCATTTCCCTGAAGCGCAGATGGCAGTTTAAGTATGGTTTCGGCTTCAATGTGATTCCTTCACAGAAACTGGCATTCCTCCAGTACGAATTCTACGACAAGGACAACCAGTATCTGGACATGCAGGAAGAACAGGAAACAAAGTAAGTTTTTAATTATCAGAAAAAAGCTCCATTCGCATCTGATTGCGAATGGAGCTTTTTTATTTTGATTTTCTACACCTTATTATATATAGGGCATTTTAGTACTCTATCTCATTATTCACCATCTTCTCTGTATCCCAAGGTGCAGGAGCACCGCCGAGATAACGATGGAACCAGTCGAGATGCGCGTTGTAATAGAGCGGCATCGACTTCAGGTTGCTTGGCCAGTGACCATCATACTTCAAGACTATCAGTCGAGAAGGAATGTTCAGGGTCTGCAAAGCTGTGAAATACTGCAAACTCTGGGTATACGGTACACGATAGTCCAGTTCGCCCGTCATCACGAGAGTTGGTGTTGAGAAGTTCTTGATGTATGAGGATGGCGACCACTTCTCGTAGAGATCGGAATTGTAAGGCTGTCCCTCTAACTCAAAGTTAGGAAACCATACTTCCTCGGTACTGCCCCACATAGAGCGCAAGTCATATACGCCCATCATGGAAGCCAGACACTTGAATCGCTTGGTATGCCCCTGCAGCCAGTTCATCATGTAACCGCCATACGACCATCCCATCGCTCCCATCCTGGTAGAATCAACATATTCCAGAGTTGCCAATTTATCGGTAACCTTCATCACATCCTCAAATACCTTTCCGCCCCAGTCGCCAGAAATGGCACGGGTGAAAGCCTGACCATATCCCGTAGAACCGTGAGGATTAGGATAAGCCACCACATAACCGGCAGCAGGATAAACCTGCCAGTCGCCACGGAAGGAATTCATCCACTGCATCTGTGGTCCGCCATGCACATTGATGATAAGCGGATATTTCTTGCTGGCATCAAAGTTGTGTGGCTTCACGATGAATACCTGTACCTTGTCGCCACCAGCGCCATCCACCCAGATACTCTCAGATGGACGGATATCCACCTCATCCTCCAACTGCTGGTTGAGGAAGGTAATCTGCTGTTCCTTGCCGCTTGCTACAGGAGTTCCATTCCACTTCTTCATCTGCTGGCGATAGAGAGCCGATGGCTTGCCTGTCGTGCTATAGGTATAATATACCATACCCTTATTATCGAAATCAAACTCCGAGATGGCCTTGCCCGTCAATACCGGCGAGATGGTTTTTCTGGCTATATCGAGCTTGTAGAGCGGCTCAGCGCCCTGTACCTGACCGAGGAAGAAGATACTCTTGCTGTCGGGAGCCCATTTGTAATCATCTACCCAGTTGTCAAACTTCTCTGTCAGGATGGTAGACTTCTTTGCAGCCCGGTCGTAGATAGCAAGACGGAAGCGATCAGACTCATAACCAGGCACTTGCTGCAAGCGGTAAGCGATATACTTGCCGTCAGGCGAATAGGCTGGAGTACCATCCCAAGCCTTGTTCTCCTTCGTGATGCAGACCGGCTCTCCCCCATTCACAGATACCGTCCACAGGTCGGCATTGGTGCTAGCCTCCTGATGCTCATCATGATTGGATACGAAACAGATCTCCTTGCTGTCAGGAGAGAATTGATAGGTGATTCCACCCCCAACCACGAATATCAGCGAATAATTGCCCGGAGTCAGATCCTTGTAAGTCTTCGTCTGTGTATCGAAAAGGATAAGGTGATTGCATCTGCCATCATTATAGCTCGTCCAATGACGGTAGAGCAACTTGTCGGCAATATGCGCCTGTACAGGTCCCTGCTCCTTTTTCTCCATCCGGGCCTTGTTAGCCTTGGCATCAGCTCCCAGGTCGGGATATACTTCTGCGGTAAAGGCAATGTATCGCTCATCCGGAGAGATGACAGGACTACCGATACCCAACTCATAATCAGTTACCTGTTCCGTCTCACAGGTAGTCAGATCCATGCGAAAGATTTGAGCCGTCCCTTTCTCATAATTAGTAAAGAAGATACTCTTTCCATCTTTGCTCCACACGGCAGAACTGCTCTTTCCATCCTCAGTAAGAGCCTTGGCGTGAGAGCCATCCGCATTCATGATGTAGATGTCGGAGCCAGACTTCTGGTTCTTCAGGTCAGAAGAACTGGCGGTATAGCAAACCGTCTTACCATCAGGCGAAAGGCTCACCGAAGATACGCCCTTCACCCTGTACAAATCCTCGATGGTAAACGCCCTTTTCTGAGCGTTTGCCGAAAGCAGCGCCATCACGAGTGCTGCCGAAAACATCAATCTCTTGTTCATATAACCTATTAATATTTATATTTACGATGCAAAAATAGCAATTATTTTTGGATTTCCTGCAACCTTTTCACTACTTTTATCGTCTAAGCTATGAATAACATTGATAATAACATAAAAAAGAAAGGAAAAGATTATGATTTTAAGTACAACTTTACTGTGTTTCTCAGTGTTTAAAGGGGTTCTCTGATGCTCTGATAACTTGAAAATGCCGCAATTATGCACCATGTTGCACAATTGCGGCTCTTAACGCTGAAAATAAACTGAATAAATACTGCACGGAATTATGGCAACACTTAGACTATATTTAGATACAAGGGTAAAAAGGCAGGATGGCACGTTTTCCATCCGGCTTGCTGTCAACCACCATGGTGGGACTGCCTTCATATCCCTCAATCAATACTGCAAAAAGGATGAATGGGATAAAAGGGCTTGCAAGGTGCGAAAGCGTCCGGATCGTGATGCTATCAACGACTTCCTGCTTGACCGTCTTAATTTCTACAACAGAATGATGATGAAGGCGCAATGCAGGGAAACATACCGTGGCGACATTACGGCTAGGGAACTCCGGGACTTAATCATGCTTGAAGCTGAGCCTGCAAGGGAAAAAGTCGCCCTGCTTCGAGATGGCTTCATTGCCTACGAGGGCAGGAATCTGAAAGAGAACACGATCAATAGATACAAGTACACTTGGGCAAAGATTGAAGCTTTCCTAGGGAAGGAAAAAGCGGCTCTTCTTACATACGATGAGATTAACCGCTCTTGGCTTGAAGATTTCGATGCGTTCATGGCAAAGGAAGGCTTGTCTAGGAATACCAGAGCCAGCAGGATGCTCTGTGTTGCTGCTGTCTTCAACTTTGCGATAGATAATGAGCAGACGAAAAACTACCCATTTCGCAGGTACAGTCTCCGGCTTGAGACAACGAAAAAGCGAGATTTGTCCGTTGAGGAAATCCGCTCTATCTTCGAAGCTGGTGGTGATGAACTGGTCGACATGTTCCTGCTGATGTTCCTGCTGATTGGTATTAATGTGAGTGACTTGTTCGCCTTGACAAATGAGAATATCGTCCGTGGTAGACTGGAATACGACCGGGCGAAGACTGGTAGGCATTACTCCATCCTTCTTCATCCCGAAGCTCTCCGAATCATCGAGAAGTACAAAGGGGAAAAGAAGCTGCTTCGTTTCTCGGAGCATTTCAGGAACGTTGATGTTGCAACGGTCATGATTAATAAGAAACTCGCAAAGGTGCGCCCAGGGCTTACTACGTACTACGCTCGCCATACGTGGGCATCTATAGCCTTCAACATTGGTATACAAAAGGACGTGGTGTCGCTTGCGCTGGGTCACTCTTTCGGTGTCCGAGTAACTGATACCTACATCAATGCAGACCTATCGAGAGTAGATGAAGCAAACAGAAGGGTTATTGATTACGTGCTCTACGACAAAAAATAGCCCTTATTTCTTGCGAATTTGCCGCAGAAACGGCTCAAATTATTTTCGGGGATAGTTTTACGTGCTTACCACATAAGCGGCTCAGAACGCAAATTTCTGGGTAAATCGGGAAAAGAGTACAAAAACATAGATAGAATGCAGGTGGTCGGGCTGCTTGTGGAACAAAAAAAGGGGCTGGCTTTCGTCAGTCCCCTTTTATATAATTTATAAACGTTTCGTATCTATTGACTTATACGTGATGTCGATGGCTTAGATTCCATTACTCTTTATCTAAATTAAGCTGGTCTTTCAAAGCATCATCGAGTGTCCAATCTGCTTTTTCGTACATAGCTTCACCTGCACCTGAGTTAAAATCAATATAATAAAAACTGCTATCTTCGCTTACAGTAACATTATATCCCTCGTATTCAATTTGCTTCTCCGTCATAGGGATAAAACGAACACATTTCTTTTTTAGATAGTTTCCTACTTCGTTTTCAAATTTATCATCTACATAGATAAAGTTCTCTCCATTCTTCTCAGAGAATGTAGCTTGCGGAATATCTGCCATGAACTCTTTTTGAAATACTTCTGTATCAACGATATTGTTGATGATATTAAATTTCTTCATTTTTCTTTGGCTTAACCGTGCTGCCTAGGGCTTAGTTACTGAATGTTTAATGTGCTTATTTCCTAAACACACTGCAAAGATATTAATATTTTTCGGTTCTACCAAATTTTTAAACGTTTTTCTTTTTATTTTATTGTTATTTTAATGTTATTTTACATTTACAGCTTAAAATGGGCAAAAAAAATACCCCAGCGGTAAAAAAGTCGAGCCGCTGGGGTAATAAGTGGAGACCACTTTAAACATTCAGTGATGCAAAGGTACGCTTTTCCTTTGAAACCACAAAATTATTTACCAAAAAATTTCTTCCTCAACAAATCATTGATAAACCGTGACTTGTTGGGCAATGCGTTGAGGAAAGGCAGCAGGTCGTTGTCTATCTGTATGCCAACCAGCTTGACCGTTGCGCCTGCACCCTTCTTCGTTCTCTTGATGTTTCTTCTATTATTCTCCATATCCGTGATTCTTTACTGGTTCTCCATTTACTCGCAAAAGGTTGCACTGATAGATGCTACACCTCTTCGGGTTCTTTCGTGGCGTGCCATCCTTCTTGCAGGTCATACCTCGATATACCAGGCAAGGCAAGGGGTATTCGTAGGTTCCATTCACAACATCCCAGCTTTCAACCCTTATCGTGTCGCAGTGGTCGCTGATATAATCGCCAAAATTAACTGGGCTGTGCTCAGTAGCAAATGCTCTTGCCAGTACTCTTCTTTCGTTCTCAGCCTTCACGTTGATTTCGTGCAAGGCTTCTCTGTACTCTTGTTTTGTCATTGTCTTCTGTCTTTTTTTAATTGTCTGTCCAACTTCGTTTTCATTCTGTTCATCTTGTGCTCCAGCCTACCAATCTGCTTATAAGATAACCACTCCGGCTTGATATTCAACTCCAGCCAGTACTGGCGCATTTCCTTGCAATGCCGGGCGATGCTCGGGAAATAAAGGTGTCGCTCGTATGGGTTGCGAAGGAAGTACTTGCAATCGGATAATAGACGACCAAGCATCATGTATTTATGCTTCTGCCCTTCTCCAAGACTGACAAGCCTTCCGTTGTCCCCGATCCACAGCATTGCGCCCTCTCCCTTCCAATTAAAGTCGAAAGCCTTGCTTACCGGATAATAATAGCCATCGAGCACCGTGCCTTCCTTTAGGTCTCGCCCAATCTCTCGCAGCCAGGTTCTTCCCCAGCTGGTCGTTACCTCGACCACTGCTTGTGCTGGTATCTTGTCGTATTCCTTCATATCTTGATATATTGTGCAGGGCTTGCGCCCTGCTGATTAATACTTTTCAATCCAATACTCTGTTGTACAATTCACTCCTAAGCATGCAAATTCAGACTTAAAATAACCTTGACGCACCCAGTGTGGATAAAAATTATCGGTTTTTTTATATTCCCTAAACAAGCCGTTCAAGAATTGCTCTGCCTTGTCCTTGCGTGTAAAGTTTGCCAACTCCTCGATTTCCTCGCCTTCAACCTGTTTCTTGATGTAATATTTTGCTCTTGCCATTGTATTGTCTCCTATCTTTGAATTATAAATTGAATACCTGCCCAGTCTGCAATGTTTTTGCTCTGCTGCAATCTCTTATTCTCCATATCAATCAAGATTGCTTCTGTCTCGGATATCTGTTTTCCGTTTACAAAATACTTCTTCATAGCTTCACCCTCCCTTGATTACTTAGCATACAATGTTACAACCAATCCTCTTCTGAGTGCGCAGCGGCAAGCGTCCATACCAGCCTTCAATGCTCGCTTGATGAACTTGTTGAAGAGTTCTGCTCCGATGAGCTTCAAGATTCCGCTTACTCCTACGAGTGTGTTTATCTTCTTGCCATCCTCTGTGCGTCCGAAGACCTTGATACGGAAGTTAGAGTTGATGAACTTTGTAGTGAACTCTAAAATGTTTGAATTTGACTTTTTCATTTTCTTTGGCTTAACCGTGCTGCCTAGGGCTTAAATTACTGAATGTTTCAAAGTGCTTATTTCTTAAACACGATGCAAAGATATTAATATTTTTCGGTTCTACCAAAACTTTTCCCGAAAGATATTAATATTTTAACTTTTGTCGGCTGTTTATGTCGTAAGCACGGCTATTTTCGGTCGTTTTTGGTCGTTTCCGGCTGTTTTCGGTACGCTTTCCACACTCTATATAATAATAACCTGCACGCATTAGCTAGAATGAATATAATCTAACTCTCATATCCCCTACCCCTTTTCTCTCAATGAAAAGTGTTCTTCGCACAAAAAATGGGCAGAAAAACGCTCTCCTGCGCTTCCTGCCCTTTTAAAGATATTATGATTGAACCTATTGAACTCTCTTCTTAATGCGCTCCTTTATCCAGCAAATCGCAAAGATTGCCAGGAATAGCAATACGCAATCGCCAATGAATAATCTTATCTTATGCCATATGCTCGCTGGCCTCTCTACCTCCTTGGTCTTGTATCGGTTCACGTAATACTTGACCTTTACGGTGTCGGTCACGAATTTGTAAATGTCGCCCACGATGGTGTCCGTCTTGGTCGATGTCCTCCATCTGGTGGTCGTAAGATTGTGCCACCGCTCCTTGATTACGGTGTCGCCCTTTATGTATACCAGCACGCTGTCCTGCTTGAATATGCTGTCATGCTGCCGGGTGTCCTGCCAGTGGATCTGTCGCTGGTTCACGCTGTCACGTCTTACACTGGCGTGTGCGCTGTCGTGATAAACCGTGTTATTTTGGGCTGTTTTAGCGCAGGAACAGCCCAAAATCAAAAGTGGGGTAATTATAAGCATGGCGAGAAATAACGCCACAGAACGCAAATTTCGCCCTTTTCTTGAATTTTCCATACTTTACAAATGTTAGATTAATGTGTTTATTATGCAAGCACCCCGATTTCTAGGGCTTCCTTGGCTCGCTTCAAATACTTCTCGCAGGCTGCCAGTCCGTTGTACCCTCCGTTTATCTTCTTGCGGATAGCCTTCAAGTTGTCTTGGTCTGCCAACTCATTGCATCCGAAGGTGTCGAATACCCACATCGAGGATTTCGTTGCACCGAATGGTCGTTCCAGCAGTTCTGGACTGCCCACAACATCGAAGCCGCAAAAATTGGCATATTTCCGGTAGTTGGCTCGCCCGGTAATATGTATCAATCCTCTGCCCTTGTACTTCACGCCATCGCCCTGCTGGGTGTTGCCTAGGTCTTTCCTGCCCTCGTAGGCTCTGCCGCTTGCCAGTTCCCTGGTGTATCTCAACTCTCCGCTTTCGTGGGCAATCTGTGCGAGGTAGTGCGCCATCCTTAGTGGGGTGTTGATGTGGAAATGCTCTGCCCATCCGTTTATGATTGGAAGGTAGGTGTCTGCCCTGCTGCCTGCATTCGGCATTACCTTTAAAAGTTGCGCTCTAGTTATCCTCATTATCTCCTCCTTTCTTCCTTTCTTCCTTCATAATCTCGACAACCGCCTTCGCAATCTCGTCCTTATTCTCGAGGATTACCTGCATCGTGCGGTCTTGCTTGCGTATCTCTGCCTTCTCGTATGCCTTCTCCCGGATGCTCTTAAACTCGCACAAAAGCAGATACACCGTCCATGCGATAGCGAACAGAGGGAAGGGAGAGATAATGCACGTAGCCACGTCCATAAGCGAAGCAATACCGAATGTCGGAAAATACTTCTTCGCCTTGTCGCATGTTTTCTTCAATCCGGTTGAAGTTCTTGCAACATGCAGTTCCTTCGCCTTCTGTATGCCTGCTATCAGGTCAATTGTCATCGCTATCAGAATTGTAGCGAAACAGATAAAAATTACTAGGGCGCACAAATAAAGGTGGTGCACCTAAAAATCGTGAAATACTTCGCTCATATCAATTTATTTTTTTGGTTATTCCAATTTCTCCCAGTCGATGGTAACGCCCTTCCCGATGATGTCTGCCGTCCACCTGCAGAATGCCATACCCTCGTATCCGTCCGGATCACTGGCTACGGCAATAGCATACTGTACGCAGTCGCTCTCGGTTTTGATTACCTTCGGGTAGAAGTCCGCATAAGCCATATTTGCCAAATAGAGAATATCCCCGAGGGTCGTGCCCTTTGAGATTATCTCGTTGTTTGTTGCCAAACGGATTTCGTCTACCGTCCATCGGTGGCTCGTTCCGTCTACGTTCTTCATCTGCTCGCTTGCCTTGATTGCCAGCTGCTTCGTGAAGTGGTAGCCGTGCTTGGAAACGTATGCCACGTACCCACTGGCTCCCATGAGTGCCTTTGCTGCCTTCTCGTATGGCAAGCTGTGGATGATGTCGTGGTCTTGATGCTGGTGTCGCTCTTCCTCGCTGTCGCAAGAATGGCGCATAACGATTATTTTCTTCATTGTGCGCCCTCCTATCCTAGTTTGTCGAGTAACTGTTTAACCATGCCACGAATGCCGCTTATATCGCCCTCAAGTGCCTTGAAACGCTTTTCTGTTTCCTGCTTTTCCTTGATTGCCGGGTTCAAAGCTGCAAGAAGTTCTTCGCCCTTGGCTTTTCGCTCCTTGCTTGGCTCGTATGCCTTGATTATCTCATCAGCTTCATTTACCAATTTCCCGACTTCGGGCAGAAGGTCTGCCTTATCGGTTGCCAGTACGGTTTCGCCTGCAAAGGTAACTCCGAGGTGTTCGGGTATGGTGTAGATGGTCTGCTTTCCATCCACCTCGATTGTTACGTCTCGCATGGGCTGTCCGCTGCTGGAAATGGTTGCGATGCCAGTGTTGATGTGCGGCTGGTTGTCTACGACCTTGCCTTCCTTAACTTCCACCGTCTGCTTGTCTAGCAGATAGACCGGGTGATTTCTCTGTATATTCTTAAATTCCATAATGCGCTCTTTTTAGATAATTCGATAAATAGACAAAAAGGGGTCTCACCGATAACACAGCGAGTTGCCCCTTGATAGATTTTGTTTAACCGTCTACGCTCCAGTGGTGGTCGTGGTGGTCTTCAGCTGCTGGATAATGAAACCAGTCTGTTCTCTGCGCTTGCTGTCCTCGAGCTGAATCTGCAAGTCCTGCTGCCAGTGGTTGTTGAGAACATCAACGATGCGCTGGGTGTTGTCCTTGCCCGAGTTCTTCAAGTCGCAAACGACCGTCTGGATGAGGTTGCCGAGGTTACTGAAACCTCGCTCCAGCCCAGTATTGGTGTAGCAGAACCCCTGCTGCATTGCGTTGATGATGTCCTTCTGCCCCAGCTGGTTCTCGTAGCCCATACGGTTGATGTTCTGCTGGGTGGTGCAGCAACAGTCCTTCAACTGCTGGATGATGTTGAGGTTTCCGAGGTTCGCTGCGTTGATTACTCGCTCTGCGCTGAAACCAACCTTGCCGCCTACATCTTGGATTGCTGCCTGAATGCCGCAAACAGAAGACTGCAATGCATTGAAGTCGCAGTTCAAGTTAGCCGCCAAGGTCTTCAAGTCCTGGTTGTTGCCCTGAATTGCTCCCATCAACAAGTCGCTGTTGTGGTTGTCGCTCATCTGAGTGCGAAGGCTGTCAATCTGAGACTGGATTTCGGAACGCTGAACGTTGCCGTTCTGTCCGTTCCAGCCATCACCGTACATGAAGCGGAACATTCCCAACATCATCATGTAGGCGAATGGGTTGTTCCAACCTCCACCCATACCACCGTTCATTGCTGCCAGCATAGTCGCTGGATCATTGTCTCTACCTCTAGCGAGCAAGGCTGCTGCTAGGTTGTCATTGCCACCGTCCCCAGTGCAATAGACTTTTTCGATTGTGTCTGCCATAAAATTTTGAGTTAATTACGTTACGGAAACCAAATATTGGAATCCGCTGCAAAGTTACTCTGATTTTTGGCTCGCTCCAAAAAGTTAGTGCAGGGGTATTTATCGAATTATTGTCAAAGAACGCTTTTGGTTATTTTCTTTTTGTTTCTTAAATGCAAATCGGCTCTACGTCCTTGTTTAGAAGGGTCGCTTGTGCCGTGGCAAGTCGATAAACTCTAGACGTACTGATATAGGTGTAAGACATCTTGCTCAGATGTCTCACTGCTGAAACGGTGCGGTTCAGAACGGTCGCAGTGGTCGTAATGCTGAATCCTGCGTGTATCATCTGCTCAACGACCATACATCGTGTCATAACGAGGTTTTCTGCTCTCGACTTGCCGAGAACGTCTTCTCTCGTAATGCTCAACTCTCCGTTCGGTAGTTCAATGGCACAACACTTGATTACGTTGTCTATAACTCGTCATAGTTCTTTCTCCTTGTCATTCATATATAATTTATTAAAATTATTGTATATTATTATATATATTTTCGAACGAAAATTGTATTATTCTGCCCCCAGCATAGAATCAATCATTCCGTCAATGGCTTCATCGGTCATGCTCTTCTTAATAGAAGGATCTGCGCCAATTGACTTCATCATCATATCTATCCAGGGGTTGTCACTCTCCAGCGTGGATTGTATCTGCTCCTTGTATGCTTCGTGAAGCTCGCCCGATTCCTTAAAATCCAAAAGAACCGTGCGCAAGGCTTTTACAGCGTAGTTATCCATCAGCAGGGGATTGTCCCTTGCCGATGATAGTTTGGTAAGAAGCACTGCCAGTGCTTCATGTAATTGTTTCTTATTTTTCTTCATATCGTCTTACTTTTAAATTTTCAAAGTCAGCGACTTAGAGTTCAAGTTTACCACCACAAGCATATCTTCTTGAGGTTTTAGTAACTCCTGCTTTAGGAGTTACTGGTTTTGCTCTACCAGTACTTTTTCTCATAATAGTGTATTTTAAAATTTTAAAATTATTTTAGTTTTTCTTGTTTTAAACCAACTGTGTAACAACAAGTTTATCATCATACATCTTAATTAAGCATATATAGGTAGTGTATGCCGTTCCCAAAGATGCAATTTTATTAAGAACTGGACCGCTGTATGCATTAGGTGGCATTCTATATATGTAGCTATTATTATTGGTAGAGCAAACAATGGTACTTCCTCTTGCTCCTGCGAAGACTATCTCTAGGATGCCTCCTTTCGATGCCTTTTGAAACCAATCATATACGTTGATACTACCTGCTGTATCAATGTTAACAATTTGATGATTTGCAACAAATGGAATGTTTGAATTTTGAGAACTTTTAACAATAGCTGTACCAAAACTTGCTTTTATTTTTGTCCAAAAATGTTTTAATCCATTTAAATCTAAAAACTTCATATTAATTAATTTTTAGAATTATTATTAAGAAAATAATGCATCTATCTCTGCTGTAGTTATTGCAGAATCTGCTGTAGCTCCTGAAGATATACCATCAATCTTAGCCTTATCTGCGCTTGACATAAGACCGTTATTTGTAGATGTAGCTAAACCATATGTGGTATTCGTGTCAGTCCATGGAACATTAACATATGCCTTGCCACTATTATCAAGTGCAACTGGGTAGTTCTTATCATTCTGTGAATAACCAAGGGTAATACCACCCTTTGTGGTTGAACTTGCGGTTGGCAAAGAGTAATTATTGGCATTGTCTGCTATTCCGTTAAGCTTTTTTCTATCTGCTGAACTCATAACACCAGCTACATTCTCTGAAGCCCTTTCTAGGCTAAAATAACCTAGTCTAGTTCCATTTATATCCTTATATTCAAAATCAACAGCACTTGCACTTTCCTGAACATCTATACTCCCCACTGCCTCACTCTTCTTAGCATAATCTGCAAGGTCTACTGTAGCACGGAAGTCTCCGAGTTTCTCCCATTTTGAAGCATCATAAGTTGCACTGGTATCACCAGTATAAATATATTCCTTATATTGATTCTGTGTATCACCATCCTCATCTTCAATAAGATAAATATGCTTCTTAATATTAGTTGTAGGAAGAGCAGTTACTACTTCTGCAACTGTAGTATCAAGATTACCTAATTGGGATAATGGAACATTGCCATTTGCATCAAGTCCTGCAACACCATTAGCTTCACCAATAGGAATCATTTTTCCACTTGCAAAAAGATAATGATTATCATGTCCACTCTTAGTAATACTTGATGGGGATACGACTATAGATGTACCTCTATCTCCCTCATGTAAAAAGGTCACATTTCCTCTAATTGTGCCACCGATTAATGATAAATAATTAATATTAACCCAGTTCTTAATCTTCTTCCAAAAGTAAGCAAGTCCAATTGCGTCTAAAAATTGCATAATCTATTGTTTTAAATTGTTATTTACTAGTAATATCTGTTATCTGTTCCTCCGTGATTGCTGGGGGGAAGTCCTTCGTCACGATGTCGGTCACTTTGTTTGCGATATCCTTGTAGATGTCCGTGCCGAGTTTTTTTGCTGTCACGCTGCCGTCTCTGATGTTTCCAGTTGATATACAGTCCTCGGTCAGATGGTCGTGTTTGACCGCTCCCGGTTGTATTTTATCTGAGGTCACACAATTGGATGCTAGGTGTCTGTTCTTTACAGAACCATCGGAAAGCTTCGCTGCCGTTATCGCCCCATCCGCAATTTGCGCTTCCGTTATTGTTATCTTGGCGAGTTCACTCTTGATAATCCTAACGACCGCATCGTTCTCCAGTTTATCGTCCATCATGGCAAGCATCCTGCTTAACTCGACAACGATGTCGTAAATTTCCGTGCCGACACGCACCGCTGTGTTTTCTCCAACCTGCGTTGCATCTCGTATCAGCTCTGCCATACGGAGCATTTTTTGAATATCCTCGTTCATGTCTTATGTGCTTTTAGTTGCCTATTGCGTGAATGTGTGCCCTTGTTCCTCGCTGTGGCTTCACGTCCCCTTTCGGGGTGAATGTCTTGAGATATTCGAGAGCATCTGATAAATATCTTTCTGCCATGTCCATGATGTCGTTGTATTGCTTGTTGTTCGACAAATCTTTAACATGGTCTGAATAATCGTCTCTGTGGCGCATTCCACCTGCTCGGCTTATAATTGTGCCATCGGCACGAAAAAGCCTCGCATACGTGAAATAAGCGAGTGCTTTGCGTATTCCGCTGGTGTACTTCTGCACCTTGGTTTCTTCTTGGCTGCAATCTCCATTCTTCTTGGTGGTGTATTCGCCACCGTCCAGGAAAGTTGCAGGCTGGAAATCGGGCAATACTGAATCGCCCCACTCTCCCTGCTCGGTCGCTGCCTTGAACCGCTCATACCCTATGGCTGGTATGATGTTCGCATCTTCGCATTCCCGAATGTATGCGTTCACATCATCCTCATCTAGGTGTGTGCTGGTCGGTCGTGCCAGTTTTCGGAACTGATCAACCGTGATAAGTTGTTTTCTTTGCTCTCCCATAGGCTCAATCAATTAATCTATCGTGTTGTTCCCTGCCACCTCGCTGCTGATATACTTTAGCGGCTGTAGCTTGGGGTCTAGGTTCTGAATGGCTGGGTCGTGCCAATTCTTGAAAATCTTCTTGAAGGCTCGCTCGATGAATCGCTGCTCGGTTGTCACTTCGCCAGCATAGTATTCGTAAGCGTCCTGCATAACTTGTCCGCTAAAGCCAAGTTTGCCGATGCGGATAGCGTAGAAGAGTTCTTGGTGGAACTGTGCGTAGATGCGCTCGATAACGCTGCTGTCGGTCACGGAAAACTCCTTGTCGAAGTTTTTTGTCGGGAAGGCGACTACCTTTGGTTCGTCTTCCTCGTTCTCCACCTCGACCGCAAGAATCTTCGCTGTGTTCTCGTCCCCTTGGAACTGCAAAAGGTCTTCATCGGAAATCATCTGTCCGCTCTCCACCTCTTCGCCTTCCTCGTTGAACTTAGGCACGCCCTTCTTGGTTACGAGCATACACGATACGAGGAAGTTGTTGCGGACGTTTCGCATCTTCACGTTTCCCAGTCCCTCATCGGTCGAAATCTCCGTGATGGCTGAATCGTAGCTGGCTGTAGGATAAATAAACTGTCCGTCTAGGCTCATCCATAGGACCTGCCCCTTGTAGCTGTCGATGCCTCCTGCGTTTTCAATCTGTTCAAGAACGATGTCGGGGTCGGGGTTGAAGACGTTGATGCGCTCAATAGTCTTCTCGTTTACCATCAACCGCTTTCCGTTCCTCGTTTTCTTATGCTCCCAGTCTGGATGCAGCAAGACGTGCGCCACGCTCCCCTTGTCATCCGTCTCTTCCAGTCGGCAATTTTCAAAGGGTACGTGGCTCACGCTCGACACCTGCCCTAGAACGTTGTAGTTTACATGAAGGGCAAAGCCTCCAAAGCGTGCGAGGTCTTGCGCTACGTTCCGGAGCAAATCGTCTGCCGTGTCCCCTTGTGGGTTCATCGCCAACGATGCTAGAATGTCGCTATCAAAGCCGTAGCCCTCAATAAATCGGGCGTAGCGGTTAAGGCACAGCATTGCCGTTCCGCTGGCTTCCGTGATGCGTACGAGGTTCTGCGGATAAAGATTATCATATCCGTATGCCTGCATCTTGAATCGGCTGACGTAGCCAATATCAACCCTTCGCTTTGGCTTCTTAACTGTCTTAACGTTCATACTGCTTGTGTCGTTTTACCTGTTGTTTCATTACTCTTCCTTGCCTGCTTTTTCGGCTTGGTCGAGGTCTTTCTTCTTGTCGCTGCCTGCTGGCTGCTGTTTGTTCTCGATGAGTTCCTCGCTGGGTATCTTCTGGAAGTATTTCTCCATCTGTGGGTACTTCGTCAGATATTCGTGCGCTACCTTGTCGGTCAGGTTCTCATTAGTGAAAATCTTACCATTGTAGAAATCCGGGCAGGAAATGATGAAGCCTGCCTTCATTGCGTAATTACATTGCTTTGGCATTGCCTTTTCTTTTTTGAGTTTTAGATGTATTTCTATCAGAGCATCGTGGTAACACTGCTGGCAGGTTGTCGGTACAAACCGCTTTCGTGTTACCTCGAAATATAGAGTTTCTATAACTGCCTTGTCGGTTGCATCAAAGGGACTGTCGAAACGTGCCTTCAACTCCCCGACCTTGGCTGTTGCTTCCTTGTATGTCATAGGCTACGCTGCTGCTTCCGTCAGAAGGCTCTTATACTTGGCTGCTGTGGTCTCGCTGTCTGTGTCGAAGAAGAAGTAAGCTGCCTTCGGTACGCTCTCCTCTTCCAGCGTGATAAGCCAGCCGCCCTCGGTGTCGTCCGAGTACTTGTCGTTCTCGTCTGCGCTTGCCTTCAGTGCCTGCGCATACCCGAATACCTGGTACTCTGCCTTTCCGTCCGCTCCCTTTGAAAGGTTGCGCAGGATGATGACAAACTTTCCGTTCGCCAAGCCGTCAATGATATTGGCGCAAACGTCAGGTGTGTTTGCCAATACAACGACTGCTACGGTATTCTTCCAGCTGTTGCGATACGTGCCGACGGTCAGCTCGGTCTTGGTTCCAGTGAATGGCTTGCTGCCTTCCTGCCGAATAGCGTATGCTTTCTTGCCAGTCTTCAGCACCAATGTTTTGATTATATTACCCACGACAACGGACTTGGCAAAGTCAATGTCGTCTCGGTTGATAATAAGTCCATCGCCCTCCAGTCCCTTTGTTACTTGGTCTTCGCAAGGGATGATGATGTCTTGGGCGATAAGGCTCTCGCAAGTTGTTGTCATATTAATTCGTTTTAAATTGTTATATCCCCAACACCGTTTTTGGGTGTTGAGGATTGTCAAATAACTTAATACTAACTGAAAATTTGGAGCGATTAGTAAGCTGCATGAATCATGTTCTCTTCGAGAAGAGCCGTACCAATCTTACCAGTTGAGTAGATATAGTTTCTACGCTCCTTGTGGTCGAACCAAGCATCCAGCTCACTAATGAGCGAATCCTGCGGTGTGCCGACCATCAGCTGCTTAGGATTACAGAAGACCATACGATGAGGAAGGTTGTACGCTGTAGCGCCTTTCTCATAGCCCTTAATCATTCTGTCCCAAATGCTGACACTGGCAATTTTAATGCCGTTGTAGTTCGATGTTTGGAAGCCATCGAAGACCTTCTCCCAAGGCATAATGTCGTGGTACGTCTTCTTGATGTCGTAAGTCAATGCGTCAGCCAGCGAGCGTGTCATCAGAAGGATAGCGTTCGGATCATCGATGATGCGTGAGTCCACGTTCATAAGCATATTGTCTACAAGGTCGGTTGCCACACCCTGCTTTCGGATTGCAGCAATCTGCGCCGCCATCGTGGCTTCCTTGTTGGCTGCAATCTCGGTGCGGTTCTTTGTGGCTGTAGCTGCGAAAATTTTCTTGAAGAGGCCATCGCAAGTGGTAAAGTACTCCTTCTTCAAGCCATCGGTCAGCTTGCCGCCCTCGGAAACAGTCTGCGCATCCTCAGCACCAAACCAGCCGAAGCGCCAAACCATCTGCTTCATAGCACGCTCCAGTGCATCGGTGTAGATTACCATGAAGTCGGTATCGGTGAGGTCTCCAATGTCTGTGCCAGTCTTCAAGCTGTACTCAGCGATTGAGCCTTTCAGCGAATCATAGCAAATCTTGATTGGTACTTGCCAGTCGCCAAGCTTCCAGCGCTCCAAGTTGTTTGCGATGCCCTTCTCGTCATACGTTGGGTCGCAACCGCTGCCAGCCTTGCCGACCATCTCCATCTCACCAATGATGGCGATTGGATCATTGTCCTTGACTTTGAGGATGGTGACGAAATCCGCAAGGTTCTCGTCCTTGTAGAATGTCTCCTGCACGGCATCCTTGATGGTCTTCAGATTTTCGGGTTCGAGGACAAAGTTCTCGAACTGCTTTACATCAAAAGTATTACTCATAATCTATAACTCTCTAATTTGCTTTTTACTTGATTTCTTAAAAAGGTTTAGCCATTGCTTGGGTGCTTCTTGGAACGATAAGCCCGGACCTTCTCGCTGATAGTCTTTGCGTCTGCCTTAACGTCTACCTGCTCTCCTGCGCCATTGCCGCTTGGCTGTCGCTGTGCTGGCTGGTAGTGGCTGCTGTAGCCTGCCAGCACCTTCTCCGCACCGCCTGCCATCTTCACGGCATTCAGGATGCGCATGTCTTCCTTGCTCTTTGCGAGTTTCTGTGCGCCTGCCAGCTGCGCCTTGGTGTCGTTCAACTGCTGCTTGAGTGCTGCTACCTGCTGCTTCAACTTGGCTACGGTGTCGTTGTCGGTGCTTGATGCGCTGCCGCCTTCACCGCCTTCATTGTCGTTGTCGGTGTTGTCTGCGGTCTGAATGTCGGTAATTACACCGTCCTCAACAACAATTGTCTTACCGTCCGGCATTTCAAACGTTCCGTCCGGACTTGCCTTGTCGCCAACTTGTGGATCTCCCTCTTCACGCTCAACGGTCAGTGTCTGTCCGTCTGCTGTGTTGAGTTCCATCGCTTGTGGCTCTGCCTTGGCTTGTGGCTCTGCCACCGCCTTCTCTGCTTCCTCCAGTGTCTTCACGCCCAACTTAGCGAGAATCTTGTCGAGGAGAGAAGCCTTTACTTCTGTTTTCTTCTCCATTGCTTTTGGATTTTGTTGTTTTGAATTAATAAAATTTTCGATATTGCGTGTTGATGCGCTTGCGCTGATTGGTGCAACAGTGCTGCTGATAAGACCTAGGCGCAAAGCCTCGCTGGTGCTGATGAAGATGTCCTTATCCATCAAGGCTTGAATCTCTTCCCGGTCGCACTCGCACCGCTCTACGTATGCGTTCACCATCTTATCCTGCCACATCTGCATTTCCTCGCTCTGGTTCTTCAAGTCCTTTGCGTTCAGCTGGTCTCCCAAGCACCAGCCAGGCACCCACGGGTTGTGCAGAAGGAAAGCTGCGTTCTCGTATGCCTTGCGGCTCTCCTTTGGTGCTGCGAGCATGATGATTGTTGCCATGGATGCTGCCTTGCCCTCCACGGTGCAGGAAATCTTCTTGCCGCTCTGTCGCAGTCGGTCGTAGATTGCCCAGCCTTCAACCACCGAGCCGCCATTGCAGAAGATGCGCATATCGATTGTATCATCGTCTTTCGGTATGCTTGCCGCAAAAGCATCTATATCCTGAAAACATACGCAGTCGCCTCCCCACCATTGATACCAAAACTTGTTATCTTGGCAGTCTATGTCGTTGTATATTCTGAGTTTTGCCATTGAATCTTGATTTTTTAAGTTTAAAAACGCTGCAAAGATACGATATTTTCCGATATGTTTATCTTATAAGCAGTTAATTTTTCTAAACAAGCCCAAATTTTGCGCTCTAAGCGGCTTTTATTGCCTTGGGTGTGTAACTTTACCACCTTTAAGCAAAAACCGCTCAGAACGCAAATCTTAAAGAAATAACTACACTTTAAATCCTGCCGATAGTCTCTATCGTCTGCACTCTACGCTGGGTTCGGTTTATTTCCTCAACGCTCACTACTGGCTGGGGAGCCATCTGATACCCTCTTGCTACAGCTGCCGCCAGCATATCCATGCCGATGTTGCTGCCTCCGTTGTTTACTACGATAGGCACGCCACCGCCTAGCTGGTTGAATGCGGATAATATCGGGCTGAACATCGAAGTCGCCTTGGCGGTCATTACGCTCTCGCCATTGGAAAGCCTTGCCGGGATGCTGTCGCTAGTTCCGGTTCCAGAGCCTTGGACGTAGCCACCAGTGGAAAATCCCTTGACGAGTGCTTTTGCTCCTGCAAAGGCTGCCTTGATAAGTACCATCAACGCTGCTGCACTCGCAACACCTCCCCACGACTTGCTTGCTATCTCCTTCGCCAGGATCTGTGCATAGTAAGCGTTAACTGCTATCTCGATTGCGTCAAGTATTGATGTCAGCATCGATTTAAGGAATGAGTGCAGCGATTTATCCTCGCTCTCGAAGAAATCGGACAGACCGTCTCCCATGGTCTGTATCATATCGCTCATCATTTTCAGTTGCTCTTCCTGCAAAGATGCCTTTTTCTTGTTGGCTTCCTCTTGCTCCTTGACTTCGGAATCGCTCAAATCCTTCTGCAGCTGCTCCTGCACGGCTGCATAGTTCTTGTAGGCGTCCATCTTGCTCTGAAGGAAAGCCTTGTATCTCTCCAGCTTGGCTGTATCGTCTTCCTCTCCAGTGCCACCGTTCATGATGTCCGCATCCTTGCGTGCCTTCTCTGCATCATCAAACTCCTTGTTGAGTTCGTCCACAATCTCCTTGGCTTGGTTCTTCAAGTCCGCTTTCGCCCTAATCATGATGTCGAGAAGTTTTGCCTGCATCTCCTGCGCCTTTTCCGCTCCGATTTGCCCTGCCGCCACGTATGCGTCAATGCTTCGTGCCACCATGTTCTTCTCCAGCTGTTCGAGGTCGTTGCTGTAGTCTCGCTCGTTGTCGTACATGCCTGCAAGGTATCGCTTCTTTGCGTCCATTACTTGCTCGTTGTACTTGTGCTGTATAAGCGCAATCGCTTCCTGCAATTCCTTTTCCTGCTTCTTCCTGCGCTCGGCTTCCTCCTTTGCCGCCTTGTCGGCTGCTGCCTTCTCCTTCTTGGTCTTAGGGGTAGTGCTGGCGATATTAGTGCCGTCCTTGAGCTTTGTATTGTCGGTTGTGGCGGTCGCCATGGATGGTGCATCTGCGCTGACTGGTATCTTGATGTTAGCATGGTTAAAAGTATTCTTCATTCCACCCACGATAGCATCAGCCATTCCGCTGCCGAATTTCTTCAAGTCTCCCCAAGCCTCCTTCACGGTATTGCCAAGACCCGAAAAGATGGAGTTAAATCCGTCTCGCATCTTCTTCACGTCAAAGGAGAAAAAGCCCTCAAACATCTGCAACAGTCCCCTCGCTGGTCTTGCAACAAGCTTAATGGCATCTATGATGATGTTGAAGGCAACCAAGGCAACCTGCCCGACAGACTTAAACGCAAAGCCTATCAACTGAATCAATCCCCTAAATGCCACGCTTTGGTTATAAAGGTTAATGATTGCTCTCAATAGTTTCGTTAGATGGTTGCTCACGAATGTTGCCGCCTGAGCCTTCATCATTTCGAAGCCGCCACCAGTAACGTCAAAGAGTGCACTTGCGGTATCCTTCAAACGCTTGTTGGCTTCCACCTGCTTTTCCTGAGCCTTGGCAACATCACTGGATTGTTCCTTGACCTTATCCATGTTCATCTCAATGTCTCCGAGGGTCTCGATGTACTTTAGACCTGCATCCTCGCCAGGACCTCCAAATATATCTGCGATGGCTTTTCCTACCTTGGCTGATGAAGCAGGGTACTCCTTTAGCTTGTTTCCGACCTCCTGCATGATGTCAAATGTGGTCTTGCTACCGTTTTGCAGTTCTTTCTGAACTTTCTCGCTTGATATACCTATTCCATCCAATGCGGCTGCTGTTGCGGTGGTCATCTCTCGAAGTCTAATATTACCCTCCTTGATGGTGTCAAGACCCTTGTCAGAGAATATTCCCTGCTTGGTGGCGTTGGTTGATATAGCCACGAATTGCTCAGCATTCAATCCAGCTTCCTTCAGGTACGTTGGGTATTCCTTCACGTTCTCTAGGAACTCATCACTAGCATTCGCACCAGCCACAAAGCCATCTTGCAAGAGCTTTAGCGATTCTGATACACTGATGCCAAACTGCTTGCTCATTACATTTGCGGATTGCAAGGTTTCGCCAAAATCCACGTCAAACGTCTCGCTGATTGCCAAGGCTTGATTTCTCACTGATTTCATTTCGTCACCGAAAAGCCCAGTGAACTGCATGGTCTTGCGTGTGGCTTCCTCTATGCCCTTGTTGTAGTCATAGAACCATTTGAAAGCCATTCCGACACCAGCCACACCTGCCATGGCGAGGAAATAAGGGTTGGTCAATAAGGAAAGAGCCGTATTTTTCAACGCGCCAAACTTCACCCTTAGGTCTTCCACAGACTTTCCCATTTCCATAACCTTTCCGATTCCAGTATCATCAACAACATCAAAACCGAAAAACTCGGTATTCTGTAGGTCGTCAGCCGCCTTCATCATTGAATCGTAATAGCTGCCGACACTGCGCTGGAATCTTCCAGTAGCCTCCTCAGCCTCTTTCAGCTCCTCTATCAAGTCTTGGATATGCTCCTGCATCTCCTGACCCTTGGAACTATCACGCTCGGCACGGCTCATCTCATCGTAAGCCTTGGTGGCATTTGAAAGCTGGGCACGCAGCTGTTTCAAGCTGCCTTCCTGCTCGTTCTCTGTGCGCACGTTGTTCTGGATCTCCTTCCGCAAGGTGCGCACGTTGTACTGGTACTCCTTGATGGTTGCGTTGATGGCTTCCGTCTGCACCTTCATCTCGTTGGTCGTGATGGTCTTGTCTTTTTCCTGCTGCTGCAAGTCCTTGATGCTTGCCTTTAGCTGGTCTATCTTTTCCTTGTATCTGATGATGCCATAGATTGCATCCTCGTACTTGACCTTGATGTCAAGAATCTGCTGTCTGTCTTCACTTACCATAGTTCTTTCTTTTTAGTTGTTCAACTCTATCATTGTAACCTCGCAATATCCGCTGTTTGTTGTCTTGATTTCGAGAACCGCAAAATACGCTCCGTACTGGGCAAGGTACACTGGCTTCGTTTCGTCAAAATCTAGTATATCCAAGTCCGACAGATTGAGCCGTTCCGTGATTACGTGCGCCCTGGCGATACTTGCTGCAAGCTGCTTGTACTTCGTATCGAATATGTTCTGAAGGTCAATACCAAATCGAAGTGCAGCTTGCTCCTTATCATCTCTTAGCGTCATTATCCGCTCCTTGCATCCCTTATACTCTCCACCATTCTTCATGCCGAAAGAATCAAGTGTTCTTATCGGTATGCGGTTGTCATCGCTGGCTGCAAAAGGTAGCGTCCATGTGTCCTGCTCATAGCCCAAAGTCTGGTTGCTGATTACGAGGTCTGCATCATAGTCCCCGGTTGTCTCTTCGTCTTCCTTCCACTTGTAGCGGTTGTGTTGCATAAAGTCTGAAACGGAATACTCGCTTTTCCGTGGTGCACCTTGGCGGTCATACGGAATGAGTTTTCTGCTCCAGTCGTAGGCGTTCGCCTTGTTTGCCCAAACTCTGGTAAACATGATAAACTGCACTTGCGTGCTGTTGGTCAGTTGCCTAGGGAACGAGCCAGTTATCAAAGCTAGAAACTTAATGAAGTTTGTTACCTCGATGTCGGGCAGGTTCTTGCCGATAGGGAAACTTCCACCAATCGGAACGCTGTCCCCACTCTTGACGCTCGCAGTGATTTTGCCGCCATAAACGGAAGGCATGTTGACTGTGTTTATTCCGTGCATGATAGTCTCAAACGTCAGTACATCGTCCTTCTTTAGCGATATAGTGTTTGTCCCTGCCGAAAGCAAATAAAGATAGCCATCGATAGCATAGCTACGTAGTACGACCGGGTACTTAACCTGCCCATCCTCGTATTTCAAATCTCCGAACTCGTATTCCTGCGTGGATGCCTCACCTCCGGTGGTACTTGGTGTTGTTACGGTCATTTTCACGCCCATAGGCAACTGAATCTCCGCTGCGTCATCAAACTGATGTCTGACGTAGTATTGCACTTGCACATCAAAGATCAGTTCGCAATCCTTCGTTATCGTCAGTTTCTGTACATTGCTGCCAGTGCTTGGTGTGACTGACGTCAATGAGTTGTTGACGGAAAAGGAAAGTGCTCCCAGTCCGTCACGGCTCTTAACGTCTGCGGTCAGATTACCGATGATTGTCTTGTCGTCTGCCTTGTTGTTGATTATAGGCACAACGAGGTTGTTCAACATCTTCTTTGCTTCATCATCCTGCCAAACGAAAGATACGCCCGACTTCCTCGCTATCCTTGACAATAGCCAGTTTACGGTCACACATGGCTGCAAGAATTTTGGGGACGTTTTATATTCATCCACCGCCACATCATCGCCTACGAAATCCTCCTTATTATCGCCATCTATCATTTCGTGCATAGGTGTCAGCCCGGTAACTGATAGCGACAGAGTGCTGTAATATTCGGCAGGTGCATTCACTACGAGGTATGCAGCTCTAGCCTCTCCTCTGATGGTGTATACTTCCAGCGTCTCATCTTCTCCGCTCACGGATATAACCCGCATGTACTTATCCAGTACTGCATAGCTTCTATAATCGCCCTTTCCTTGCGCTTGCACATTTGCCGTTGATGATGGCAAGAAGGGGATGAGAGCACAAATCGTGTCCGATGCGTTCTCTATATTTCCACTGATGTACTTTCCGACCTCTGCGCCAGTTCTGATGCGTCCACGGCTAGCCGAGTATTGTGTCGTGGTATACTTATTCCTCTGCACCAGATTAATACCAAAGTTATCTTTGCTTTCAATTCGGTATGGGTTGTAATAAGCAAAGAATATTCCCTTGTTCACGGCTTCCTCCCTTGTGTTTGGTTTGTTGTACTTTTCAAAAAGCACTCTGTCTGTCACTCCCAGTTCGTTCAGTTTCATTCCGCTCTCAAGTAGCTTCGTGAACGCTGGCATTATACCCCAGTAAATTGAAACCTCAATGTTTTCCTCGATACTCAGCACGCTCAATCGTCCGTCCTTGATAATTTGCACACCTCCACGGAAATAACTGCACTGGTGGAAAATAAAAGGGTATCTGCTGCCGCTCTTCGGTCTGTCCGCTTGCTGCAAAACTGAAAGGTTGTGCACCGTCCGTGGTAGCTGGATGGTGTACGTGTAGTTCGAGGTCATTTTCGTGACGTCACGAAAAAGGTTGCTCTTAATGTCGAGCACCACATCGGTGCTCTCCGGCAAATCCATCAAAACACCGTCTATATAAAGTTGCTGGTCTGTCATAATCTCTGAACGTTAATGTTATTTATTATCATTTCGCACACGAAATCCTGCAAGCAAGCTGTGCTCTTCGTGTAGCTTCCTGCCTTGATTGTTACGCTCGTCCACTGGTCTTCCTCGTTCATCCAGTCTCCCCCGAGGTACATGTCAACGACTGGGCTGCTGGCTAGGTCTTGCAGCATATCGAACGTATCACTGTCAACCAACGGGGCACAAAGTTTGATTGAATCCGTGCGCTCGTATCCCTGCCTTCTTCCGCTGTCGCCAACGTAGCCGTATATGTCGCTGTATCCACACAGATTGTTGCGTATGAAACTCAGGTCGCTGGCTATTTCTCTCGTTTCCTCCCCAGACGCAAATAGCCAATAGCGAATGAATCCGTGTCGGTCAATCCAACGCAGATAGATGCCGCTCTCGGTATCGTCTCTGTCAATGCGCAGCAATAGTGACTGCTTGCCACCGGCAGATAGACAGAAAGTAAGGTCGAAAGTATTGTCAAACGTTCCCTGCTGAATCTCTCCATCGTAGTCGTAGATGTTCCAGTACCTGGCACCGCTTGGTAAGATGGCTGCATTGAAGTCTATCATGTTGGTGTTCGAAATCTCAAGCAGCTTGTTGGGTGCTCCCTCGTAACCTATAAGCAGTTTGGTGTCCGCCTTACTTAAATACATACCAAAAGAGAACGGATAGTTGGTGAACCACGTAAGGCGTTTGTAGCCGTTCCAGGTCTCCCCGAACCTTGGCGCACCCCATACTACGTTCGTAGTGAATTCGATGCTCGCAAGCTGTCCGTCTCTGTCATCGTATGCGTTAACCTCAACTCTTATGTACTGGGATAAGTTATTGAAGTCATAGTTTATCGTCCAGTCCACGCCTGCATTGATGCGTCCATCGAAAAAGGCTTGTACGTATGCCCTGGAGTCTGTAATGCACTTCCCGTTGAACGCCTCCACATTGTAGGCTCGTTCCGTTTTGCCACATCTGATTATTACCTCAATACACGATAGGTTGCTTCCACTCGCTCTTATGATGCAAGGCAAGAAGGCGAAGCATACTTCATCGGGATAGAAAAAAGAATATCCGTTGTTCACTGTCTGTCTCATACCGTCTCATTGTTTAGTTTGATACTTCCCACCGACTGGTGGATTAAGAAAATAAGTCGCTGTCCGAGCCGCTTCATCGTGTCGGGCACAACATTGCTGTATACGTCAGCCCTGCCGCCAGTCCGGTGCAGTTTCGAACCCTTGTTGGCGATGGTGTGGGCGATGGCTCCAGACATGCTCATGTCGCCACGCTCTTGTGGTGTATACTTGTGTGCCCGGTCGGTCTTGTAGGGGATAGGTCTTCCGTGCAGTCCCTTGTCTTTCATCCATTGCCGGATGATGCCAGCAAAGCCGTATGGTATCTTTCCTGCCCTTCGTCCGGTCTCCAGCACTCCGAATGGCTTGTGTCCCCATAGGATGGTTTCTTCCTCGCTGGGCTGCTCCACCTTTAGGCTCGCTATCGTTCGCCCTGATGCGTTCTGCCCATTGATACGTATGTGGTTGATGATAAGCTGCCGTGCTCTCTCCACTTCCTCACGCATGATGAGCGATGCCGCCTTGGGGTCGAATTGAATACCTCCCTTGCTCATACCTCACACCCTCCTATTCTCTGTGTCAGTTGCAGGGAGTACATTACGCCAGACACGATCGTGCTCAGACGCTCGATGATGGTCTCGTAGTACTGCTGCCCTTCCAATGGTTCGAACTGGTGCGACTGGTTGATGGCTCGTATCATCCTTGCCCCTGCCACCTTCATTCGGTCGATACACTCTCCGTTGTCTTCTCCTTCCGCTGCCCTCGGTACGGTGTCGAGATAAGCCAGGGCAACGTTCACGGTGTCGTATACCCTGCCGTTGCGTATCTCTGTCGTGCCGCTGGCTGGGATGATGCACACGATAGCTGGGTAGCTTAGTTTCTCCAGCTTGGTGTCCGCTGTGTCCCAGTCCTCGAATAGGTAGGTATAGTCTGGTAGCGTGTCTGCTGCCAGCTGCTTCAATGTTTCTCTGATTGTTGCCATAATTATCTAGATTTACGTTTCATTTCTTCCGCTTGCAACTTCTGCAGGTTTCGCTCGTACACGCTTCTCTTGTTGTCCATTTCCATGCACTTGTAGATGCGAAGCCATGGCGTTTTTAATACTTGGTCGTGGTCGCTGATGCCCATCCTTACCGCATACCAGTCCAGCATGCCGAATAGTCCGAACCGCAGGGTATCTATGCCTGCTTCCTTCTCCAGTCTTGTTGGCTTCGCTGTGTCGGTGCTCTCGAAGAGTTTATTGATGCGCTCCACCTCTGATGTTACCCAGCCGATGAGCATAACGACATCAACCGCCCTAGCCTGCTCCACTTTCTTGTGGCTCAGACCGAGGACGGTTGTCACTATCTGATACAGACTTTCTTCGCTGTCTGATAGCTGGGAAAGGTCTATCAGCTGCCCGATGGATAGCTGGTTGAGATTGTCGGGCACTTGCTTTCCTCCAACGAAAGCTGGTCGTGACTGCTTGCCGATTTTATAGCTGGTGTGTCTTGCCACTGCCAGCCAGTACTTGAATGTAGTGTTATTATCCATACGCTTTATATTTTTGTCGTTATCTTTGCCTCAATACGTGCGCCCTAGCCGTTCCATGGCTTGCTACGGATAACTTCTTCAAGGCTACGTATCGTATTGCGTCTATGCCGTGGTTGAATGCGTCTATAGGCAGGTTCGTGGTCTCTCCATCCCTTGACTTCTTCCACTTGTATTGCTGCATGTTTCCGATGATGCCGTGGCTGCGTCTTGTTATGTTGATGCGGAAACGCTTCAAGATGTCGATACCGTTGTTGATACTGTCCGCTCCCTTGGTGCTGCCGATTATCCACAGCCCTCGGTTGTGTATCTCCTGAATGCTCTTAGGCTCTGCCGAATCCGCAATGATAAGGTCTCGTTTCGTCCGTCCTTGTTCCTTGCATCGGTCTGCGATGTCATCGTTCGTCATTCCAGGCTGGTAGATTTCTTCGTCCACCCATAACTCTCCGTGTGCGAGAATAACGTGCTCCAGCGCAGTTGGGTCGTTGGTGAATCCGAAGTCCATACCCCTGCATTCCATCTTCCACTCCTCACGCGGTGGCAGCTTGTCAACGATGCCCCAGTTAGTGAAGATAAGCCCGGTTATCTTTCCGGTCAATCCTCTAGCGTACACTCGCCACAATTCGGGGTCATCGATCTCTTCAATCTTCTTGTGCTCCTGCTCAGTCAGGAATCGGTTGTTTCGGTGGTCGCTCAGGATCAAACGGCAGTCATCCCTTCCGATGATGTTGTTGTGCACCCAGAACCTTGCACTTGGGTTGTAGTCGATGAATACCTGCTTACGTGTTCGGATGGCCAGCTGCCAAAATACTTCGTAGGGCACACCGTTCGCCTCGTTCACGAACAGATAGTCTCGCTTTCCGTTCTTAGCATCCTGCGCATCTTGGTAACTCTTGAACTCGATGATGGAGCCGTTCTTTCCTCGGTAGCTGCTGTCGCTCTTGTTATTCTTGAACCAGTCCAGCAACTCTGCCCTTGTGTGCAGGATGGTGTCGAGGTCTCGCATGGCTCCAACTTTCAAGTTCGGGAGGTCTTGACCGCAAACCGTGATAATTGCCATGGGGTGTTCAAAAGAAAGCACTATAAGACGCTGCATGATGGTGTATGTCTTCCCCGAGGACGTGCCTCCTTGGTTTACTAGAAACCTTGGCTTCACGTCCGCATTCGGGGCATACAGTTCACCAATAACGTCAAATAGTGCCATTCTTACAAACAATAAAACTTAAAACAAAATTATGGTAAAATTATTCTTTATCCAATCCCTCACGCTCGATTACTTCCTGCTCGCTGGATGCGCACTGGTGTCCCGAGTTGATGTATCGTACCTCGATGCCGCCTTGGAATCCTGCGTTCAGGTCGAGCACGACCTTATCAAGTCCGAGCAGCTTGCAAATCTGCGTCTCTGCCTTGATGATGATGTCGAGGTAGCGTGGTTCTCCGAATCCTCGCTTCTCGGCATCGTACATTATCGCCTTGACGGTCTCGATTGAAATCTGCTTTCCTCGCTTATCTACGACTGGCTGTCCCTGCTGGGTCGATGTCTTTTCGTGGTAGTCTTCCTTCGACTTCTCCCAGGCTTCCCACGCTTCACGTATCACCAGCTTCAACCTTGCCACCTCGCTCGTTATTTTCTCGTCTGTGTCGGTCAGTCTCTCTTCCCTCCACTCCTTCAATAACCGCTGAATGTCGCAGTGCGCTTGATTGTATTTCGGTCTGTCGAGCCGTTTCCTCACCTCTGCCGTGATTTCTCGCTCTGTCCACCCTCTGCGGTATAGGGGTGCGATAATCTGCAGGCGGTTCTCGATGTCGATTTTCTGCGCTCGATGTTTGTTGTTGTTACCTTGTGGCATATTTTGATTACTTGAAATTTATTTGATTTTTTATAAAAATTCTACTTGAAAAACTTGCATATTTCAAATAAATTTCGTATCTTTGCAAACGTAATAAGGGAAGAGTCCTTATTTACTGAAACCCTCCGAGGATGAGGGAAAAGTAAAATGAAATCCCAAAGCCTTATGAGAACTTACATTTCGATTAGGATTTGGAAAATCAAAATAACCTTCACGATTGAGCTCTGAGGGTTTTGATTATTCCAAGGGGTGGTGCTCGAACCACCACCCCACTTTGGGATTTCGTTTGCAAATTTACGAATTAATTTTCATATCACCAAATTTTTAACATTATGAGTACTACGAATGAAACTACCTCCAAATCTTGGGGAGGTGCTCGCAAGGGTGCAGGGCGAACGAAGAAATACGCTGCGACATTCTATTTCGGTGCTACCGAGGACGTGGCTAACATCTTGGCAGGGGTCGATAAGAAAGACCGCAGCGGCTTCATCAACCAGTGTATTCTCAAAGCGATGGGCAGGGGTTAATCTCCTGCCTTTTTCGTTTCCGCTCCCTTGGAGTTATTTTGTGCGAATTTTGCGTGTGTGCCGCTCTTTCCGCAAACTGGTGTAGTTTATCAACCTTGAAGAGAAAAGCCGACACATCGCAACTATTCGCCATGCTTCTTAAACTCGTCTATCTTGACCGCTTTCTCGCCAGTCAGCTTTTCCCAGCGTGCAATGATAACATCGCAATAATGTGGGTCGAGCTCCATCAAGAACGCATTGCGGTTTAACTGCTCGGCTGCGATAAGCGTTGTACCACTACCACCGAACCCGTCATATACATTCCAATCTTCCTTTGTGCTATTGCCCATCAAATAAGCAAAAAGCGGCACTGGCTTCATCGTAGGGTGTTCCCTTGATACTTTAGGTCGAGCCATATCAATAACCGTTGTCTGCGCTCTGTCGTTGAACCAATTGTGCGCACCTCCATTTTTCCACCCATAAAGACACGGCTCATGCTTCCACTGGTAGTCCTGCCGCCCTAGACAAAGCGAATCCTTGTTCCATATCAATGTCTCACGTAGCTCCAAATCTTTCGTGCTCATTAGAGCCTCTCTGAACCACATCGAATAATTGTCGCTGTGGAAAATATAGAAAGCAGCACCCTTCTCCATAGTTTCTTCTGCTGCCAAAAATGCAGCCGACAGGAAATCCCGGAACTTGTCATTGTCCATTTTGTCGTTCTTGACAATCAGCCCATCCGTTCTATGCTTTCTCTTGCTCATCATACCAGAACCTTCGTAACCATAGCCAACATTGTATGGAGGGTCTGTAAGATACAGATTAACCACTTGCTCCCCCATAAGGAACTTGACCTGCTCTGCATCCGTGGAGTCACCACACATAAGGCGATGCTTTCCGAGTTGCCAAAGTTCGCATTCCTTGCACCGCTGTGGGATTTTCTCTGCATCCTCATCGAACTCATCATCCTTTGCCTCCTTCTGATCCTCGTCTGCCTGCTCTCCATTTTTCAATGAATCAGGACTCATCCACCCTTGCAGCTGCCAGTCTTGAATACCCCAGTCCTTCAAGAGGTCGGTATTTCACTGGTTCGCCAGAGCATCGGTGTCCCAGTCTCCGAAGCCAGCATTGTCCTTGATGATGAATTCTTTCTTCTGCGATTCCGTGAGGTCTGATGCCTTGACGATGGTTGCAGTTGGCTGCTCCTTCCACTGGCTCCAGTAGTTGGCGATTGCCAGCTTCTCTGCATCGGTCAGCCGCTGGTCTGTGTCGAGAACGTCCATGATGGCTTCGGGTGTCATGCTCACGATGTGGCAGAGTGCCCTCGTTCTCATATTGCCACCCAGTGCCTTGTAGGTTTCGTCTACGACTATCGGGCGAAGCTGGAGCATCTTAGGAAATACAAGGATGCTCTTTACCAGCTTTTGGAAATTCGCCTCAGTTATGGTTCTCGGGTTCGCTTCGTTCTCGCTGACCCTCGATAGTGCGATTTCTTCTGTTTTCATTTTCTTCTTGTTTTAAGTTTGAAATTGTGCTTATCTGACAAACACTGGCGCAAAGATACGACTTTTTTGCTTTAGTTGTTCGCTCTTTGCCCACTTTTAACTTTTTCCAACACTTCGTTTTATCTTATCAATCAAAGGCTCGGATGGTCTTCTGCAGGGTTGTCTGCGGTTTCTTCGGCATCACTCTGACCGGGTATCCTGCACAGACCCATGCGAGGAGAAGTGCGTCTCTCTGGTCTTGGTTCATTCTCGGCAACTTTTGTCCTGCGCTTACAAAATAAGCAATTTCGTCCTGCGTGATTTTTCCGTCCTTACCCTTCCAGCACTTCTTTAGTGGCTTGATGATTTCGCAGGGGATATTGTAGTGTTTACAGCACTCGACAATCAAGATTCCGGTCTGATGGTTCATTCCGGTAGAGCGTCCGATGGCTGCTGCCTTGACTGCTGTCATGAAACGATTAAGCACATGCCAGTTGCTCTTATTAAGCCAGCCGCCTTCAATAACGACCTTAATCTTTTTGCAACTCTCGTTCATAGCCTTGAGGTAATCTATCAATGAAGGAAAATTCATTTTATAGGCGAGAAACTTCTTGTCGTCAAAGACTGCTCCAACTCCGCTTTCCAGATTGTCGGGGTCGATTCCGATTATAACTGTTCCTTTTTCCATTTTTTCTTTAAAGTAATTATTTTGTTTGAATTTCACGCATAAGGGTTTATTTTGTTTTGCTGGTGTAGTTTACTATCCAACACCCTTTACGTGCGCATATACGTGCACACATGCGTTATTATCCCTATCTTTCCCCTACCCCTTTCTTTCCCTTCTTTTCGGTTGCGATAGAGAAAGCTGGCAGGGATTCCGGAAGTTGTGCCTGCGCTTGCAAAATAAATGAATAACAAAATGTATATGTTGCAGGGTTCTTCCTTCTTCCAACGCCAGCCGAATGAATAAAAGCATAATTTCTAACGATTTCTTTTTCTTACTTCTTCATGTACCACCTCGCTTTCTTTGTTTGCTGTCAGACTTCGGGAGATGCGTTTCCGGCTCTCATATCGTAATTTCAAGATGTTATAAGTTATTTGTTTTGATAGGAGAGCCTATCCCCTTCTGTCCTCGCTGGTTAAAAACTCTATTATTGAACTCACGACCGATTATTCTTTTTGTTTTCGAGCAGCCAAGCCAGATGCGCTGCCTGCTGCGGATTCTTGAACAGAGAAAGAGCCTTCTCTACGTCCGGCTTCTTCCTTTCACGCATAGCTCTGTCGGCTACCCGGTTCTTGGTACCGTAGTTCCGGTAGTGCTTACTCCAGTACTCCTTTTGGTACGCCCGGTATTTTTCCCGGTTTCTCTTTCGCCATTCCTTCGTGGCTCTGAGGATCTGTTCCCGGTGCTCCTGGTAGTACGTTCTGTTCTTCTCCCTTGTTGCGAAATCGCTCATTGCATTCACTTATTGCCTGATGTTCTACATATTGCTTGCGTGCCGGGCAATAGATGCCATTTATGCAGTTTCGCCCGGCATCGCAAGCCTTACATAATTCACTCGCCATACGTCCTAGAATGGTAAATCCTCAATGTCGTAGGAAGTGAAGGCGATATTCTCGTGCCCCTCGAATGGGATGCAGCTAAAGAAATCTGCTGGCTTTCCGGTGTGCAAAGGTAATACGTTGTATCTATTCGTGAAACTCTCTCCACGGTCACGAATAAATAACGCAGGAAACCACTTGAATCCGCTTCCGACCCTCGCCAGCACCTTGTCGAAAGGTTTGAAGGCTGGATGCTCCTTGCTCTTCTCCCAGAGGTCATAAGCCTCTTGGAACGTATAACATTCGCCATCTGTTGCTTCTCGCAGTTCCTTGTTAACGCTGATACGCAGGTCGAAGGTTTGGTTGGTCACGAACTTCTCGTTCTCGATTTCGTACTGGTTGCCGAATGTCAGCGTATCTTCGCTTTCGTTCTTGTCGATGAGCTTGCCGATGATTGTCAGCTCTCCGTCCTCGTCTTCCTCTCTGAAAACGTAGAGTTTGCCGATCTCAAACTTAACAGGCTTCTCAATCTCCAGAGTTTCACGGTTCAACTTGCCGCCCAAAAATTTCTCGAGAGTGTTGATGTAGGTCTTGGCTTCATCATCGCTAGCTTTCCAAAACGTAAAAGTTATCATTTCGGATACTTCTTCGTTATAGTCTTCGAAACATTCTTTCCACAGATAATGCTTGCCTTTAAATCTTGTGTAGCGATTATCTTTAAACCCTTCAAAGATAACATGTACGTCTCCATTTCTATGAACAAGCACGTCTCCCTTCTTGAAGAACTTGCTCCAATCTCTCATTTCTTTCGAAGGGAAGAGCAGAATTTCTCCTTCTTTATAGATTTTTCCGTTCTTGTCGAAAAAATGTTCTCTTCCAGCTTCGTCCTCAGTCCAGATTGCTTTCGCACTGTCCTTGTCGTTTGCCATTCCACTGAACCATACCCTTCCGCATTTTGGCGTGTACAACTCTGTGCCATACTCTTTGTCTTTGAGTATCTCGTAAATATCAATATCTTTCTGTTCCATTGTCTGAATGTTTTTATTGTTTGCTATTCTCACTTTCATAATCTGAATGTTTTTTATTGTTTATAACTTCACTCGTCCGAGTTTAAAATAAAGTTCCAACAGTTCCTGAGTATTGAGCCAGAAATCGGTGTTGTCAACGTATACGTGATGTCGGTGTTCATCCGTGATGATTTCAATCTTCTTCATTTCTTATCTGCGTTTAAAATTGTTCGGGTCCGCATTGTAATCTTTGAGGATACATTCGAGAGCCTTGATTTCATCATCTGCCAGCCAGATGTCTCTGTCGTCAACTGACAGATGATGAAGACCACACTCACGGACCAGTTTTATATCAACTCTGTACATAGCTAATACGGTTTATGATAACTATTTAAAAAGTTCTTGTTGCGGATGAATGATGTCTGCCCGCTTCTTCTTAGCTGCCCAGAGAAGGAGGTTGGTGTTCTTGGTTCCAGCATTCTTCTCGAGGTCTCTGATGATGCAGGTCAAAGCATCGTGCTCCGCTTCTTTCTCGTTACCGTAGAAAATGCTGAGAGTGTCATATCTACTCGGGTAGGCTAACGGGCTGTCGTACCCGTGCTTTCCCTTCTGAATGCTGTAGCCCCATATCCAGCCGAACTGGGTGTTGGCGGTCATTACCTTCCATCCCCAGCTGCCTGCACCCTCTGCGGCATACTCGATTACGTGCGGATTGATGCACTCATCCTTGATGTTATACTTGAAGCCTTCATGCTCTGCGACCGGCTTCTTGATGTCGTAGCTGTTATCGGTCAGCCATTTGCACCAATCGTTCGATGTCTTGAATACGAGCCCTGCGGCTCTGCATTCGCGGAATATTAATTTCTCTTCTGCCATAATTCAACTTTGTTCATAATCCTATTTTCTAATTTTTGATAACCATTGGTCATATATACGGGATGCCACTTGTGCCATCATCACGGGTGGGACGCACATGCCACAGGCAAACCAAGGCTTCATACCATTGAAGTCATAATCCATAGGGAATGTTGATGCTAAAATCGTATCATGCGCTGAAATATAACTTGGACTATCAAAATACACAAGTCTATCCTCCATTGCTGATATCGTATTGCATACCTTGTTCTTTTTGAGAAGTATGTTATTGAACATAGAAAAACGATTATCCATCCGCTTTACAATATCACCGATAGAATTGTCTTTCTCATTTCTATGCTCCCAATACTTCATCACTCCTTTAGGAATCTGTCTTCCATTATAGTCAGAGAACTCATCCAAGACAATTTCTTTCTCGTTGAAGTCCATATCTATCTTAGGCACTCGCTCGAACAAATCCTTTTGTACCATGAACGGCTCACAAAGGTCTTTACGTAACCCAAGAAAGAACACCCTAGGTCTATTCTGAGGAACACCCATGTTTCGTGCATTGAGAAGCCAATGCTGCAAGATATATCCGGCATTATCCATCTGCTTGTAAATCTCTTTCACGTACTCGATAGCTTCACCTTGCAACAGACCTTGGACATTCTCAAAAACCACCACCTTTGGTTGTAGTTCTTTAGCGATGGCGATTGAGTAAAAAGCCAAATCGTCAAGCCTTTGTGCTTTCTGACCTTCTCGGAATACTTTTTCCTTTCCCCAAGCCTGTTGGCGGTCACCTGCAATACTGAACACCGAACATGGGAAACTAGCATCCAATATATCCAGATTATGCAACTCTTCTTTCATAATATGCCCCCCCCATATTGATATTGGCAATCAGCTCACGAATATCACAATTGAAAGAATACTTGACATCGTGATTCTTCAAGTACATCTTCATAACCTTTGGGTCTATTTCGTTACAGGCTACAACATCGTAGCCTGCTAATTTGTAACCAAAGGAACTGCCACCTCCACAACAGAAGCAAGACATTACCGTGCCTTTGTCTTTGGTGAAATGGGCATCCGCCAAAGTCCAACGATAATCAAATTTGTGCATCATAACTTATCTATTTAATATATCATTTACTTTCATTCTCTCTAACACCGAAGTTCCGCATTCTTCCTTTATCTTCAGTTGGTTTCTAAGTGCATATCTTGCCATAATTCTTTCGTTTTAAGCGTTTAAAATCTGTTTGCCTTATAATTTACCGCCCGAAGCGCGAAAACGTCCCAGAGCGGCTGATTTTGCCCTCATTCGTGGACTATTACTTTTTTCTTCCATTACACCTTCATTTCTATGTTAAGTCCTAGACCGAAGAGAAGGTGCTGCAAGTCATGCACGTATGAAATATCCCCAAGATAAAAATCATCTTGGCATACGTCATAGCTATCAGATGGAGCAATATTGTTATAGACTTCTAATTCAATACAGCCTACTTTTCTTTCTGCTGGGAACGCACGAAAGTATAACTTATCATTGATGCTATAATCATAGTCAATATCATTTGTTTCCCATTTATTCTTACATAGAATTTTCTGAGTAATAGGAATCTGAACAATATCCTTAACCCAAGCACAGCAGTCACCTAAGAGATAGCCTTTCTCTCCAAATTCCGCACCTTCGATGTTCTCTAAGCAGACAACACCTTTCAGAACCGTTCCATCGTCTAACTTCAAAGTCTTTGATGGGTCAGATGATGTTACTCTGTAAACAACATTCTTAGAGGTTCCTAAAGGTACTCCGTTTGTCATTACAAAATCTCCTGGAATATATTCTAACTTATCCATACGCTATTCCTTGTTTTATTTTTTTTTAATTTCTTTAAAGATTATACTCTTGCCCTAATTCGTTATTTTTCGGGCTTCCAGTCAATGCCAAGCCGCTGCAGAACTCCCTTCTCGTAGTATCTTGTCAGCGAATCCTTGGCAGGCTTGTTGTTCGGGTTCTTCTTCAAGTCTGCAAGGTTCTGCTGGATTACCCATCTGAACTTGCTGTCTTGGCTCTGCTGGCTCGCTGGCTGCTGGTGCTTGGCTTGCTCGTAGAGCTCCCCGATGCTCGGTCTTGCCGTTGCCGCTGGATCCTGCGCTCTGGCTGCTGCCGATTGCGGCTGCTGGCTTGCGGCTGGCTTGGTGTTGTCGTAGTTGCCCTCCAGCACCTTCGGGAAATACTTCCTTGTCATTACCCAGTCGTACGATGCCCAGGAGTGCCCTGCGTTCAGATAGTCGCTAGCCATAGCCTTGTCGATGGCTAGGTAAATCTTGGAAATATCTCCCTTGCAGTCCTTGAGCCTTCCTCTGATTGCCTCCTTGCGGTTTTCCGTCATCAGCGTCAGCCTTCGCATTGCGCTGTTGGTCTTGTCGTGCTGCTCGTTCCAGTAGTCCTTGATGGCTGCGTAGTCGATTTCGCCTTTCTTGGATTTCTTTTTCTCAGAACTTTTTCGCGGTTCTTCTGCAGCGCAAACGTTTTTCTCGGAAAAACTTTGCATAGAAGCTTCTTTAGAAGGTTCTAATATATTTGTTTCTTCAGAAACATCATTATCATATTCATATTCATTATCATTATCATTATCATATAAGGTTTTTGAAAAAACCTCTTGGTTTTGTTTGGTTATTTCTGAAACCTCTTGGTTTTTATCTAAACCAATTGGTTTTTGTTTATCCTCTTGGTTTTTTCTTGGTCTGCCACCCTTTTTGCCATTGGCTCGCCATCGTTCTACCTTCTCTTCGTACTTGGCTTTATTCCGTTTCATATCGTCAACGATAAAACCGAAAGCCATACGCACGACTGGTTCGAGACTTATAGTCTCCCCATCCCTTGCGTAGAGAAATATCGCTCTCGTCAGTTGCCCGAGTTGTTCATCGGTCAGCCCCTCGATAAGAGCGTAGTATGATGTGTATAAGATAAATGAATCGTTCATGATTTTATTCTGATAATGATAATTTCTTTTCCAGCTTCCGTTTGAGCACGGTAGCCATACGGATTTTGTTCCGCTGGCTTGTGTCGGTCGGTGCTGTCACTTCCCCACCTAGGGAAATATAATTCTCCAGTTGGGAAATTATATTCCTTAGGTCGGTTTTTGATATAGAAATGCTAGCCATAAGCCCTGCCTTTACTTGATGAGCAATCTTCGTGCTCCCTGCACCTGCTTGATGTAGGCAGCGCATTCCTTGGGATGGTCTGTCTGAAAAGCCTTTGCATCGAACTTCTCGCTTGCCTTCGGTGCTTTCCACGTTGCCAGCGTCTTGCCGTTTCCGTCCACGATGCTCTCTGCGTCCCCGAAGAACAGCTTCAAGTTGTCCTCGATCTCCTTCTGTCGGTTCTCCAGTGCCTTGCCCTTCTCCTTGATTTCCTTCAACTCGATGAGCATGTCCCCGATTTCTGCTGTGGCTTCAATCTCCTTTCCTGCCTTGTGCAGTGGCGACTTTAAGAGAACGTCTTGTGCGCTGTAGGCTGGCGGCTCTTGGTTGCCCACGATGTAGTCAAGCCAAAACTTGGTGATTTCATCCCTCATCCATCCGAAGAACTCGGGGTCGAAATCGATGTCACGGTAGCCGAACTCCCTGCCTGCTGTAAGCCAGGCAAGTGCTCCATCCTTGTATTCTCCCACTCCGAGGTTCATCTGAAGCTGGCAGAACCAATGCTTCGGAAGGTCGTCTGCATCTATCTGCATCTGCGTGGTCTTGCACTCTAGGATGCTCTTGCTCGCTTCGTTGTGCGTTGCCCCGGTTCTCCAGAAGGTGCGGTCAGGAGATACACGCAGATACGGAGTATCGGTGTTCGTGATGGTGTAGTCGTCAGTCGATGCCTTGATGATGTGGCAGTGGCTCTCTCGTTTAAAGAACTGCGCCACGGCATCCTCAAGCAGATGTCCTGCGACCATCGCAAAGTTCTCAACCTTTGGTGGGTCGATACCCTTCTTGCGTCTCCACAACTGGTATGGTGTTTCCCATGGGTTCAGTCCCAGTACTGTACCTGCCTCTGATGCGCCTATTCCCTTTGAACGGTTCTGCAACCACTCCTCTCTGCTTTTATATTTAATTATCTGCTTCATTGTCTGAATGTTTTTATTTATCAATTAAGAATCTTCTTGCTGCTTCGATGATGAGTTGGCGAATGAATTCATCCCTTTTCATATCTTGGAAAATTCCATCTGCGAGGACACTGCTCTTGCCGGAGTAAGCAATATGGAAATCGTAACCCTGGTTTCCTTCTTCGTCCGTATCTCCAGTTGTCTCAGCAGCTATCTGCAAAAAGTTTCTGTCTTCCTCGTTCCCCTCGACCCATACCTTGTAACCATCTGCGGTTCTATCGAAGTACTTGTCAATGGTGCTCTCGTGTCTCTGATTGTTTTCTTTTTCTGCCATAATTTTACTGAATGTTTAATAGTTGCCGCAGGTTCCCTATAATCTGGTCAGGTTCCCACCCTGAAGGTTGCCCTGCGGCTAATTGGGAAACGTTATAACTTTATAAACTAAAACTATTTCTTTGCTGCCGTGCCAGTCTTGCCCTGTCTGCGGCTCATTGCCTGCTGCGCCTTATTCTTGGCATCATCGGCTGCTGCCTGCGCCTGCTGTGCGATGGCTTCCTGCTGCTTCGGCTTCTTAAAGCTCTCCTCTACTGTGGTCGTACCTTCCTTGATGGCGTTGTACACACCGGCCAGCTTCTGAATATCCTCTGCCGTGACTTCCTCGGCTGATTTCTTGCCCAGGTATTCCAGCAGCATAAGGTCTGTTACCTGGTACACTTGGAAGCAGGCTACGCAGCTCTTCCACTGGCTCTGTACACCAGTCTGCTTGATGTGCTCAAGTGCCTTTGCCTGCACTTCCTTCACCACGCTTGCAATCAATACCTGCGGCACGACCTTGCAGATTGCGTTACGCTGGGCAATCGCAACCGCTGCATTACCAACTACCACCTGCATATCCTGCGAGAAGGTGTATCCCTTCGAGGTCAGAATGCTGCGCTTCACTTCGACAGAGTAGGCAACGTTGCTCTCGAGGTCGTGGCAGACGCCTTGTGCCGTGATGGTCTTTCCATCGTTTGCGATGATGCGACCCGCGATGCGCAGGTTCTTCCAACATGCAGAAATAATTTCTGTAAATCTCACGCTAGGACCCTCAATAACCGACACCTGACCATCCTTGCCCTTGCGCTCTAGGTGGTAGAAGCAGTTGTATGCTACATCATCGTCCATCGCTGCCAATGCTACCATATTCTGCTTGCACTGCATGATGTCTCGAGGGAACTTGTGCGCTGTGGCAATCTGTCCGTCAATCTCCGAGCGGTTGATAGCTTCCAGCATTTCTCCACCGCTTACTTGAATAATTTCATTTTCCATAATTCGTTCTTTTTATTGTTCAACATAATCTTTTAATTAACTCTAGTGGAAGGCTGGGGATTCGAACCCCAGTTGATTGCTATGCCACCCTTGCCTGCTGCTGGTGGATGCCCTTCCGTTGCAGGGCGCACGCTGTCGTTTCCGCATATTGCATGGTAAAAACAACTAATTTTAGATAACCTTGAAAAATGAGTTTTGCGTGCGCCCTTTGCCCTGCCGCTGCAGGGGTTTCAGCATATAAACTAAGCAAAAATTTATGTGGTCAAAACAGTTGAGCCATAAGGCTGTCGAGCCTGCTTTCCTCGAAGGCGTCCATCGGGTCTTGGACTGCGTATTGGCTATTCTCCTCCAGCCAGTCGTCCATCACGTCTTGATAATCAACGCAGCCCTCGATAGCTTCCTCCAGACGCTCGCTGTCGTTGTTGTTGTTTTTGTGCGTCACGACCGCAACGTTCCCGGTTCTGTCGCACCATACACAGATGCCGCCTGCCTTGGTCTTGATGTCTATCCTTGCAACCGCTGTTCGCTGCGGATCACGATCTAACTCAAGCCAGATGGCATCGTACATTTTACTTCTGCACTCCTCGATAATTCCCGGTACCATATTATTGTCTGTTTAGATAGTTGAAGAATGTCAGACGTGCGTCCGCAAGCGTCTGCTTGTTGAACTCGCTCATCGGGAGCACCGGAACTCCGTCCAGTGAAAGGCAAAGCATATTGTCGAACTCCCTTACCTGAATGCGTCTTTCCGCTTCCTTCATGGTTGCCAGTCGCTTGTTGTCCTTTCGCTCCTGCTCCCACTTGGCGGTAAGCTGCTTCGCTTTTTCGTAGGCATTCATCATAGGGCAATCCTCCAGACTTTTTTAATCTCGCTGCCCTCGAAAACCTTTCGGTTGTCGATTCTGCGGAACTTGACCTTAATCTTACCAGCCTGCAACCATCTACGCAGGGTGTTGCGATGGATGCCCAATACCTTGCAGGTTTCTGTCATGGTGTATCTGCCTGCGTCAGCTACCTTTGGTTCTACGTTCGTCATATTAAGCCCTCCAAAAGATTAAAGTTACTAATACGATGGCAACTGCCAGGCTTATTACTTCGTCACTTGTGATAATCTCGATAAACTTCTTCATACGCTCTGAATGTTTAATGGTTCCACTTGATTATTTGCGCACGGCTGCACGTCTCTTCTTTGGTGTTATCAATCCAGCCTTGATGAGGATAACACGCACGTTCTGCTGGGTGCAACCAACACGCTGTGAAACTGCGAGCATTATTCTGCTGTCTGAGGTCTCGGCAGGTGCCTTTGCTCGGAAATCTGCAAACATCGCTATGATGTTCTTCTTTCGTTCGTCCTGCTGCTTCTGCAACGGTGTCCGAAAATCATAATTAAAATTTTCTCCCATTTTCCTTTGTATTTTAAATTATTTTGTTTATCTTTGCCAAAGAGTTTTTAAACTCGCTTTGAAATTCGAGTGCAAAAATAAAAAAAATATTTTGGAATATAAAACATTTAGAGGTGATTTTAATTTTATTTTAATATTATTTAATTTTGTTTTAATATGAACGGAGAAGAACTGAAACAATATATAAAGCGCTCGGGAATGTCCGTTGCTGCTGTTGCGGAGGAGTTAGGAACTAGTCCGCAGAACTTGAATGCGAAGTTTAATCGCAAGTCTATAAAGATAGATTTCTTTCAAAAGATAAAGGAAATAATAGACAAGTGTGCCCCTCCCCTACCAGCCGAGATGGAAGAGGCTGTTTTCGGTTCAAACGTCAATGGCTCGAACAGTTCAAACGTTTCTCAGTCAATAGGTAGTGATGCAGCCTTGGCTGCTGAGAATAAACTGCTGCGAGAACAGAATGAGTTCCTGCAAAGTCAAGTAAAAACGCTGCTTGCCATTGTGGGACAAAAATAATTTAGTAACTTTGCAGCGCAATGTGGATAGAAAAATTAGGCTCGTACTTCGTTGATGTGTCGAAATACATCTTGACTGGTGTCGTGATTAGTTCGCTATTCAAGGATTTCGAGGATAAAGTATTAATTTATATAGTTGGAATCGCCCTAGCCTTCCTCTGCCTGGTCGTGGGTCTCATACTCAGCAACAAAAAGGATGGAAAGGGCAAAAAGGAAAAGGAGAAATAAATTATGGGAGTATATTTAGCTTTCTTGTTCGTGGGAGTACCTTGTATGGTGTTCCTCGCATTCTGTCTCACTGGAAACGGCAAAAAATGGCTTAGACAAAATAACTTGCTTTAGCCTATGGATGCTTTTTTGTTATTTAACGTGATGGCATTGGGAATGACCATTGCATTCGGTATTTTCTTGAAATCAAAGAAAGGTCAGAAGTGGTTGCGTGAATTATAACAATTTAAATGTTTAGAATATGGAACTAGCAACTTTATTTATGTTCATCGGTGCGGTTATCGGCACAAGTCTCGTAATTTGGTCTAAGACTAAATCGGGTCAGAAATGGCTGCGTGAACTTTAGTTCTCGCCCAGGTAAGGTACAATATCAACTAAAATTCTAAGTAACGATGAAAGATGAGGATTTCATAGAGCGGAAGGAGAAGGTTCTTCTTGCCGCTCTCGGTAAAAGCTGGCTATGGAAAGCCAGCAGGTTGATAATAGGCATCATCCCTCCAGTGGGTGCGTTTGTGATGCTGGTGCACTGCACCCTGCTCTCGTTCGGCATTCGGGTAAAACTCACGGAGTGGATATTCGACTGCTCGCTCTTCGGCTTCATCGCCTGAATCATCGTCAGTCTAGCCTATGGGTTCTGCTGGGTGCATCGGGCGTTCTCTACCTACAGAGTGCTGATTTCGTTCTGCATCGACTTCCAGCGCTCCTTCGGGTTCGGTGTCTTGTGCCATCCGCTCCATCTGCTGATGGTCGCCCTAGGGCTGCTTCTCTTCTTCATCTTCATCAAGAAAAAGGCTTGGAATGAGTTCTACGAAAGAAATATTAATCATTTAAACGAAAAGTAATATGAAAAAGATAATAATGTTATTCGTGCTTGCGCTTGCGTGCGTGGGTGTGCGTTCGCAAACACTTTTATCTAGGAGTTATGACGTTTCTCCAGTTATTAGCTACACCGTTTTTGAGCCGCAAAAAGACACGGTGTATTACTGGCAGATAAACAATGTTAATTCAGCCAAGATGATTGAATCTTTCTATCTTAGGTTTCGTGGAAGAAACGAACTGCAAAGAACGCTCAAATTTCTTGTCTCACTTGAAGGTGAAGAAAAGGGTAGGACTTACAGGCTTGACGACACGATTGACGGAAACGAGGTAACAACTGGAAAGGTAGAAGGTTTCCTCTTTATCCCATCCGCAGAAGGTGTTACCATCGAAAACAAAAAAGGGTTTCTTCCATCCTCATCATTCTATACCTACAAAAGTCTAGCTGATGTTGCCAAAGGTGGCTTTGATGAAATTAAAAGAAAGAAACAACCTCGGCAATTCGTGTTTGAATGAAGTATCTTAGCGTTCTTCTCGCCTACGAGAAATACCTGTCAGTGCTCACCCCTTCCGAGGTGGATGGGCTGCTGACTTCTCGTCCAACGCTGGCTCAGTTGCAAGACTGGTCGCAAAGATTGAATAACCACCGGGCAAGGCTGGAAAGCGTTTTCAGTCGTGCCTATCAAAAACAGAAAGATTATGGAAGATAAAAATCTGATGTCCGCTGATGTGGATATAGTAGTTCGTTTCTTCTCTGCCATCGACCGCCTGAAGGCTGATGGTTGCATTGGCGGTCTAAAGACGATAACAGACCGATACGGTCTCAACCGCTGGAACACCATGTCACTGCGAGACGAGCCTACAGAGTGCTACGGTCGTTTCCGTCCGTCATGGGTTCAGTTCTTAGTCCGCGACTACCACATCAACCCATACTGGCTGCTCCTTGGCTCTGGGGAGTTCTATGCGACTGGCTTCACGCCCGAAATCGTGAAAAACCTGAATAAAAACTGCACAAGAAAAAAAGCAGTCTGCATAAGTTTTTAATTTTCAATTATTTAGAACATACGTTATGATTTTAAGTACCACTCCAACCATAGAAGGCCACCCTATCCGTGAATACCGTGGCGTAGTGACCGGCGAAACCATCATCGGTACCAACTTTGTAAAGGATTTCTTTGCCAGTGTCCGTGATGTAATCGGCGGCAGAAGCGGTTCTTACGAAAGCACCCTCCGCGAGGCTAAGGATACAGCCCTCAGAGAGATGGCCGACCGTGCCGCATCCCTGGGCTGCAACGCCATCGTGGGCATCGATCTGGATTACGAAACCGTAGGAAAAAGCGGTTCCATGCTGATGGTAACATGCAGCGGAACGGCGGTGATTATATAAGTTCTGCTACTATACAAAAGAACAAAACATGCTTGAAATGGGGCGGTAACTGCCTTTAAAAACGAGTTACCGCCCCTGTTCAGATATATTTTTATCTATATAGTGTGGTGACATACACCTGATGAAGGTCACCAACATTCTTCTATTTCATTTATTCTATCACCCAATCCTCTATACTTCGCTGGTTTTCCGAGAAGTTAATACCCACTTTCACAACCTTTCGCTCATCATCGGCAAAAGCCTTGGCATAGTCCTTGTCGCTGATTTGCGCCATGGCGATGTCGGCAGACTTCTTATATTTCAACTCAAAGATAAAGATACTCTTATCCGTCTTGAGAACAAGGTCTATTCTTCCATCCGAAGTGGTATGCTCCACCTTCACATCTTCGCCAAGCATGGTGAAGATGGTGAATATCACGGCTTGATAGTGACGCTCATTATTGTTGATAATCGTATATGGGAACTTATCATAGAATGCCTTCAAGTGAGGCATAAAGGCTTCCATGTCGTCATTGATGAGCACATTCTTGGAATAAGCATACACGATGGCATCATATCTGTTCATGTCTTGCGCAGAATAATACCTGACGAGACTTTCCGAGAAACCTTGTCTTACTTCTTGATTTGGGAAACAGAGATGATACAACTTGCCTTTCTTCTCATATCCTTTAATGGTAAGGTAGCCACTTTGGAAAAGGACAGGAATAGGATCAGCAAGCCTTTCCGTAGGTGTATCAAAACGTGATGCCTGTATCCACAGATCGTTCAGATTGAGCATATCCAAATTTTTCTGCTGCATCAGTTCTATCAGGAAAGTAGGCGTACCAGATGTAAACCAATAGCTATTAAACTCCTTGTCATCCAAAGCATTGATAATGCTGTAAGGATTGAAGATATCCTCGCTATTGATACTGAAGTGGTAGCCATCATAATGCTGCTTGAGTTGCTGCAAGGTCTCCTCATAAGTGAGTCCATTATGCTCAGCCATCTCCTCGATTCCCTCACGGAAATACTGAGTCAATTCACTCTTGGTAATACCACAACAGCTACTGTATTCATCCTTCAACGTGAGAATCTTGAGATTGTTCAACTCGCTAAAGATGCTGAGCTGACTAAACTTGGAGATGCCTGTGATGAATACAAAGCGGATGTTTCCCTCTTGCTGCTTCAAGGGGCTGAAGAAATCTCTCATGATGTTGCGGATGGTCTTCTGCAAGTTTTCGTCACTGATAGAATCATGCATTGGAGCATCATATTCATCGATGAGAACGACTGCTTGTTTACCTGTTTGAGCAGCTGCTGCAAGCAAGATGTTCTTAAGACGACCTCCAAAAGACTTCTCATCTATTGGA
>ENA-USTZ01000077-USTZ01000077.1-human-gut-metagenome-genome-assembly--contig:-NODE-77-length-45900-cov-5.007245_pt1 | contig 45900 bp, 37 predicted proteins | sample MGYA00250049_ERZ773375 | MGnify/ENA primary metagenome ERZ773375 (study PRJEB29103, sample SAMN06111956) | human gut metagenome | biome: human gut; feature: ankylosing spondylitis patient; material...
AAAGTTGCCGGGTGTCACACTCAGGCAACGCACATTTTTCTCGCCAAAGCGTGCGGCATCGGTCTTAGCAAACCAAATTACAAAATGCTTGCTGATGGCGTAGGCCAGACCCGGGCGGGCGTCCTTAGGGGCGATGCCTGCCCGCGCCACCAGCTTTTTGATGAATTTTTCACGGTCGGTGCGCGCCAGCTTGTACGCACCCTTAGGCATGACAAACTGCGGGGCAAGGTAGGCGCTCATGCTGGAGGTGTCGATCACACAGCCGCCCGGTGCCATGACCTCATAAAAGGCATCGTTGATATTCACCGTGCCCAGCGCATTGCCACGCAAAATCTTTTCAGCATCGCCCATGTGAGGGCTGAGGCCCGCAATGTGCAATACCGCTTTTACTTCGCCGCATTCGGAGGCGTGTTTGGCCAGCGCAAAACAGCTTTCACGGTCGGAAACATCACAGCTGAACGCCTCAGCCTCGCCGCCTGCACTGCGCAGATCATTGACTGCCTTTTCCAGCTTGGACGCCGTGCGCCCCACCAAAATCGTGTAATATCCTTCTTCACAGACGAGCTTCGCCGTGGCAAGCCCCATGCCGCTGCCGCCGCCTGTGATAACACAAACCTTCTTCATGCGATTTTTCCCTCCTGCTTGAGCCAAACCGCCAAATCATGCAGTGTTTCCTTGTAGGGACGCGGGGCAAAGCCAAGCTCATTTTTTGCCTTGGAGCATTCAAAATGGTTGTTGCGCTCCAGATTGTAAACGGCAAACTCAGTCAGTACAGCAGGCTTACCGGTCTTGGCGGCGCGTGCCTCCATCAGCTTGGCGGCAAAATGGGCAAGCGACAGCGGCAGGTAAAACAGACAGCCGCGGCAGCCGGTTTCTGCCTTCAGCATTTCGCAGAGTCCCTTCAGCGAAACCTCGTCATTGGAAAGGATGTAGCACTCGCCCTTGCGCCCGCGGTCAGCGGCGGCAATCGTACCGGCGGCCAGGTCGCGCACATCGACAAGATTGAACGAGCCCTGCATACCGATGGGCATTTCACCGTTCAGGATCTGGATCAGCGTGCGGGTCGTCTGCCCGATGGCGGGGTCGTTGGGGCCAAGAATACCGCTGGGATGCACCACGCAGGCATTCAGCCCGTCAGCGGCGGCGTCCAGCACCTTCTGGGTCGCCATTGCCTTGCTGCGGCTGTACCAGCCGACCACGCGATTGTCATCGTAGGGAACAAAGCTGTATACCTCGCGGATGCTCTCGCCCTTAGGCAGCTCAGGGATGGCGCCGGTGCTGGAAACATAGACGAACTTTTTGCACTCAGGGTGATTTTTGGCGGCGTTCAGCATGTTTTCGGTGCCGCCCACATTGACGGCAATCAGCTTTTCACTGTAATTCGGGTTGATCGTCACCATACTCGCGCAGTGGATGCAGACGGTCTGGGTGCCCGGTTCCACGGCAAAGAATTTCTCGCAGTCCTCGGCATTGCAGAGGTCACCCTCAAAGATTTCGACGGCCTTCGGCACAAATTTTACGGCGGGGTCGCCCTTCAGTACAAAAGCGCGCACGGCATCACCGCGCTCCAAAAGCTGTGCGCAGACATTAGTGCCCATAAAACCGGCAGCACCGGTGACAAGATAGATGGTTTTCATAGCTGTATCCTCCGCTTTCCCGTAGGTTGTTTTTTGTTTCGATGCTCCTAAGGATACACCGCCAAAATAAACCTTTGGTAAACGGGAAGGTTTATCTTCCGTTTATCTTTGCGCTGTACTATAATAGAACCAAGGAGGATACACAGATGTTTCGTATTTTGATTGCCGAGGATGACCCCAGCACAGCGCGTCTGCTTTGCGCCATCGTAAAGCGAGCGGGCTATGAGCCGCTGATTGCTGCCGACGGTGTGCAGGCACTGGAAATGCTCGACCACAACCATATAGACCTGCTGCTCTGCGATGTGATGATGCCCCGGATGGATGGCTTTACCCTGACCAGGACCATCCGGGAAAGCGGCAGCATGCTGCCTATTTTAATGCTGACGGCCAAGGATATGCCGCAGGACAAGCACACGGGTTTTATCGTTGGCACTGATGATTATATGACAAAACCGCCGGACCGGCAGGAGCTTGTGCTGCGCATCAAGGCTCTGTTGCGCCGCGCCCGCATCGTGGATGAGCACAGGATCACGATAGGGGATGTCGAGCTGGACTACGATACCCACACCGTGCGGCGCGGCCACGATGCGCAGGTGCTGCCACCCAAGGAGTTCAACCTTCTATACAAGCTGCTGGCTTACCCGGAAAGGACCTTTACCCGGCTGGAGCTGCTGGATGAGATCTGGGGCATGGACAGCGAAAGTGACGACAAAACGGTAAATGTTCACATCAATCGGCTGCGCACCCGCTTTTACGATTGGCCGGAGTTTGAGATACAGACCATTCGCGGCATCGGCTACCGTGCTATAAAGAAGGTGTGATATGGCGCAAGTTGTAAATAAGCTGCGCGACTGCATGCGCACCGTAAATTTGACAATGCTGCTGGTGCTGAACCTGTTTTTCATCGTTACACTGAATCTGACCGTTGCGACGGTGCTGGTGGTATTGGAGGCTGACCACGGCTTTTTTATCCAAGACGGCAGCGTCAGCATCGGCGGCGCACTGGTCATTTTGTACGCCAGCTGTATTTTGATGGCCATCAGCCTTGTGGTTGCGATTCGCCTTGTGTTAATAAAGCCTATCAAAAACATCATACAGGCGATGAACCGGCTGGCGGCGGGGGACTTCACCGTGCGCCTGCAGCCCGCCGCCCACGGGTATGAGCCTACCGAGATCCGGGAGTTCAAAGCAGCCTTCAACAAAGCGGCGGAGGAGCTTTCCGGCACGGAGCTGCTGCGCAAGGATTTTGTAAATAACTTTTCCCATGAGTTCAAGACGCCCATCGTCAGCATCAGCGGCTTTGCTGACCTGCTGCTGGACGAGGATGTCACACCTGAGGAGCAGCGCGAGTATCTGCAAATCATCCGCGATGAGAGCAAGCGGCTGGCACAGCTTTCCGGCAGTGTGCTGCTCTTGAATCGTATCGAGGCACAGACCATTCTGACCGACTGTACAGACTTTTCGCTGGATGAGCAGCTGCGCCAGTGCATCCTTGTGACCCGGCAAAAGTGGCGCGATAAGCCGCTGCAGTTTGAGGCCGAGCTGGCCCCCTGCATCTACCACGGCAGCGAAGCGCTGGTAAAGGAGATCTGGCTGAATCTGCTGGATAATGCCGCCAAGTTCAGCCCGGAGAACGGAACCATAAGCGTAACACTGCACTGCGAGCAGGGCAGACCGGTTGTGGCTGTCACTGACCAAGGCTGCGGTATGGACGCCGAGACCTGCTGCCATATCTTTGAGCAGTTCTATCAGGGGGACACCAGCCACAGGACGCAAGGCAACGGCTTGGGCCTTGCCATGGCACAAAAAATAGCCGCCCTGCACGGCGGTGCTGTCACTGTAGACAGCCGCCCCGGCAGCGGCAGCTGCTTTACGGTTGTTTTGAAATGAATATTGCCTAATGCCTGTTCAGATTAGCCCGTGGGACCACAGCACAATCCCGCCAAAAAAAACGCCGTCCCTTGCCAAAAGGGACAGCGCACAGTCTGGGCTGTACAGCAGCCCAACATATTTATTATACCATTTTTTGCCCGGAGCGGCAAGCTTGAAACTGCACAAATCTTTCGCTGCATCGTTGGCATATCTGCGAATAGACGAATCCCAAGGGCTGTGGTATAGTATAGTCACAGAAAGAAAACAGCCGGAGATAAGGAGCAGACAACTCCAAGAGAAGTTGATCTTCCAAGGAGAAATGTCATAAGAAATCTCCAAAGAAAGCAAGACACCGGCGGTATTTCGCAAGGAAGGAGGCTCAAGTCCAATGGCAAACTTTAAAGATCCTATTCATCACCGGCGGGCCTGGGCCTGCTGAATGAAAAAGCGCCGCATCCGAAGCCGCAGGTCATAACCTGTACAAAGAATATTGAACGAGATGTCAGGCAGCTTACTTTTAAACAGCAGACTCAGGGGCCGTCATCAAAGACCCCCATGCAGCATATAGATCAGGATGAAAGAAGGCTGGTTATCATGACTGGTTCCACGCCACCCAACAGAGGGTATCTGAAATCTACCTGATCCATAAGGAGAAACTCCAATGTACTAAGTGTCAGAGGTTGATCCTCAATCTCAAAGCCTGAAATTCTGCAAAGGGAATGATTCCCCATGAAAATAGGAACCAACTCTGAAAAATAACGAATAAAGGTTATGAGGCTATGACTCCAATCATTTAGGTACTGCCGGGGCGAACGAAAAGTTCGCCCCGGTTTTGTTTGTGTCACGGTCTCCGGCTCATGCAGGGCAAGCTCAAGCACCTCAAGGCAAACGGACTTGCATTTCCTACCGGATTTTGTTACTATTATTATATTTTCGATTATTAACAGGATTAAAGGAGATAAAACTGCATGGGCGTAAAAACAGTTTCATCACAGGCTGATGCTGTCAACCCGCTTGGATATGAAAAAGAAGGCAAGCTGCTTGTTGGCTTTGCCATTCCCTGCATTATCTCGATGCTGGTGACGTCGCTGTACAACATTGTTGACCAGATCTTTATCGGGCAGGGTGTGGGTCTGCTGGGCAATGCTGCCACCAACATTGCGTTTCCTCTCTCGATTGCCTGCACAGCCATTGCGCTGCTGCTCGGTATCGGCAGTGCGACGAATTTCAGTCTCCAACTGGGTGCAGGCAATGAAAAGCGTTCTGCTGAATATGCAGGCAACGGCCTGTGTCTGATGGCGCTGTTCGGCACTGTGCTGATGGCGGTCACGCTGCTTTTTCTGACGCCGATGCTGAAATTCTTCGGCGCTACGCCGGATGTTTTTCCCTACGCAGAGGCCTACACTCGCATCACAGCGCTAGGGTTTCCGTTCCTCATTATGAATACCGGCATGAGCAAGCTGATTCTGGCAGACGGCAGCCCGCGCTATTCCATGATGTCGATGCTCATCGGCGCACTTATCAATACGGCCCTTGATCCGCTGTTCATCTTCGGGCTGGATATGGGTATGACCGGCGCTGCACTTGCCACGATTCTCGGGCAGATCGCCTCGTTCTGCATCAGTATGCGGTATCTCTTCCATTTTAAATCTGTACCCTTCTCATGGGGCTGCTTTACGATTGACGGTGACAGAACACGCAAGATCTTCAGCTACGGTGCATCTGCCTGCTTCAACCAAATCGCTATGGCTGTTGTCCAGATCGTTTTGAACAACACCCTTGCACACTACGGTGCACTGTCGATCTACGGCAGCGATATTCCTCTGGCCTGCGCGGGCATCATCTCAAAGGTCAACATGATCTTTATGTCCTTTGTCATCGGCATTTCGCAGGGCGTACAGCCGATCATCGGCTTCAATTACGGTGCTGCGCTCTACCGCCGCGTCAAAAAGAGCTATCTGCTGGCGCTGGCTGTGGCTACCGGGCTTTCTCTGGCAGCGTTTGCCTGCTTCCAGCTTTTCCCGCGGCAGATCATCAGTATTTTCGGCACCGGCAGCGAAATGTACTACCAGTTTTCAGAGCGGTACTTCCGCATTTATATGTTCCTGACGCTGATCAACGGCATCCAGCCGGTCACCTCCAACTTCTTCAACTCGATTGGCAAGGCGCGCCTCGGTGTATTCATGTCCCTGACACGCCAGATTTTATTTCTGCTGCCGCTCATCGTCATCTTCCCGCTCTTTATGGGCATTGACGGCGTCATGTACGCAGGCCCCATTGCGGACGGCGCTGCCGCCATTGTCTGCGGCTTTTTCACCGTGCGTGAGCTGCGCGAGCTGACCCGCTTGCAGCAAAAAACTGAAAAAACGAACTGAGGCACCTGCAAAGCGCCCCTGCATCACTGTGCGGGGGCGTTTTTCTGTCCCGTTACGGCTTTAGCGTATGGGCGATATGACGAAAAAATCTGTGCCCGATTGGCAAAAAGGTAGAAAGTGCAGGAAACCGCTTGAATTGCACCGGTTTCCGCACTACAATGGAAACCGGAAAGCTAAATCTGGTTTCCACAGGAGGCAAGTGATGGACGAACACAACGAGCTGCGCACAAGACTGCGCGCAGTCGGAATGGAGCTGTTCCGCAGGGACGGGCTGCGCTTTACGATGCAGCAGGCCGCTGCGATGATGCACATCAGCAAAAAGACGATCTACGCAGTCTACCCCTCCAAGGAGGCGCTGCTGCTGGATATGGTGGACGATGCGTTTACAAGGATCCACGCCCGCAAGCAGCGCATCCTTGACGGCCCCGGCACCCTGGCTGAAAAGCTGCGGGCGGTCATTATCGCCCTGCCGGAGGAGTACCCCGCGCTGGATCTGCAGCAGATGGATCTTTTGGATGAAAAATATCCCAGAGTCGCAGCGCGCGTGCGGGAGCATCTGGAAACCGGCTGGGAGCCTACCTTGGCGCTGCTGGAGCAGGCGATGGGGGAGGGCGTTATCCGTCGGGTATCCCTGCCGGTTCTGCAGCGGATGATCTCCGCTTCCATTGAGGATTTTCTTGCAGACCGCACGCTCGATGCGCAGGGCATATCCTACACGGATGCCCTGGATGAGATGATTTCCATTTTACTGGAGGGGTTGTTGGTACGATGAGATACAGTCTTTGCAATCACTGGGAATTTACAGAGCAATGGAGCGATGCCTTCTGTCGGGGTGAACCTGTTGGCTGTCGTCCGGTGCGTCTGCCCCATACCTGCCGGGAGCTGCCGCTCCACTACGCAGACCCCTCTGACTATGAGATGGTCTGCGGTTACCGTCGCACACTGACCGTTCCCGATGCGCCCCGGGTATTCCTGCGCTTTGACGGGGCCGCCCATCAGGCGGAGATCTACCTGAACGGCCAGCTGGCCGGGCAGCATCAGGGCGGCTACACCGGCTTCACCATCGAAATTACCGACCTTGTGCACCGCGGCACAGAAAATCTGCTGGCCGTGCGGCTGGATACGCGCGAGGATCCCAGCCTGCCGCCCTTCGGCTTTGTCATCGACTACCTGACCTACGGCGGTCTATACCGGGAGGTCTGGCTTGAAACCTCGCCGCAGAGCCGTGTGAGCGATCTTTTCGTGTACACACCGACGCTGACCGAGGCTGCCGTGCAGCTGACCGTAGAAGCACCGGAAAAGGCCGCTGCGTTGCGCGTCCGGCTCTGCAGCAGTGCGGGCGAGATGCTGGTGAGCCGCCAGATGCCCCCGGCAGAATCGGCGGAATGCCGCCTTACGCTGCCTGATGCTGCACCGTGGGACACCGAGCATCCGAATCTCTACCGCTGCATAGCAGAGCTGCTCGATACCGATGGGCAGGTACTGCACAGCCGGGAAACCTCCTTCGGTTTCCGGACGGCTGTGTTCCGGGCGGACGGCTTTTACCTGAACGGGAAAAAGACCTTTCTGCGCGGGCTGAACCGCCACCAAAGCTACCCCTACATCGGCTACGCCGCGCCGGAAAGCCTGCAGCGGCAGGACGCCCGCATCCTGAAAAACGAGCTGCACTGCAATGCCGTGCGCACGAGCCATTACCCGCAAAGCCAGTATTTTCTTGATGAATGTGACCGGCTGGGCCTGCTTGTATTTACCGAGCTGCCCGGCTGGCAGCACATCGGCGATGGGGCATGGAAGGACCGCGCCTGCGCCATGCTGCGGGAGCTGCTGCTGCAAAACCGCAATCACCCCAGCATCATACTGTGGGGTGTGCGCATCAACGAGAGCGTAGACGATGACGAATTCTATACGCGCACCAACCAAATCGCCCACGCACTGGACCCTAGCCGGGCGACCTCAGGCGTGCGGTATCTGGAAAAGAGCCATCTCCTGGAAGATGTTTACGCCTACAACGATTTCTCCCATAATGGCTCAAACGCCGGGGCCAAGCGAAAAAAGGATGTAACGCCCGATTTGAGCAAGGCTCTGCTGATCTCAGAATGCAACGGGCACATGTACCCCACCAAGCCCTGTGACGATGCCCCGCACCGGCAGGAGCATGCCCTGCGCCATGCGCGGGTGTTGGACGCCGCCTACGCAGATGGAGAGCATGCGGGCTGCTTTGGCTGGTGTATGTTTGATTATGCCACCCACAAGGATTTTGGCTCCGGGGACCGCATCTGCTATCACGGCGTGCTGGACAGCTTCCGCAATCCCAAGCTGGCGGCGTCCGTCTACGCATCGCAGGGCGGGGAGGAGCCGGTGCTGACGGTCAGCTCCACGATGGACATCGGTGACTATCCTGCCGGGCAAATCGGCACGGTCTATGTGTTTACCAACGCCGAGCGGGTGGATCTTTACAAAAACGATGTGTTTGTGACGACCCTGCACAAAAGCGGCTGGACGGCGCTGCCGCACCCGCCGCTGGCCGTGGATGACACAATCGGTGTCCTGCTTGAAACGCAGGAGCATTTTGACAAGGCCAAGGCCGATACGCTGCGCGACTGTCTGCTTGCAGCCGGGCGCTACGGCTTGGCCGGGCTGCCGCTGCGCTACAAGCTGAAGCTGGCGTGGTGCATGGTGCGCTATAAGATGAGCTTTGCGGACGGTGTGGCGCTGTACGGCAAGTATGTCGGCAACTGGGGCGGCGCGGCTACGCGTTGGCGGTTCGATGCCAAAAACGGGGATACCGTAGTAAAGAGCGTCACGCTCTGCCCCAGCCACCGGCTGCATCTTGAGGTAACGCCCTCCGCCACCGTCCTGCAGGAGGGTGACACCTACGATATGGCCGGAGTTCGGGTGCGGATCCTTGATGAAAACGGCAGCCCTGCCGTCTATGCACAGCTGCCGCTGACCTTTGCCGTGACCGGTGCCGCCGTGCTGGTCGGCCCTGCGGCGGCAACCGCCGAGGGCGGCATGGGCGGGACTTATCTGCGCACAGTCGGGCAGACAGGTACAGCCGCGCTGACCGTCTCGGCCCCGCAGTGTGCGCCTGTCACCGTAGAATTTACCGTCACAAAGAAGGAGTGTGCAGTATGGAACTGACAACAAAGCAAAAAGCCGCCTTCGGCATCGGCGCAGTGGGCAAGGATATGGTCTACGCGCTGTCTGCCTCCTATGTCATGTACTATTATCAGGATGTGCTGGGCCTGCCTGCCACCTTTGTCGGCCTAATCCTGATGATCGCGCGTGTGTTTGACGCCTTCAACGATCCCTTTATGGGGGTGCTGGTGGCCAAGACCCGCACCCGCTGGGGACGGTTCCGTCCGTGGATCCTCAGCGGCACCGTCCTGAATGCGGTGGTTCTCTACGCGCTGTTTGCCGCGCCGGTGCTGGAGGGTGCCGACATGATGGTCTACTTCAGCGTCATCTACATCCTGTGGGGCGTCACCTACACGATGATGGACATTCCTTACTGGTCGATGATCCCCGCCGTGACCCGCACCCCTGCTGACCGAGAAAACCTGTCAGTCGTGGGCCGCACCTGTGCGGGCGTCGGCTCGGCGCTCATTGCGATGTTTACCATGCTGCTGGTTGGTGCTTTGGGCGGCGACAGCGAGCGCACCGGCTTCCGCTGGGTAGCACTGCTCGTGGCTGTCATCTTTGTGGTTACCGAGGCGATCTGCTGCGCCAGCGTCAAGGAGACCGGCAGCGCCGAGATAAAGACCGCCACCGTCGGCGAGATGTTCAAGGCGCTGTTCTCCAACGATCAGGCGCTTGTGGTCGTAGGCAGCATCGTTTTGATCAACTCGGCGCTGTATCTGACCTCCAACTTTATCATCTATTTCTTCAAGTACGATTTCGGCGGCACAGGCTGGAAGGCCAGCTACACGCTGTTCTCAACCATTGGCGGTGCGGCACAGATCCTCGGCATGATGGTCCTCTATCCGGTGCTGCGCAAAAAGTTCAGCAACACTGCCGTATTTACGGTAAGTCTGGGGTTGGCGCTGGGCGGCTATGCTGTGCTGCTCCTGCTCTGCCTGACGGGCTTTTCCGGCAGTCTGGCACTGCTCTGCGTACCGGGCGTGGTGGTGTTTGCCTGCAACGGCATGCTCAGCGTACTGACGACCCTTTTCCTCTCCAACAGTGTGGACTACGGCCAGCTCAAGACCGGGCGCCGTGAGGAAAGCGTTATCTTCTCGATGCAGACCTTTGTTGTAAAGGCAGCGTCCGGCGTGGCGGTTTTTCTGACCGGCATCGGCCTGGATCTGATCGGGCTGACCGGCAATGCCGAGGAGACAGGCCCCGTTGCTGCCCAGAGCGCCGGTACATTGCTCGGGCTGCGGCTCATGATGACCGTTCTGCCCATGGCCGTCCTTGCGGCGGCGCTTGTACTGTTCCGCCGCAGGTTCACCCTGACGGATGACCGCGCAGCCGAAATCAGCGCCGCGCTTCACAGGGAGGAAACTCAAAATGGCTGAGATGCAGTGGTATGCCGCAACAGACAGCGGCCGGTTTGACGGCACGGCAGCCATCACCCCGCGCAGCGGTGCCGTCTGCCTGAGGGCAGAGCTGCCCGCCGGAGTGCTGCAAAATGCAGTTGCTGCGCTTCCGTGGACGATGGCGCGCGAAGAAAAGATCTTCATGAACGGCTACCAAACCTGGACCGCCTGCCCGGAGCTGGGCAAATGGGACCGGCAGCACGGTGTTGAGCGTGTCCCGAAATTTCTTTTGGAGAAATACAGCTTTGACCGTTACGGCGATTATCATTTTGTTCCCTACAGCGGCAAGAGGGGACAGAGCCACGGCTTCTCCTACTGCTATTTCCGGTGCGGAAAGACCTACCGCCTTTTGGCCAGCCTGGACGAGGCACCGGGCTATACGATTTTTTCCTATGACAGCCGCACCGCACAGCTGTGCATTGAACGCGACTGCGCTGGGGTACAGCATACCGGCGGCAGCTTTCCTGCGTTCTCCCTCTTTTTTGCCGAGGGCACCGAGGACGAGGTATTTGACGCATGGTTTGCGGCGCTGGGCTGCCGCCCCCGCACCACGCGCAGGCTGGCCGGGTATTCCAGCTGGTATAACCGCTACCAGAACATTGACGAGGCCTCGATCCGGGAAGACCTCAACGGCTGCAAAACGCTTTTCCGCGCAGGGGATCTCTTTCAGATCGACGATGGATGGGAGCGCAAGGTAGGAGACTGGCTGGAGCCTGACCCTGCCAAATTCCCCAACGGGCTGCGCTCGCTGGCAGATGCAGCCCATGAAAGCGGCTTTCTGGCAGGACTGTGGCTGGCACCGTTCGTCTGCGAAAAGGAATCCCTGCTCTGCAAAGATCACCCGGACTGGCTGCTGCAGGCGGACGGTCAGCCCTGGTGCTGCGGCTGCAACTGGAGCAGCTTTTATGCGCTGGACATCGACCACCCGGAGGTACAGGCTTACCTCAAGCAGGTCTTTGACCGCGTCCTGCAGGATTGGGGCTTTGACCTTGTCAAGCTGGACTTTCTCTACGGCGCAGCACCGTTCGGCAACGCCCGGGAATCCCGCGCAGGACGGATGCAGCGCGCCATGGCACTGCTGCGCTCATGGTGCGGCGACAAGCTGATCCTCGGCTGCGGTGTGCCGGTCATGCCTGCCTTTGGCATCGTTGACTACTGCCGCATTGGGTGTGATGTAGGGCTGGACTGGGACGATGTGTGGTATATGCGGCTTTTCCACCGCGAGCGGGTCTCCACAAGGCAGTCCATCGGCAACACGATTTTCCGCCGCCAACTCAACGGGCGTGCTTACGGCAGCGACCCCGATGTATTCTTCCTGCGCGAGGAAAACTGCAAGCTGACCCTACAGCAAAAGCAGACCCTGGCCCGGGTCAATGCGCTGTTCAGCGGCATCCTGCTCACCTCCGATATGCCCAGTCGCTATACGGATGAGATGCGCCGCCAATACAACGCCCTGCGGGAATTGACCGACCACGCCGAAAATTGCACCGTGGATGCAGACGACGGTCTGACCGTACACTACACTTTGTACGGCAAGCAGCAGGCGATCAAGGTTTTTTGATCGTTCAGCCTTCTTCAAAAACACACAAAATTTTTGCTGCGGGGGCTGATGGAATTGCAATCACAGGGCAGGGGATGGTATAATGTGTAAATAGGGCGGTATGCCCTTCCGCTTTGGCGGTATATGTTATATTGTAATAGGTTTTATCTGAGGAGTTGTGGAATGAAGAAAAACGATCTTTCCCCCGAAGCCTTCCGTTTTAAAGGCAAGATGTCCCTGAAGCAGGCACTGCCGCTGGGCATGCAGCATGTGTTGGCGATGTTTGTCGGCAACCTTACGCCGCTGCTTATCATCACGGGCGCCTGCGGCCTGGCCGGCGGCGAATTTGCCGACCTGCGCGTCACGCTGCTGCAGAATGCGATGCTTGTGGCGGGCATCGTCACACTGGTTCAGCTGTATTCCATCGGCCCCATCGGCGGCAAGGTGCCTATCATCATGGGCACCTCCTCCGGCTTCATCGGGGTATTCAGCTCGGTCGCGGCCTCGATGGGCGGCGGTGTGCTGGCCTACGGCGCGATTATGGGCGCGTCCCTGATCGGCGGCCTGTTTGAGACAGTGCTGGGCTTCTTTCTGAAGCCGCTGCGCAAGCTGCTGCCCTCTGTCGTTACCGGCACGGTGGTGCTTTCCATCGGTCTGAGCTTGATTTCGGTCGGTGTAAACTCCTTCGGCGGCGGCAACACCGCGCAGGATTTCGGCTCGGTCGAAAACCTGCTGCTCGCCATCTTTGTGCTGGTCGTCATCCTGATCTGCAAGCACTCCGGCAGCACCTTTTTGAATTCCTCCTCGATTTTGGTGGGCATCATCTGCGGCTACATTGCAGCGTTTCTCATGGGCCTTGTTCTGCCCACCACGGCGCTGAACGCCGAGGGCGTTGCCTACACCAAGGCATGGGTGCTGAACTGGAATAAGGTGGCCGAGGCCAAATGGTTTGCATTGCCCGAGCTGATGCCGGTCAAGCCGGTGTTTGATATGCGCGCGATCGCACCGGTCATGATTATGTTCATCGTCACGGCGGTCGAAACCGTGGGCGATATTTCCGGCGTTATCATGGGCGGCATGGACCGCGAGGCCACCGACACGGAGCTGTCCGGCGGCGTCATCTGCGATGGTATCGGTTCCAGCTTTGCCGCACTGTTCGGCGTACTGCCCAACACCTCCTTCAGCCAGAATGTCGGCCTTGTCAGCATGACCAAGGTCGTCAACCGCTTTGCGCTGGCCACCGGCGGCATCTTCCTGATTCTCTGCGGTCTGGTGCCCAAGCTGGGCGCGCTCGTCTCGATCATGCCGCAGTCGGTGCTGGGCGGCGCAGCTGTCATGATGTTCTCTTCGATCGTGGTGAGCGGTATTCAGCTCATCACCCGCGAGCCGCTGACCCCGCGCAGCCTGAGCATCGTCTCTGTAGCGCTCGGTCTCGGCTACGGCATCGGTGCCAACAACGGCATCCTTGCACACGCACCGCAGATGCTCTCTCTGGTATTCGGCGGCTCCGGCATAGTGCCCGCCGCACTCGTTGCCATCCTCTTGAATCTGGCCATTCCCAAGGACGAAAACGGCTAAAGTAAGCTTTTCTCAATAGCGGGCAGTGTAAAGCGCACTGCCCGCTATTGATTTTTTGTTGAAATTCAAACGCACAAAAGCACCTTTAGCACCCTATTGACATTTGGGTGCCAGACTGCTATTATATGACCGAAATATCGTAGAATCGTTGCTGGTGCGCCGTTTTGGCTGCAGGCAGCTTTTTTACGATCCAACGGTTAGATTATTCTAACGCACATATACAAGCTGCCATGCTGCCGCCGGGCAGCTTTTCAAATAAGCAGCAGTGAGTTGATGTAAACCAAGGAGCTGAGCATTACGAAAAAAAATTTTTGGGACAGAAATCATTGATGGCATGACCATCTACAAGGATACTGAGCTGAAAGCATATCTTGAGCAAGCGGGCTTTTGTGACATTGCGGTACACAAAAGCAAAACAGGCTGGCTGTGTTTGACCGCCGTAAAGCGGAGTGACTGTGGCTGCGGGAGGCAGGAGAATGAAGGTTTATGAATTTGGGGCGGATACCGCTCCGGTCATTTTGCTGCTGCCCGGCACCTGCTGCCACTGGAAAAGCAACTTTGGCCAAGTGATCCCTCTGTTGCAGCGGGATTTTCGCGTACTTTGCGTCAGCTATGATGGCTTTGACGAAACAGAAAGTACCGAATTTCCGACAATGCTTGCAGAAACCGAAAAAATCGAAGCCTACATCCTGAAAAACTGCGGCGGGCATATACGGGCCGCCTACGGCTGCTCTCTGGGCGGCTCTTTCGTGGGACTGCTGGCAGCACGGAAAAGCATACATATGGACTACGGTATTCTGGGCAGCCCCGACCTTGACCAATGCGCTGAAAATGGGAGCGAAGTATCGCGCGCGTTATCAGCAGCATTTTGCGCACCCCGTAATTCATGAGCAGGATTTACAGCATGAGGAGCTGCTGGCCTGTTACCCTTACAAATGGGCGCAGCTTGTCAAAAGCATCATTGAACAGGGGGTATAAAGTACCTGTGTTTTTGTGTATATACCATAAAAGGAGGCGACTTCATTGACAGAAACTTTTTGGGGGATTCTGATCCCCTTTTTGGGTACATCGCTGGGCGCAGCGTGCGTATTTTTTATGCGGCGCGCTCTGGGAGATCTGGTGCAGCGCTCACTTGCAGGCTTTGCCGCCGGTGTGATGGTGGCGGCATCGGTCTGGAGCTTGCTGATCCCGGCAATCGAACAGTCGGAGAAGTTGGGACAGTTCGCCTTTTTCCCGGCGTTTGCCGGATTTTGGTTCGGCGTGCTGTTTTTGCTTGCCCTGGATCATCTGATACCCCACCTGCATGTCGGCAGTGAGGAGGCTGAGGGGCCAAAAAGCAGGCTGGGCCGTACTACGATGATGGTGCTGGCAGTGACCCTGCACAACATCCCGGAGGGCATGGCAGTTGGTGTGATGTACGCCGGCTTTCTCGCAGGCAGCGCACAGATCACCGCGGCGAGCGCGCTGGCCCTGTCCCTCGGCATAGCCATCCAGAATTTCCCGGAGGGCGCCATCATCTCGATGCCCCTGCGCGCCGAAGGGGAGAGCAAGGGCAGGGCCTTTGCAGGCGGTGTGCTTTCGGGCGTGGTTGAGCCAATCGGCGCAGTGGTGACGATTTTGGCCGCGCAGCTTGTGATACCGGCATTGCCTTACCTTTTGAGCTTTGCTGCGGGCGCGATGCTCTATGTCGTGGTGGAAGAGCTGATTCCCGAAATGTCGCAGGGACGGCACTCTAACCTTGGCACAGTATTCTTTGCTGCCGGTTTCAGTGTGATGATGGTGCTGGATGTGGCACTGGGGTAACAGGAGCCTTACAACGCAGAAAATGCAAACAGCTTCACCCGGCCCGACACAAAGTCAGTCAGAAAAGGTCCAGCATGGTATCCAGATACAACTCCTCGCGGACAGCCAGCTGATATTCCGGCTTGGTCAGGTAGTGAAGCAAAAATTCAAGGATCAGCGCACTGCCAAGGCCGCGCCCCTCGATTTTGAATTGGGTGAAGCCCCTCGGCAGGTAGGTATCCCGGATGGCCTTGATGCCGATAAAGCCGGGGTTCGCCATCGCTCGGGAGAAGCGATACCCATCCGCTGCGCCGGGGGCGCTGCAGTAATGCTCCGGGCCGGGCAGACCCAGATTTTTGCGGCTGACGGCCTCATAGCAGGCTCTGCGTTCCGTGCATCCGAACCAGCAGCACTCATTGCAGAGAAACTCCACCTTGTCCTTCTGGGACTGGGGCAGCGCTGCAAGTCGGTCAAATGCTCGGTTCAGCCGGAAATCCGGCACGACATAGCGAAACTCGGGCCGTGCCAGCTCCCGCTGCAAATCGTTGAAGTCTGTCAGCACTTTTGTGGTTGAGGATACAAGATACAGCGATGGATAGTTCTTTTTCAGGTACTGCGTCAGCAGCTCAGCATGAACGATGGCGCCGTTTTGCGGGTCATTTTGTTCCTGAAGCAGTCGGCAGAGCGCATTGCAGTCCGGGTCTGTGAGATGCTCCGGGCGCAGTAATGAATTGCTGAGTGTCAGCCGCGCCGAGATGCCGTATTCACGCGTCAGCGCCAGCACCTCGCGTGGGGTGCGGTCACTGTACTCGACCCGTCCGCCCGCCCATAAGCAGTCAGACGGTGCGCCGTAGATCGAGCCGATGGCGCACCAGTCGTAAAAATACTCCCGGTGCGCACGATAAAGCGGCAAAAACGCCGCATACAGGTCATAAAATTCAAACAGACCAGGCAGATGAAACAGGGCTGTGCCCTGGTGAGGTGTTTCCATAGCGGGGACCTTTCCTGGCCGCACAGGCGGCCCGATGGGATATATTTATTATACCAGCAATCCTGCCGGAATGCAAAGCGAAGCGCCGCGTCAGCCAAAACAACCGATGCAGCGCTTTTTATCGGTTTATAGGTAATGGCCTTCGGCCTTATGTGCCAAATCCCGAAGGCCGTTGACGCAGCATAAACAGGTGTGGTACTGTATCCTCAATCAGCATTGGCCGAATGGAAGAAAAGAAAGATGCTTAAGGCAACACCGCACAATTCCCGCCTAACGGCTCAAGCACCGCTCCGGCGGATCTCCGCGCCAAGAGCCGCCGCAAGCGGCGGTTGCGCTCCGAAGCGCCTCGCTGCGGCTCGGTGTGCGGCACGGCATCTGCGTTGCCAAAATGCTCGATAATACACAAAGTATTATCTGCGCTTTTGGCTTAGCAGCTGCCGCACCTCGCTCGCCGTATCGGCACTTAGAATTATGCGGTATTGCCTTAATAATCATCTGCCGAACGGCAAAGCAGCTTTACAATCTTCGGTAAAAAAGCGTGATGAACAACGATTTTGCAGGAATCGCCAAAAAGGCCTTGCACTTTTTGTACAGTCTGCTATAATAACAGCATCACAGAACACGAACGGGACAAAGGGGTCGCGTACTTGTAAAAGTACAGCGGCCCCTTTCCGTTACGCACAAAGGCGTGCAGCACATCACCGTGCTGTGCGCCTTTTGTTTTGGATGAATATCAGAAAGAGGGGTCACACAATGAAAAAGCGTAATCGAGTTCTGGCACTTACCGTAGCAGCTGCAATGTCCGCCAGTCTGCTGGCAGGCTGCGGCTCCAGCGCACAGCAGGGCGGGGCCGCATCAAGTGAAGCTGCTTCCACCGACGCCGCCGCATCTGTGTCGGACGGCGGTGAGGATAACATCATTCGCGTCGGCGTTGTCTGTTCCATGACCGGCGGATCCGCTATCTATGGCGAGGGCGCACAGAACGCCGTCGACATGGCAGTCGAGGAGATCAACGCGGGTGATTCCGGCTACAAAATAGAAATCGTCAACGGCGGCAAGGTCGCAGACGATGCTAAGGACGCCAAGCAGGCCATGAACGCCTACAACAAGGTCATGGCCGACTCGCCGGAGGCCATCGTGGGCAGCTTCTTCTCGTCGGTCACACTGCCCATGGCAGAACAGGCCTCCAAAGACGGCATGCTGCTGCTGGCAACAGGTGCGACAAACGCCGATGTGACTTTAAAAGGCGATTCGATTTTCCGCAACTGCTTCATTGACCCGTACCAGGGCAAGATGGCGGCATTGTTCGCAAAAGACAAGGGCTTTGCCAAGGTGGCCGTCATCTATGCAAAAGATGATGACTACTCCAATGGTCTGAAGGACGCCTTTGTTGAAAACTGCGAGGCTAACGGCATTGAGGTCGCCTACGTCGGCGAGTGCATGACCACCGATACAGACTACTCTTCGCAGGCGGCACAGGCCGTTGCAAGCGGTGCAGATCTGCTGTATTATCCCTGCTTCCTCGACACCGTTCCGCTTCTTGTTGGTGCAGCCCGCAATGCCGGATTTACCGTTGCAATCATGGGCGGTGACGGCTGGGACGGCTCCGATACCACCGGCCTTGCCGAACAGTTCGATGACTGCTACTTCACGAACCACTATTCCAGCGAGGATACCGCCCCGGCTGTCCAGAACTTTGTTGCCAAGTACACAGAAAAGTACGGCACCGAAAGCCTGAACGCCTGCGCAGCCCTGTATTACGACGCTATGTATATGCTGGTGCAGGCCGCCGAGAACGCAGGCGGTACCGACACGGCAAGCCTTGTCAAGGGTATGACCGGCATGAGCTTCACCGGTGTCGGCGGCGACATTACGCTGGACGAGAACGGCGACGCAATCAAGAGCATTGCAATCAATACCTACATTGACGGCGAAGTCAAGTGGACCGAGACACTGGGGTCCGACGGCACGGTCGTTTCCAAGGCAGAGTAAGATACAATCGCATTGGGGCGGGGGAAAAGGCCCCGCCCTTTGCGTTTAGGAAAGGGGAATGGACCAGATGACTTTCTCACTGTTTTTTCAAAGCCTGATAAACGGCTTAAACCAGGGCGCAATTTATGCGCTGATTGCCTTGGGCTACACAATGGTCTACGGCATTATCCGCATGATCAACTTCGCCCACGGTGACTTTATCATGATCGGCGCATACACGCTGTTCTATACCATCCCGCTGATGATCAACGCCGGGATGCCCGCATGGCTTTCGGTTATCGTTGCTATTGCGGTATGCGCGTTGGTGGGCGTACTGGTCGAAACCTTTGCCTACCGCCCCGTGCGCAAGGCAGGACCGATGTCCGCGCTGATCACGGCGCTGGCTATGAGCATCTTTTTGGAGAACCTGGCCATGGTACTGTTTGGTGCCAAGCCCCACAACGTGCAGGCCATCTTCAGCCTGCCCACCATCACCGTGGGCAGCGTGGCCCTGCCGCTGAACGTACTGCTGACGATTGCCATTGGCCTGGGCATTATGATTGCCTTGCAGCTTTTCGTCAAAAAGACGAAGCTCGGCAAGGCGATGCGTGCCGTGCCGCAGGATAAGGATGCGTCAACTTTGGTAGGTATCAATGTCAACAAAATTATCACCACGACCTTTGCCATCGGCTCGGGCCTGGCGGCGGTAGCGGCGCTGATGTACTGCGCCACCTATCCCCGCGTCACGAACGATATGGGCAGCATGATGGGCATGAAGGCGTTTATCGCCGCCGTGCTGGGCGGCATCGGAATCATCCCCGGCGCGATGCTGGGAGGTATCCTGATCGGCCTGATTGAAATTTTTGTCAAGCTGTTTGCCCCCGGCTGGTACGAGGCCGTGACCTACGGTACGCTGATCGTGATTCTGCTGGTGAAGCCTTCCGGTATTCTGGGCAAGAATGTCGGTGAAAAAGTGTAAGGGAGCGTGAACAAAATGACGAAACGACGGCTGGCCTCCTACGGCCTGAATCTGGTTGGTGTCGCGCTGCTGTACGCGGCCATCACGCTGGCTTTTACCTTCAACGTCTTCGGCAAAAGCACGACTTACATCCAGGGCATCTGCACGACGGCCTGCTACACGATCATCATGGTCACGTCGCTCAACCTCGTCGTGGGCTTTATGGGTGAGTTCTCGATGGGTCATGCGGGCTTTGTCTCGGTGGGGGCGTATGTGTCCGCCATCGTGTCCGGCGCGCTGGCCGGGCACGGGCTTTCGGATCTGGCGCTGCTGCTCGTTGCGATTCTGGCGGGCGGCCTGGCCGCGGGCCTTATGGGCATTGCAGTCGGCATCCCGGCACTGCGGCTGCGGGGCGACTACCTGGCTATCGTTACGATGGCTTTTGCCGAGATTATCCGCGTCTGCTTCTGCAACTTTTCCATTACGGGCGGCGGCAAGACGATGAGCGGCATTCTCAAGCTTTCCACGTTTGACCGCGCATTCTGGATCATGGTCGTCTGCGTGACGGTTATGTTTCTGTTTGTGCGCAGCCGCTTTGGCCGCACGGTGCAGGCCATCCGCGAGGATTACATTGCGGCGTCGGCCTCGGGCATCAACGTGACCTACTACAAGGTACTGACCTTTGCGGTCTCGGCGTTCTTTGCGGGCGTCGGCGGCAGCGTCTACGCCCACTACATGACCGCGATGATCCCCACAAACTTCAACTTCAACTATTCGGCAGAGCTGCTCTCTGAAGTCATCATCGGCGGCACGGGCTCGCTGACCGGTTCCATCATCGGTGCGGCATTCTTGTCCAGCCTGCCGGAGCTGATGCGTGATTTCTCCACCTACCGTATGCTGGCCTACTCGGTCGTGCTGGTGCTGGTCATGCTGTTCCGCCCGGGCGGTATCTTCGGACGCTGGGAGTTCAGCCTGATCCGCCTGTTGGACGGCATTCGGCACCCCAAGGCAAAAGCCGCGAAAGGAGCGTGAACCCGTTATGGCAGCACCCGTATTGAAAGCACAGCATCTCGGCATCCAGTTCGGCGGCCTGAAAGCCGTGGATGACTTCAACATGGAAATTGGCGAGTCCGAGCTGGTCGGGCTCATCGGCCCCAACGGCGCGGGCAAGACGACGGTTTTCAACCTCATTACCGGCGTCTACAAACCCACCGAGGGTTCGTTCTACCTCTGCGGTGAGCGGATGAACGGCAAAAAAACGCATCAGATCGTCCATGCGGGCATTGCCCGCTCGTTTCAGAACATCCGCCTGTTCAAAAAGATGACTGTCATCGAGAACGTCAAGACGGCCATGCAGGGCCACACGACCTACGGCATGGCGGACGCCATCTTCCGTACCAAAAAGTACTGGCAGCAGGAGGCGGAAATCACCGCCCGCGCCAAGGAGCTGCTGTCCGTCGTGCACCTCTCCGGCAAGGAGGATCTGGAGGCCGACAATCTGCCTTACGGCGAGCAGCGCCGCCTGGAGATCGCCCGCGCCCTGGCCACCGATATGAAGCTGCTGCTGCTTGACGAGCCGGCTGCGGGCATGAATCCCACCGAGACCGAGGAGCTGCTGGAAATCATCAACTATATCCGCAAGGAATTTAAAGTGTCCGTCCTGCTCATCGAGCATGATATGAGCCTTGTCATGAAGATCTGCGAGCGCATTCAGGTGCTGGATTTCGGCACCACGATTGCTTCCGGCACGCCGGAGCAGATTGCCAACGACCCGCATGTCATCGAGGCATATCTGGGCAAGGACGAACCGGGGGAGGCCGCCAATGCTTGAGATCAAAGACCTGTACGTCAACTACGGTGCCGTCCACGCGCTGAACGGCGTATCCATGACCGTGAAGGATGGCGAGATTGTCTCGCTGATTGGGGCGAACGGCGCGGGAAAAACAACGACTCTGCGCACGATAACCGGTCTGGAAAAGGCGGCAAGCGGCTCCATCACCTTCGACGGGCACGACCTGCGCAAGATCGAACCCAGCAAAATCATCACGCTGAAACTGGCCCATGTGCCGGAAGGGCGGCACATCTTCCCCCAGATGACGGTGGAAGAAAACCTCGAGATGGGGGCTTTTACCGACCAAGCCGACATGGCCAGAACGATGGCCGATGTCTACGAGCGGTTTCCCCGCTTAAAAGAGCGCAAGCGCCAGCTGGCTGGCACGCTCTCCGGCGGTGAGCAGCAGATGCTGGCCGTGGGCCGCGCCCTGATGGGAAAGCCGAAGATGATTTTGATGGATGAGCCGTCCATGGGTCTGTCCCCGCTGTTGGTAAAGGAAATTTTTTCCATCATCCGGGAGGTGAACAAGCAGGGCATTACGATTCTGCTGGTGGAGCAGAACGCCAAGATGGCGCTGGCCATCTCTGACCGTGCCTACGTGCTGGAAACCGGCACCATCACGCTTTCCGGCGATGCGCAGGAGCTGCTGAACGACGCTCGCGTCAAAAAAGCCTATTTGGGGCAGTAAGGAGGAAGTGCTATGTATCCGAACTATCCCTACTTTGCCGTGGCCATTACCCGCACCTGCGGGTCGGGCGGCGGCAGTTACATCGGCAAAAAGCTGGCGCAGGATTTTGATATTGATCTGTATGACCGCAAACTGCTGCGCCTGGCAGCCGAGGACAGCGGCATCAATGAAAAAATCTTTGCCGCTGCCGATGAAAACACCAAAAAAACGCTGCTATACCGTGTTTCGCGGCATATCTACGACGGCAGCGTCATCCCGCCGGAGAGCGGCAATTTCATCAGCGACCAGAACCTTTTCAACTATCAGGCCAAGGTCCTGCGTGAGCTGCTGAACGAGGAAAGCTACATCTGCGTGGGCCGCGCGGCGGATTTTGTGCTGAAAGACAAACCCAACGTGCTGACCGTCTACATCGACGCGCCCTATGAGGACCGCATTGAGCGGGAGATGAAGCGTCAGGGCATCGGACGCAGCCAAGCCATCCACTACATTGATAAGCTCGACCACTATCGGGAAAGTTACTATAAGTATCATACGGGCCGCCAGTGGAAGCGTGTGGAAAATTACGACCTCTGCCTGGACAGCGCCGCGGTTGGGCTGGATAACTGCGTGGAGGTCATCAAGAAAGTTATTGAACTGAAATTTGGGGCAAAGTGCCCGCGGTAAAAAGCAACAGGGGAGGAAAGACTTATGGAAGCACTGGCCTATTATGACGGAAAAATCGGCACACCGGAGGAACTGACAGTTCCCTTCAATGATCGTGTGCATTTCTTCGGTGACGGTGTATACGACGCCACTGTCGGCGCAAACGGCAAGGTCTACCTGCTGCAGGACCACCTTGACCGCTTTTACACCAGCGCTAGGGCATTGGATATCCACATCCCGATGCCGAAAGACGAGCTTGGCAGACTGCTGACCGACCTGCTGGCCAAAGTAGACGGTACAACGAATTTTGTTTACTGGCAGGTCACCCGCGGCGTCGAGACCCGCAACCACGTCTACGCCGAGGACCTGCCCGGCAAGCTGTGGGTGTCCATCCGCCAGAACCATTTGAACGACCCGGATGTGCCCATCAAGCTCAACACCGAGGAAGACACACGCTTTTATCACTGCAACATCAAGGCGCTGAACTTGCTGCCAAGCGTTGCAGCGGCGCAGCACGCAAAGCGCATCGGCGTGCAGGAGACGGTGTTCCACCGCGGTGACATCGTGACCGAGTGCGCCCACTCCAACGTGTCGATTCTGAAGGATGGCGTATTTTATTCGCATCCCAACGATGAATTTATCCTGCGCGGTATCGCCAAGACCCACATGATCCAAGCGTGCTACCGCCTGGGCATTACAGTCATGGAAAAATGCTTTACGCTGGATGACCTGCGCAGCGCCGATGAGATCATCGTGACGTCGTCCTCCAACTTCTGCCTACACGCCTGCGAAGTGGACGGCAAGCCCGCGGGCGGCAAAGACCCCGCCACGCTGAAAGCGATTCAGAGCGAGGTCCTGCGCGAATACTACGCCTACACCGGCAAAACAACCGTTGTAGACTGAAACGGGGGTGGGAAGGATGACCCGTGACGAACTGGAAAAGCGCAACGTAGGCGAAAATCTCGATGCTTTGATGAATCTTGACCCCCGCGGCTACGGTGTCTGCCGCATTTTGTACGCGGGCAGCCGCGCCTATACCGGTGAACCTCTGACGATGCACGCGGCGCAGGTGCTGTGCGATGCGGTAAAAGAGAACGATCTGGTGTACATTATTACCGGATTCGTCCTGCTGCCGCATAAAGTGCCCGAGATGGACGGCACGGTCAGTTCCATGCTGCTGGCCCGCGCGTTGGTGATGGCGTTCGGTGCAAAGCCGGTCATCGTATGCCCCGCCGACAGCGTTCAGGCCATAGAAAAGTGCGCCGCCGTCGTTGGTCTGCATATCTATGAAGACCTCGACATCGTGCAGACGCTGCCTTTAAGCATGGGGGTCGCTGCCTTTACCAAAAACCTGGCCGACGCCCCGGCTCAGGCTGCCGCGCTGGCTGCCCGCAAACCCGCGGCAGTCGTCTCTGTCGAAGCCTGCGGCGCGAACGCCCTGGGGGTCTGTCACAATGCCGTCGGGCTGGACGTGACCGCCTTGCAGGCCCGCAGCGATGTGCTGTGGGAAAAGCTGCGCGCCGACGGTGTGCCGAATATCGCCATCGGTGACTTGGGCAATGAGATCGGCATGGGCACGATTGCCGACCACATCAAAAAATATGTGCCGTTCACCGACAGGGACGAGTGCCAATGCGGCTGCGGCGGGGGCATATTAAGCGCCACCAGAACTGACAACATTATCACGGCCACCTGCTCCGACTGGGGCTGCTACGGCTTGATGGCCGCGCTGGCGTATCTCAAAAAAGATATGGAGATCCTGCACCACGAGGACATGGAGTCCGAGGTCATGCGGGTGGCGGCACGCAACGGGTTTATTGATATGACGGGCTCACTGCTGCCGGGCATTGACGGATTCAGCACGCGCATGAACGTCGGCATCGTCAGTCTGATGCGCCAGTGCACGGCCTACGCGGTACGGTACTCCCACAAGTCGGATCACTGGTTCGGCCCTGTGTTGGCAAAGCACTTCTTTGACTGACTATTATAGAAGGAAGGGGGCAGCGGTCATGCTGCCGTTTACGGTACACCCGGTTGGGGACTGTGCCCTGCTGGCGGGATTCCCCCAGCGCATTGCACCGGAGATCGGCGCGGCGGTGGCGGCACTGAACAGCCGCGTTTTGGCGGCCAAGCTGCCCGGCGTGACCGAGACAGTGCCCGCTTTTGCGTCGCTGCTGGTGGTGTATGATCCGCTTGTGACCGACTATGACACGCTGGCGGCAGCCCTGCAAGGGCTGAGCGACGCTGACGGCGCTGACACCGCGGCGGGGGAGGGGAGGCTGGTCACGATCCCCGTATGCTACGGCGGCGATTTCGGCCCCGACCTGCCCTTTGTGGCAAAGCACGCGGGGCTGACCGAAGCAGAAGTCATCGCGCTGCACACCGGGCGGGAATACCGCATTTATATGCTGGGGTTCCTGCCGGGGTTCCCGTACCTGGGCGGGCTGGACGAACGATTGTTTACCCCGCGGCTGAACACACCGCGCACGGCCATCCCGGCCGGGGCGGTGGGCATCGGCGGCGAACAGACCGGTATTTACCCCATTGCCAGCCCGGGCGGCTGGCAGCTCATCGGCCGCACGCCGCGCAAACTGTTTGACCCGGAATCGGGCGCACTGCCCTACACGGCGGGGGACCGCATAAAATTTGAACCCATCACCGCGGCGGAATTTGCAGCCCTGGCAGCAAAGGAGGGCACGGCATGAGCATCACCGTACTGGACCCCGGCCCGCTTACAACTGTGCAGGATGCGGGCCGCGTGGGCTATGCTGCCCAGGGCTACCGCAGCTGCGGCGCAGCGGACGGATACGCCTACCGTCTGGGCAATGTGCTGGTCGGCAACGACCCGGGTGCAGCCGTGCTGGAATGCACCCTGCGCGGCGCGGCCCTGCGGTTTGAAACGGACACCGTCTTTGCTCTGACGGGGGCCGAAAGCCCTGCTGCGCTGGACAGTACGCCTGTACCCTATTACGCACCGCTGCTTGCCAAAGCAGGCAGTGTGCTGCAGATGGGGGCGGCAAAAACAGGACTGCGCAGCTATCTGGCCGTGGGCGGCGGCATTGCCACCCCGCCCGTGCTGGGCAGCCGTGCCACCGATGTAAAATGCGGCATCGGCGGCCTGGAGGGCCGCAAGCTGACCGTGGGCGATACCCTGCCCATAGGCTCATGTGATACCGCCGCGCTGTGGCAGGCCATCGCTGCCAACCGGCTGGACCGTCCCTTGCGGGACAAGGCTGTGTGCGGCGGGCTGCACCTCATGCGCGTGCAGGGGACGCAGATGCTGCCGCTGCTGCGCGCCGTGCCCGGCCCGCAGGACGCCGCCTTTACCGTGCAGGGCCGGCGGGATTTTATCCACGGTATCTATACCCTGACGCCGGACTGTGACCGTATGGCCTGCAAGCTGGCGGGCACGCCGCTGCAAATGCGCCGCGGCGCGGATATTCTCTCCGACGGTATTGTGCCCGGGTCGGTGCAGGTCTCCGCCGACGGGCAGCCCATTGTCATGCTGGCCGACCACCAGACCACGGGCGGCTATGCCAAAATTGCCACGGTGATTTCTGCCGACTTGCCCGCGCTGGCGCAGCTCCGCCCCGGGCAGCGGGTATGCTTTACCTTTGTGACGCCGTCCCGGGCCGTGCAGGCTGCCCGGCAGCAGGCGGCCCTGTGGCAGCGGGTAAGAGATCGCTTGTAAAAGAAGGTGCACGTTATGAACTATTCCGCATTTCCCCCGGCTGAGATTCGGGCGCTGATCCGCGCGGGCAAGCTGGATGCCCCGACCACAGGCTGCTGCGACGGCTACGCCCAGGGCAATCTGGTGGTGCTTCCCAAGGCACTGGCGTGGGATTTCCTGCTGTTCTGCCAGCGCAACCCCAAGGCCTGCCCGCTGCTGGAAGTGGCCGATGCCGGGGAGCGCAGCTTCTCCCAATTTGCCCCGGGCAGCGATATTGCGCAGGACATCCCGGGCTACCGCATCTACCGAAGCGGCGAATTGACCGAAGAAACCACCGATGTGGTGCGCTATTTTGAGGAACGGTCCGATTTGGTCAGCTTCCTCATCGGGTGTAGCTTCTCCTTTGAGTCGGCGCTGCTGGACGCGGACATCCCGGTGCGCCAGATCGAGGAAGGCGTCAATGTACCGATGTACAACACCAACATTCCCTGCACGCCCGCGGGGGTGTTCAGCGGAAATATGGTCGTCAGTATGCGTCCGATTCCCCACGCGCAGGTGCCTGCGGCGGTGGCCATCACGGCGGGCATGCCCCGCGTGCACGGTGCGCCGGTGCAGATCGGCACGCCGGAGGCCATCGGCATCACCGATCTGGCCCACCCTGATTACGGCGATGCCGTGACGATTCGTCCGGGCGAAACACCGGTTTTCTGGCCCTGCGGGGTCACGCCCCAGGCCGTGGTCATGCACTCGAAGCCGGAGTTCTGCATCACGCATGCGCCGGGGTATATGTTTGTGACCGACGTAAAAAACACACTGCTGAAATACTAAGGGGGATGTTGCAATGCCGTCCATTGATTTAAACTGCGACCTGGGCGAGAGCTTCGGCGCGTACACCATCGGCATGGATGCCGAAATTTTGCCCTATGTGACCAGCGCGAACATTGCCTGCGGGTTCCACGCGGGCGATCCGTCCGTAATGCAAAAGAGCGTTCTGCTGTGCAAAAAGTACGGCGTGCAGGTGGGTGCGCACCCGGGACTGCCGGATTTGCAGGGCTTTGGCCGCCGCAGAATGGCAATTTCCCCCGCCGAAGCCGAGGCCGACGTGATGTACCAGATCGGTGCGCTGAAGGCATTCTGCGATGCGGCGGGCGTACCGCTGCACCACGTCAAACCCCACGGCGCGCTGTACAACATGGCCGCCAGGGATCCGGTGCTGGCGGCGGCCATCTGCCGCGCCGTGCAGGCTGCAGCTCCCGGTGCTGTGCTGCTGGCACTCTCCGGCAGCGAGATGGTCAAGGCTGCAAACGCCATCGGACTGCCCGTTGCCAGCGAGGTATTCGCAGACCGCGGCTACCAGGCCGACGGCAGCCTTGTGCCACGCGGCGCTCCCGGCGCAATGATCGAGGATGAGAATACCGCCATTGCGCGGGTCTTGCAGATGGCGGCGCAGGGTACCGTACAGGCCGACGACGGCAGCACCGTAACCCTGCAGGCCGATTCCGTCTGCGTCCACGGCGACGGCCCCAAAGCCCTCGCCTTCGTGCAAAAAATCTCCGCCGCCCTCCTTGCCGCAGGGACAGCAGTTGCAGCATTTTGATTGTAGGCAGAAAGCAAGATGGGGAATGAACCTATCGGAAGAAGGTAAAGCAGCGCTAAGCGGCAGGAACTTTTTGTCAATAAAAATACCGTTGTATCGTGTGATACAACGGTTGAATAATTTGAATGCAGCCTTTATGTGTTTAGGCAGCGGACCCCGCACGGAGGACGAGCCGACACCATAGCACGAAGGCTGTTTTCATTCCGGCAAACGTCCGTACAGTTCCATTTCACTGTGCAGCTTTTTGGCCAGCCGCGTGTTAAAGACACCGGGTTCGGCACGCCAGCACCAGTTGCCGCCCAGAGTGGACGGCGTGTTCATGCGGGATTCATGCCCAAGGCCCAGCAGATCCTGTGCCTGCACGACAGCCAGATCGGCAGCACTGGACCAGATGCCGCGCATCATGCCCCAGTGATAGCCCTCTTTCTTCGTCAGATTCAGGTAGCACACGGCGCGCGCCACGTCCTCAGGGGCGGCGGTTTCCATCCAGCCGTTCACAGGCTCGTTGTCGTGGGTGCCTACATAGGCAATGCAGTTCTTGGGGTAGCTGTGGGGGCGGTAATCACCGCCGTCACGGCTGTCAAAGGCAAACTCCAGCACTTTCATGCCGGGATAGCCGCATTGCTTCAGCAGGGCAGTGACATCTTCCGTCAGGAATCCCAAATCCTCGGCGATGATGCGCGGGCTGCCCAGCTTTTTCTTTATGGCAGCAAACAGCGCATAGCCGGGACCTTCGCGCCAGCGGCCGTTCCGGGCGGTTGCTTCCCCGTAGGGGATAGCATAATAGCCCGCAAATCCGCGGAAGTGGTCAATGCGAACCACATCATAGATGCTGCACATGTGTTTGATGCGCCGCACCCACCATGCGTAGCCGGTCTTGGCCATGGAGTCCCAGTCGAACAGCGGGTTGCCCCACAGCTGGCCTGTGGCGGAGAAGCCGTCCGGCGGGCAGCCTGCCACCTCGGTGGGCAGCAGGTTCTCGTCGAGCTGGAACTCCTGCGGGCAGCTCCACACATCGACGCTGTCCAGCGCCACATAGATGGGAAGGTCGCCGATGATGCGGATTTCCTGCTGGTTGGCGTAGTGCTTCAGCGCCTGCCACTGACTGTAGAACATAAACTGTACAGCCTGCCAGAACGCCACATCGTCGGCGTACTGATGCCGGGCTGCTGCCAGGGCAGCGGGCTCACGGCGCCGCAGCGGTTCTTCCCATTCCAGCCAGCAGGCTCCGTTGTGGGCGTCCTTCAGCGCCATGAACAGCGCGTAGTCGGGCAGCCAGAAGTCGTTTTCCTTCACAAAGCGGCGGTAGTCGGCACCGGGCTTTGCCAGCAGACGTTTGGCAGCACGGCGCAGCACTGCGTAGCGCTTTTCGTACATGACGCCGTAGTTGATGCAGTCGGCGGTGCATTCCCAGTCGATGGACGCATATTCCTCCGGCAGCAGCAGTCCCTGCTTTGCCAGATCGTCCAGATCGATAAAATACGGGTTGCCCGCAAAGGTCGAGAACGACTGATAGGGACTGTCGCCGTAGCTTGTGGGGCAGACGGGCAGAATCTGCCAGTATGCCTGCCCGGACTTGACCAAAAAGTCCACAAAGCTGCGCGCGGCTGCACCCATGGTACCAATACCGTAAGGCGAGGGCAGACTTGAAATGGGCATTAGAATGCCGCTTGCTCTCATCAGAGAACCCCTCTTTCTTTTGATAGTAAGCAGCCGGGATGTCTTTCGTTCACAGTTCGCGCACGCTTTCTCCTTCGGTCAGATCGAAGGAGACGATCTCGTGCACGGCATTGCCGGGTTTTTGGATGTTGTGGAGCAGGATCCGCGCCGAACGCTGCGCCAATTGCCCCATATTCTGCCGGATGGTCGTCAGCCGGGGCACACTGTACTGTCCCAGCGCAATGCCGTCAAAACCTGTGACGGAAATATCCTGCGGCACACACAGCCCGTGATCCCGCAGCGCACGAATTGCGCCGAGCGCCATCAGGTCGGACATGGCAAACACTGCCGTAATGTCGGGGCTGTGCTTTAAGAGATACTCCATTGCCTCATACCCGCTGGAAAGCGAGAATCGCGCATACGCATACTGCTTTTCCATGTCAAACGGCAGACCAAGGCGCAGCATAGCACCCTGACAGCCGGCCAGACGGGCGAGACTTGGACGGGAAAGATTGGGCTTGCCGCCGATGATTCCGATGCGGCGGTGCCCCTTTTTGTACAGATATTCGATCATCGTGTCCGATGCAGCCATATCGTCTACGGACACACTGGACAAATTGCGGATGCGCAGGGATGCCGCGCTGTTTGTCAGCAGCAGGCAGGGGATACCCAGTGCCTCCAACTCCGGCGTGAAGTATTCCGGATTTGAGCCGAGAAACAATATACCATGTGGTTTGCGCTCTGTGCAGATGCGCCGGGCCTGCGCAACCTCGTTGGCTTCCTCGTCAATATAGTAGACCGTCGCAACGTAGCCGCTTTCCTCAATGATCTGCTGCAGCGGTTCCAAAATGCCGGCAAACAGCATATTCTGGGTGCCTTTCACAATCAGTGCGATCCCATCGTTGGCCTGCTGCTTCAGATGCTTGGCGTTGGCGTTCGGTTCATAATTGTGGCGGTTTACGATTTCCAATATTTTTTGACGGGTTTCTGCACTGACGCCGGGGGCGTTATTTAAGGCTCGTGAGACGGTCCCGACCGCATAGCCGGACTCCCGCGCGATGTCTTTGATGGTCATTTGCCAATCCTCTTTCTTGAAGAAGTGTCAAATTTACCCCTTGACAGCACCGGCGACCACGCCATCAATAATATATTTCTGGCAGATCAGGTACAGCACGATAACAGGCAGCACCGTAATCATGATGCAGGCCATCATGGGTGCCATCTCCACCTTGCCGTAGCTGCCGCGGAAATACTGGATCGCCATAGGAATCGTGCGGTAGGTCTTGATGTCCAGCACCAGCGTGGGCAGCAGATAGTCGTTCCAGACCCACATGGTTTCCAAAATGGCGGTAGAGATCATCGTCGGCTTCAAAATCGGGCAGACGACCTTGAAGAAAATCTGGATGGGATTGCAGCCGTCGATCATAGCGGCTTCTTCAATAGCAATCGGCATGGATTTTACAAAGCCGGTGAACATGAACACCGCAAGTCCCGCGCCGAAGCCCAGATAGATGATGCAGATGTTGTAGGGGTTATTCAGCTTTAAGGTATCAGCGGTTTTTGCCAGTGTGAACATGACCATCTGGAAGGGGACAATCATGCTGAATACGCACAGATAGTACATACCTTTGGACAAGGTGTTCTGCACACGGGTGATATACCATGCGCACATGGAGCAGCACAGCAAAATCAGTGCCACAGACGAAACCGTGATAACAAAACTATACCAGAAAGAGGACAAAAAGTCCATTTCCTGAATGCCATAAATGTAGTTTTTCAGGCCGACGAAGGTCTCGGCGTTCGGCAGCTCAAAGGCGTGGCTCGTCGTGATGGCGCGCTCGGTCTTGAGGGAGTTCATCAAAATCATGAACACCGGGTACAGCCAGGCGATGCACAGGATCGTGAACAGAACGGACAGTACCGCGTTGATGCGGCGGTCTTTTTTAGTAGCACCCATTATGCCTGCACCTCCTTAGAGCGGGTAAAATGCAGCTGGAGCAACGAAATAACGACCACAAACAGGAAGAAAACGACGGCCTTGGCCTGACCGATGCCCTTCCACTGGGGTCCGGAGCGTGCGTAGAACGTGTCGTAGATGTTGTAGGCCAGCATCATGGACTGCTTTGCAGGCTCACCGGCTGTCAGCGAGAGGTTCTGGTCGAACAGCTTGAAGGAGTTCGTCAGCGTCAGGAAGGTGCAGATCGTCACGCTGGGCATAACCATCGGGATTTTGATTTTGAACAAAATCTGGCTGCTTGTTGCACCGTCAATGCGTGCGGCCTCTACCAGATCCACAGGCACATTCTGCAAACCGGCAATATAGATGATCATCATGTAGCCGATCTGCTGCCAGCACATCAGGATGATCAAACCCCAGAAGCCGTAGGTGGCATTCAGCGCAAGCAGCGACTTACCCCAGGAGGACAGCAGACCGTTGAGCAGGATCTGCCAGATATAGCCCAGCACGATGCCGCCGATCAGGTTCGGCAGGAAGAAGATGGTGCGGAAAGCGTTGGTGCCGTGCATACCGCGGGTGAGAAGCAGCGCGATGGCAAAAGCCAGCACGTTGATCAGCAGGGTGGACACGACGGTGAACGCCGCTGTGAACCAGAACGCATGGGTGAAGGTGTTATCCGACCAAATCATTGCGTAGTTGCTTAAGCCCACAAACTGCACATTTTTGACGGTGGTGAACTTGCAGAACGACAGCCCTGCACCCCAGATAAACGGCCAGACAAAGCCAATAATAAAGGCGATGAGGGTCGGCAGTACGAAAACAGGCCAATAACGTCGAATGGCTTTTTCCATAAGTATGCTCCCTTTGTTGTAATTTTTGTTTTCTGCAAAAGAAGCGGGGCGGGCGAAACCGCCCGCCCCGCTAACCGGTAATACTAGGTAAGGAGAAAAAGCTTTCAGTGTAGAGAAAACAATCTTATGTTATGCAGCAGCGTTCAGAGCGGCCTCAGATGCCCAGCCATCGACGAAAGCGGTGACGACATCATCCCAGCTGCCGGTACCGGCGGCGTAAGCGGTCAGAGCAGAACCAACGCCGTTCTTCCAGTTCTCGGAAGGCATGGTGGAGAAGTTCCAAGCCACAGGGGTCTTGCCGGCGGCGGTCATTTCCTTATCGGCCTTGACGAAGACGTTGGGGGACTCAGCAGCATTCTTGAAGGGGATAACGAAGCCCATGTCGTTAGCCATGGCCTTGGTGCCCTCGTCAGAGGAAACACACCAGTAGATGAAGTCGAGCGTTGCGTTGATGTCGTCCTCGCTGGCTTCCTTGTTGACGCACCAGTAGTTCTCAGTGCCGGTGCACAGGCCCTGGTTGGCTTCATCGCCGACGCCAATGTAGATGGGCAGCATGGTCAGATCGTCATCGGTGAAGGGCTTGCCGTCGCCGACGAGGTTGGTGTACTCCCAAGAACCATTCTGGAAGAAGACAGCCTCTTCGTTCAGGAACTCGTTGCGGCTGTCGTCGCCGGTCTTGCCAGCCAGTTCAGTAGGATCGCAGGTGGAGTTGTTGATGTACAGGTCGAAGATATTCTTGTAGTTGTCGAGATAGGTGCCCTTGATGGCGTCGGTGTTGTCGATGCCGTCCTCCTGATACTCGAAGTAGATGGGCAGGTTGGCCAGATGGGTCTTGTAGCGCCAGTCAGAGGAGCCGTCCATACCAGCGGAGCTGAAGGCAGAGAAGCCCAGCTCATCCTTGCGGGCGGTGATGTCCTCGGCCACCTTCTTCAGGTCGTCGAAGCTCTTGATGTCGTCAACGGTGTAGCCGGCCTTTTCCAGCAGGGCCTTATTGGTGATCAGGCCGTAGCTCTCGATAACGTAGCCGATGCCCAGCATCTGGTCGCCGTCTTTCAGGGCGTAGGAGTCGCTGGTCAAATCGCCTGCGATCTTGGTCCCGCTCAGGTCGTAGCAATAGTCCTTCCAGTTGGCCAGGCCGACAGGGCCGTTGACCTGGAACAGGGTAGGTGCATCGCTCTTGGCCATCTCGCTCATCAGGGTGGTCTCATACTGGCCGGAGGCGGCGGTCACGACGGTGACGGGAACACCGGTCTCCTCGGTGTACTTCTTGGCCAGATTCTGCCAGGCTTCGTCCTGCTCGGGCTTGAAGTTCAGGTAGTAGACCTTGCCGGCTGCATCAGTGGTCGCCTCGGTAGAAGCGGCAGTGGATTCAGCCTTGGATTCGGTGCTGGTACTGGTAGAGGAAGCAGCCGTAGAGGAGCTGCCGCCGCAGCCTGCCAGCAGACCCGCAGCCATAGCGGCTGCCAGAGTCATCGAGAGTGTCTTTTTTGCGTTCATGTTTTTTCCTCCTTCTCAAGAAAAACAATGATTTGCAAGGGTGTTGATTTGTTTCGTCGGAAACGTTTCCGTTTCGGATTGATCTTATAATACACCTTTCCGGCGCAATAATCAATCGTTTTTTGCGATTTACTGCAAAATCGGCCTGATGCACAAATTTGCACCCCCTGTTTTTGTGGAAATGTTCCAAAAATAGTGACAAATTTAGCGGAAACGATTCCGTAGCCGCGCGACAATCTTTGAGAATTGCAGGAAAACCACCCTATAAATTATTTTTCACCAAAATATTGACACAGCAATTTTGTCATGTTATACTTTCTTAGATTTTGAAAGACGAATCGAGTTTGTAAGAGTTTTTCAAAGCAATTTACCTACGGACCGCCCATCGGGGGCTAAGGCCATACGGACAGCCGGGTCCACTGCCGATCGGCAACTTTGGTTGCCTTATTGATTGAGTTAAAAGCTCAAATTTTATAAGTTGGTTCCTTTACAACCATGAAATTGCACGTTTTGGTGTGCAGACTTGTGAAACGGTCAATAAAGAGTAGTAAAAGTGTAATTGCTATATAGACTCTGACACGCTCAGCCTTTTTGAATCATGCAGGACGCTCTCCCGGTGTGGTACCGGGGGTTTTCGGCCTGTGCAAAAATACGCTGGATTCAAACGCAAGCCTGCACGTATGTGCACGGCTTGCGTTTTTTATTTTGCAAGGGGACCGCGAACGGAGGTAAAAATGAACGGAGAAACAAAGCGCACCCGGCTGGACCAGCGCCGCGCACCCATCCATGAAGCGCTGGAAAACTTCCGCCGTATGCGCGTCGTGCCCTTTGACGTGCCGGGCCACAAGCGCGGGCGCGGCAACCCGGAGCTGACCGCGTTTCTGGGCCAGCAGTGCGTCGGCGTGGACGTCAACAGCATGAAGCCGCTGGACAATCTCTGCCACCCGGTTTCGGTCATCCGCGAGGCCGAGGAGCTGGCCGCCGATGCGTTCGGCGCGGCACACGCCTTTTTAATGGTGGGCGGCACGACCAGCTCGGTACAAAGCATGGTGCTGACCGCCTGCAAGCGCGGGGATGAGATCATTCTGCCGCGCAACGTGCACCGCAGCGTGCTGAACGCGCTGGTGCTCTGCGGTGCGGTACCGGTCTACGTCAACCCGGAGGTGGACAACCGCCTCGGAATCAGTCTGGGCATGAAGCGGGAGCAGGTGGCCAAGGCCATTGCCGAGCACCCCAACGCCGTAGCCGTGCTGGTGAACAACCCCACCTACTACGGCATTTGCAGCGACCTGCGCGCCATTGTGCGGATGGCCCACGACGCCGGGATGCTCTGCCTGGCCGACGAAGCCCACGGAACACACTTCTATTTTGGCGGCGGGCTGCCTGTCTCTGCCATGGCGGCGGGCGCAGATATGGCCTCCGTCTCGATGCACAAGAGCGGCGGCAGCCTGACCCAGTCCAGTCTGCTGCTGACCGGCCCCAATGTCCACGCGGGCTATGTGCGGCAGATCATCAACCTGACCCAGACGACGTCCGGCAGTTACCTGCTCATGTCGAGCCTTGATATTTCCCGCCGCAATCTCGCATTGCGCGGGCGGCAGGTGTTCCATCAGGTGGCCGATATGGCCGAGTACGCCCGCGAGGAGATCAACGCCGTGGGCGGGTACTATGCCTTCGGCAAGGAGCTTTGCAACGGAAATTCCGTTTTTGACTTTGATACGACAAAACTCAGCGTCCACACGCTGGACATCGGTCTTGCGGGCATTGAGGTCTATGACATCCTGCGCGACGAATACGACATTCAGATCGAGTTTGGCGACATCGGCAATATACTGGCTTATCTCTCCATCGGTGACCGCCCGCAGGAGGTCGAGCGCCTTGTCAGCGCACTGGCCGAAATCAAACGCCGCTACCACACCGACGGTGCGGGCCTGTTGAGCCAGGAGTACATTGACCCCGAGGTCGCTGCCAGCCCGCAGGAAGCGTTCTACGCCCCCAAGAAGAGCCTGCCCCTGCGCGAGACCGAGGGCATGGTGTGCAGCGAGTTCGTCATGTGCTACCCACCGGGCATCCCGATTCTGGCCCCGGGCGAGCGCATCACCGCTGAAATTTTAGACTATATCGAGTACGCCAAGGCCAAGGGCTGCAGCATGACCGGACCGGAAGACCCCGACATTCTGCGCCTGAACGTGCTGGCCTGACAGGGAGGTTTTACAATGGAAATGTGGTTTTCGGAGTTTCACACCCCCGATGTCAAGCACAGCATCCGGGTCAACCGCCAGCTTTACTCCAAGCAGAGCGACTATCAGCGCATCGACATTTTTGAAACACCGGAGTTTGGCCGCGTGCTGACGCTGGACGGCAACGTCATGCTGACCGAGCGCGACGAGTTCATCTACGACGAGATGATCACCCACGTGCCGATGTCGGTACACAAAAACGCCAAGGATATTCTCGTCATCGGTGCGGGCGACGGCGGCGTTGTGCGGGAGCTGACCCGCTATGACCGCGTGGAAAGCATTGACCTTGTGGAGATGGACCCGCAGGTCATCGAGGCCTGCCGCGCCTACCTGCCCGGCAACGCCTGCCGCATGGATGACCGCCGCGTACATATTTATTACGAAAATGCGCTGAAATTCATCCGCAAGTGTGAGGATGAGTACGACCTTATCATTGTGGATTCCTCCGATCCGTTCGGCCCGTCGGAGGGGCTGTTCACCCGCGAATTTTACGGCAGCTGCTTCAACGCCCTGCGCGCGGACGGCATCATGGTCAACCAGCAGGGCAGCCCGTTCTACGCCGAGGACGCCACCGCCATGCAGCGCAGCCACCAGCGCATTGCCAGCACCTTTCCCATCAGCAAGGTGTATCAGGCGCACATCCCGACCTTTGCGGCGGGGTACTGGCTGTTCGGCTTTGCCAGCAAAAAATATCATCCCATCAACGATATGGACGCCGATGCGTGGAACGCGCTGAACATGCGCACCCGCTATTACACCTCCCGGCTGCACGTCGGGGCGTTTTATCTGCCCGCTTTCCTTGAGGAAATGCTGCGGGAAGTGGAGGAACACTGATGCTGCATCGCAATGTTGAAAATTTCATCGGCTGCGACAGCAGCTACCGCACGGCAAGCATTGTTTTATACGGTGCACCGTTTGATTCCACCACAAGCTACCGCCCCGGTGCGCGCTTTGGCCCCGCGGCCATGCGCCACGAAAGCTACGGTCTGGAAACTTACAGTCCCTATCAGGACAAGGACCTGACCGATGGGAATGTGTTTGACAGCGGCGACCTGGAGCTGTGCTTTGGTTCCAGCGAGAGTGCCCTTGTGGACATTGAGTCCCGCGCGGCGGAAATTCTGCGCGACGGAAAGCTGCCGCTGCTGCTGGGCGGCGAGCACCTTGTCACGTTGGGCGCGGTGCGCGCGGCGGTGCGCAAATATCCCGATTTGCATATCGTACATTTTGACGCCCACGCCGATCTGCGGGACGATTACCTCGGCGCGCAGCTGAGCCACGCCTGCGTGCTGCGCCGCTGCCATGATTTGGTCGGCGACGGGCGTATCCACCAGTTCTGTATCCGCAGTGGTGACCGGGAGGAATTTCAGTTCGCCGCGCGGCACACCGATATGCACAAGTTCGACTTTACCGGCCTGACCGAGCTGACCGACTGGCTGTGCCAGACCGATGTGCCTGTCTATCTGACCATTGATTTGGACTGCCTCGACCCGTCGGCCTTCCCCGGCACGGGCACGCCCGAGGCGGGCGGCGTCAGCTTTTTGCAGCTGCTTGGGGCCATCCGCACCGTAACGAAAGCGAACATCATTGGCGCGGACGTGAACGAGCTGGCACCCATGCTCGACCAGAGCGGCGTCTCCACGGCCACGGCCTGCAAGGTGCTGCGGGAATTGCTGCTGGCACTGGAAAAGTAAGCAGCCATCCCTGTAGGAAGCGGCGTCCTCGACGCCCCGCGGAGGGGTCAAGACCCCTCCCTGCATTCTCAACCTTATCGGGGGAGAGGATGTAGGGACGGATTCCATATCCGTCCGGGAAAGCTGCCGCTGCCACAAACAGGCACGGGCGAACAATGTTCGCCCCTACAAAACATCCATACACATCATACAATAAAAAACACAAAGGAGTTCCATCATGAGCAAAGTTCTTGTTATCGGCTGCGGCGGCGTGGCAAGCGTCGCCATCTCCAAGTGCTGCCAGGTCAGCGACGTCTTTACCGAGCTGTGCATCGCCAGCCGCACCAAATCCAAGTGCGACGCGCTGGCCGCCAAGCTGGCCCCCACCACCCGGACCAAAATCACCACCGCGCAGGTCGATGCCGACGACGTCCAGCAGCTGTGCGACCTCATCAACAGCTACAAGCCCGACCTCGTCATGAATATCGCCCTGCCGTATCAGGATCTGACCATCATGGACGCCTGCCTGGCCTGCGGCGTAAACTATATGGACACTGCCAACTACGAGCCGGAAAACACCGACGACCCCGCGTGGCGTGCCATCTACGAGAAGCGCTGCAAGGAGGCCGGCTTCTCCGCTTACTTTGACTACAGCTGGCAGTGGGCGTACAAGAAAAAGTTTGAGGACGCCGGCCTGACCGCGCTGCTGGGCTGCGGCTTTGACCCGGGCGTGACCCAGGCCTACTGCGCCTACGCCGCCAAGCATGAGTTCGACACCATCGACACCATCGACATCCTCGACTGCAACGGCGGCGATCACGGCTATGCGTTCGCCACCAACTTCAACCCCGAGATCAACCTGCGCGAGGTCTCCGCCCCCGGCAGCTATATGGAGAACGGCAAGTGGGTCGAGATCCCGCCCATGAGCATCAAGCGCGAGTACAACTTTGACCAGGTCGGTCAGAAGGATATGTACCTGCTGCATCATGAGGAAATTGAGTCTCTTGGCAAGAACCTGCCCGATGTCAAACGCATCCGCTTCTTCATGACCTTCGGACAGAGCTACCTTGACCACATGCGCTGCCTGGAGGATGTGGGCATGCTCTCCACCACGCCCATCAATTACAACGGTCAGGAGATCGTGCCCATCCAGTTCCTGAAAGCGCTGCTGCCCGACCCCGCCAGCCTCGGTCCCCGCACCAAGGGCAAGACGAACATCGGCTGCATCTTCACCGGCAAAAAGGACGGCAAGGACAAGACCTACTACATTTATAATGTGTGCGACCATCAGGAGTGCTACCGCGAGGTCGGCAGTCAGGCCATCAGCTACACCACCGGTGTGCCCGCGATGTGCGGTGCGCTGATGATGCTGACCGGCGAGTGGACCAAGCCCGGCGTCTACACGGTGGAGGAGTTCAACCCCGACCCGTTCCTCGACGCGCTGGACAAGTACGGCCTGCCCCGCAGCGAGAACCATGACCCGGTTCTCGTGGACTGATGGCGCAGCGCGACGCACGGCCGCCGTTTGCGGCCATCGACGGCGCAGTGCCGCCGGAATTTTCCGCCCTGCCCACGCCCTGCTACCTGCTGGATGAAGCTGCCCTGACCCGCAACGCGGAGATTCTGGGCGGGCTGGCCCGCCGTACCGGGTGCAAGGTGCTGCTGGCGCAAAAGGCGTTCAGCAACTACGATTTGTACCCGCTGCTGGCGCCGCACCTCGCGGGCACCGAGGCCAGCGGCCTGTTTGAGGCGCGGCTCGGCGCGGAGGAAATGCCCGGCAAAGAAGTGCACGTTTTCTGCGCAGCCTACCGCGCAGATGAAATGGACGAGCTGCTGCGGTACGCCGACCATATCGTCTTCAACTCGCCCGCGCAGCTGGCAAAATTTGGCCCCGCGGCCAAGGCGGCGGGCAAAAGTGTGGGACTGCGCATCAATCCCGAGTGCTCGACCCAGGACGGCCACGCGATTTACGACCCCTGCGCCCCCGGCAGCCGTTTGGGCACGACCCGCGCCCAGTGGGACGCGGCAGCGGCAGAAAATTCTGCCCTGCCCGGGCTGTTGGACGGCCTGCACTTTCACACTTTATGTGAGCAGGACGCCGATGCGCTGGCCGTGACGCTGGACGCAGTGGCAGAGAAATTCGGCGATTTGCTGCCAAAAATGAAGTGGCTGAACTTTGGAGGCGGGCATCACATCACCCGCCCCGGCTACGACATGGCCACTTTGGAAAAGTGTATCCGCCGCGCCCGGAATGACTGGGGCGTGACGGTTTATCTGGAACCCGGCGAGGCCTGCGCCCTGAACGCAGGGTATCTCTTGACCCGCGTGCTGGACGTGGTGCAAAACGGCGATACGACGGTTGCCATCTTGGATGCCAGCGCCGCCTGCCATACACCGGACGTGATCGAGATGCCCTACCGCCCGCCGCTGCTGGAGGCAGGGGAACCCGGCGAAAAGCCCTGCACTGTGCGGTTGGCCGGGCCGACCTGCCTTGCGGGGGATGTTATCGGTGATTACAGCTTTGACGCTGTGCCTGCCGTGGGAGATCTGCTGGTGTTCGGCGATATGGCCATTTACACCACCTGCAAGAACAACACCTTCAACGGTATGCCCCTGCCCGGTATTTACGCCCGCAAGCCCGACGGCACTACGCGGAAAATCGTGACGTTCGGATATACTGATTTCAAATGTCGGCTGGGAAAATAAGCTGCGATAAATGCAAAGCGCCCACCGGCAGGCCGTTGCTGCGCCGTATTATCTCGCATTTTCGCATATCTTAACACAAAAGAAGCTGCTCACTCCGTAGGGAATGAGCAGCTTCTCACTTTTAAGCCTGCTACCAGGGCTTTTCTTTCATTATGGGTCGTCCGGCACCGGCATTGGCTGACAGGCAGGGGTTATGCAGCGGTCACTTTTTTGCTTCGCTTGGATGGGGAACAGGGGGCATTTTCGTGAACAGCGCTTTCAGCGCCAGCGGCGTGGCGACGCTGGAAACCACGATCAAAAGGATGACCGCCGTAAAATAAACAGGCTCGACAACGCCGACCTCAAGGCCCTTCTGAGCCACGATCAAAGCGACCTCGCCGCGGGTCATCATGCCGACACCGACTTTAAGAGAGTCTCCCCAGTTGAAACGGCAGGCTCTGGCCGCCAGTCCGCAGCCGATGATTTTTGCCAGCAGGGCAACGAGAACGAAGCAAACACTGAACAGCAGAATCTCCGGCGTCAGCCCGCTGATGTCGGTCTTTAAACCGATGCTGACAAAGAAAATCGGCGCAAAAATCACATAGTTGCTGATGTCGACCCGGCGCTCCACATAAGCGGCGTCGTGCAGCGTACAGAGAACGATACCGGCAATGTAAGCGCCGGTAATATCCGCAATGCCAAAGTATTTCTCAGCAATATAGGCCATTGCAAAGCAGAATGCAAGGCTGGCAATCGTTATGCGCTGCGTATGGGGATTGCGGGAATCCAGCCACTTCATGGCGCAGTGGAACACATAGCCGATACCAACGGCAACCAGAAAGAACAGCGCGGTCTGGACCAGCACGCCGCCGATGCCGGTGCCCTCACCGGAGCTGGCACCCAGCACACAGGTCAGCACGATAATGCCGATGACATCATCAATGACGGCAGCGCTGACAATGGTAGTGCCAAGGAAGCTCTTTAAGTGGCCCAACTCCTGCAGCGTTGCCACCGTGATGGACACGCTGGTTGCAGTCATAATCGTGCCGATAAACAATGCGCGGAAGAATTCCGGGCTGCCGATTGCCGAAAAGCCGTAGAATGCGCTGTAGAGCAGCGTACCGCCCATCAACGGTACAAGCACACCGATGCAGGCAATCAACGTGGCAATAGGCCCGGCCCGCATCAGTTCTTTCAGGTTGGTGCCAAGTCCTGTGGAAAACATCAGCAGCACAACGCCGATTTCAGCAAAAACGGAGATCGTATCGTTGATCTGCACCAGATTGAGCAGACAAGGCCCAACCAGCAGACCGGCGAGAATTTCACCGACCACCTGCGGGGCCTTGCACTTGCGGGCAGCCAGGCCAAAAAACTTGGCGCTCAGAATAATAATTGCCAAATCACGGAAGATGGAATACATACATGTCATCTCTCTCAATTTACTGTAATCCATCCTTGTTATAGCACTTCTGCCAGATTTTTTCAATAGCTGAAACCGCCTTTTGGAGTTATCGTCGGATATTGTATAAATGTGGTAAACTGTAAGCCAAAGACAAGGCAAAGCACTTGCAATAATGTCCGTAGTATGATAAAATTCCAATTTGGAAAAGTTATAATATGGTTTACTTTATGGCTTACTGCGTCCGACAGGGTTCGGCGGCAAGCGGTATACAACCTATATAATAAGGAAGAGAAGCGCATGTTCCATTTTTCAAACAGGCATCACCACACAGGAAAAACGTCAATGAGCAGGGCAAAAGTGTATGGTCTGCTTATGGCTTTGGCTATGCTTTTTATGGCAGGTCTGTGCGCCTGTTCCGCACAGCCGCACTCTGCGGCAGAGACTGCGCCGCAGACGATTGTGGTCGGCATTGATGTGTTTGACCCTTACAGCTATCTGGACAGGAACGGGCAGTTTGCCGGCATCGACGTGGAACTGGCGACGGAAGCGTTTTCACGACTTGGCTATACGCCGGAATTCCGGACGATTTCATGGCCGGACAAAGACAACCTTCTCAGCGACGGAACGATCGACTGTATCTGGTCATGCTTCAGCATGAACGGGCGGGAAACCAAGTACCAATGGGCCGGTCCGTATATGTACAGCCGTCAGGTCGTGGCTGTTCGTGCAGACAGCGATATCCAGTCGCTGTCCGATCTGGCCGGTAAGCGCATCGGCGTACAGGCAACCACAAAGGCGGAGTCGCTGTTTCTCGGCGAAATTTCCTCTTTGCTGCCCGAGGTCAAGCAAGTCAACAGCTTTGAGACGACAGAGGATATGTTTGCGGCACTGCGCAAAGGCTATGTAGATGCCGTCGCGGGCCATGAAGCACTGGTAGCCAAGTGGACAAATCTGGATGAAAGCAGTTACCGTGTGCTGGCAGAGAGTCCTTACAGTTCCGAACTTGGCGTTGCCTTCGCAAAGGACACCCATGAGGATTTGGCTGTGCAGCTGACTCAAACTCTGGAAGATATGAAGCAGGACGGAACGATTGGCCGCGTTGCAGAAAAATTCGGACTTGATGCAGAAAAAACTGTGTGGGGGGAACAGGGAAAATGAATGAGAAAAAGCAGTCCGGCAAAAAAAGACTGTTTTTGCTTGTGTTAGTTGCGTTCGGCATTGTACTTTGGATCACATTCACAAATCTGAACCGAATTGCACTGCGTCATACATTGGATGAAACGATTGGTTTTGTAAAGATCCGCTTAGAGCAGTACGAGACTGATGCGGCCAACGACCGCGTGAAAAGCCTTGTCCGCCTGCTGGATAAAACGGTAAGCCTTGGCAACGAAATGACGCTGAAGGAAGGTTTCGGCACGCAGGACCTGAACTCTTTTGCAGAGGAACAGCGTTTGACCGGTGCGCTTGTATTAGATGAAAACCTGAATGTTGTCATGCAGACCACAAAGGGCGGCAACGCCATGCCGCTGTGGGAGAAGCTGATCGACAGCCCCTATGTACACAATATCGTTGATTATCCAAAAAAGACATACTCGACCCGTCTGGAAGAAAATGGGATACTCTATGATTTTGCCGCGGTGGCACGCGCGGATGCACCAGGTATCCTGATTACCTATATACAGAAGGGCAATGAGGATATTGGAGATTTGACGGTGGATTCCCTGTTGAAAGATTTTCCGTTGGAGCTTGGCGGCATCGCTACGATCACGGAGAACGGCAGGGTCATCAGCAGCAACAGCAGCAAACAGGTAAACAAGGCAATAGAGGACTGCCAGGAATTATATAACGGAACCTTCGGTGCTGCGGAGGATGGCATTGCGCGCCTGAACAGCAATCAGGGCGTCTGGTACGGCAGCCGGGAAAATACCGAGAACTATACGCTCTTTGTGTTTTTCCCGGCATCTCAGGTGTTCATGACGCGCAACATTGTCTGTGCATCCTATCTGGCCATAGCCGTAATGGTCTTTTTAATGGCACTGCTGTGGCAGACCAAAATGGAAAAAGACGCGCTGCGGCAGCACCAGAAACGTACCGGAATCATCACAGCGCTTGGCACGGCGTATACGTCCATTTCACTGGTGGACTTGAAGAAAAACACCGTTGAAATCGTCAAAAACGCGTCAGATACGGTCAAGAAGCAGAAGCACTTTGCACTGAAACGATCCGTACAGCAGGAGCAAATCGAGAAAATTATCGCGGAGCCATCCCGCGAGGAGTATCTCGCCTTTACGGACATGACGACAGTGGCCGAACGTCTGAAGGGTCACACCTCTTTGGCTCTTACGTCTCAGACTGTCGACAGAAAATGGATCCTTACGCTGATCACACCGCAGCGAAAAGACGCGGACGGCAACGTAACAGCCGTATTGGTTGCTACCCGCGACGCTACCGAGGAAAAGCGGCGGGAGCAAAAGCAGGAGGATGCCCTGCGCGATGCACTGGCGGCGGCGGAACACGCCAATAAGGCCAAGACGGTATTCCTGAACAGTATGTCGCACGATATTCGCACCCCGATGAATGCCATTATCGGGTTTACGGCCCTTGCCACGGCGCATATTGATAACATTGACCTTGTCAAAGAGTATCTGAAGAAAATCAGCGTATCGGGCCAGCATCTGCTCAGTCTAATCAACGATATTCTGGATATGAGCCGTATCGAAAGCGGCACGGTCAAACTGGACAACACAGAAGTCCACCTGCCCGATGTACTGCACGACCTGCGCACGATCATTCAAGGCAATATCAGCGCCAAACAGCTTGACCTTTACATCGACACGCAGGATGTGCACCACGAGGATATTATCACCGATAAGCTGCGCCTGAATCAGGTCCTGCTCAACATCGTAGGCAACGCTGTCAAGTTTACACCGGCGGGCGGTACCATCAATATCCGCGTTGAAGAAAAGCCGTCTGCCCGCAGTGGGTATGCGACCTTTGTTTTCAGCGTGAAAGATAACGGTATCGGTATGTCGAAGGACTTCCAGGCGCACGTTTTTGACTCTTTTTCACGGGAACAGACTGCGACAAGAAGCGGCATTCAGGGTACGGGCCTTGGCATGGCCATCTCGAAAAACATCGTAGATATGATGGGCGGAACCATCGCCGTCAAGAGCGAGCAGGGAAAGGGCAGCGAGTTTACGGTCACCCTGGACTGCAAGGTTTGTACGGAATCGGTGAAATATCCGCCGATTCCGGGCCTGAAAGGCACCCGTGCACTGGTTGTGGATGATGATGCACAGACCTGCATGAGCGTAAGCAAAATGCTGCGGGAAATTGAGATGGAAGCCGACTGGACGACCTCCGGCAAGGAAGCCATCCTGCGTGCGAGGGAGGCGCACAATCAGGGTGCGGAGTTCAAGGTTTACATTATTGACTGGCTGATGCCGGATATGAACGGCATTGAGACGGTGCGCAGGATCCGCAAAGTAATCGAACCCGGCACGCCGATCATCATATTGACAGCCTACGATTGGGCCGACATTGAGGACGAGGCCCGGCAGGCCGGTGTCACGGCGTTTGTTTCCAAACCGCTGTTTATGTCGGAACTGCGCGATGCACTGACACACAAAGTGGTGTCGGGCAGGCAGCCCCTTCTGCCCAAGCACGGCGACTATACGGGCAAAAAGGTGCTGTTGGTCGAGGATAACGAACTGAACCGCGAGATTGCAACAGCCATTTTGGAGGAAGCCGGACTGAAAGTGGACGCCGTTGAGGACGGCACGGATGCCGTGGCCAGAATGAACGAGGCTGCGGAGGATGAGTATGATCTGATCCTGATGGATATTCAGATGCCCAAAATGGACGGATACACCGCCACCCGGGAGATCCGTACATTGAGCAGCAATAAAAAGGCAAACATTCCCATTGTGGCTATGACAGCCAACGCTTTTGAGGAAGACCGCCAAAAAGCATTCAAAGCAGGGATGAATGCACATATTGCAAAACCGATTGATGTGAACATCCTGATGGGAACACTGGATAAAGTTTTCAAACAGAATTCGTGATCGCGTTTAAATAGCGTACAAAGGATCTGTACGGCAAAGTAAAAAGCATATACAGCTGCGTTTATGGCGAACGGCCTCTCGGCGGTTCGCAACGCGATGCTATATATGCTTTTTTCATTGGTTTCTTAGGGCAATACCGCATAATTCTAAGTGCCGATACGGCGAGCGAGGTGCGGCAGCTGCTAAGCCAAAAGCGCAGATA
>ENA-USTZ01000089-USTZ01000089.1-human-gut-metagenome-genome-assembly--contig:-NODE-89-length-44121-cov-18.737898_pt1 | contig 44121 bp, 60 predicted proteins | sample MGYA00250049_ERZ773375 | MGnify/ENA primary metagenome ERZ773375 (study PRJEB29103, sample SAMN06111956) | human gut metagenome | biome: human gut; feature: ankylosing spondylitis patient; material...
GGCTGTCTGAAAGTTTAAGATGGGTGAGACGTGTCTTGTGAAGTGGTTGTTTACTGCTGTCTTTGTGACTCCTGACGGAGAAAGGGCAGTAGAGGGATTGATTTATTCACCAGATAAACAAAAATAAAATGAAACGTATTGTCTTATTGTTATTGGGATTATTATTAGCGTTACCCCAGTTTGCTCAGGAACGCAAGTATTCTACTTTTTATGAGCAGAGAGCGACTTTGTTTGAAGAACTTCCGGTTACTTCAAAAGATATTATTTTTTTAGGGAACAGTATTACCAACGGTTGCGAGTGGGCTGAGTTGTTCCAAAATAAGAATGTGAAGAACAGAGGTATCAGTGGAGATATCTGTATGGGGGTATATGACCGTTTGGATCCGATTGTAAAGGGAAAACCGGCAAAGATTTTTTTATTGATCGGTATCAATGATGTTTCTCGGGGAACGTCTGCGGATAAAATTATTTCAGAAATAAGTATGATTGTTCGGAAAATAAAGCAAGAATCTCCAAAAACAAAATTATATTTGCAAAGTGTATTGCCGGTGAATGATTGTTACGGTATGTTTAACGGGCATACATCACGCTGGCAGATGGTAAAACAAATTAATGATTTGTTGGAACCATTGGCGGTAAAGGAAGGAGCTGCCTATATTGATTTGTATAGTCATTTTGTGGAGAAAGAGACAGGCAAGATGAATCCAGTATATACTAATGACGGATTACATTTATTAGGAAAGGGATACTTGCTGTGGCGTGATATTGTAAAACCTTATGTTGACCAAAAATGAAGAAGACATTAATACTGATTTTATGTTTGTTTCTTTGTACCGTTTCATTTGCACGGAAGCGGGTGAAGGTTGCTTGTGTAGGTAATAGCATTACCTATGGCATAGGTGTATCCGATCCTGATAAGGAGTCCTATCCTGCCCGGTTACAGCAAATGCTGGGTGAAGGGTATACGGTGGAGCGTTTTGGAAAGCCGGGAGCTACGTTGCTGAACAAGGGACACCGGCCTTTTATGCAACAGAAAGAGTTTAAGGATGCATTGGCTTTTGCTGGTGATGTAGTGGTTATTCATTTAGGAGTGAATGATACAGATCCGCGTGATTGGCCCAATTACCGTGATTTTTTTATAGCGGATTATCGTGCACTGATTGATTCGTTCAGAGTGGCGAATCCTGAATGTCGTATTTTGATTGCCCGTCTGACTCCGATTGCCGACCGCCATCCGCGGTTTGAGTCCGGCACACGCGACTGGCATGATGAGATTCAGCTGGCTATAGAAACGATAGCGAAATACGCACAAGTACAGTTGATAGATTTTCATGCACCTTTATATCCATATCCTTTTATGTTGCCCGATGCTGTCCATCCCGATAAGGAAGGTGCGGCTGTCTTGGCAAAAACGGTGTATGAAGGCATAACCGGTGATTTTGGCGGTTTGCAAATGCCGGAAATTTATACGGACAATATGGTATTGCAGCATGGACGTCTGCTGACTATTCAGGGAAAAGCGGATGCCGGTGAGAAAGTAACTGTTTCCATAGACAGGCAGCAACTTCAGGCTGTGACGGGAGCAGATGGAAAGTGGGCGGTGGATGTCCGGCCATTGAAGGCGGGCGGTCCATATACACTGACTGTTTCTACAGAAAAACGGAAACTGGTCTATGAAAATGTGTTGGCGGGAGAAGTGTGGCTCTGTTCCGGACAATCGAATATGGAGTTTTATCTGAATTGGAGTGCGACTGCCGCACAAGATGTTCCTCAAGCTGCAAATAGCAATATCCGTTTTTATGATATGAAAGCCCGTTGGCGTACGGATGCGGTGGAGTGGGATGCTTCGGTACTCGATTCATTGAATCATCTGCAATATTATAAGGATACACGGTGGACAGTTTGTTCGCCTGAAACAGCTGGTAATTTTTCGGCGGTGGCTTACTATTTCGGAAAGAAATTGCAGGATAGTTTGCAAGTCCCTGTAGGACTGATTTGCAATGCCATTGGCGGATCTCCTACTGAAGCATGGATAGACCGTAGTACATTGGAATATCGTTTTCCGGCTATTTTACGTAATTGGATGCAGAATGATTTTATCCAAGACTGGGTGCGTGGGCGTGCTGCCTTGAATGTAAAGAAGTCTTTCAATAAATTGCAACGCCATCCTTATGAGCCTTGTTATTTGTATGAATCGGGTATCCGTCCTTTGGAACAGTTTCCGGTCAAAGGCTTTATTTGGTATCAGGGTGAGTCTAATGCCCATAATCGGGAGACTCATGAAAAGTTGTTCAGATTGTTGGTGGAAAGTTGGCGCAAGAATTGGGGGGATGCGGAACTTCCATTCTATTTTGTCCAATTATCCAGTATAGACCGTCCGTCATGGACTTGGTTCCGTGATAGCCAGCGTCGTTTGATGGCGGAGATTCCTCATATCGGTATGGCTGTCAGTTCAGATAGGGGAGACTCATTGGACGTACACCCCAAACAGAAAAGAGAAGTCGGTGAACGGTTAGCTGCATGGGCTTTGAATAAAACATACGGATATAAAAATGTCATTCCTTCGGGACCGCTTTATAAATCAGTCGTATTTAGTGGAGGTGCGGCTTATATTTCTTTTGATTATGCGGAGAAGTTGTCCACTTCGGATGGGAAACCGGTTCGTACATTCGAAGTGGCAGGTGATGATGGATTATTTTATCCGGCACAGGCTGTTGTTGAAAACGGTAAAATAAAAGTATGGAGTGATAAGGTGAAAGAGCCGGAAACGGTTCGTTACGGATGGCAGCCATTTACCCGTGCCAATCTGGTAAATGGCGCCGGTTTGCCTGCTTCCACATTCCGGGCTGAATAGTATATAAATTAATAAAGATAGGTAAGATGAAGAAAACATTAAAAGTTTTGATGATGTTAGGATGCTTTCCGATGATGCTCAGTGCAAAGGAGTATAAGAAGTCAGAGAGTCTGAGTCTTGATAAGGGATGGGAGTTCGCCCAGGTCGGCCGGAATGAATGGTTGCCGGCTACGGTGCCCGGAACGGTACATCAGGATTTGATTTCTCATAATAAACTGCCCAATCCATTTTATGGGATGAATGAGCAAAAAGTGCAGTGGGTGGAGAATGAGGACTGGGTCTATAAAACTACTTTTAATGTGACAGATGAGCAACTCTCGCGGGATGCTGCCTTGTTGATTTTGGAAGGATTGGATACGTATGCAGATATTTACCTGAACGGCTCTTTGTTGGAACGTACGGACAATATGTTTGTCGGCTATACTCTTCCGGTAAAAGAGGTGTTGCGGAAGGGAGAAAACCATTTGCAGATTCTGTTTCATTCACCTGTCAAGCAAACGTTGCCCCAATGGGAAACCAATGGCTTTGATTATCCTGCTGATAATGACCATAGTGATAAGCGGGTCAGTATCTATAGCCGTAAAGCGCCTTACAGTTATGGCTGGGATTGGGGAATCCGCTTGGTAACCAGTGGTATCTGGCGGCCTGTGACACTGACTTTTTATGATGTGGCACGCATTGATGATTACTATGTACGTCAGGCTTCGGTAACAAAAGATCTGGCGAAAGTTGAAAACCTCCTGACTGTAAACAGTGTTTCTGCAACTCCTCAGAAAGCGGAAGTAACCGTTGCTTATTCTTATAAGGAGGGTGAAAAGGTAACCGAACAGAAAGAGGTGACATTGCAGCCAGGAACAAACCATATTCTTCTTCCCATAGAGATACGGCAGCCTCATTTATGGATGCCTAATGGTTGGGGGGAACCTGCATTGTATGACTTTGAAGCCGTAATAAAGGTGGATGGTAAAGTGATAGCTTCTCAAAAAGAGCGTATCGGACTCCGTACAATAAAGGTGGTGAAAGAAAAAGACGATCAGGGAGAATCCTTCTATTTTGTAGTCAATGGTGAACCGATGTTTGCCAAAGGCGCGAATTTTATTCCGGATGATGCTTTGCTGCCTAACATTACTGAAGAACGTTACCGCCAGTTGTTCAAGGATGTGAAAGATGCCAATATGAATATGATTCGTGTATGGGGTGGAGGGATTTATGAGGATGATGCTTTTTACCAGGCGGCGGATGAGAATGGAATTTTAGTTTGGCAGGATTTTATTTTTGCCTGCACTACTTATCCGTCCGATCCTGCTTTTATGAAACGGGTAGAGGCCGAGGCGGAATATAATATCAAGCGTTTACGGAACCATGCCAGTCTGGCTATGTGGTGTGGAAATAATGAAATTTATGAAGGTATGCGTTACTGGGGATGGGATAAGAAATACACTGATCCCGGTATTATGGAAGGAATGAAGCAGGGTTATGACAAACTTTTCCGTGAGTTGTTGCCTCGTAAAGTAGCTGAACTTGATCCGGACCGTTTCTATATGCATGGTTCTCCGTACGAGGCCAATTGGGGACGTCCCGAAAGCTGGAAGATTGCCGACAGCCATAATTGGGGTATCTGGTATGGTCAGAAACCGTTTGAAAGTCTGGATACGGAAATTCCGCGTTTTATGAGTGAGTTTGGTTTTCAGGCATTTCCTGAAATGAAGACGATTGCTACTTTTGCCTCACCGGAAGATTATGCATTGGAATCGGAGGTGATGAATGCTCATCAAAAAGCCACTATCGGTAATTTCCTCATCAAGAAGACTATGGGACTGTATTATAAAGTACCTGAAGATTTCGATCAGTTGGTTTATATGGGTTTGGTTTTGCAGGGGGTAGGAGTGCGCCAGGGTTTGGAAGCCCATCGTCGTAACCGTCCCTATTGTATGGGGACTTTATATTGGCAGCTGAATGACAGCTGGCCGGTCGTTTCCTGGTCGAGCATTGATTATTATGGCAATTGGAAAGCGTTGCATTATCAGGCAAAAAGAGCTTTTGCTCCGGTATTGGTAGATGCCAGAAGACCGTGTATTCCGCCAGGATGCTTTATTGCACCGACATCGAAGGCGCGCCCGTCACAGGCGAAGTCGCCCTGCTCCAGCCATCGGCGGAACCTGCCGGCGATGTCTGCCACATCAATATATGCGAGCCGTTTTATGCTCGAGCAAATACACAGGGCCATCGACGTGTCGTCAGACCACGTGCCGGCATGTTGCCCGTGTGTGTGCCATCACCCACCATATCGGTGCATTCGAACGTGCCTCGCTCACGAAACTCATATGGCACGCCGAGGGCGTCACCGATTGCAAGCCCATATATGCACGAGCGCATACGGTCCCTGTCATAATGCACACAGTTATATGTGGTCGACATAGCGCACCTCCTTCGCCTCGTACTCGCCGACCGTGCCGTCGGCGAACTCTACGAGCCCGACAGGCTTCTGGTTGTTGCCGAGGAAACCGCCTCGTTGGAACCACCCGATCAGGCTGCCGTCGTGCCCGTGCACGGTGACGGGCCTCCGCTCCATGGCCACGACCACTTCAATTTGCATCAATACCTACCCCTCTTCATGTTGCGCTTCTCACAACGCCCCATCAGCTCCGACATGTCGTCGATGCCGACCGATGCGACGCAGTTGACGACCGCTTGGATCACATCGGCGGCCTTGTCGAGCATCTTGTCGCGCGCCTTCGCCGAATACCTCTGGTTGTCACGCCTCTGTATCCAGAACCGCCACGCGACGAAGAACTCCGCCGCCTCTTCGAGCGGCCTCGTGAATTGCTGCCTGTCGTCCGCGTAGACGTATTTGAACGGCTTCACATCACCGATCCGCACGATAGCGCCTCCCTCCTCATCGGTCTCTGACCATGTACTCGATGCACATGCCGAGCAGGGGCAGGGACAGGAACGCGTACTCGCCGCCTACGGCGAAATAGCCCCTATCGGCGAACGCGTACGCCGCAGCGATAGCAGTGGCGACTATCCCGATGACGGTCAATGCTGTGTAGACAAAATCGCGCATCGTTACTCCTCCATCCTCTGGAAACCGTCGCAGTCATGGCTGATGGCGCGTGCCCTGATGCAGGCCTCGTCGCGTGTACGTGCCATGACGTGAATATCTGGGCCGTCTAGGCGCTTAGCACGCCATAGCACGAACGGCGTGCCGAAATCGATGATACACGCCTTCCAACCGTGCGCGCGGTAACGCTTTGCCGTTACGGCCGCGTCGTCGTAACTCCATTCCGAGATGTCGAACGGCTCGGCATCCTCGTCCTCCGGCGGCATGACGGAAACGATATATTCGGGCATTTGTTCCTCCTTCTGGTTGACAAAGTCATTATACTACTTTCAATGCACCGATATTTCGATAAATTGAAAGTATTTTCGAACTACTTTAACGTTCTTGTGGATCGATGATATCTGCCAGCTTATCGAATAGCTCATAAATAGGCATATCCATCTCGTCTATGCCGTTGATACCAAAAGCCATGAGCAAACTGTCATTTAACAGGTAATTCGGCGCGTCGAAAATAACATTATCCTTGCGGTAATTACGCCAGTAATCGGCTTCAATATGAAAGCGCTCGGCGATCTTTTTGGTGTCGGTGATCATTTGTCCGTCAAGTCCTCTCCACACCACGGGCAATATCGCGGGATCGTCTCTATCTCGTCCCAATTCGTGATGTACGTGTCGTCGTGCTCGAAGTGCGACACGCGGAAGACGAGGTCGCACCGGTGACAATGGACGGCATCGACCGGGTTACATTCGCTTATAATCGCGACATCGTCTAAATCAGTCATCTTGCACGGCTTCCACTTCTGGTGTGACGGAGTCGCCCCACACGTCGGGCAGTCGACATCCCTTATGAATCTAACTCTCCTAGGCATCGGTGACCTCCCTGAATTCGATATCATCGACATGGTCGAGGTTGACGACTACCTCGCCGACGACTTCACCGTCGACCTCGATATCAGCGCCCTCATGCTGCAGGCGCTTCTCGACTTCAGCCATGAACTCGGCGGCCTTCTCGGCATACACGCCGACTGTAGACTCACCTGCAAACAGGCGTTCGTCATAGCAGCGCTGCGCACGACGGTTGCCGATCTTAAACAGGTACTCGAACACGAGCTCGGCCGCGCCTGCCATATACAGGTCGCCGGTGAACACGATCTCACGCTTGTCGACTTCGGTGCCGACGCCGAAGAACGCCGATACTGCATCGGCCAAATCGTAACGCCAGTGCTTGCGGCTACCGACAGTCGTATGCTCCGAACGGGTGCCTTCGTCGCCGTTGGCCGCCCTGGCCTCACGTGCGGCATCGTATACCTGTACAGCCTTGTCGATCAGCTGGAACTCGTCGATGCCCTTCGTGCGGCGGTCACGGAGGTTGGCGGCGATCGCCTGGCGGAAGCCCGCGTAATCCACAGGCGCGTCCTCGATGATCACGTCGCCGGTCTCGCCGTACTTGAATTTCTTGTCGCCGTCTTCGGGCTCACCCTCGGTCTTGGTGAGGTCTATATGCACGACCTGGCCGTCGAGGCAGAACATGTCGCGGAAGTCCTTCGTGACAGTGAGGGCATCGCCCTTCTTGGCGATGACGCCCTTGCGGTAGAGCGACGGGAACGGGTTCGCCGGCATCTCGACCAGCACGCCCTTCTTGTCGATCGCGCACTCGTTGATGAAACCGAGCTCTTTCTCAGTGAACGTTACCTCTGCCATTGTGTTTCCTTTCTCCTTTAATTTTGGCAATGTCGCCATGCCTGCATACTCAGAGAGTATGCAGGTTGGGGATATTAACCGATGTTATGGAAACGAACGTTATAGGTGTGCTTTTGTACAGAACAGGAATCGTCGACCTTGCCGCTCATCAGAGCTGCCCACTTGTAAGCCTCAGGCACAGTGGCGAAAACATTGACGTCGACCTTGTCAGTAATTTCAATGTGCTCGCCATCGTCGAAAATGGTGTAACAGGAGACAATGTAGCACTCGCCACCTTCGGAGATACACGGGCGCTTGCGCACAGTGTTGAGGGTGATGATCTCGTCGTTGGTGAATGTCTTGATGTTCATGGTTGTTCCTTTCATTTAGTGGATGAACGTCTCAATGCGGTCGAGTGCGGCCTCGATGGAACCGAACACGCCGCGGAACGACTCGAAGCCGAAATCGGGGTCGATCTCAGCGAGGAACATCTTGCCGCAAGCCTCGTCGCGGCGAATAACGAACGTGCGGTCGTAGCCGAACTGGTCCTGCTTGGTAATCTTGATGGGCTTCATTTTGCTCCTCCTTCTGGTTGACAAGGTCATTATCCCACGTGCATGCGATCATGTACATACTTATTTTCAAATTAATCGAAAACTGTTTTGAATTATTTGAAAATAGCTATGTGCTTTCAGGTAGTTACCGGGTAATATAATCTTGTCAACCACGAGGAAGGGAAACATCATGACTAAGACTTTCGACGACGCCATCAAGCTCGAGCGCATCGCTTTCAAGCAGCCGTTTAATGAGGCATACGAGATCATCGGTTGCGGCCGTCGCGTGAAGATCGTCCTCGACGATAATTGCGTGCACTACTGCCGCTTCAAGGCCACCAACCGTGGCGCATGGAAACTGATTTGCCGCAAAGAGTTCGAGAATGTGAACAAGCAACTTTGTATCAAGAACGCCCTCAAGTGGGTCAACGCCTAATAGCATTACGTGTGATAAAATAGGAGGTGCGGTTTTGGGCCACCGCACCTTCCTCCTTTGTGAGGAGAACGCCCCAGATGCAATTGAGCGTCTGGGGCGTTCTTCTATTTGCTATGCACTTGTGACGACATCGACACCGGCGTTGCCTATCATGCGCATACACACAGGACATGGTGAGATCTCATCAACCGGGATGCGCTCGCCTGTCTCGAGGTTGACGCCCGCCAAGTACAGCGTCGCGCCGATCATCTCAGAGCGTGAGGCCGACAACATGGCGTTCATCTCGGCGTGTACCGCCGGGCATGAGCCGTAATCGCCGTCGTTATGCCCGTGCCCGCAGCGATGGCATATGCCTGTATCGATGCAGTTGACATCACCGCGCGCGGCGCCGTTATAGCCGGTCGCGATGATCTCGTCGTTGGCAACAATTACGGCGCCGTAGCGGCGGCGCAGGCACGTCGACCTGGCCGCCACCGCCAGTGCGATATCGAGGTAATACTCTGCCTTACTAGGCCTCGCCGGTCGACTCGAAAGCACCGTCGCCCCTCTCCTCGCCTAACTGCTCGACGAAATCGGGCAGTACGATCGGCATGACGACGAGCTGGCCGATACGGGTGCCGCCAGGGACCTTCTTCAACTTGTCGGTCAGGTTGGTGACGATCGCATACACCTCACCGGTATAGCCGGAATCGATTGGCGGCAGCTCGCAGACGAGGCCTTCGAGGCTCATGCCAGATCGGGGGAACACACAAGCCATGACACCGTCAGGCAGCTCGAGCGAGAAGCCCAACGGAATGCGGCGGGTCTCGTGCGGCTTCAGGGTCTCGCCATACGTGGTGTAGACGTCGGCGCCGGCGTCGTTGTAATGCGCACGGGCAGGGAGCTTGATTTCAGCGCCCTCTGCGATACGGTTGATTTTAATCTTCATCATTTACCTCCGTGATAATGTCGTTATCGAAACAATACACAGCGATGTCATGCTTCGGCTCGTCGGACAACATCGCGATATGTTCGATCTCCGAGATATTGGTCAAAAACTTCTCGATGTCGAACTTGAGGTGTGGCGCCGCCTGCTTGCCGCACCAGACTTCGCGGACGCGGTCGATGTCCTTCTCATATGCATGGAGCGACACAGCGAAATGCGTATACTTACCGTAACCGACGCCGAGCTCGTTCGCGATGTGCTTCTGCAGCTCCGTGAAGAACACGACATCGTAGGGCGTGCTAAGCCACATATCATTGGAGCGCATAATGCCGGTGCAATCGAGCTTGCTGTCACGGAGCTCAAACACAAGCGCGATAGTGCAGATCTCGTCTTTCGTCTCGAATCGCTCTGGGTTCGGCACATTAAAATTGATGACTGCACGGCGCGAATACGGGTCACGCTTGAGGGTGTCGATGACCTGTGCGACCTGGTCGAAGCCATAGCGGTTGAATACGATAGCGCCGTACGCAGACCGGTTCGTCACGCCGTCATCGCTGATGTGCTTCCAAAACGACGAGAACTTCGAGATGAATTCGACATCTTCGCGGCCGGTGAAATACCATGCGAGCTCGCCCAACATATACGAAAGCGAGTAACCGGTGCGGGCCGTCGCGATGTTGTCAGTGATGTCGAGCAGCGTGAAACCGCTGTTGAGCATTTCTTTGGTACCTGCTACCTCATGGCCCTGCACCGATATTTTGCCGCAGAGTTGGCGGTAGATGTCGTTCATCGACTTGCCTACAACATGCATTTCAAAACCTCTTCCATGGCGGTCGCCGGGTTGTTGTCTTCGAGCACAATCGCAGCGTCATGTGCGTCGGCCCACTCCTGGTAACGCTTGTGGATCTCGACGATGTTCGGGCAGACGACATCGGCGTACTCGTCACCGCGTTCGTTCAGGCGGCTGATGACGACATGGAGCGGCGGCAAAAGCACGATGATCGGGATACCAGCGAGCCCGCAGAACTCCGTCAACGCCTCGGCATCGTCGTTATCGATACGGGGCTCGCGCCCAAATAGGTCGGAGTACACTTGCTCCGACACCCAGCAGCGATCGATGATGACACCGTCGCATGCGAGCTTCTGCAGATACTCCGGCACAGACTGGCCGCCGTTGGCGGTCATCTTCAAAATATTCATGTCGAGCGCTCCGGCCAATGACTTCGCGAGCGTGGACTTGCCGGCGCCGTCAGGGCCTTCGATGATGATGGGCATGGTTTACTCCTTCACGAAAATACGTACGCGTTTGCCGTTAACACGGCAGGTCTTGCTTGTCAGGCCATAGTGCTTGTTGGCCTGACGGGTGAACTCGTTTTGACCAAGCGGCTTCAAGTTGTTCCTGATAGCCCAGGCCATATAGTAGTCGTATACCAACGCCGTCGATTCGTTCACCACCTCGTCGACAGGCGTATCGTCGAAATAACCGAGGACGGGGTTGTTGGCGACGTTGTAATCCTCGATCTCCTTGACCACAACATCCGGCATCGTGAATGCGCGGTTTGCCAAAACCCGCTCGAGCCCCTTGAGGCCGATATTGATCAGGTGGCTCATTACTTCTGGCGAGTGGAGCTTGTACTTGATATACGGGTCGAAGTCTGGGTCGTCTTTCGAAAATGTCGCCTTGAATGGCACGAGCACGATACGGTCGAGCACGGCACCGGTCTTATCGCGAATACGCGGCATCGAATTCGCCGAGAACAACAGTTTGGCATAACTCGAGAAGTCAAACGGGTCTTGACCCTTCCGCTCGGCGTTGACACGGTCACCGCTTACGAGTTTCTTGAAAATCGCCGGGTTCGCGATGAACTCGTCGCCGATGTCGTCGCCGATGTTGGCCAGCTTGCCGAACAGCTCCGCCGTCTTGAACCTCTCGCCGAGCTCGGCCAAATCGAGCGCCGATGTATTGCTGTCACCGAGCAATGTCTTGAGCATGTCCAAATACGTCGACTTGCCGTTCGCCTTGTCGCCGACCAAGATGAAACTCTTACGGAGCTCATTGCGTCGATAGAACAGGTAGCCGATGACCTCTTCCAGCAATGCATAGATCCCGTCGTCACCGCAGGCGAGGCGGCGCAGCGTCTTGTCGGTGAAATCGGACCAAATCGTCGGGTCGTATTCCCACGGTATGCGGTTCGTGATCACGAACTCCGGCGAAAACGGCATGAGCTCACCCGTCTTGAGGTCATACACGCCGTTGGCGAAAGCGATGTAATCGGCATCGGCCGCAGGTGCGTCGTCTTGGATGAGCACATCGAGGTAGTTTAGCACCTCGGTACGCTTGGCCTTCGACAACATGGGCAAATACTTGATCATCGCGTTCTCGATGAGCAGATTGCCCGACACATAGACGCCGTCGCGGTATATGTGGAGCTGATGGCCGATCTTGATAATACGGTGCTCGTTCTTGAGGTATTCGGCGAACTTGTCGAATAAGAACGTGCCTTTGTTGAAAAACACGTCTTCGGCGAAAGCGTCGTCGCGGTAGACGACGCTCAGTTCTTGCTGCTCCATAGGCTTCTCGAACATATACCGGTTGATGATGCCCAGGGTCTCGCGTGCCTCGTCTTTCGTGAAACCCTCCGACTGCAACGTCAAGATGTAGTTGAACAACGCTTGGTTACGGCCGTCGCCCTCTTCCATTTCACCGAATTCAGGCGTATACGGCACGGGCCTAAGCCAGCACGGCAGCTCGTCATAACTTTCGTCCGGCTCGACATCGTAGATAACGTCGCGCTCATGGCCATCGACTTTCAAACTGCCGTACGTGGCTTTCGACCCGACTTTGATGTCTGCGTCGATGCCGACGGCCAGGCGTGCATGCGTCTTGCATTTCATACCGCGGGGGTAACCGACGAAATAGAAATGCTTGCCGCGGGTCGTCGCGACGACCTTGCATGCGACTTGCTCGGCCTCGATGATGTCCATCAGCTTCTCGCTCTGCGCCATGTCGTCGACATCGACGAAAATCGTCTCAGGCGCCAACACACCGCCGTACCCGTCGAGTTTGCGTGCCTGGGCCAATGTAAGGTATCGGCCGTCCTTCAGCTTCTGCGCACACTTCTTGCCGTTGAGCTTTACGTATCCGATAAATAGACGGTCCATCACATCACCCCAAACTGCGCTAGTCGCGTTTTCGCAAGTTGGATATACCAACTTTTGTCCAAATAGCCCGGGCATTTCTTGCCATGCACATCGCCGTTGTCGATGAACGAGTGCTCGCTCGTGTTGCCGAACTTCTCAGGCTTGGCCTTGCCGGCCTTGACTCGACCGATCATGCCATCCGACTCACGTGTGGATGCGAATACTCGGAAGCACCTATCAGTGAGCCGCTCATGCCCATGCACGCCGTACTTGTATTTACCGGACACTTTCACCACGCGTTGGTAATCGATCAGATCATCGTCGCCCATGATAGTGTCTTCGACGGGCACGCCATGTACCATGTACTCGACGAGTGCCTTGTTGACGACGGCGAGGTCGTAGTCGAGCGGCCCCAGCTTCTTGACGTATGCGCCTTTCGTCTTCATCGACCCGTCGGCCGCCACGAGGACGTAGTTGTTGACATCCTTCTGGTAGACGCGGGTGAACTCGTCGAATTCCAGCCCCATGCCTGTGCGGTGCTCCCACTCATATGCCACATCGTCGACACGGTCGTAAAATGCGTCGGGCCCGCCGTCGAAACCGTCAGGCATGCGGATGAGCACGCCATCAGTGTTGCTTTGGATGATCTCGGCACCCACGTCGCGCACGAGCTTATGCATGAGGTCGATAAGCATTAACTGACCATTGACACAGACCATGTTGGCCTGCCGTGGGTCGTAGAGTGCATTGAACTTGTCTTTACTGGCGCCGTAGGTGCCGTTGACGACGAGTTTCAATGCCTTCTGGCGTGGGTCTTTCGCATGCTTCAACTCGATACGATGGTCTCGAATGCCCTTGAACTTCGACGGGTCACGCACGTTGCGCGACAACAATTCGTGTGCAATCATCTCGGCCGGGTAATAACTCTCGACGTCGACATTGATGAAATAACCCTCGCCGGCGTACTGCGCAATCGCGCCATGCAAGCCTCCCCATGCACACTTGTGCGGGCAGCCCGTGATGTCGAAATCAAGTGTCGCTAAGTAATCTTGATTCGCCGGGTCGAGGTACCACGAACGGATGAAATCATACTGGCCGAGGTCGAGGCACGGCAACGGTACGATGTCGAACTCGTCGTCGCGCGGTCGCGCGGGCCGCTCGGCACCGAGGATGATCGCCGTGAGTTGCGCATCGGTCTTACCGAGGTACACCAGCGGCAAGTCGAACATTTTGAGTAGGTCCATACGGGCGTCGAACTCGCTTTTGCGCTGCATGAATACCTCGATGGTCTGCTCGACATCGTGGCGGCAATATTTCACGGTCTCGGCGATCTCAGCCTCGGTCAATTTGCGATCGATGTCGAACGGCACCGTCGTCTCACAGATGTCATTGCCGAGGTACGCCTCATGAGTCTTGAGGCCCCTGTCTGTACGCGGGTGGGATACATCATAATTGACCATGTAAACCTTGCGCAACAAACTCGAATACTGCCAGCCTTTGTGGCCTTCGACGATGATGAAATCATTGATCGCCTTCGGGTCGAAGCCACACAAAATGCCTTTGAAAATGAATTGGTCGTAATGGAGGTTGTTGTAACCTACCCAAATCTCACGTTTATGCCCTTCGTAGAGCGCGGTGAGCGCGTCGGCATCGTTGATGATGACGCGCTCATCGTGAGTGACGGGGTTGATGACTACGACCATCCAGTCGTGTTTGAAAACTTCGAAGTCGTAGAAATTGAGCATCGCCGCACCTAGTCAAGCTCGAAAATATCGGTGATCTGGAAGGTGTCGAAACCCTTGTTGTTCTCGCCGTACTCCAAGCCGTACTCGAACTTGCCGTCGACGTACTCGGCAATATCGAGCAGCAAGTCGTTATACTCGGCGTACCCGGTGAACTCGACGTCGATGTCAAAACCCTCGGGTAGCAGCGAACGGAGGAAAGCGTTCATGATGTGGATCTGAAAGCCCTGCGTGATGACCTGATTCATAAAGATACGCTGGCCCTTGAACTCGCCGTCGCTCACGATCTTCATCCAGCACGATACCATCGGCTTGCCGGTCTTCTTGGTCTCGGTGAGCTCGAGCTTGTCGATCGCGACCTCATAACTGCCATGCGGCACGTCCTTGAAATCGCCACCGCCACCGTTGGCCTCGGCGTCGGCGATGTCCTTCTTGAGGCCGTCGATGTCCACCATCTTATCGAATTTGCTGAAGTCCATGATATACCCTTTCAGGTGTTAACTACTGTTTACTCTTCGACGACGCGGCGCTTACGGGTGCGACGCTTCGGCTTCTCCTCGACAACCTCGGGCTCCGCGGCTTCCTCGGTATCGAACGGCGGTTCCTCCTCGGTGACGGGCTTGGCTTTACGCGCACGGCGTTTCGGCTTCTCCTCAGCTGCATCGGGCTCCTCAGCAACCTCAGTTTCAGCCTCAACCTCAACCTCAGGCTTAGGCTTGGGCTTAGGCTCTGCCTTCTTGCGTGCCTTCGGCTTCTCGACCTCGACCTCGGCCTCGGCCTTCGTGCCCTGTGCCTCGAGCAGCGCCGCGTTGAATGCGTCGACAGTGAGGTCGCAGCGATCGCGCTTGAAATCGATACGTCCGCCACCGAAAACGTTCTCATTCTTGCGGAGTTGGAGAAAATGGCCACGCTCGTCCATATAGGCACGGAGGGTCATGGTGACGGTACCGGCGAGCACGTTCGCGACCTTGTCCGGCAAATTCGGCTTGAACGTCGAGACCTTCATGCCGTTAGCGTACGTAATCTCAGTGACGAGCTCTTTGGAGATATAGATGATGCGGTAACCGAGGGACTTGAGGCGCTTCATCTGGCTGAGGAACTCAGTGCGCACCATATCCCAGCCCTTGCCGTAACCGCCGTCACTCTCATGCTTGATGCCGAGCTGGTCGAACACATAGAATCGGCAATGCTCATAGAGGTCCTCGACGAGGTCAAGCGCGATAACCTTGAACGTGTTCTCATGCTTCTCAAGCTCGTCGATTACCTCACGAAACTTCGACCAAGCGAGCACCTTGCGGCTCATACGGCCTTCGGTCACGAGCTCATCGGCAATCTGGATAAACGGGCTCGTGATATTGGACACATTGCCGTCGGTGTTGATGAACAGCACGTCGTCGAAGTGGTCGACAAACGTCGACTTGCCGACGTAACTGTCGGCGTAGATCCACATATCGGGGTCGGTGATGACGGCCTCAGGGCGGCGTTCGTTCTTGGGCAGGATAAGCATATCATTTCCTCCTAGACAGAAATCTTTGTAATCACACCAGTCGCATAGGCGCGACTCATGTTTCGGGAATTCGGTGGCATTCACCATCGTGCATGTGCCGACTGCGAAATCGGCGACTTTCTCAGGGTCATACTGGACACGGTACAGAGCTGGCCACATGTCTTCCAACGTCGCAGCGAGACGCTCACGGAATTGGTAGAGGTCTTCGGTCTTCTTCTGCCTGATCATCGTCTTCGGCACAATCAAGAAAGCCATATCTTGGATGATCTCACCGGGGTGCGTCTTCTCATAGAAATACTTGTAGACGCTCAGCTGCCCGCTTTCGAGGTACCTATCGACGTTGTTCGAATACTTGAAATCGAGCATTGTCCACAGGCCCTTGCCGCGCGGGATGAGCATATCGATAAACCCGACGAAACCGCTATCGTCCTCGACCTTCACCTCAAACACTGGGTCGGTATCGTCGTCCAATATGCCCCATGCGAGCTCGCGGGCACGTGAGCCGAGTACGCGGATCTTCATGAGCTCGTTGGCCATGAAATCAGTCATGACGGGGTATGCGGCTTTGTAGTTCGCGATGGCCTCGTCGATACCGACTTCGATGCACTCATGCAGCATGGTGCCGATCACGAGCGGGTTCGCAGCATCGCAGTTGAACGGCACTTCAAGGCCGTCGACATAGTTGAGTTTGAATTTACACGGGCACTGGGTGAAGGTACCTACCTTCGAATATGAGGTCTTGAACATCGCAGTTTCCTCCTTTCTCCTTCAGGCGTTGTACTAGCCGTTTGAATTGGGCGAAATCATCCGGCCAGACGATGACGGCTATACCGCCGCTCTCCGTAATCTTCCCGCAGTGGTAGACCTGCAACGGCGACGGCTTGCCGTTTGGGCCTTTGAGCTCGATGCCGACGAAACGGCCGTTGATACATGCCAAAATGTCCGGCACGCCGGCGCGTGTGTTGCGGTTGGCGAAAAACTTGACATGCCATACGCCTTGCGAATCGAGCCACCGTTTCAGACGGTTTTCGAAGTTCTTTTCCCCTGCCAACTAGTCACCTCCCATTGCAAACAGCTTCTCAGTGTAGTCGCGTCGCATAGCCAACGTATCGTAGATCTTCTCTTCGACAGTGCCTTTAGATATCAGCTCGTAATACGTGCATGGCTTGTCTTGGCCGACGCGGTGGATACGCTTCTTCGACTGCTCGAAGAGCGATGACGCCAAGGGCGGCGAGAAATAGACGCACGTATCGGCTTGCTGCAGGTTCACGCCCATGGCACCAGACTGGTATTGGATGAGCGCGACCCCGTCGTCGGTATCGAAAAACGGCGACAAATCGTGTGCCTTGCCGTTAAGCACGCCATACGGCCTGTACCGCTTCTCCAACTCCGCCGTGAGCCCTTCGAGCTCGACGTCGAAATTGTAGAACACAACGAGCCGTTTACTCGTGCCGTCCAGCAAATCGCCGAAGGCCTCGAGTTTGGCGCGCGAATACGCAGCCGCCAATTGGCGTTTAGCCGTGAGGTCGCCGAACACAGTGTCGCCGACGAAATCGCGGCCGAATGCCGTGATAATGTTCACCTTGGCGAACTTGCGGTAATACTCGCTCATCGGCACGTCGATGCGGATGAAACGCTGATCAGGCAGGTCGATGACGTCGTCGGTCTTGAGGAAATCGCAACCGAGTTCCTTCATCTTGCGTACCAGCCTCTCCTCGTTCTTGTAACCCGTCACCTTCGTGATCGGGAAACCCTCACGCATCGTCGTCTCCGATTCGACGTATTGCCGCCAAAACAGCTTCTCATCGATGCGCCAGCCGAGCATGTTCAACTGCGTCCACAGCCGTTCGTATTTGCCGTCGATAGGCGTGCCAGACAGCAAGATGAGCTCATTCGCCCTAGCTGCCAATTTCATCGCTGCCTTAGTACGCTTCGATGATTTGTTCTGCAGCAACGACGACTCGTCGAACATCACGGCGAAGCACTTCATGTTCTGAAGCTCAGGACGCCTCCATAGCAAATCGTAATTGATCACACCGACTGCGTCCCGTGCATACGAGTCACCAATGCGCCGTTCAAAACCTTCCATGGCATGCGGCTTGGTCAAATTGACGACGTCGATGTCATAGTAGTTTGCGAAATGGCCCATCCAGTCAGCCACTTTCGACTTTTGGCATACGACCAAGGCCAAATGCCAACACTTGTCCGACATCAACTTCTCGGCTCCGGTGAACGTCTTGCCGAGTCCCATGTCATGGTAGAACGCGCAAGCGCGTTTACCCTCGACACGGTCAAGTGCTGCCTGCTGGTAAGCGAACAGGCCCATTAGGCGAGGAACATCGACTTGATTTCCTCGCCAGTCAAGTCGTACCGGTCGGCGATAGCCTTGATCTCCGACTGTTTGAACTCGGCTTTGCCGTTGATCTTCCACGACAACGTCGATTCGGTGATGCCGAGCATTCGCGCAAGCCCGCTTTGGGTATCGCCGAACTCACGGATTGTTTCATATAGGCTTTTCATCTTTCACCTCCTTCGATCGGCGAACCTCATTATACTACGTTTTCTTTCGATTTATTCGAGTTTTTATAACTTTTTCGAAACACCTGTCACACTGTCAAACACCTGTCAAACTGCTGATTTTGGGCCTGTTTGACAGTAAGTCGCATCACTACGTCGCGTTTCTCACTGCCTGTCACACTGTCACACAGTTTTCTCCCCTATCCTTAGATAATTTGACTTTTTATATCTATATAAGGCCTATTAGATATATAGATATAAAAATATCTAATATAGGGGCCCCTTGTTGTTTGACAGCTTGACAGGTGATGAGAAACGCGACGTAGAAATGCGACTTACTGTCAAACAGGCCCTTTTAGGTGTGTGACAGGTGTTTGACACTGTTTGACAGGTAATTACTACCGCAGCGCGTGGATCTGCGACATGACGGCGTCGTACTCTTTCGGGCAGACGGCTTTGATACACGACATGTGGTTGTCGAGTACGCCCATGAGTGCCGCATAGTCCACATTGGACGCAGCCTTCAGGAACTCAGACCCAGTGAGCTCGTCAGTGATGCGCTGTTCCATCACCGTGGCATCTACAGTAGGCTTTTTGAGGTGGTCGCGAACAGTATACAGCTATGCCAACCTCTCGCATACGGCATAAGACGTATCGCGCTTCTCCAGGTCGAGGATCTCCTCTTCGATGGTCTCGATCGACACCATTTCCATTCACCCCTAACTGAGTTTCTTCCCGACGTCGTGTAGCTTCTTCCTATATTTCTCGTGCAGCTCGTGCTGCATAGGCACGATGACCTGCATGTCGTAATCGACAGCACTCAAGCTGAGTGCCAAGCGGTCGGCATACTTGCATTCATCATCGACATCTCGCACGAGCTCGCAGATCACGTGTGCCGCGGCGACTTCACCTGCATCATAGAGGTCTTTGGCCGACTTCGCATAGAACTCCTTCGTGTCGTGTTCCCACTTACACCACTCACGCATACCAGTCTCGACAGCCTTGGACTTCGTTTCAGATTCGACCGCTTGTCGTGTGAAATTCGACCACTCGACAGGGATGACGTCAATGTGCTTTGTATTCGCCACCGGCAAAAGCTGGTTGCAGTGGTCGATGAAATAGCGGTGGATGCGACGCATGGAAATCGTCTCACAGAGGAAATGGTACTCATGCAGTCGCTTGAAACCGTCCAAACCAAGGAAATTGTAGTAATCTGCCATCTGCTCGTGCATCATCGTGCCGTCGATTAGGTGGTCAGATACCTTTGCGAACACATCAATTACAGGCATCTTTACCCCTCTCAGTTTGTCCATACTTTGCGAAAGGGATGCCGCCAAGGCATCCCTTTCTTCAGCCCTGGTCGAGATACTGCGCCAGAACTCCTATTATGTCATTAAATCTTCGTGACAACGACCGCGGTGTTGTCGATCGTGACCGTCGCCGGAACGGTCGCGCTGGTGATCACAAGCGTGAGCGTCGAAGTGCTGTCGCAGCATTGGTTACGCACGATTGCCGGGATATTGACCGACACAGTGCCCGCGGCTGCCGCGGTGACGGTCTGCGTGGCACCCGGCACGGCGACACCGTCTTTGAACAGCGTGACGGTATATGCACCAGCGGCGGTAGGCGTGAACGTGACGCTGGCATCGACATCGAAATAGCCCTGGCCCTTAAGCAGGACACCGTTACCCGACAGGACTGCATTGCAGCCGAAACGGCGGATAGTCGTACCGAGCGGGATAGCCGTACCGGCAGCCGTAGACAGCGTGAGCACGGTACTAGACGGGTCGGCGGTGTAGATTGCGGATTTGCATGACATGATTTGTCCTTTCTATTGAAATAGGGGCACGGCCTGAGCCATGCCCCTATCTTGCCCAGGCGAAAATGCCTTATCGATCAAATGTTCGTTTAGATGTTTGCCGTACCGCAGCAGCCATTACCGCAGAACGGGCTCGGGCCGGCGTTATAGGCGAAGGTATTCGGGTAGCGCACGACACCGCAGAGCGCCTGGGACAGCTGGAGTTGGTTGATCTGGTTCTGCATGTCGGCCATGCGGTTGCCGGTGATTGTGTCGAGGACCTTCTGCGTCTGCTCGGTTACAGTCTGCTGGATTGCAGCGGTATTGATGGCGCCGTTGTAGTTGATCGAGTCGATACCGCGCTGAGTGGTGCAGCAGCAATCTGCCAGCTGGGACTGCATCTGGTTAAAGCCATTTTGGACAGTCGCACCGAGCTTGCTGGACTGTTCAAGCGTCTGATAGCCGAGACTGCAGATCGCGTTGTCGTTTTGACGCGCGATCGCGGCCTGCTGGTCACTGAGTCGCCCAACTGCATTCTCGAGGCCGTTGAAGTTCATGGCGTTGCACAGGCCTGCTTCAGTAACTGGCTCACCTGCGGGGCCACGGTTGCCGAAGCCAAAGCCGTTGCCGCCCCAACCGAAGATCATGGCGAAAAGGATGATCATACACCACGCGTTATCGCCGCCGAAACCGTTCTCACGGGAAGCGGTCGCGATGTCAGAAAGTGAATACTCAGACATAGCCATCTCATTTCCTTTCGTTGTCGACGTATGCCTATATAGTTCAAGCAGACTCCACAGCCGTACGCTCCGTGCCGCCTACTTAAACATCTTTTGGACCATATTGAAATCAATCCCATTCTCACGCGCGATCTGCTCAGGGCTCTTGCCCTTGTTTTGATTGACGAATGCAGCAAACTGCGGGTTTGCCTCCATCATCTTCTCCATAAGTTGCTCTGTGTTGGAGTGTTTGAGCTCCTGGGCAGCGGCCATGGCCGCTTGGAATGGGTTACTTGCTTGCGGTTTCGTGTTGCTCCTGAACAGGCTGCTTGCCATTGCCGATCGCCTCCTTCAGCTGCGCCAAGGTGTCGTTGAACTCTTCACGGGTCACATACTGTTGCGCCTGCGGAGTCGGGTTCTCGACCGGTTGGAAAGCAAAAGCACGGATGGTCGGAAAACCGGTACCATCCGTGCTTTTAACATACATGATGTCGTTATCTGCGTCGAACAAAGGCACGACGGAGTTGGGAGGCATTTAGTATGCCTTGGCCCCGTCCATGCCCGTGACACGGATCAGCTGCATTCCCTGCTGCATCTGGGCGCGTTGCTGAAACTGCTGCATCTGATCCATGGCGAATTGCTGCGGTGTGCCGACAGGTTGATACGCATTGTAGTTACCGAACATCATGCTTTCTCCAATCCTCCATCAACGGCGTGTGCCGTCTGAGATATAAGCCTGCAGGCGGTCGAGCGCGTAACCGTATATGCCTGCGTAATCATCGCCGCCGTAGGTCGTGCCGTCGTCGCATACCTCATCCCAGTAGCCAGCATGGGCGACGTCCTGAGAACGATAGTAGACTTGCTTGTAGTCACCGTTCGGCGTGATGTAGTACATCTGAACGCCGTCAATCGTCTGGCCCCAGATGCCTGCCATGCCGTTCACGCTGTCGTTGTAATTGGCGGTCTGCACCCAATTCAACCATCCACTCTCTTTGGTGTGGACGCGATAGCGCAAGGTACCGCTGTCTGCCCATGCAATGAGCATGTCGTGGGAGCCGTACGGCATTCCGGCGAAACCCTCGCTATTGGAGTCGTTGAAGTTGGTGACGGCACTATTCCATGCACCATAACGGTTATGGAGGGCATAGTGGACGTTGACCGATTTCCCCGTAGACTTCGGGAAGCTCGTGCGCGTGGCAGAAGTCGACGGCTGGTACGTACCTCCGTTTCCGTCAGTAGGTGCGATCGGCGCGATATAGCCGCTACCCATATAGGCGGCAACGTCGCGCTTGAAATCGCTCCAAGTCTTGCCATACTGACGGAAATAACCGACCGGGTCGGTATGGTCGGACCCACCCCAGATGCGTGCGGCCTCGTAATGGCTGAGCAGGCGGCTGGTGTCCCAACCGCGTGCGCGGAGCGTATCGCCCGCCCACTTCACGGCCTCAGTCCATTGTTTGGCGAAGTCAGTAGCATTTGTGGCGTGTGCCAGCTCGATGCCGATCGTACACCAATTGCCATTGCCGACATGCCAGCACAGGCGGTTCTGCGGTACCGTGTCGTAAACTTTGGAGCCATCGAGCTCCATGACGTCGTGCACTGCGTAGGTGTCGTCACGCGACCACAAAAGCACGTGGTTCCATGCGCTCGCACCAGGGTTAGCCGTCTCGTGGATCACGAGGTATTGCGGTGACAGCGGCCCGTGCCCATTGCTGACGTAATTGGTGATGCGCTCGTAGGCATAACTTGTTGTCGGTACTGCGAGTGCCAGTGCGATAGCGGCAGTACTGGCGGCTAGTACCAATCGTCGAACGATATGCACTCGCCGAGTAGGGTGAGGCTTAGGCAGACGTCCAGCCACATCGGCATTTGCCTTGATACCCAAATCACTCACCCTTCCAATAACATTGTCTATCATTACTCACTCGCCGGTTTCGCCGTCGCGGTCGTCACACCGAGGAGTGCGCCGACGAGCGTACCCGCGGCGGTGATCACCGTCACTGCGATGCCAGTCGGCTCCCAATTGACGGCGGTACCGACGGTACCGACAAAAGTCGCTACTGCGGGCAAGGCAACGAGGCCGACCCACTTGAGAATATTATATGCCTTATCGGGCAGAAGGTATTGCATAATTACTCCTTAGTCTTGATGCGCATCCATGATTTCATTATACATGTGTGTACCAGGCCCGTTGAGCCCCAATTCATCATGATAATGATGATATATATCATCTACTTGCTGTTTTTCAGCAGCTGAGCATGGATGCCCTTCAATGACAAATCGCCGGTGTAGATCTTCGAGTCGGTAAAATAGTAGCTCACCGAGCATAGCACGATTTTGTACGCGTTCCTCGTGCTCACGACGCGACAGGTTATACAATTGCCCAGTGCTGGTTTTGATTGCATTCAGTAACCAACCGATTATCGTACCCATAATCGTGGTCACGACAGTCATCGCTATATATTCAAACATTGAATCAATACCTCTTAAACAACAAATGTTCTCCGTACCAGCACCATGTGCACCGTGCCGTTTGAAGTGATTTCCGGCTCCGCTGGGACACGGTACACGGGATGCTATGCAGCGATCCAGACACAGTGTCCAATGTTACGCCCTCCAGCCATGGCGTTCGCAGCGATAAAGACGACCTCGCCGGACTCTTGGACCTCGACTTCTGCAGTGTTGTTGCTGACGATGCCGTTTGGAAGTGTACGCACAGCCGGCATAACGAATGAGTAAGCCGGACGGAATTTAACAGGCAGCGTCCCCGCATTAAATATCTGCGTTGTTTCCTGAGAGAAATTCCAAAACATCTCTACTAAGAAACCTTTTTTGTGGTAAGCCACATGTTCTACCGAAAAGCTATTCCCATATAAGAACTGATAGCCGGTCTCGCTGGATACAGAATCCTCGAGGGTCGCGAGCGGTGTGACAGGCGTGAAAAGTTTGACTGGCGTGCCGACGCTGATGCCGTTCAACGGGATGCGCCAGAGCTTCAAGTCGTTCGAGGTCGTCGCGGGGTCCGCCGCCGTCCCCGTGCTGGGCGTGCCCTTGATGACGACGGGTGTGATACTCTCGATGCCCGCGCTGGTCTTGGCATAGCGTGCCACGACGAGGTCGTTACGCTTCTGGCTCTGCGTACCAGACTGGACCGTCAGCGAGGTTGCCGCCTGATTCCAAAAGCGCTTGCCGCCGACCATACCGACACCGGTGCCGAGCGTCGCGCTGTTCGCGCTCGCCATCGTGAGCTTAAAATCGTCACCGTACTTCAGCACGCAGTTTGCTTTGCCGATGGTCGCGACGTTGAGCGCCGACAGGTCGTCCGAGCTGATGTGCTTGGTCCCCGTCATGCCGTCCACGATTTCAAATGCCATGTTACTACTCCTTCGTGTTGCTCATGAACTGCTGGAACTCGCCATCGTGCTTGGCGGCGAGCTTCTTGTACTCGTCCGTACACCCCTTGCACAGCAGGCGCGTGGCCCTGCTGCCGTACTGGTCGAAGCGCTCGACCTCGCGCCAGTCACCAGCCGCAGCAGCACCTTGCTGGAGGTACGCGTCCGCGCCGCATCGGTCGCAAGTGTAGTGGGTGAAATTCTCTGTCTTTGCCATGTTCTCTCCTTTACTTAGTCCTGAGCCACGTGTGCGGCCCGATACTCGGTACCTGCACCCATGTGCCGCCGATGTTGTTCGGGTCAAACGAGCCATCCGTCTCCAAGTACTCGCCGACGCGGTGGGCCATGGTCCACGTCGTATTCGGGTCTAAGGTGTCGAGGATGTGCTGCCACGCCATCCACGAAGAGTCCGACCCGCCGCGCCGCCACCATATGTCCGAGGCACTCATGACGACCTGCTTCGGGTACCCGCCGGTCTTGTCGCCCCATTGTACGAAAGTGACGAGGGTCGCATAGGTCTCGCCGCTCGAAAGCCCGATGGCTTTCGCCGTCTTGAACTCGATCACCGTCTCGTGCGGATGGTTCTTCATGTACCAGCTCGGCGGCTGGTTGTCGTTGTGCGTGTCCTTGATCGGGCCGGCCGCGCCGCTCGGGCCCTGCGGACCCATCGGCCCTTGCGGGCCTGTCGGACCTTTAGGCCCCTGGATGCCCTGCGGTCCTTGCGGGCCCGCGGGGCCAGTGGGGCCTGTCGGCCCCGGCTTGCCCGTTGGCCCTTGCGGTCCTGTCGCGCCCGCGTCGCCTTTCGGACCCTGCGGGCCAGTAGCCCCTGTAGCGCCTCGCGCGCCGGTGGGTCCTTGTGGTCCTGTAGCGCCGGGATCACCCTTGGGGCCCTTGATGTTACCTACAAGGTATTTCGCCATGATCACTCACCTATCTCATAGTAAAGCTCGCCCGTAGATGGGTCGTATGAGAGCGGCGGGGCTGCCGCCCCGTCTGCCACGTGCGACCAAAGGTTGCCGTCAGAATCGACCGTCAGCGAGAAGAACCCCGACAGCGGTACGGTGATGCCAGAGTCGCCGCGCTCCCCCTTCTCGCCTTGCGGGCCCTGTATACCCTGCGGGCCGCGCTCGCCTTGCTCGCCCTTCACGCCCTGTGGCCCCGTTGGGCCTGTCGCGCCCTTCGCGCCGGTCGCGCCGGTCGCGCCCGCGTCGCCTTTCGGACCCTGCGGACCAGTCGCGCCGGTGGCTCCCTTTGGACCTTGCGGCCCCGTGGAACCCGCCACTCCGGTCGCGCCGACCGGGCCCTGCGGACCCATCGGCCCTTGCGGGCCTTTGACGCCGGTCGCGCCACTCATGTCAGCGATGAGTGAGTAGCCATCCGCTGACTTCACGTATAGCTCGGCGTTGTGCGGATCCTCGACATTCGAGCTGATTATCGCGAAGCCGCCGACCGCCACGCCGTCGACCTTCCACCCAGCCTGCATTGCCTCGTAGCTGGTGTAAACCTTCGAGATGGAAAAACCCTCGCCGGTATCGCCCTTCGGGCCCTGGGCACCCTGCACACCTTGCGGGCCACGTGGGCCGGTCTCGCCCTGTATACCCTGCGGACCGCGCTCGCCTTTCGGACCCTGCGGGCCTGTGGCGCCACGCGGCCCCTGCGGACCTGTCGCGCCGGTGTCACCCTTCTCGCCCTGCGGTCCGATTTCACCTCGCGGACCGCGCTCGCCGGTGTCACCCTTCTCGCCCTGCGGTCCGATTTCACCTCGCGGACCGCGCTCACCTTTCGGACCCTGAATACCGGTCGCGCCACGCGGAATTCCGAGTGAGAGCGTCTTGACCAGCCCATCGCCCGAGAGCGACGCGGTGGCCTTAGAGCCTTCCGTGAGCGTGGACACTTCTCCCATGGCGATATCCGCCTGCGCCCACGTCTGGAGCGAGTTTGAGGCGTCTGTTACGGCCTTGTCGGCCTTGGCCTCAACGGCCTTGAGCGATTCCGCGTCGACCTCCGCACTAAACGTGTAGTTCTCGAGCTTCAGGCCCTTTCCCGCCAGATATGCGTGCCCACCACCTCCATCGGCGATCGCGCTGGCCGAGTTCTTCGTCGTGGTCTCACTGCCGACCTCGTACCTGTATGTTGCCACGCCATGTGAGACCTGCACGATCTTCTTTACAACAGTCGCGCTAACTGTCTTACCATATGCGTTATCGCGCGCCGAGATAATGTCGCCGACATCGACGTCGATATCGTCGTGCGCGTCGACCTCTACGCTGCCTCGAGTCTGGTACTCCCTGAGCTTCTTGCCGCCCTCCTCCTCGAGCTTCGCCTCGTCGGCGTTGCTGTAGTCGTAGAGCGCACATATCTCGTCGACTCCAAAGAGGCTCTGGGTGTGGCTGACGTTACCGGCCGTGTCCGCATAGAAATGGACTACGGCGCGGTTCTCGAGCTCGCCAGTACCTACACAGACCAGGTGATTGATACAGCGGTGAACCGAGGTCAGCGTGAAGTCCAAAAGGTCGGAATCGACCTTGTTCGCATAGTCTACAACGGGCGGCAGAGAGATTTCCACCTTACCGCCCTCGCGACGCATGCCGACCTTGCGGCCATTGGCCTTCGCCATGGCTTTCAGGCCGCTGTAGCCATCCACGAATCGATCGAAGGTGTAGCTTACCGACGTATCGTCGGAAGCGGCGGAGAACAGCCCAGAAAGCCCCATGCGCTCGATGAGCGACGCGAGCACATCGTCAGCTTTGCCGCTGACGGAGAGGTATCCGCTTCCCGAATCGGGGAGTAAACGCTTGCCCGCCAGGATGCCGTGCCAGGTGCGCCCCCTGCATAGAATTGAGCCGGATGCCTCCCTGCCGGCCTCATAGCTCGCCTGGTCGATAACACCACCATACTCGGTGCCGTCGATGAACACAAATTGCCCCTCTTCGGGGGCTTCGCCCGCGCGGGCCTCCAATTTCAGTGCGTTCTCGTCGCTGCCGAAAGCTATGTCAAGCTCGAATTCCTCGATTTCGCGGATATCGCCAACAGTTGGATCATTCACCACTAAAACCATGCGGGCTCGCCCTCTTCCTCGTACAGAGTCAAGTCGAAGCCGAAGCTATTGTCCCACGAGATTTCAGACGTGCCGACTGGCACGTGCTCAAAGATATACTCGCCAGAACCCGCGCCGCTGCCTCGGTGCGCCTTGCTGAATGCGTCCATCGTGGTGCCGTCTGCGACGACCACGGTGACGGTGCGTCGCAACGGGTCAATATCCATGTAACCGCCCTCGGGAACGGTCACGTCCACCTGGTACAGATTGCCAGCCAGGCGCACAGAAGGGTTGACCGCAGGCCCGTACACAATAAACTTCGCGGGGCTGTCAGAGTAGCCTGGGTTGATGGCGTATTGCAGCGGTGGGGTCGCGCCTAGGTCGTACGGCAAATCATGCGGCAAGTCGAGAAACTCATAGTCCGCCGAACCCTGCACGGGCACGAACGCCGTCGTAGTCCCCCTGCGCCATACGCCGTCGAGCAAAACCAAAGTGAGCTTGGTCGCGAAGAAATCGTCACCGATGCCGTCCACCTCGGAAGCCACGACGAAACAACGCTGGAACCAGTCATTGACATAGATAGTGCCGGGCGTGCCCTTCTGCATGTCAGTGTCGGCACATCGGCGGAAAGCGTCAGCCTGCGCCATGTTTGCGAAAAATGCCTTGAATGAGACCTTGCGGGCACCGCGCGAGGCCGTGGCCAGTGCGCGATACCCGATTTTGTAATCCCATTCGCGGCTAAAGAGGTCGTTTGGCTTACCGACATATACACCAGAATTGAGCGGGATGACAGTCCCCGCATTTGACTTGTATTTGACATCAAGCATACGCGACCGCCTTTCTCGCCTTGCGCCCGAACTCCGATTCACCCATAACGGGCGTGAACTCAGCGATGATGGATGGCAGGTTCTCGGCCAACCAGCTGATAACGGCCGATTCGCCGCCGGCAGTGCTGCTGACACCGGGCATGGCGATATCTTGTGCCGTTGAAATCATACCGCGCATCGCACTATCTGTAGACCTCAACAACACGTCGGCGTCATCGTCGACACCGAGTGCCGCACCTTGCATCGTGTATTGGCCGATTTTACGGAACACACGTGATGGTGAGTGGATGCCGAGCAGGTTTTTTGCGGCATTGATGGCGTCGTCGACTGCACCTTTAACGCTGTCGATCAAACGTCCTGCGGCACCCGTAACGCCGTTTACCATACCTTGAATAATGTTAGAACCAATCGATGTCACCTGGCCGGGTATAGACGCGAGGCCGTTGATGAGGTTGCTTGCGAACTGCGACGCCGCGCTCGTGGCGTTACTCGCGAACTGCGACACCCAGCCGACGACAGTCGAAATGACGCCGGAGAGCCATGACGCTATATTGCCGGGCAGCGCAGACATGAAACCGGCGATACCGGAGATGAAACGCGAACCGGCGCTCACGGCATTCGACGCCATATTTGCTACCCATGCGGCGACATTCGCAATGACCATCGACAAAAACGCCGCGATTTTGCCTGGCAACTGTGCGAACCATTGCACCAACATGTTGATCGCGTTCGGCAAGTCGACCGTGAAGAATTGCACGACACCGGTCACGAACCCCGAGATGTCCTCATACAGCTGCGCGAAACCGGTGATTACAAACGCTACGACCTCGGTAATGGCCGCAAACAGCTTGATGGCCGTGCTTATCGCCGCGGCGAGCCCGACGCCGATGATGTTCGCGATGAACTCAAGTAGCGGCTGCGCTGCCTGGATCGCCCCGAAGAAATCTTCAAAGGCAGGCGACAGTTGGTCGATTGCAGGGAGCACCAAGTCGTTGACGGAATCACCGAAAGTCTTTACACCAGAGCTAATCGCACTGAAAACGCTGTCGGCAGCGTCTGCCGCCGGCTTCAAATTGTCATTGAATACGCTTTCGAGTTTGCCGACGACTTTGTCGACGCCTGCGAATGCGTCACGCATCGGCCCTTGCACGGCTTCAGGCAAGACATTGATGAGCGCGTTGCTGAGGTAGAGGCCGACACCAGGCGCATAGTCTGCAACCGTCTGGCCGAGGGTCGTCATGATCTGGCCGACCCTCGGGATGATGTTCTTGCCCGCAATGACGACCGACTGGACGAGCTGATCAGTCAGGCCTTCCATATCTGCGTCCTCGTTGCCGAGGCCGGCAAGCCAATTATCCCACGCGGCCTTTGCCATGTTGACAGAGCCCTCGATGGTAGTCGCTGCCTCTTCCGCCGTCGTGCCTGTGATGCCCATCTCGTCTTGCACGATATGGATGGCCTCGACGATATCGGAATACGAGTCGACCGAGAAATCTCGCACTTTGCCCTGCGCTGCCGAGAACTTCTCGGCGTCTGAGAGCAGGCGCTCCAACTCTGATTTAGTACCGCCATAGCCGAGTTTCAGGCTGTCGAGCATCTCGTAATTACCGCGCGACAACGACATATATGCTTCTTGGACAGTCTCGAGCGACGTGCCCATCTTGTTGGCATTGTCACTCATGTCCGTGATGGCGGTATTGGCCATATCGGCTGCGGCCTCAGTATTGCCGCCGAGTGAGCTGATCAACGCTGCCGCGAACGACGTCGAGATCTCCATATAACGGTTGGCTGAGACACCTGCCGTCTGGTAGGCGTTTGCAGCATACTGCTGCATCTTGCCCGACGAAGCTTTGAATAGGGTGTCGATACCGCCAACTAACTGTTCGTAATTCGAATACGCGTCGAGTGCTGTCTTGCCGATGGCGACCGTCGCAGTACCGACTGCCGCCACGGCCGCAACGCCGGCTTTAGCAGCGATGCCCAATTTGTTTTTGATGCCGTCGCCGATCTTGTCGACCTCGCCGGATGCCTGGTCGTCGCATGTGATCTTGACGGCGAGGTCGAGTAGATTCATACGACCACCAATCCCGCCCTTGTTGTGACATCCGCCACTACCGCGGCGGCGTCGATATCTTCATATACCTTGGGCCGGACTTGGTCGTACCATCTGCGACCGATAAACTTTTGCTGGCCCATGAGGTATAGGGAGTCGGTGACGTACACCTTAAACGCCATCTCGTCCCGTTCTTTCCTATAACGGGCCAATGTGAACTTGATGAATGCGTCTGCCCTTAATGGGCCTCGGAACTCACCGAGGCAGAGCCAGGCGCATCTGCGCCCTTCCCCGTCTCCGACGATGATAAAAAATTGAGGAACGCATCGTCAGTCACGAGCTCCATGACATCTGTGAACAGCTTGGGGAAATTGAGCGATGCCGCATACTGCTCAGGGGTCACACCCTCAATCGCCGCCATGATGGCGATGATGTCGGCCTTATGGCTTTTGAGCAAAACGGGCAGGCCCTTGCACATGCGCTTCGCGAAGAAATCGCGCGCCTCCATGCCATCGGGTACGGCTTCGCGCTTGAACATTGCGGCGACGTCCTTGTCCTGCACCATGTTCGCGATGGGGTCGATGATGTCGGCGATGACGTCGAGCACGCGGTCGCCCTTGATGTCACTGAGTTTCATTTAATTTCCTCCTTCAGGTTATGCCTACTTGTCAGCCGAGCCGGCTTTGATATAGATTTCAAACGGTACAGTGTCGATGTTCTCGCTACTGTAGTGGCCAGTGTACTCGAACTCAAACGTGCCCTTCGCCTTGTCGCCGGACTGGATCTTGAAACCGCCGGTAGACAACGCGTTGATGAGCTTGATCGCGATGAAACCGGCCTTGCCGGCAGACGAACCGTCTTCGTTGATGTCAGAATAATCGCCGACCCACCAGATGTTTTTGAAATCTTTGGCTTCGACATAGTTGCGGGGCACGACCTTGGTCCGGTCGTCGCTCGCAACGGCAGCAGTGCCGATGACAGACGTCGCGACATTCGTATCCATCGTCACAAACGAGCCGGACATCTTGGCTTCCCAGCTGTCGAGCTTCTTGAGCTCTTTAGTGTTCTTCGGGCAATTGTCGATGTCCTCGCCGAAATCGGTGAATGACGGCGTGGCCTCGAACGACACGCCGCCGCTCGTCGCGCCGATGATGTTGGACGCACTGAGCTCGCCAGTTGCAGGGTCGAACTCAGTGGTGAGGATACCGGCATTGAGCTGGAGCTTCTTGAAAGTATCCGTAGGAATCTGTGTGAACTTAGCCATTTAACTTGTCCTCTCAAAACGAGGTGATAAACTCTGCCGTCACATTGATATGGCGGCGCTTGATCTTATCATCTGCTGTGTCACCCATGCTCTGGCAGAACGGCGAGCCTTTTTTCAGTATGACACCGCCGCCGTCACATGGGATACACTTGCAACCGATTAGTGCCTTTGAGACTTCACGCGCTTTCGCATTCGGCTCCGCCTCGGAGTCGCCACGATACCAAATGTCCATCGACAACGCGACTTCCCCGCCCCAAAAATCATCGACTGCGAGCTCATACGTGATATACGGGAACTCCGCATTATCTGGTACAGATGTCGCCGCATACGCTGGGATCGAGAAGCCCGAGAAGAATTCATAGATAGTAGCTTCAGGCGTCATGATAGCTTCCACTCTTCCGCCGACACCTGCTCGAAACTGAACATCGCCACATCAGGTGTCTTCATATCGTCCCCGTTGGAAGTCACACGGAACACTTGGCCGTCATTGACACGCTTGAAAACGTCATGAAATTCGAGTCGCGCGTTTGTATCGGTAGTCACCGTGTAGACGTTCGATACGCCCTCTTTTTCAGCGACGCGTGCCGCCAGGGTGGTGTCGCGGACGATAGCCGCATCGAAGGCGGCACCGTCGACCCACGTGGTCGTCCACCCGCCTTCACCGTCGCTCACGCGCTTCTTCTCCATGAGCACGCAAGGTTCTTTGAAAGTATCAATCAACGTCATGGCAGTTTCCTCCAACGATTGAGGCGTCGGCGAAATGCGTCTTGCCATCGCGCCGGCATGCCGTCGGAAGCAGTGGCCTTCGTATACGAATACCCGCCGAACGACTCAGAAGTATATGCGGAGTCGGGGTTGGCCTTGCGCCACGCCTCGATTTCGGTCGCGATGTCAACGACCGCCTTCGGCACGGCCAGTGCCCACACCTCACCATCGAATACCTCGTCGGTGAGGTCCGACGTCGGGTATTGGTGCAGGCCGTCGTTGAACACACTGCCGACGATGCGGTAGTACTGGCCCTTCTTGACGAAGCCATGCGGGAGGGTGAGCTCGCCGTCCATGACGGTGAGCTCACCTGCGAGGTAATCGCATTCGAACCAATTGTGGATCTCTGCGAGCAACTCCTCCAGCATATCGACTCCTTAGGCAGTCTTCGGCGCGGTGATGATGCCCTTCATGTGGCCGGCCTTCAGCGTGTTCTTGAGGGCGACACCCGCGACGAGCTCGACCTCGCCCTTCTTGACGGCACCCGGGAGGGTGAGGTCGGGCATGTAGGACGTGATGACCTTGGTGCCGGTCGGCGAGATGCCGTGGAAGGCATCGAGGCCGAACTTGACGGCATAGATGTCAGAAGTGCCGAAAGTGCCGGAACCGGCTGCGGTGTCGGCGACGATGTCGACGGTCTTGGTGCCGTCGTAGAACTCGCCGGCGTCCATGAGCGCGATGCCGTTATACGTCTCGACACCGCGACCGAAATCATCCTTAGTGACGTCATAATAACCGGCACGGCGGGCGATACCGCGGAGCTTGGAGAGCATCTTGCGGTTCATGAGCAGCATGTCGGGCATGCCGTCGAGGCCGGAGATGAACTCATCGAGCTCGTCGAGGAACTGGTTGTAATTGGCCGTCACATTCTCGCTGGTAGACAGGTCCGCAGTGGCGGTGTACTCAGTGGAAGAATTGGCGAGCAACTTGTTAAGGCCGTCGAAAGTACCGGTAGCCTTACCCGGGGCGGCAGTACCGGTCGTGGTGCCGTTGATCACGCAGTTGGTGAAGAAATTGGCAGTTGCCTTGATCTTCTCGTCGGCCTGGAACACGAGCTCATCGATGGCACCGGAAGTGTCCTGGATGACACGGTCGACCTCGAAAGCACCGCCCATGATGATGGCCTGCGTGGTCTTCTTCTCACGCTTGGCCTCGTTGGCGGTGTACTCGGAATTGATGGCACGGACGGCGGCAGTGGAAGGCGTCTTCAGCTGCGTGTAGCCGTAGACGAGCGTGGAGCCGCCGGTACCGGGGGAGATGGCATTATCGAAAGTGAGGCGGTCGAGGAGCAGGGAGGATCGACGGAACATGTCGACGATCTGCTGGTCGACCTTGTCGGCCATGCCGACCTTGGCCTCTGCGAGGGTGATAGGCATAATTGCCTCCTTTAATCAGTGTTCTGCTTGGTGTACTTCTGTCGCAGGGCGTCACCCAGCGATTTCGGTTCTGCCGCGCCGTCGCCACCACCAGCAGGCGGCGTATCGACATTCGCGGGCTTCTTATTAGTGGTCGGGATGAAATCGGACCACTCGCCTTTGACCTTCTCGGTGACCTTGTCGGCATCCTTGATGGCGCCGTCCTCGACCACGATGTCGGACAGGTCGGCGACACGCATCACGGCATCCATACGCTTGGGGTCGACACCTGCATCGGTGAGCAGCTTGCGGTACAGCGATTTCTTCTCGCGGTCGGCGGCAGCCTTAGCGGTGTCTGCCTTGAACGCCTCGAAATCGGCGTGCTCCTTCTCGAACTTCTCCTTGAAACCGTCTGCCGGCTTGGCTTTGAGCTCCTCGAGCTCTGCCTCGGCCTTCTTCAGTCGGTCCGCGGCATCCTTGAGCCCATCGCGCTCGTCCTTCAGCGCGTTGACGGTCTCAGTGTGTGCGTCGATGATCTGGTCGATCTTCTCGTCTTCGATCCCCATGGATCGGAGGAGTTTGCGGGTAAGTGCCATGGTGTTCGCTCCATTCCTTCGGACTCTGGGGCACATGCTTCGACCCCATACTGTATAGCGCATTGCTTCGCGCATTTAACATAAATAATATCAGGTTAACTACCGCCGCCTAGTGCCTTTTTCAATACTTGGCGATATTGTGCACCATGCTCAGAAGCCGCAGGCCTCAGGAAAGGCTGCGCCTTCTGTCGCGAGGTGCCTAGCTCGACGTACGGCGCATATTCGACATTCGTGCCGATATATACTGCGTTATCACCGGCATCCACCTCGTGCGTGATCGATGCGCGCAGGTTGCCGGTATCGACCGGGCATTTCTTGGCCGCATAGTTCTCAGCCAAAAGCCCGATCTCCTCGAGTGCGACACCGATGGCCGAATCGATGCCGTCGACTGCCTGCTCGGTATTGTCTTGCTTTACCAATACATCACCGGCCATACTAGATCATCTCTTCTATAACTTCGGCAACACGCTTCAGGAACTCTTGGAGCATCGCACGATTCTTCGGGTTGTTCGTCACAAAGGCACCAGCGATAGCATCTGCAAAGCGCTCTGCCTCGATCACGTCGGAAGCTGCCCCGAAATAGGCACCTCGTGACTCATCGAGCATAGCCTCAGAATTGAGCTTGGCAGACCATGTCACGACGTCATGCCCCTTCGGCTTAGTGCCGTCTGCGTAGGCGTGCGCAAATTCATGCATGATGTGGTGCATACGAAGATTGCTGTTTTTGAAATAGATTTCCTCTTCGTTGCTGAATGGATCTTCATCAATGGCGCGATAGTAATAGGCAGCCTGACCCGTGACGTTGTCTGAGTCGTCATAGAGATGCAACTTCTTTAGACCACGTATACCACCTATCTCATCATAGTTGTCGAGGGCGGCCATTATCTGATCCACCTGCTTCTTGACTACCTTCGGCATATTACGGTCGTAAAACTTTGTCTTCAGCGTCTCAGACGTAGTGTCCAACTCGATACCGCGATCTCCGAGGTAGCTTTCGAAATCGCTGTATGTCTTAACCCTCTCGGTGTCCTGCTCCCACTTGCTCCTAGCGGCCTCGTTTATCCATGACATGTCACTTGGGTCTTCTGTTATCTCCAGGTCGGCATTGCCTTGGATCCACTTGATGTTTTTGGAGAACTTGTGTGTTCCTGTCCGCTTGGGCTCATGCTCGTTCTTCCACTCTTCATAACTCATACTGCCGAGCTTGCTTGCACGCTCAACATCGTCATACTCCACATCGCCAATAACTGGCACGAGCGTACAGCGGCAATTGTAGACCTCAGAGCCGGGGCCATCTGGGTCACCGGGGTACTTCAGGCCGTTGCTGAACTCGGCATCGAGCTTGACTACCTCGCCGTCAAGGTGGCGGTGGCTGCCGCGCGTGCGCGAGTCGAGCGCCGCGAGCCATTGCTTTTCGACATCGATGCCCATACCGGCAGCGCGCTCGTAGCCCTTGAGCTTGCCGAGCGAATGCGCGCTCGTCATGGCGGTGCGCGCCGCCTTCATCGCGGCACGCTGGTCCATGGCGGCGATGCCCGCAATCGATGCGGCGAGCTGTGGGATAGTCTGCCCCTGCAGTACGGCCTGCGTCACCGCAGATGTGACATGGCGGCTGTTCCATGCCTTATCTTTCGCCTTATCGAATGCCGCATGCGGGAGCAGGTCGGGCTCGTTAGCGACGAGCTCCATGACGGTGTTCTTGTTGTACAGCGTGAATGACGTGTTTACCTTCGCGCCGTGCTCGATCTCATACGTCGCGAAGTTCATGCCTTCCGCATACACGCCTGCCGGCACCTGGTTGACGTACGCCATCGCCATCTTGTCGGCGGCCGTGAGGTCTTGGGTCAACGCCTGCTTGAGTGCCTTGAGCTGGTCGTTGTGCAACGCCTGGTCCTTGCGCCAAGCCTTGTACGCCTTCGTGTCCTTCTTGCCCGCGGCTACATCAGCTTGCCATTTCGCATCTTCGGCCGCGAACTCCTTGAGCGAGGCCTCGATACGCGATGTCATGCCGTCGATCGCATTGGCGTAGGTGAGTTGCAGCTTCTCCTGCAGCTCCTGCGCCTGCTTCTCGAGCAATTTAGCCTGTGCCTCGGCCTGCAACTTCGCCGCTTCGACCGCAAATTTCTTGCCTGTATCGTTCTTCGGCTTGTAATTTTCCGCACGCCATTCGCCGTTTTTGAGTTGATAGCTACGCTTGCCGTCTGATATCCCAAATGGTGCCTGACACTCTGCCATTGTTTATCCTTTGCATATTTCGCCTGTTTCAGGTCAAGCATGACACCTTTCTACATCAAACGAAAGGTGTCGTACTCCCTCTCGATTGCTCGCAAGATCCACTAGCGATCATTCATCACCATCATCGTCACTCGCGAAACCGGTAGCTGCAGCAGCATTATCATCCGCTACGCCACGCAGCGCACCGGCCGAAATAGCGGCAGCACCCATCAGGTTGCCCATGCGGTCCTGATCCTCGTCTTCGAGCCTCTGCAAGATAGGCTGCACCTCGCTGGGCGAGATATTCGGCAGCTTGCGCAAGATCGTCTCGTGGTCGAAGTATTGCGCCTCGCTCATGACCATGTCGACCTGCTCTTTCTGGTTACTGATGCGCGTGCGCTTGAACACGGGTGTATCTTCGATGCCCATGAGTGCGAGCAACTGCTGCACGAACTCGGAGACTTGGTATTCGAAATCGCTCGCCTCCTCGTCCATAGGCTGGTACGCCGCATCGATGTGGTCGTTGGTCGCGCCTGCCGCCACGGTATGCACATCGAGGGCGCCGAAGTCCTCGTAGATGCCGTCGCGGATCGACTGCAGGTATGCCTGGCGTGCGGCGTACGGGATCTCCTGGGTATATGCCTGCGCATTGCCGCCGTCGTCGGAATCGACGAGCGCGACGTGGTTGATCTTCAGGCGGTCGAGGAACTTCTGCAGGTCCTTGTCGCTCATGCCGCCCGCATTCGACACGAGCCAGTAGATCTGCGCGCAGTCGGTGAGGTCGTTCGCGAAGCCGCTGCGGATCAGGTCGTAGCTGTCAATCGCCTGACGCATGCCCACGAGCGTCGATTGGTGGAGCTTCGAGCCCCACATCGGCACCACGGGCAATGCCGAGTAGTTCTCGCCGCCGATAACCTGCTCGATGCCGTCTGCCGGCGTATAGCTCGTCTTCTCGATATACGGGCGCTTCTCATCGACCGCCTCGAGGCGTTCGTTCGTGACGCCGTTCGCATCCTGGCGGCTCTGGTAGCGGGTGTAGCCGTCGGCCTCGTATAGCACGACCTGCATCGGGCGCGAGCTATCGATACGCCAGAAGCGGATGCCTGCCTTGAGCGTGCCGTCGTACTCGTCCCAGAGTGGCACGAACTCCGTCAACGGGAACACGAACATGCGGTTGAGGTTCCAGAAGCCGAAGCACACGCCGTGAATGAGCGCATCATATGCGAGCGTGCGCAGGTCGTGGTCGAAATGCTTGCCGAGCTTCTCCTTGGTCTCGTCCTTCTTGCCCACCTCGTCGACATCGATGAAAGACACGCCCTGGCCGAGCGAATACATGGTTCGCTGGGTGTTCAGGCGGTGGAAGAAATTGCTTGCGATCTTGTTGTTGCTCGCCGTGAAGTCGACGAGCTTGGACCCGGTGATGTCGAAGACCTTCTGCACGTATGTGTTGATCGTCGTATTCTCCTGGCGGTCATATGCATCGGCCATGCGTGCCGTGCGGTACGCCTTGCCCGACTTATGCCGCTCGATCGCCTCCAGTACGAAGCCCTCGCGGTTGGCGTCGCCCGCCTCCACGAAGTCCTGGTACGTGAGCATGCGCGACTTGTCGTCGCGTACCTCGTCCCATCTCATAATGCGAACCTCCTAGGCCCCTCGTCTGCGCCGCCCGTGAACGGCGACTCGTATACCATGTCACGCGGCCTGTACACACGCTTGGTCTTCACGAAATACCTCAGCGCATCCATGCCGTGGTCGTCGACCTTGACAGGCTTGTCTTGGTCTGCCTTATCATCCCACACATAGCCGGTAAACTCGCGCGCCAATTCGGTGAGTGTGTCGCCGATCTTGACCTGCCCCAACTGCATTGCGCTCGCGGTGTCGCGCACGCCGTCCCCGACATCGTTGTCGGCCTTCCTCACCTTGAACCCTCCGCGCTTCCGCAGCTGCGCGATGAACGACGATGCACTGGGGTCGACGATGATCTCGACGTCTGCGTCCTCCGGGGCGTCGTCAGTGAACACGACCAGGTCATTGACGTAGTCGGGGTCGGTCTTCTGCCTGCCTTCCTCACGTCCCGAGTAGCGGTACTCACCGACCGCATGCCAGACCCCAGCGGAATCGAGTAGCCACTTGATCGCATGGAACGGGTTCTGCGTGCCGTAGTCGACGCTAACGCAGTAGCCGCGTACGTCTTCGGGCTCAGCAGGCGACCATGTCGGCTCCTGGGCATCCTTCCAGTTGGGGTACACGAGGCCTTCGGCCTTCGCCCACAGGCCCCTGATGTATCTGTCGTAATATACCGTTCCGCGGTACTCCGCCTTGAGGCCGGCGACATATGCAGGCGGCAAGAACGGGTTGTCGTCGATCGTGTACCTCTGCACGAACATATCGATTCCCGGGTCTGCCTCGCCCTTGTCGATGAACTGCTTGAGCCAATGCGTGGGGCCTGCCGGGTTGCAAGCGCCATGGCATTCGCTGTACGGCAGGCTCAGGCGGCTCTTGAGCATCTCGAACACATCCGGGTGGATGTCGCAGATCTCGTCGCAATACGCGAACTTGACCTCGGAACCTCGGAGCTTCGATACCTGGCCTGCGTTCTCGGCGCCGATGCAGTACACGCGCTCGCCGAAGACCTCGCACCAGTTGCGGGCGTTGATGTCGCCGACGAACTTGTCGCCCCACATGTCACGCATCGGCGTCAAGACGTTGCGCTCAATGTTCTCCTTCGTGGCACCGAGGATCAGTGCCAGGCCCTTCCTGCCGCGCAGCTTGATCAGCCTGTCGGGGATCGTGTATTGCACTGCCAGGTGGCTCTTGCCGGAGCGCACCGCGCCTGTTGCGAGGTTCCAGCGGTGGTGCGCCTCGCGGACGTATTCGGCCTGCTTACGCGTCAGCCTTATCTCCATCTGCCGCCTCCTCGATCTGCACGAGCACGTTCTTGACATCGATGATGTCGCCGTCGTCGGCAGGCAACTGGGGCTGCATCGAGCGCCAGGCGTCACCGCGGCGGTTGAACAGCCACATGGCGATGGCCTTCACGTCTGCCGGCACGTGCTTCTTGACCTTCTTGGTCAACACTTCCCGGCCAGTATCTCGGTCTAGCGTCCATGTCTCTTCGAAATAGTCGTACCCCAGTGCACGCCTGAGCAGCGCGCCCTCTACTTGCCCGTCTACGAGGTCCTCGGTGACGGTGAGCGCCTTGTCCAGCTCAGGCGACTGCTGGCGCCATTTCGCGAGTGTGTTGTGCGTGATCCCGATCTTGTCTTCGGCGATCGCCCTCACCGACAGCCCTCGGCGCCTCCAGTCGTTGATCAGCTCGATGCCGTCCTCGCCAAGCCAATAGCGTTTCCGCTGTATCGCGTTGTTGAATTTGATGTAAGGCAAAACTTCCCTCCTGTCCCATTTGGCTATATTCTACAACGCGATGTTCACCTGTACTGTTCAAGTGACTTTCAGGTAGTACGTATAGTGCCTACCATGTAAATCGAAACGCCTTCAAATGTTCACCGAGGTCGACATATACGCCCTCGACTGCCTGTCACACTGCTGTCACACATGTGTCACACTGCTTTTTTCGATTTATCTGCACCGTGTGACAGGTAGTATCGACAAAACGCGATGTAGACGCATGTGTTTACAACTACCTGTCACACTGTCACACTGGCATGCTCCCCTATACCCCTATATTTTGAAAATATATATTTATGAAATGATAGATATTCCTATAGAAAATATCTAATATAGGGGCGGCCTGCTGTTTGCCAGTGTGACACTTAGGTACCCAACAATCAATCTACGTCGCGTTTTGACGCCTACTACCTGTCACACTGGCCCAAAAGCCGTTTGACAGGTAGTGTGACAGTAACTTGCACCAAGCCGATCCACACGCCCACCTACGTCGCGTTTCGCCATCAACTACCTGTCAACCATGCGAATAAATCGAAAAGTGCCAATTTTGACCCCGAGATACGAAAAATGCCCCGAGGCGAATATCTGCCTCGGGGCCCTACAAGTATACGTGCCTGGGCAAAATAGCGCCTTCTACGTATGCTAGAATCATTTCTAGGCATGTTTTTACATCTACTCCACTACCCTTGCGCCACAGCCCATACAAAACTTGGGCTCGTCATCGTAGGAGTGTCTGCAATCGCACTCAGAGCAGCAGAGCTCGGCACCGTTGTCGATCATTTGGCACGTGCGCTCCGGTTCCGGTTCGATTAAATCCGCCAATGCCAAAAGCGTCTCCCTCGGGTTAGGGTAATCGTCAACTCCAGTTACCATTTCATGCAGCCTGCACCACCATTCGGACATCGTGCAGCTTGGGCGATACGCTACTTCGCGGCGTACGGCGTCAGCGACCAATCGGCGACGCTCATAGTTAGTCATTATTCCTCCTCCCACTTACAGCAATCGTCACTCCTCAAATTCGGGGCAGCAGTCGCCTTCGTTCGTGACGGCGTCCTCGACCGCCGCGAGGATGTATTTCGGCGACCAGCGCTGCGTGCCCTTGAGCTTCGCGACCGCATCGGTGAGCTTGGGCGCGCAAATGCAGCAGTCGAGTTCGTCCGATTCAATACAGTGCTTGCACTCACTGCAGTAACGGCGTTCCCCGCCGAACTCGCGGTCGATGTCGTCGTCGAAACACCCAGGAGGCATGTTGTAGCCGCTTGCAGGCTCGTACTTAATCATGATCAACCCCTTTCGGTTCGCATTTCTTGAGGAAAATGACGGTCGAATCGCAGTGCCGGCAGTAATACCTGACCTCACGCATGAGCGGCTTGCCCTTCTCGCAGACGAACACACGGCCGTTGTTGATATGCCCGGCATGGAAATCGATCTGCTCACCGCAGTTGGGGCATGTGACGCACGTGGCGCATATGGCGCATGTTTTCTCAGTCATGATTAAATATTCCTTCCCAGTCGTCGCAATGCTCATTCCATCGCTCGATGACCTCGCGCGTCAACTGCACGTCGTCGGGCCTGCACTCGTTGGCCAACGGGCCTGTGAACACATAGTCGATCTGCGCGAACGTGTGGCACTCCGTACACCCTGCTTTGGCCGACAGGGTACCGTTCAGCCGGTCGTCGTTTATTTCGATACGCAAGTGCTCTGTTGAGTGGCATTTTGGGCACGGCTTCATTGTCGTCATTTGTCTTCACCCCTCACCCTCAGCTTGTGGATACGGTCGAGGATGTCCTTGCACATATTGATAGTGCAATCCCCTGCATAGAGCTTGCATTCGGCGCACTTCTTACCGATATTGCGCGCGTAGGCACACACTGGGTCCTCGAGGTCGGGAGAATCTCCGCAAACCTCGACCGCGTGCAGGTCTTCGTCTAGCTTCTCCCAGCTGTCGGGCGGGGTGAGGTACATATCGCTTACGGCGAACAGCGAAGTGCCGATTGTGAATTTCACTCGCCATGTACCGGTATTAACAACATATATAAACGACTTCACATTGTTCTTAAAACCATGTATGTCATATAGCACTTTAGTGTCAAACGGAATCTCGCGCCCTTCAGCGTCTTTAGGCAATTCGACAGTCATTCGTCTTCACCCACCAGTTCGCGGATACGGAACGCGATGTCACGCATGATAGGCTGTGTGCACGCCCTGTCGCTTGCGGCAATGCACGACGTGCAATCGCGCTCGCTCCTACCGGCATAGGCACAACATGCGAACCCTTTCGCATTAGCAGCTCTATCCAAGTCTTTGAGCAGCTGCTTCAAGCTGTCTGGCTTTTCGAGGTACATATGATCGAGTGAAACCTGACGAACTTTATTCTCGGCTGTGACTAACTTGACTGTCCAACCGGCCTTGCAGATTCCTGTTTAGTTCTTAAAAATGAGACAACAAACACTATATTCGACGCCTTTGTAGTCGTACATCACCTTGGCATTAAGAGGAACATCACGGCCATTGGCATCTCTCGGTGCCGGTACTTCGATACTATCTTTCATGCTTAAAGCCTGCCTCGATTCCCATTCTGCTCATCCATGCGCTTGATGGCGGCGTCGACCTCGCCTTGCGTTGCGCCGATTGCCGCGAGCAGGTTGGCAGTTGCCTGCACGGTGTCCATGCACGCGTCGATGAGGCAGTCGCGCATATCCCTCCAAGCCGACAGGAACGGGCTGTTGCGCATGCTATTCAGCTCCTGCCACGCCCCGAAGACCTCGGCTGCCTCCTCGAGCGGCTTGAGCGCTTGACGCTTATCGTCATTTACCTTATTGAACACACGCGTGTTCAATAGATACCCGTCAATCATCGTCTATCCTTTCTAAATACATTGGTCAATTACGGCCTTGCCACGCAGCTGGCCGACCCACTTCGGCGGGATTGCCCCGAAGCCGTAATACACGCCTGCGATGGCACCGGCCACTGCCGCCGTGGTATCGGTGTCGTCGCCTAGGTTGACGGCGGCGAGCACGCAGTCGGCATATGAAAACGTGTTCAGGAAACACCAGAGTGCAGCCTCGAGCGTGTGCTCACAGTAGCCGTCGCTTTTGACTGCCTCGACAGGCCTCGACACAGTGCCCAGCGGCGTTTCAAACGCCGCTGCCGTGGAACAGGCGACGCCTCGCACGGCCACGCGGTGAGTCGGCCCTACGATTACCGCGCGAGTCACGCTCCCCCGCCCACGCTCCAAGAGCGCGTAAGCGAGCGCAGCTGCCGTGCCGGAATATATGTATCCGGCGTGCGGCACTATTACCGCCCTCGGCACCCCCGCTGGAAGTGTGGGCTCCAACTGTTGCAGAAGCTTTCGGCCGTAATCGAGCTGCTGGTTGATTAGCTGTTTGAGCGCGGTGCGGTCAGCCGGATAAAACGAACCGGCCACCGCTGACGGACGTATTGCGCCAGTGATTTTGCCGCTGCCGTCTGCCGCGCTTGCTGCATCTGACGCACTAGCCACACTGACCGTATCGATTTGCACACCGGCTCGGGCGGCCTCGCGAACCTCATTGTTTCCACGAAATATCTCGGATAGCACCATAACTACCACCTCTTATTCCATGGTAGCTGCTACGGAGCGCTTCTAAAGATCAGAACAACGCGTCCTGGGCGAAGTCATCGTCGGGATTGGCACCGAATTCGTCCGGCTCGGCGGGTTTGAACGCGTTTGCACCTTCATCGGCCAACTGGTCGGAGGCCGCGGCCGAGGCTTCGCGCAGGTCGCCGTCGAGCACCACGGCATCGGGCGAGACGAGGAACATGCGTTCGTTGACGCCGGCCAAATAGAGGCCGCCCAGCGATTCGACTCGGGACAGCGCCACATATCCCATGCCTGGCGCGAAGGTGCGCTTCAGGTCCATGACCGCACGGTCAAGCGTCATGCCTTGCGACTTGTGGATGGTGATGCCCCACGCGCAGCGCAACGGCACCTGGAAGACGGAGGCGAGCACGGTGTCGCCGTCCATCATCTCCCATGTGGCCTGTTTCATGGTGACGATGTTGCCGTTCTCGAATTCCACGATCGGCCAGCCGCCCTTGTTCTCCTGTGCGAAGCCACGCACGGTGCCGAGCGAGCCGTTGACGTACTGGCGATCGGTGTCGTTGCGCAGGGCCCTGACTGCCGCGCCTTCCTTGGGTATCCCTCGCTCGGGGGCCAACGTGTTCTTTTTGAGTCGGTCGACCAGGTTGGCAGGGCCTGCTGTCTCGGCGTGGAACTCGTGTGGATCAAGC
>ENA-USTZ01000107-USTZ01000107.1-human-gut-metagenome-genome-assembly--contig:-NODE-107-length-39724-cov-4.648170_pt1 | contig 39724 bp, 34 predicted proteins | sample MGYA00250049_ERZ773375 | MGnify/ENA primary metagenome ERZ773375 (study PRJEB29103, sample SAMN06111956) | human gut metagenome | biome: human gut; feature: ankylosing spondylitis patient; material...
CTGGCTGCCCGTGCCGAGGCCGTCATGGCCGAGAACAAGGCCATGAGCCGCGAGCTGGAGGAGATCAAGGCCAAGGTCGCCGCCTCCAAGGTGAGCAGCCTGTTCGACAATGCCGAGGAAGTCGGCGGCGTGAAGATCGCTTCTGCATACTTCACCGGCACCTCCGGCGACACCCTGCGCGGTATGTGCGACTCCATCCGCGACAAGGCCGTGAACCCCTGCGTGGCGGTTCTGGTCGGTAAGACGGACGATAAGATCACCATGGCTGTCACCGTCAATAAGCTGGCACAGGAAAAGGGCCTGAAGGCTGGCGTTCTGGTCAAGGAGATCAGCGCCATCGCTGGCGGCAAGGGCGGCGGCAAGCCTGACTTTGCAATGGCCGGCCTGAAGGACGAGACCAAGATCGACGAAGCACTGGCTGCTGTCAAGTCCATCGTGGAGAAGCAGCTGGTTTAAAAATAGTAAGCGTGTTTGCTCTTTCCGTCCGCACCCGCGTAAAATCGGGACGTCTAAAAGCTCGTCCCTTTGGGAAAGACTCCCCCGACCGGGGGAGGTGGCACATTTGTGCCAGAAGGGGGATAGCTGTCGAACGAAGTGAGACTGAGAGGGCAAGCAATTGATAGGAAAGGAGCAATTCCCATGGAAGATTGTCTGTTTTGCATGATTGCTGAGGGCAAGATCCCCTCGAAAAAGCTGTACGAGGACGATCAGGTCGTTGCTTTTTACGACATCAATCCGCAGGCAAAGGTGCATTTTCTGGTCGTGCCCAAAGAGCACATTCCCTCGGCTGCGGCGCTGACCGAGGAAAACGGCGCGCTGCTGGGACATATCTTCGCGGTCATCGCGAAGCTGGCCAAGGAGCAGGGCCTCGACAACGGCTACCGCGTCATCTCCAATGTCGGCGAGGATGCCGGCCAGACCGTGAAGCACCTGCATTTCCATGTGCTTGGCGGCGAGAAGCTGCCGGTCTGAGCCACCGAAAATCAACGGAATACAAAGAGAAAGGGAATTGTTATGGCTGAAACCTATACTCTGAATGTTGCGGGCCTTACCCGCGAGCTGACCATCTGCAAGGTCAACGACCATATGGATATCGCGGCCTTCATCATGCTGGGCGACACCGAGCTGACCGTGGCCGCTGCCGCCGAGCTGCTGAAGAAGTGCCCGGATTTCGACATCCTGCTCACCGCCGAGGCCAAGGGGATCCCTCTGGCCCACGAGATGAGCCGCCAGAGCGGCAAGCCCTACGTCTGCGCACGCAAGGGGGTCAAGCTCTATATGAAGGAGCCGGTCGTGGTCGAGGATCAGTCCATCACCACTGCGGGCAAGCAGAAGCTGGTCATTGACCGCAAGGAGCTGGACAAGATGAACGGCAAGCGCGTGCTGGTGGTGGACGATGTCATCTCCACCGGCGGCTCCCTGAAGGCGCTGGACGCACTGGCCGAGCAGACCAAGTGCACCATCGTGGGTCAGGCCGCTGTTCTGGCCGAGGGCGACGCAGCCGAGCGCAAGGACATCATCTTCCTTGAGCCGCTGCCCCTGTTCCTGCACTAAAATATGAGACGCCCGCTCTGCCTCTTTTGCGCCGGTGCGCTGGGGGTGGAGTTGGTGTGCGCTTTTTTGCCGCAAGCATGGCTTTTGCCGCTGCTTGCGGCAATTTTTGTTTCCGGCTTGCTGTTCGCACTCCTGCGCTGGAAAACCGCGCGGGCGGGTGCCCTCTGCCTTTTGCTGGGCAGTCTGCTGGGCCTTGCGCTGACGGTGCACACGGATGCGAAGCTGCAAGCGCTGCAAACGGCTTACGAGGGCAAAACCGCCACCCTGACCGCCGAGGTGGAGCGGACGGATAGCTCCTATTATCCGGGCGTCGTGGACGCGGTGCTGCGGGTGGAACAGGTGGACGGCGAGGCGGCGGACTTCCGCATCCGGTGCGCCGCCCTGCCCAAATGCCAAGCCGGGGAGCGGGTGCGTGGGAGGTTTACGCTGGAAGCGCCGCCGGAAACGGACCGGCTCGATCTCTACGCGGACGGCGTCCCTCTGACCGGGGAACTTCTCCGGGACGAAACGCTGGAACTGCTGGGGGAGAGCAGCTCCTTCCGCGCCCGGACGGCCCGGCTCCAGCGGCGGCTGAGCGGGGCCCTGCGCCGGGGAATGGCCCATGATCCGGCGGGGGTTCTGGCCGCCATGGTCGTGGGCGACCGGTCGCATCTCTCCTCCGCGCTGCGCACTGCCTACCGGGGCGCGGGGCTTTCGCATGTGCTGGTGGTCAGCGGAATGCACGTCTCCATCCTCTGCGGCAGCTTCCTCGAACAGCTGCCCACGGCAGGGCGCAGACGCAAGCGTCTGCGCCGCTACGCCCACCGCCGCGCCAAGGCCCTGCTCGGTGCCGGGATGGCGGTGCTGATGGTGGGGGTCACCGGGTCCACGCCCTCGGTGCTCCGGGCCGGTGTGGCCGTCTGGATCAGCGCAGTGGGCATCTGGGTCTGCGGCCCGGCGGATGCCCTGACTTCCCTCGGCGTGGCGGGCGTCTGGATGACCCTCGGCAACAGCTACGCCGTCTGCGATATCGGCTTCGAACTTTCCTTCGCGGCGGTGGTGGGCACGCTGGCCGGGGCGGAGCTGGCCCGCCGCAGCCAAGAAGCCCGGATCAGAGCGGAGAAAAACCGCAAAACGAAAAACGCCGCCCACAAACGCGGCGGCGTGTACCATAACATTCTGCAAAGGGGAAAACGACTGGGCGGCAGCGTGTGGGAAACGCTCTGCGTTTCGGGCTGCGCCTGTGCGGCCACCTTCCCGGTGCTGGTGGTCCGGGGGCTGAGCGCCAGCCTCTACGCCCTTGTTTCCGGTGTGGCGGTGCTCTGGCTCGTGGAGCCAATCCTGCTGCTGGGCCTTGGAACGGCCCTGCTGGGACTGGCCCCTGCGCTGGCTCCGCTCCACCGGGTGATCTCCCGCTGCGCCGAATTTCTTGCGGACTTTCTGGACCGGTGGGCGCTCTGGGTGTCCGGCTGGCCGGGGGCACAGCTCTGGTTCGATACGGCCTATGCGGCCCTCATTTGCCTCTTGCTGGCGGGGCTGTGCTGGCTGGCGTTCCATTGGAGGCTCCGTCTGCGGGTCGCTCTGCCCGCCCTGCTGCTGACGGCGGCGGTCGCCATCGGGGCAGGGAACGCCCTCAGCCGGGATACCCTCCGGGTGGAGCTGGTGGGGACCAAAAGCGCCCCGGCGGTAGTCATCTCCCAGAACGATCGGGCGGTTGTGCTCTACCGCGGCGGCAAAACGACCCGGAACGCCGTGGAGACTACGCTGGCCCGGCGGAATGTCCGCACCGTGGAAGCCTTTCTTGACCTGCGGATAAACCCCTCCGACCGCGATGCGCTAAAGGCAGAACAGACCCTCCGGGCGGCGTCCTGCGCCAAGGATTCCGCACGGGTCCTCCGGACGGACATCGCGCGGCTGGAGCTTGTCCGCACCCGGACCGGCTGCGCGGTGCGGGTGACGGCAGCGGGCCAGACCTTCCTGACCCTGAGCGGGACCGTGGGGTTCGCCCAGCCGATCGAGGTGGACTGGCTGCTGGCCTCCATGGCCCGGCCCAACCGGGTGGTGTACCGGGAAATGTTGACAAAAAGCACGAATTACCGCTGGATGGAGGACGATGAGGACATCGAACTCCAAACGGCACTGCGGTTCCGGCCTGCACCAACTGGATGCGCTCCTCCGGGACGCCGTACTCATGGGCCAGCGCCCGGCAGCCGGAGGGAAAAATAAACTGTGTTTCATCGTTCTGTGCAAGACCGCGCAGGGTGTCCTTTGTCATGTGGTCAGCATGGCCGTGGGTGCAGAGGACAAAGTCCGCCCGCAGCTGCCCCGGCGCAAAGGGGGCCGGAACATTCAGAGGAACCGGCTCTTCAGCTCAAACATATGGTTCATGGGGCCGGAGCCGTGGCCGAGGTCGAGCATGGCGGACAAGCAGCCGGAAATGTAGGCTTTGGCCCGCTCCACCGAGGCGGTGAGGTCGTACCCTTTGGCCAGATTGGACGCAATGGCGCTGGAAAGGGTGCAGCCGGTGCCGTGGGTGTTGGGGTTGGCGATCCGCTCCCCGTGGAACCACTGGGCCTTGCCGTCCCGCCAGAGCAGGTCGTCGGCGTCGTTCACCTTGTGGCCGCCCTTGCAGAGGACTGCGCAGCCGTAGGCTTCGCTGATCTTCTGGGCCGCGGCCTCCATCCCGGCGGCGTCGGTGATGGTCAGGCCGGACAGGATCTCCGCTTCCGGGATGTTCGGCGTCACGACCTCGGCCATGGGCAGCAGCTTTTCGGTCAGGGCGGTGATGGCGTCATCCCGCAGCAGCTTGGAGCCGGAGGTGGCCACCATCACGGGGTCCACCACGATGTGCTTGGCCTCGTAGAAGCGCAGCCGTTCGGCGATGGTCTCGATGAGGGCCGCCGAGGACACCATGCCGATCTTCACGGCATCGGGGAAGATGTCGGTGAAAACAGCGTCCAGCTGCTCGGCCAAAAAATGCGGCGTCGTCTCGAAGATGTCGGTCACGCCGGTGGTGTTCTGGGCGGTCAGGGCGGTGATGGCGCTCATGGCGAAGACGCCGTTGGCCGTCATCGTCTTGATGTCGGCCTGAATGCCCGCGCCGCCGCTGGAATCGCTGCCCGCAATGGTCAATGCAGTGTTCATGAAAAAAGACCTCTTTTCGCAAAAATTATTCAGCCAGTGCCGTCTGGATGTTGGCCAGCACCTTCTGGCTCAGCAGGACAAAAGCCTGTTTGGTGCGCCCGGCGGAAACGTTCTGGCAGTGGACGTTGGGGCGGTCAAAGAAGCCGTCGGCAACGGGGCCCGCCGCCGCGCGGGTGTCGCAGAAAAAGTGGCTGCCCGGCTGGGTGAGCCAGTCTTCCAGTGCGGCGGAGTCGAAGCCGGGGCCGATGGAGGTGTTGAACAGCACCTTGCCGCTGCCCAGCTGTGCAAACTCTTCTTTGCCCAGCAGCAGGACATTCTTGTTCAGGCAGGTGAAGACCACCTCGCTGTCCTGTAAAAGTTGGTTCAGCGGCTTGTAGGTCATGCCCGCCTGTTCGGCGTCCGGCTTGCGGGTGCGGCTGTAGTAGGAGATGTCCGCGCCGAGGAAGGACAGTGCATCGGCGATCATCCGGCCGGACACGCCGAGACCCACGATGCCCACCTTCAGGCCGTAGATCTCCACCGGATCGTCGCGGAGCATCGGCATCCCAAAGCCGTGGAGGATGCCGGTCAGCTCGTGGAGGACATACTCCACCACGCCGCGGTCGCCGTAATCGCGGATGCCCAGCACCTTGATGCCCTTGGTGCGGGCGTAGGCGATGTCCACATTGGCGCTCGCCTCGGAGTAGAGGCTGCAGCACATGCCGATGTAGCGGATGTTGGGGCAGCGCTCCAGCACGGGGCGCTCGATGCGGGAAGTATAGCTCAGCAGCACGGCGTCGGCGTCGCCGATGCGGCGGATGATCTCTTCGTCGTCGGCGGGGATGTCGTCGTACAGCACGACCTCCTTGGCATACTGGAAAAGCTCTTTTTCGGCGGACGGGATGAGGCTGACAGGCTCGATGGCCACCAATTTTTCAAACATAGCGATCCCCCTTTAATAGAAGCAGATGGGCGAAGCGAGGTTGCGCAGCAAAGCGACCACGCTCCACCCGGCGATGGCGCTGGTGGAAGAGCAGATGTCCACCACCGCCTTCACGCCCTCGATCTCGGCGGTGATGCAGTGGTCATCGCCCACCCAGCCGGGCACCGAGTGCAGGGTCACGCCGGTGATCTCCGGGCCGGTGGTGGCCAGCGAAGTGGCCACGGCCACATTGACCCGGCGGGGGAAGGCGGCAATGGCCTCCTTGGCGCTGCCGGTGAAAACGGTAGTCTTCTCGGTGTCGGTCAGCAGATGGTCGGCCCAGACGGGGGTGTTGCGGAAGCCCTTGGCTCCGGTGTGGGTCTCGATGCCCGCCGTTTCGGGCAGGGACTGGGCCTGTGCCATCAGGGTGACGGTCTGTAAGACGTCAAAGCCGCCGATGGCGCCGTTGGCGAGATGCACCTTTGCACCGCTCTCCTGTGCCGTCTGCTTGACCTGCTCATAGAACGCAGGGTCGGCAAAGGCACCGATGGAGATGACGACGAGGTTTACGCTCTGCTTCAGCACCGGGATGGCCATAGCGCGGACGGCCTCCACCGAAGCCGTCTCCACGATGTACTCCGGCTGGAGGGCCAGCAGTGCATCCACGTCGTCGCAGACCGCGCAGCAGGTCTTCTCTGCCACGGCCTCCGCCTTGGCGCGGGTGCGGCTGGTCACACCCACCAGCTCGTAGTCCGGCAGAAGGCCCTTCCGGTAGGCATCCGCCACGATGCCGCCCAGAAAACCGCAGCCCACGATGCCAAATTTTGTTTTCATAGTACAAATCTCCTTTTCCTGTCTTCTCTGCAGATGCAGAATACCAAGCTCAGTATACCATGTTCCGTCTGGAAAGAGAAGCAATCGGCCGCTTTTCTTTTGCGGGGCAGTGTGCTAAAATAGGGCGAAAAAGAAAAAATGAGGAACTGCGTATGAAAAAAATTTCGACCCTGTTTGGGACCTTTTTGAAGATCGGCGCGTTCACCTTTGGCGGCGGCTATGCTATGGTGGCCCTGCTGGAACATGAATTCGTCGAGGAAAAACAGTGGGTGTCCAGAGAAGAATTCTTGGATATGGTCGCCATTGCCGAGTCCACCCCCGGCCCCATAGCCGTGAACAGCGCCACCTACATCGGCTATAAGATCGGCGGCACGGCGGGGGCGGCGGCTTCCACCGCTGCGGTCAGCCTCCCGTCCTTTGTGGTGATCTACATCATCTCGCTCTTTTTTGACCGTTTTCTCAGCTTGACCGTGGTGGCGAATGCGTTCAAGGGCATCCAAGTCTGCGTTGTCTACCTCATCCTCTCGGCGGGGCTGAAGATGCTGAAACAATTGAAAAAGGACCCCTTCGACCTCTGCATTCTGGCGGCGGTCGTGGCGGCGATGGTGGGCTGCTCGCTGGCGGCGGTGTCTTTTTCGTCCATCTGCTACATCCTGCTCAGCGGCTCGGCAGGGGTGCTGGTGTGGCTTGTGAGGAAAGCGGGGGCGGGGAAATGATCTATGTACAGCTCTTTTTGAACTTCCTGATGATCGGTGCCCTCAGTTTTGGCGGCGGCTACGGGATGATCTCGCTGGTGCGGGAAGTCGTGCTGAACCATGGGTGGCTGACCGAAAGCGAATTTTTGAGCTTCATCGCGGTGTCGGAGTCCACCCCCGGCCCGCTGGCCGTCAATATGGCCACCTTCATCGGCTCGTCGCAGGGCGGGCTGGCCGGGGCGTTTTTTGCCACGCTGGGCGTTGTGCTGCCCTCGTTCTTCATCATCCTGCTCATCGCGGCGGTGCTCCGGAACCTGATGAAATATGCCGGGGTGGAAGCGTTTCTCTCCGGCGTGCGGCCCTGCGTCGTGGCGATGATCTTGGCCACTGCCCTGACCATGGCCCTTTCCACCCTGCTGGGTATCACCCGGCTGGGCGGCGGCGCGGCAGTGTCGGTGCGGTCGGTGGCCGTGTTCGGCATTTTGTGGGCTGTGCATTTCGCCTGCAAAAAGGCAGCAAAAAAAGCCCCGTCGCCCATCGGGATGATCGTCCTTGCGGCGGGACTGGGCATGGTATTCTGGGGCATCTGAGTCCGTTCTGCGGGGCGGGCGGAAGCTCCTGCCGGGTGTCAAGGATCCCCGTTCACCGAATTCCGTTTTTCTGCATAGAACAGCAGGAAGGGGGAATGCGGTTTGAACGGGATCTTTTTGGTTGCGGCGGTGCTTTTGCTCCCGGCGTGCTGCACGGCGGTGGGGGCCGCAGGGGTGTTCCTGATGCGGTCCACGCAGGAGCCGCGCACCCGGCGGATGCTCTGCGGTATGGCGGCGGGCATCATGCTGGCGGCAAGCGTGTGGAGCTTGCTGCTGCCCGCCATCCAGCGGGCGGAACAGGGGTCGCTGCCGGGGTGGCTGCCGCCCGCGGCGGGGCTGGTCATCGGGGCGGTAGGACTGCTCCGGCTGGAACAGGCGGCGGGGCGGCTGCTGTGCTCCGGGGCCGGCCACTGCGGACGGATGGTGCTGGCGGTTACGCTGCACAACCTGCCGGAGGGCATGGTGGTGGGCCTTGCCGCCGCGCTGGCTCTGTCCGGTGAGCCGGACGCCGCCAGCGGTGCGCTGGCGCTGGCCCTCGGCATCGGGCTGCAAAACCTCCCGGAGGGCGCGGCGGTCAGCCTCCCGCTTTTGCAGAAAGGGAAAAGCAAGAAACGTGCGTTTTTCGCCGGGGCGGCCTCCGGCCTCGTGGAGCCGGTGGGTGCGCTGCTGGCCCTTGCGCTGGCGGGGTGGGTGAGCGCGGCGCTGCCGTGGCTGATGAGCGCCGCCGCCGGGTGCATGGTCTGCGTGACCGCGCAGGAGATGATCCCCGAAGCGGTGGAAAACGATGAGCCCGCCGGAGTCATCAGCGTGGTGCTGGGTTTTGCACTGATGATGGCGCTGGATGTGGCCCTATGAAAAAACTCCCTCCGGCATCGCTCCAGCGATGACGGAGGGAGTAAATGAAAACCAGCTCAGGAACCGGATCTTTCGATGTAGACGCTGGTGGAGGGGAAGGCAAAATCGACCTTATCCTTCTGCATGATGTCCATGATGTTCAGGTTCAGGTCGTTCTGCTCCTCCAGAAAAACGGTATAGGCGTTGGTCTTGAGGTAGGCGGAAATGAGGATGTTGATGCTGGAATCGCCGAAGCTGGTCAGCCGGACGATGTTCGCGCCCTTTTCGGTGTAGGGGCTTTCGTCCAGCATCTTCTTCAGATCGACCATCAGCTGCTCCAGATGGGGGCGGGTGGTGTTGTAGGTGACGCCCAGCGTGAACTTATAGGGCCGCATGGTGCGCAGAGCCGCGTTCTGGACCGTGGACGAACAAATCTTGCTGTTCGTCACGATGCTGACCGTCTTATCCTGCGAGCGGATGCGGGTGGAGCGGAAGTTGATGTCGATGACTTCGCCCTCCACATCGCCGACGGTGATCCAGTCGCCCACCGAGAAGGGTTTGTCCAGCAGGATAACGATGCCGCTGAACAGATTGCTGGCGCTTTCCTGCGCAGCCAGCGAAATGGTCAGGCCGACCAGTCCGGCACCGGCGACGATGCTGCCGATGGGGAAACCGGCGATCTGGGCCGCCGTGGCCACACCGAGGACGACGACCAGCACCTTGTAGGTGGTGTTCAGCAGGGAGAGCAGGGTCTTGTTGGAGCGGATCTCCGGGCTGCAGGAGGCCAGCAGCAAATCGGCCACATCCGACGCCTGATACAGGCCCTTGCAGAACAGCAGGGTCATCAGGACCTTGTAGACGATGAGCAGGAATTTCGGAAGGCCGGCGATGGCCCACGGCAGACTGGCCAGCGCAAGGTAGAAGCCGGTGAAGACAGCCATCCGTTCCAGAGGGCCTTCCAAGCTCCGCAGCAGGATGGGGGTGGCGGCAAAATGCCATGTGCGCCCCCGCAGGGCGGGGCAGATCTTTTTGCGCAGCAGCAGGGAGACCAAAGACCCGGCAAGGAAGATCATCAGCGCGCAGACACAGCGTGCCGCCAGCGCCAGCCAGCCCTCCAGCAGGAAGGGCCCCAGCTCGAAACCGAGGTCACGAATGGAAAAAATCATGGCAAAACTCCTCGAAAAAAATATTTTACGCCTCAGTATACCATAAAACGCGCGGAAAGGGCAACCGAAACAGGGGCTTGACAAGGGTCCTCTGCCGCGCTATACTCTGACCAGAAAGTTCGTTTCAGGGCGGGGTGCGATTCCCCACTGGCGGTACAGCCCGCGACCGCTCCCAAAGAGTGCTGACCCGGTGAGACTCCGGGGCCAACGGTATAGTCCGGATGCAAGAAACGGCAGACAAATCCGAATTGTCTACGCGCCCTGTTGCAGTGTTTGGTTGCAGCAGGGCGCGTTTTTGGTTGTCTTCCCGGTTCCGATACAGCGCGAAAAGGGCTTTCCAATTCAATTTTGGGGCCGAAGCGCCCCGACGGGAGGATATTACCTATGAAAAAAACCACGACCCACAATCTGACCGTAGCCGCCATGCTCAGCGCGGTGGCCTTCATCCTGATGTTCATCGAGTTCCCCATCCCGATGCTCATCCCGTCCTTCGTCAAGATGGACTTCTCCGACCTGCCCGCCCTGCTGGGGGCATTTGCGCTGGGCCCGGTGTACGGCGCGGTCATCAGCTTCATGAAGAACCTGCTCCACATCGTCATCAAGGGCACCAGCACCGCGTGTGTCGGCGAGCTGTGCAACTTCATGCTGGGTGCGGTCTTCTCGGTCACGGCGGGCTGTATCTATAAGCACCGCAAGAGCCGCAAAACGGCTATCCTCGGTGCGCTGATCGGTGCAGCGGCTATGGCAGTGTTCAGTGTGCCGTCCAACTACTTCATCACCTATCCGGCCTATGTGCAGTTCTACCACATGCCGCTGGAAGCCATCCTCGGCATGTATCAGGCCATCCTGCCCTCGGCAGACAGCCTCATCAAGTGCCTCGTCATCTTCAACATGCCCTTCACGCTGGTCAAGGGCCTGTTGGATGCGGTGCTCTGCATTGTGATCTATAAGCCGCTGTCGCCCATCCTGCACGGCCGCAAGTAATCGAGAAATGAAATGAAAAATCTCCGGGAAGCGTTGCTTCCCGGAGATTTTTTCAGCTTAGAGCTCCTTTTTCCTGCCACTTTCCGCGGGCGAGGCGGACAAGGAAGAGCAGCCCACGGATACACAGCTCACAGCACATGGCGCTCCACACGCCCACCAGCCCGAACCGGGGCGCGAGGAAGAAGGCCAGCGTCAGCCGGATGCCCCACATGCTGACGAGGTTCAGCACGAAACAGGCGGTGCTGTCGCCCGCGCCCTGCATCGCGCCGCTGGCCACGATGCTGGCCCCGAACATCGGCTCGGCAAAGGCTTCGATGCGCAGCACCCGCGCGCCCAGCGCGATGACAGCGGCGTCGGCGGTGAAGATGCCCATCAGTGCGGGGGCGAACAGCCACAGCCCCATGCCGGACAGCGCCATGATCCCCATGCCGATGGCGGTGCAGAGAAAGGCGAACCGTTTGGCCATGTCCTTCCGTCCGGCACCCACGGCCTGCCCCACCAGCGCGATGGACGCATCCTGAATGCCGTAGCCTGCCATATAGCACAGACCCTCGGCGCTGACGCCAAGGCTGTTGGCCGCAATGGCCACCGTGCCGAGGCCGGAGACGATCCGCACCAGAAGCACCTGTGCGGAGGAGAGGGCCGCGCGCTCCGCTGCCAGCGGGGCACCCACCCGCCAGAGATTCAGCAGACACGAGCGGGTGATCTTCCACGAGCCGGGCTTCCGGATGCAGAGCGGGCCTTCCCGCAGCAATAAGATCGCCAGCGCCAGCAGCCCACCCACCACGGTGGAAAGGGCGGTGCCCAGCGCTGCGCCCGGCACCCCCAGCCCAGCACCCCAGACCGTGAAGCGGGAGCCGAAGAGGGAGAGGGTGCGGGTGGGGTTGATCAGGAAAAAGTTGAACAGGACGTCCAGCATGCAGACCAGCACGCTGATGAGGCCGGGGGTCAGCGCGTCGCCGGTGGCGCGGAGCATGGCCGTGTACATCCCCATCGCCATGGTGAAGGGGAGAGCCGCCGACCACATGGCGAAATAGGCGGACGCATTGGCTTGAAGTGAGATATCCGCCCCCAGCCAGCCGGGCAGAAAGCGGCTGATGCCGATGCCGAAGGCCGCCGCCCCAAGGCCCAGCAGCAGGTTGAAGAGCATGGATTGGCGCAGCACGCCGCGGGCGTCCTGCTGGCGGTCCGCGCCGAGGTATTGGGCGATCTGGATGGAAAAGGCTGTGTACAGCCCCACAAGGATGCCGTGCAGCAGCCATGTGCTAGAGCTGACGATGCCGATGGCAGCGGTGGCCTCGGCTCCGATGTGGCCGACCATGGCCGCGTCGATGTATTCCATGGCCGTTACGACCATCTGCTCCAAGATCGAAGGGATGCTCAGCGTCAGTACGACCTGCGCCGTCTCGCGCAGAGGGATGTTCTCGCCCTGCCGCATCCGGGCGGAAAGCTGTTCGAGTGAAAGTGTCATGGTTTCTCCTGTTGCAATAAAAAATGCCCCGTAAAGGGGACAGCTTGCCTTCTTATTATAAAAGGGTAGGTGCAAAATGTCAAACCGGCGGCTTTTCGGCGGGAACGATTGATTTTTTCCGCCGGGCGTGATACACTTTCCTTGCGTATGAGTGAAACAACAGGGGCGGCGCTCTGCCGTTCCGGGAAAGAGGAAAATATGCTGCAACTGTTATCGGGCAGTCAGCGCACCGTGGATGCGCTGGGATTTCTATTGGCCTTTGCGCTGACGGCGCTGATGGACTCGGTCTTCCGGGAAAAGCTCCCCCAAGACCATGGCCGCGCCTTTGCGGTGAACGGCGAGCTCTCCAAGGGCAAGGCTCGCGGTTCCGGCCTCATCTTCGTGCTCTGCATCGCGCTGGTCACGCTGGCAGTGGTGCCGCTGCGCACCGAGTATATCATCTATACCGTGCTGCTCATCGCCTCCATGCTCTCTGGCTATTTTGACGATGCTTCGGAAGTGGCGTGGAACGAATACAAAAAGGGCCTCATCGACCTCGTCATCGCCATCGTGGCGGGTGTGACCTACCTGAACTTCAACAGCACGGCGGTCCACTTCCTGAACTGGAGCTTCGCCATCCCGTATCCGCTCTACCTCGTGCTGATCGTGGTCCTGATCTGGGCCAGCATCAATGTGGTCAACTGTACCGACGGTGTGGACGGCCTGTCCGCCAGCCTTGCGGTGGTCAGCATCGGCACCTTCCTGCTGGCCTACGGCAAGGAGCTGGGCGATTACGCAACGGCGGCCATCGTCTTCATCGGTGCTCTGCTGGCCTACCTGTGGATGAACGCCAAGCCCTCCACCCTGCTGATGGGCGACGCGGGCAGCCGCGCCATGGGCTTCTTCCTCGCAGTGCTGGCCCTCAAGAGCGGCCATCCCTTCTCCTTCCTGCTGGCTGCGCTGGTCTTTATCGTGGATGGCAGCTTGGGCATCCTGAAGATCAGCTTCAAGCGTTTCCTGCACATCAGCATCCTGAAAAACACCCTGACCCCGCTGCACGACCATGTGCGCAAGCGGATGGGCTGGAGCGATGAGCAGGTGGTGGCCCGCTGGCTGATCCTGCAGGCCGTCGCTTCGGCATGGCTGCTTCTGCTGACCCGCTGACGCGAAAAAGATGTGAATGAGCGACGCTCGGTGAACGGTTTCATCGAGCGCCTTGTCGCGTTTCCTGCCGCAAACCGCGATATCCTGACGGGGAGCAGGGAAGCTTCCCGCTGAAATAAAAAAGACTGCCGCAAACCCCCTCCGGCATCGATGACGCGATGACGGAGGGAGTAATGCAGCAGTCTTTTATTTGTAAAAAATTCAAAAATCAGCCGAGGGCCTTTTCCGCCGCCTCGACCACATGGCCCACCAGCACCGAGGTGGTCACGGTGCCGACACCACCGGGCACTGGGGTGACGGCCTCCACCAGCGGCTCAGCCTCGTCGAACCGGACATCGCCGCAGAGCCTACCTTCCGCGTTGACATGGATGCCCACATCCACCACGACCTGCCCGGCCCGCAGGTGTTCGCCGCCGATGGCGCCCTCCTTGCCCATGGCGACTACCACGACGTCCGCCTCTTGGCAGAGGGCAGGGAGGTTCCGGGTGCGGGAGTTGCAGAGGGTGACGGTGGCGTTTTCGCGATCCAGCATCATGGCGGCGGGCTTGCCCACCACAAGGCTGCGGCCCACCACCACGGCCCGCTTGCCGGAGAGGGGAACCTGATAATACTTCAAGATCTCAAGGCACGCCTGTGCCGTGCAGGGCGGGTAGCCGATGGCGCTGTTGGTGAAGACCCCGGCCAGCGAGCCGTCGGTGATGCCGTCGATGTCCTTTTCCGGGGCCAGTGCGGCGCGGATGGTGCGGTCATCGAACTGCTTGGGCAGCGGGCGGAAGAGCAGACAGCCGTGGATGGCCGGGTCTGCGTTGACCTGCGCGATCACGTCCAGCAGCTGCTCCTGCGCGGCATCTTCGGGCAGGAGGAACTGCTTCACCTCCACGCCGACCTTGCCGCAGCGGGTCAGGACGCCTTTCTCGTAGGAAAGATCGTCCGGGCGGGCACCCACCCGCACCACGGCCAGCGTGGGGGTGACGCCCCGCGCTTTCAGTGCCGCGCACCGGGCGGCGTTTGCTTCGTTCATGGCGGCCACCACAGGCGCGCCTTTCAAGATCGTTGCCATCCCATTACCCCTCCTGTTGTGTGAGCTGTTCATAGACCCGGTCGGCCTTGGGGACAAAATCGGCCAGCAGCGCGGCGGCCTCGGCGTTCAGCGCGGCGGCGCGGGCTTTGTCGGCCATCAGGCGGGTGTTGACCGTAACGTTCAGCCCTGCCGCTTGGAGCGCGGCTTTGCAGAACAGCGCGGCGCACCCGGCGTCGGAGAGGGCCAGCACGCTGCCCTTGGCCGCATATTCCTCTGCAAGGGTGATCCCCTCGCAGCACGCGGCCATGATCTCCAGCGGCACCGCACAGGCCCTGTTGAGGGCCTCTTCCAGCACCGCAGCCTTGTGGGCTTGCTGCTCCGGCGTCTCTTTGGGCAGCTTGTAGGCGGCAGCCAGCGGCAGAAACGCCTCGGCGTCGGCCTGTACCAGCCATTCCAGCCGCTTGCGCAGGGCGGCGGAGCGCTCGTTCAGCGCAAGGATGTCGGCTTCTACGGCGGCATATTTCTTCTTGCCCACGGTCAGGCTGCCGACCATATTCCCCAGCGCCGCCCCCGCTGCGCCCACCAGTGCCGCCGCGCCGCCGCCGCCCGGTGCGGGGGCGTTCCCGGCAAGCTCGGCCAAAAAGGTTTCACAGCTCAAATTTGTCAGTTCCACGATAAATTCTCTCCTCTGTAGCATAGCTGTCCAATTGCCGGTCGTGGGGGTCGGCTGCCGCCCGCTCCACCCGCTGCACCTCAAAGGCAACGCCCAGCGTCACGGCGTTTTGGCAGCGGGGCAGATAGCGGTCATAGTAGCCTTTCCCCATCCCGACGCGGCGGCACGCGGCGTCGAATGCGGTGCAGGGCACGAGCACGAGGTCGAGTTCCCCCGGCGCCAGCAGCCGCGATTTTGTAAGGATGGGGGTGCGGATGCCGTAGGCCCCTGCCTCCCAGCCGTCCGGCTCCGGCACGGCGGCGGTCAGGGTGAAGCCCTCCCCGCAGACGGGGTAGGCCACCGTTTTGCCCAGCCGTTCGGCTTCGGCCAGCAGGGCCGAAAGGTCCGCTTCGCCTCCGAAGGCGGCGTAGGCGAGGAGGGTCTGTGCCTCGCGAAAACAGCGAAGCTGTGCGATGCGGCGGCAGAGCGCGGCATTGGCCGCCGCACGGTCGGCTTCGGAAAGTGCCCGCCGCGCGGCGATGCCCGCCTTGCGCTGCGCCGCCTTTTCTGCGGCGGTGTCCATCGGCTTTTCCCTCCCCATGGCGGACGGCGAAAAGTTGTACAAAACCATCCGGCAAAAATATACAAATATAATAAACGCTGCGGTGGAAAAATGCAAGGGTTTCGGCGAAAATGCGGTTGCAGGTTTTGGGCCGATTTGGTATAGTAACAAGTAGGAGCCCGGCTCCCTGAGGAGCCGCCGCTGCCGCAATAGAATGTCAAGAGAGGGGTAGTAAACTATGTACGAAAAAATGATGGACACCATCGGTCTGGTCAAGGAAGCAGACCCGGAGCTGGCCGCCGCCATGAACCGGGAGCTGACCCGCCAGCGGGAGAACATCGAGCTGATCGCCAGCGAGAACATCGTCTCACCCGCCGTCATGGCTGCGATGGGCAGTGTGCTGACCAACAAGTACGCCGAGGGTCTACCGGGCAAGCGCTATTACGGCGGCTGTGCCTATGTGGATGAGGTGGAAAATATTGCGATCCAGCGTGCATGTAAGCTGTTTGGCGCGAAGTACGCCAACGTTCAGCCGCACTCCGGCGCACAGGCAAACCTCGCCGTTTACTTCGCCCTGCTGGATCTGGGCGATACCGTTATGGGGATGGACCTGTCGCAGGGCGGCCACCTGACCCACGGCTCGCCGGTGAACATGTCCGGCAAAAACTACCACTTCGTTTCCTACGGCGTCAATGCAGACGGCGTCATCGACTATGCGGAGCTGGAAAAGCAGGTCAAGAAGGTGCGCCCCAAGCTCGTCGTGGCCGGTGCATCGGCTTACCCCCGCGCCATCGACTTTGAGAAGATCGCTGAGATCGCCCACGGCTACGGGGCCTACCTGATGGTCGATATGGCCCACATCGCGGGCCTCGTGGCGGGCGGGTATCACCAGAGCCCGGTACCCTACGCCGATGTGGTGACCACCACCACCCACAAGACCCTGCGGGGCCCCCGCGGCGGCCTGATCCTGACCAACAATGCCGTGCTGGCCAAGCGAATCAACTCCGCCGTCTTCCCCGGCACGCAGGGCGGCCCGCTGGAGCACGTCATCGCGGCAAAGGCCGTCTGCTTCGGCGAGGCATTGAAGCCGGAGTTCAAGGAATATGCACGCAAGATCGTCGAGAATGCACAGGCCATGGCCGCTGAGCTTCAGGCCCGCGGCGTCAAGCTGGTGTCCGGCGGCACGGACAACCACCTGATGCTCATCGATCTGCGGGACGAGGAGTGCACCGGCAAGGAACTGGAAGCCCGCCTTGACAGCGTGCACATCACCGCCAACAAGAACACCGTCCCCGGCGAGACCCGCAGCCCCTTCGTGACCTCCGGCGTCCGTCTGGGCACCCCGGCGGTGACCACCCGCGGCATGGGCCCTGCCGAGATGAAGATCATCGCGGATTGCATCGCCGACTGCATCTGGCACTACGACGAGAAGCGCGACGACATCGCCGCCCGCGTGCTGGCGCTGACCAAGGCTTTCCCGCTGTACGAGTAAGCATTTGATTTTTCGGAGCACCTGCCGTATCCTGCGGCGGGTGCTTTTTTGCGGGAAATCTTAATGCAAGGCCGCATCTCCACTCTATGCGGCCTTGCGATTTCAGCGCAAATAAGCTATAATAGTGCGGAAAAACGCGAAAAAAGGAGAACGCACCATGCTGATCTATCTGCTGCGTCATGGCAGAACTGAATACAACGCCCAGAAACGCTATCAGGGCCAGCGGGACATCCCGCTTTCAGCGGAGAGCGCTGCGGAGCTGCGGCGGGCCGATTTTTCCCCGGAAATCGTCTATGTGACTCCGCTGCACCGCACTTCCCAGACGGCGAAGATCCTCTTCCCGGAAGCGAAGCTCGTGCCGGTGGAAGGGCTGAAGGAGATGAACTTCGGCCGCTTCGAGGGGCAGAAATTCGTCCATGTGGAGCAGGACCCGGAGTATCTGGCGTGGGTGGCCGAAAACGAAACAAGCGCCCACCCGGACGGCGAGCGCAAGAGCGATTTTTGCCGCCGCGTCTGCACAACATTTGCGGAACTGGTCGATGAAGCGCTGGAAAACGGCGAGGAACAGCTTGTCATCGTGGCCCATGGCGGCACCCAGATGGCGGCCATGGAGCGCTTCGCCGTGCCGCACAAGACCTTCCATGAGTGGTGCGGCCCCAACGCGGGGGGCTATGTGCTGGATGCCTGTGACTGGAAGACGCAGCGGGTCCTGCACGTCGTGAAAACGGTCCGGTATGCGGAGGAAAATGCCTGATGGAACAAGGGCTGCTGCATCTTTATTGGGGCGACGGAAAAGGGAAGACCACCGCCGCCATGGGTCTTGCCCTGCGTGCGCTGGGCAGCGGGAAAACCGTCGTCATCGTGCAGTTTTTGAAGGGCGGCAAAAGCGGTGAGGTCCCGCTACTGGAACAGATGGGCGCGAAAATTTACCGCGGCAAGGCCGGGCAGAAGTTCGTGTTCCAGATGAATGACGCCGAAAAGGCTGCCACCCGCCAATTGCAGAACGAGAACCTGCGCGCCGCCATGGCCCAGCCCGCCGACCTGCTGATTCTGGACGAAGCGGGCTCTGCGTGGGAACTGGACATGGTAGACAAAGACCTGCTGCAGGAGGCGGTGCTCCGCCGCCCGGCCGCGCAGGAATGCGTCCTCACCGCCCATGCGGCACCGCGGTGGATGCTGGACGCCGCCGACTACAGCACCGAGATGAAGTGCCACCGCCACCCCTACCAAAAGGGGATCGCCGCGCGGCAGGGAATCGAATATTAAACAAGGAGGCTGTTGCAAAACTCCTTCCGGCATCGCCGACGCGGCGAAACCGTGAATGAGGGAGGAATGCGGCAGCCTCTTTTTTCATTCGGTTATACGGTCGCCAGCACAGCCAGAATGCTCTGCCAGTGCGGGTTTTGGGCGGAAGGAGCAGCGCGGCGCGGGGCAGGGCGCGAAATGGGACGGGGAACAGCGTCCGCCGGGCGGGCATAGGGGGAGCAGAGCTGCGCCTGCCACTGAGCGGCCAGCTCCATGGCCTGTGGGCAGCTTTGCAGGGTGCGGCGCTCCGCTCCGGCCAGAAAATCGCCCAGCCAGCAGAGGATGGCCGCAATGGGAAGGCAGTCCGCCGCTTGGGTGCTCCAATAGCACCAGTGGCCGCCCCGGCCCACGAAGCTGTCTACCGTGATCATGGCCCCCTCACGGGCCGACTGCGGCAGCGCCGGGCAGGAGGCGTCCGAAAGGCGGCGGAGCTGGGCCACGATGAAGTCAGTGCGGGCCGCGTCAAAAGCGTCGTCCCGGATACAGGCAGAAAAGTCTGCTGTGTCCAGCAGTGCCTCCGCCTTGGTGGGGAACCGGCCCGTCAATTCGCCGGAAGCGTTGTGGCAGAGCTGCCAGCCCTTGCGGAACAACTGGAAGTTGAAGTTCTGACGACCCATGGTAGAGTAGAAGACCCGCGCGTGGCCGGAGGCGCTGCGGCGCAGCTCCAGATAGGCGTCCGCTCCGCCAAGATCCTGCACTTTTACGCTCAAAATCAACGAGTAGTCGCTTTTTTGCGCAGACATGGCACGGTGCATTTCCTCAAAGTAGCGATTGGCGTCCATAGCGGGTCTCCTTCCTTGTACAACCAATGATTCGTTGTTTTCTGAGGACATTATAGCATAAGTTGTCTCAAAATACAACTATAAGTTTGACGAAATCGAAAATATTTTTTCGGCATTCCCGACGATACAAGCGGTATGGTTGTGAAAATAAAACCGGGGCTGCGTTTTTGCGCAGTCCCGGTTCAGGAAGCGGTTCAATCGCCCAGCTCCCGGATCTCGTTCTGGATGAGCCGGCCGGCGGTGCGGGCCAGTTGGTCCATGCCGCGGATGCGGGCGAGGTTTTTGCCGTAGATGCGTTCGGCGTCGCGGCTGGAGCTGTCCTCCCCCATGAAGACGGCGGAGACCCGCAGCCCCTTGCGGCGCAGATCACGCACCTCGGCGGCGGCATCGTCCACGCCGAAAGCCCCGCCGTAATCGTGGCCCAGCGGGTTTTCGGAGGAGGGCGGCACCCGGCGGCTGTCGTTGGGGGAAGCATCCGTCAGCAAAATGAGCAGATGGCGCGGCGCAGGGCCGGGGGCGAAGTCCACAAGGTCGCCCGCCGCCCGCAGGGCCAGCCCGTCGCGGTTCCAGCCGGAAGCAAAATATTGATTGATGTTCTGCAAGTTTTTATCTTGGAAGCCCTTCAGCACCCGCAGCACGGTGTACCCGCGCAGACTGGAAAAGCAGCTCACCCGCACCGGGATGCCGCAGGCGGCAAGGCTCTCGGCGAGGATGGAACCCTGCGCCGCGATGACCTCCTGACAGTGCAGCCGGGAAGCGGAAGCGTCCAGCAGCAGGTCCACCGTGAAGGAGGGCTGGTTCTCTTCCTCGGCACAGCGGAAGACGCGGGCATCGTCCAGCAGGGGCGCACGCCAGACCCGCTCCGGGTCCAGATTGCCGCTGCGGGCCACCCGCGCGTTGGGCTGCTGGTGGACGAGGATGCAGTTTCGGATTTGCTCGGTGAGCCGCAGCACGACGCTGCGGTGGAGCTCCCGGTTCTTGGCGTAGTAGGCGCGGTTCCGGTCGGCTTGGAGCTGGGCCTGTTCGGCGAGGTGTTTCGCCTCCGGGTTGGGGGCTTGTTCCGGGCTGGGAACGCCCGCCGCAAACCAGAGGCGGCACCCCAGATGGTTCCCGGTGCAGAGCTCCTGCTCGGCCTTGCGCAGCTGCTCCGGCGGGTAGAGCGACCGCCCGAAGCAGCTTTCGATGTAAGCACGGTCCTCGGCGGCGTTCTGCTTCAAGGTGATGTGGGCCAGCCGCTTGTCCACGGTCAGCCCGCCGGTGCTGGCCGCATCCACCGAGTTGGAGTGCTCCACCGTCACGCGGTCGGTCTTGATCATCTGGGTAGGCAGGGTCTTGGTGGCAAGGGAGGCCAGCAGCCCTTCCAGATGCAGGTGGAGCGCGGGTTTCTGCCGCACGGTGCCGTCAAAGAGGCTTGCTTTTGCAAAAACAGACAGCAGCGTGTCCTTTAACGCGGCGGGTGCGGGCGGTGTGTCCGGCGCAAGGGCCTTGGCAAGGTCGGCCTCGTAGGGCGTCATCACCGGCGGGCGGCGGCCCTGCACGGTGCGCCAGCGGTGGGCCTGCATGGTGTAGACAAGCTGGTTTTTCGCCATCCACTCCTGCCGGGAGAGCTTGTACTGGATGCCGAAAAAATAGTCGGCGTGGGCGCGGCGCAGCTCGGCCAGCACCGGGCGGCGGGGCAGCTCCAGCGCGTAGGCCGCGCTTTCGAGGTAGAGCCACGTCAGGTCGTCCAGCTGGCTTTGGCGGATGTCGCCGTCCCAGCAGTCGAACAGGCTGCGGACGAGGTCGTCGCCGTAATATTTGTGTACCAGCCCCACGATGCAGTTCATGTAAAAATCGATGGTGCCGTCGGTGTTGCGCGCGAGGAACAGCGGCTCAAATCCATAGGCTCCGGCTGCCGCCCAGACCTGATTGGCTGCGCGCCGCTGTTCGGCGGTATAGCTCTGGGCTTCCATCAGCCGAAGAGCTTTTCGGCAGTGAGCTGCGCCGGGATGCGGGCGGCGATGACGTCCCGGATGAGCCCCTGCTCGTAGGAATCAAAGGCTTTGTTGGTAATGCCCATATCCAGCGCAGCCCCGGCGGCTACGCCCCGGCGGATGAGCCGCAGGGCGTCCAGCATCCCGCGCAGGTCCAGCGCCTTGGTGGAGATCTCGGCGCTGTCGCACTTCTTCTGCAAGTCGAGGAAGAGGAGGGCGAACTGATGGACATATTTTGCCGTAAGGTCTGGGAACTGGGCCCGCAGCAGCTTTTCGAGGTTGTCCTGCGTGATGGTGGGCATCTGGATGACCACGAAGCGGGAGGTCAGCGCCTCGTTCAGCTCGCGGGTGCCCGCATAGCCGTAGTTCATGGTGGCGATGAAGCGGGTCTCCTCGGCCAGCGGGATGCGCTCGTAGCCGGGCACATCGATGGCGCGGCGGAAGTCCAGCACGGCGTGGAGGACGGCCAGCGCCTCGTTTTTGGCCATGTTGATCTCGTCCAGTACGCCGAAACCGCCGCACTGGGCGCAACGGTAGACCGGGCCGGGCCGGAACTTGACGGCTCCTCCCTCAAAGGTATCCATGCCGATGAGGGAGGCTGCATCCATGTTCACATGGAACGAGATGTCCCACGCCGGGCGGCCGAAGACGGCGGCGAGGTTCTCAGCCAGTACATTCTTGCCGGTGGCCTTGCCGCCCGCCAGCAGCAGGTTCTCGCCGCAGAGCAGGGCGGCCAGCGCCTGTTCCCAGACCTCTTTTCCGTAATAGGTAAAGGCGGACGCCGGGATGCGGGGGCGCAGCTCCTCAGCCAGCGGGTGCGCGGTACGGTATTCCTCCACGGCGGAAAGCAGCGCGGGATCGACACCTTCCTGCCGCAGCGTTTCAAGCAGATCAGACATGAACGACACCTTCTTGTGGTTGGCAGTGCCAAACCGATTTTTCAGCTCTATCATAGCACAAACCGCAGCGGATGTGTAGATGCGGGCGGCAAGGAATCGGCAAAAATTTACTGGGAAGCTTGTGGGGCGGAGAAAACCGTGCTAGAATGAAGAAAAACGGGAGGGGACAAGGGTCATGAAACGCCAACACCGACGCTGGAAGGTCTGTTTTGGAAAAAATTACTGGGGGACGCAGAAGGGAACCCACCAAGGCGAGGAACTGCATCTGGACAGGGAATTTGAATGGAATGGCCACCGGTGGCTGATCCCGGCCCTCTACCGGTGCCGGCAGGGATTGGTCGTGGATTTTGCGATAGAGGTGCCGCAGGGAGAACTGCGGGCCTATATGGAAAAATGGGGCCTGACCGAAAACGGCGAATGCACCCGCACGTTGACCAGAGCGGAAGAACGCCAGATGGAGCAGGAGAATCCGCTGGATATTGGATTTTGTGCCTCTCTGAGGCTGAACGGGGTGCGTCTGCACCCCAGCGATGGCTGCGGAACGGGGTATCTTCCGGGAACTGACGCTGGAAGCGATGAGGCAGCGGCGCTGGTGCACTATTATGGGCTGGACGAAACGAAGGTCTGGCGGTTCTGGCGGAACAGCTACCCATGGGCAACAAAGAGCCGGAAGAGCCGTCCCAAACGATTCCGAACGCTGGAACTGGAATTGGAAGCGGAACTGGAGCAGCATCTGGCCGAACAGTTCCCGACACCGGCTGCGGGGGAGTCGGTGTCGATCCACGAACCGGGAAACGAGAATGCCGCCTATCAATTGACGGTGCTGGATGTCCGGTCGGAAACGCTGGAGCTTCCGGATTGCGACGGCTGGGAACGTCCAAACTGTTTTTGCATGATGACGTACCGTCTGACGCCGAAAGCGGAACACTTCTACCTGACCGACTGCGCCGAGGGAGATCATCCGCGCCGCAAACCACGGGAGCTGCCGCCGGAGCAGGCGGCACTTGCCCGGAAATACAGGCTGGAACCGCAGATGGAAGGGGATGCGGCCATTGCGGTCATCGGCGGGGCCGATGGGCCGACTGCCGTGTTCTGCACGGTGTGCGGAAGTGCCGAAAAGACGGAGGGAGCCGCTGCGGCAGCTTCCGCCTGCTATTTTGCCCCGGTGCGGCCGGAAACGGTTACATGGCAGGCGGAATTTGACCGAAAACCCTGCGGGGATACCACGGTTTCACTGATTTGTGACGTTTGAATCGGAAAAGATGAAAAAATCTCTTCTGTGCCTTGAAAAATTGACAGAACTGCAGAGATGCGATAAAATAACAACCATGTTTGCCGGTAAACACCCGGCGGCGGAAGTTGATTTTTCAGAGGTGTGGAAAGAACCATGATCGAAACCATTACGGCCGTGAACGATGCGGTCAACCATTTTATCTGGGGCATCCCAGCCATGATCAGCATCATCGGCGTGGGGCTGCTGCTCAGTGTGCGGACCCGCTTTTTGCAGATCCGCAAGTTCCCCTATGCCATTAAAACAACGATCGGACGCATGTTTCGCAAGAAGGACGCGACTGACGGCACCATGACGCCGTTTCAGGCGGTCTGCACGGCGCTGGCGGCGACGGTGGGCACCGGCAACATCGCGGGCGTGGCGGGTGCCATCGCCATCGGCGGGCCGGGTGCGGTGTTCTGGATGTGGTGCTCGGCGCTGCTGGGCATGTGCACCAAGTTTTCGGAAGTGACGCTGGCCGTCCGTTTCCGGGAGCGCAGCGCCACCGGCGAGTGGGTCGGCGGCCCGATGTACTACATTAAAAATGGCCTGAGCAAAAACTGGCATTGGCTGGCGGCGCTCTATTCGCTGTTCGGCGTGCTGACCGTCTTCGGCACCGGCAACGCCACGCAGGTGAACACCATCGTCACGGCCATCGACTCGGCCCTGACCGCCTACGGCGACTTCAGCAAGAGTATGCTCTCCACCGTCAACCTTGTGGCGGGCGTGCTGGTGGCCATGCTGGTAGCCATGGTGCTGCTGGGCGGCATCAAGCGGATCGGCAGTGTCACCGAAAAGCTGGTGCCCTTTATGGCACTGTTCTATGTGGTGCTGGCGCTGGGCGTTGTCATCCTGAATATCCGGCGCTTCCCGGCGGTGCTGGCCTCCATCGTGGGCGGCGCGTTTGACCCACGGGCCTTCACGGGCGGTGCCATCGGCAGCGTTTTCCTCAGTATGCAGAAGGGCGTTTCCCGCGGCATCTTCTCCAATGAGGCTGGTCTGGGCACCGGCTCCATCGCCCATGCCTGTGCCGACACCCGCAAGCCGGTCAAGCAGGGGATGTTCGGTATCTTCGAAGTCTTTGCCGATACCATCGTCATCTGCACCCTGACCGCGCTGGTCATCCTGTGCAGCGGGGTGCCGGTGAACTACGGCTCTGCCGCCGGTGCCGAGCTGACCATCGCCGGATTTACCTCCACCTACGGCGGCTGGTCGTCCATCTTTACGGCGGTGGCGCTGTGCTGCTTCGCATTCTCCACCATCATCGGCTGGGGCCTGTACGGCTCCCGCTGCATCGAGTTCCTCTGCAAGACGGATAAGGTCGTGCGGCCCTTCCTCGTGGTCTACTCTTTCGTGGCCATTCTGGGCGCGACGGTGGACCTCGGCTTGCTGTGGAACATCGCCGATACCTTCAACGGCCTGATGAGCATCCCGAACCTCATCGCGCTGCTGCTGCTTTCCGGCACGGTGGTCAGACTGGTCAAGGAGTTTTTTGAGACCGAATCCTGAAACCGGACACTTTTTCCACAAACGACAAAACAATTGCAAAATTTCACAGGAAGAAATTGACAAAACGGGCCGTTTATCGTATAATCTATATAGAGACGTCATATCCGGGAAGGGTGTGGCGTTCCCGGAACGTTTGGAAAGTGAGGCCGCAACATGAAGAAATTTCTGAAGAGGCTGATGCTGGGGGTCGTAACGCTGGCAGTGTTCTGCTGCATGACCCCGCTGGCGTTTGCCGCAGAAAAATATCACACCATCTATCTGGAGCCGCAGGGCGGTATCGGTGTGCCGACGCAGGTGTACGTTTACAAGTACAACGACGTTTACCGTGCGTCCAGTCTGCCGACGCCTACCATGGAAGGCTACACCTTTGATGGCTGGTATGAGGATATCGTGGGCGGCACCGCGATCAAGGTGAGCAAGTACAACTTCAAAGAGGAAGGTCAGACGATCTACGCTCACTGGACGGTCGCGGACGGCAGTTCTTCTTCCGCCGCGGCTGCACAGCCAGAGGAGACAAAACCCGCTAAGACCTTTAAGATTGAAGAACATATGGGCGAAGTCCTGATCGTTGGTACGACCATTCTTGTGATCACGCTGGTAGCGCTGCACGGCTGAAACGGTCAGCTTTTGCCTAGAGTTATCTTGAAATTTTGAAAGCGAGGATTCCTTACTATGATGAACAACGAAATCAAACTGCCCGCCGCTTACGCTGCGATCGACGAGAACGAGATGGTCTACCTGAACGGCGGCTCCATCACAGACACGCAGGGCTGGCTGATCTTCACGAATGTCGGCATCCTGTTCAACTACATCGCCCGCGTCTTCTCCGCTGGCAGCTCCATCGTCAACAACGTCAAGGTCATCGTCACCACCATTCAGGCTCTGAACAACTTCAAGCTGACCGGCAAAAACTAAACGAAATTTCCTAAAATGTCTGAGAAACGCATCCGCAAAAAAGCGGATGCGTTTTTTGCGCCGAAAGTGGCAAAAATCGGGCTTTCAGACGCCGAAAATCAGTGATGTTTTTCACGAAACCCGTTGCGAAAATGGAAGAGCGATGCTATAATCAACTGTAGTAACTGGGTAATTATGACAATCATCCGTTAGGGAGATAAACTACATGGCGGAACGTGAACTGCGGCGGATGAGCCGCACCGAATTGATCGAGATCATCTACGCGCTCAAGCAGCACGAAGAAGAGCTGGAACAGCAGAACGCGGCGCTCCAGAAGCAGCTGGACGACCGCACCCTGCGGCTGGAACATGCCGGTTCCATCGCGGAAGCGTCGCTGGCGCTGCATCAGGTGTTCGAAGCGGCTCAGGCCGCTGCCGATGCGTATCTGGAATCGGTCAAGGCAATGAATCCGCCCCTGCCCAGTGAACCACCGCAGTCTGCGGATAACGGAGGTGCGGACGCAGAATGAAGGGACGACACGTGAAACTGGCCACGATCCCCTCGATGGAGGAAGTGGACAAGGAACGGCAGCGTCTGGAATACCGGAACCGCTACGTGCGGGTACTGAAAAGCACGGTCTACGCGCTGGTGGTGGTGGCTGCGGCGGCGGTGCTGCTGGCGACCCTCCTCCTGCCGGTGCTGCAGGTGTCGGGCGACAGCATGAACCCGACCTTGCAGAACGAGGATGTCCTGCTGCTGCTCAAGACCGATGATATGAAAACCGGCGATCTGTGCGGTTTTTATTGGCAGAATAAGCTGCTGCTCAAGCGGGTCATCGGCGGGCCGGGGGATGTGATCTCCATCGACCGGCGCGGCGTTGTTACGGTGAACGGGGAGGCTCTGGAGGAGCCTTACGTCGATGAATTCGCGCTGGGCGAGTGCGACCTCAAGTTCCCGTATCAGGTGCCGGAAAATCGCTATTTCGTGATGGGCGACCATCGTTCGACTTCCATCGACAGCCGAAGCACCGTCATCGGCTGCGTGGACAAAAGCCAGATCGTCGGCAAGGTGTTCTTGAGGGTATGGCCCTTGTCACGTCTTTCATGGGTGCACTAAGGAGGTGCCATGATGGGGAATCGGTTCAATGAGATCATGCAGAAGCTGCGGGCGCAGCGCGTGAGAGCGCGGCGCTATACGGCGATGCTGCTGGTGCTTGCGATGCTGACATCACTCTCGGTCAGCTGGCGGCTGCATCAGGTGGGCACGGCGCTGACCACCGACAGCGAATATTACTGCGGCATGGAGGAGCATGTCCACACCGACGACTGTTATACCGAGGAGCTGGTCTGCGGTTACGAGGAAGGCGAGCCGGAAGACCCGGATTCCGCCGCTGCAGTGGACCCGGAACCGCCCACGGAAGCACCGGAGACCAAGCCGGAGACTGAGCCGGAAGAGACCGAACCGGAGGTGCACCACCACACGGCGGACTGCTACGAGACCGTGCTTGTTGAGCACAAGGAACTGACCTGCGGCGAAGAAGAACATACCCACGATGAAACCTGCCCGGTCGATCCCGATACAGGTGACTTCATCTGCGGCTTTGAGGAACACACCCACACGGACGACTGCTTCACCACTGAGATGGTGCCTGAGGAAAAGCTGGTCTGCGGTTACGAAGAGGGCGAAGTGCTCTCGGACGGTACGGCGGCGGAGGACGGCATTGCGGCGCTGGAAGATACCAATACCACCACGTCTGTGGCTGAGGACAGCAGCAGCGAGGCCGTTTCCGAGCCGGTGCTCCATCACCACACCGAGGCGTGCTATGAGAAGGTGCTGACCTGCACCATCCCCGAACACACGCACACGCTGGAGTGTCTTGCGGACTATAGCGCCGACGTGGAGACCGACGACGACTGGGAAAAATACAGCGTCGGCCTGAGCGATAACTGGAACGAGGCCCTGCTGGCCGTGGCACAGGAGCAGCTTGGCTACAAGGAAAGCGAAAAGAACTTCCAGACCGACGAGGCACTGGGCGACATCATCGACGTCCACCATTATACCCGCTACGGTGCGTTCTACGGGAACCCCTACGCCGATTGGGACGTCGCGTTCATCGCGTTCTGCCAGCATTATGCGGGCATCCCGAAGACGGAGATCCCGCAGCGCTTGGGCTTGGAGGCGCTGCGCGCCGATATGGATACCATGGGCTTTGCCTACCTCACCGAGGGCGAAGATGCGGCTTACAAAGCCATCCCCGGCGATGTGGTCACCTATCATAAAAATGGAACTGCCGACGACGAGACCATCGGCATCGTGGAGACGGTAGGCGACGATTCGCTGACCGTTATTTCTGGTGCCGTCGAGGGCGCTGTCGCGGAAGTGACCGTTCCCTTCACCGATGTCACCAGCACCATCCTCGTGGATCAGGCTTACGACAACTACGTGGGCGAGGCCGACGACCGCGACGGCAGCTATGACGATGAGATCGCAGTGCAGCCGGCAGAGGAAAAGGATGCGGCGGCGGTGGATGCGAGCGAAGATATTTTTGATACAACTGGTGCACTCGACCTGAACAAAGAGGAAAATCAGAGACTTTTGGGCCTGACCTTCACGCTCGAAAATAAGCCGGATGGAAAAAAATGGGAAGAAATTCTTGCTGGTTCAGAGATTCAGGAGGGCGACGAGGTTCGTCTTGTCTTGAACATGGGATCGGTGCCGGAGAACACCTTTCATGATGGCCCGAACGGCAACAAGGCTTACTATCAGTTGCCCTATAAGTTGGCCGAGCCGTTGACGGATAAGCCGATTTATAAAGAGGGAAGCACAAGCGAGGTGATCGGCCACCTGAACGTGAATACAGAGGGTCTGGCAATTATTACATTTGACAAGGTGCAAGGTTTTGATTATACGAAGCATTTCAAGGCGACCATCCATGTCAAAGGCAAGATCGTTGCAAACGGTACCGGTACCAGCGAGGATATCAAGTTCTCGGACGATGCGCACTTCACCCTGAAAAAGAATAGCGATATCAAAACGGAAAAAACGGCTGCGGCGGAAGTGGTAGAGAAGGGCGGCAAGACCTATTTCAAGTATACGGTCAAAGTGTCGTCGGAGAACGGCACCGCCGGGCAGCCGGTCAAAATCGACGATGTGATCACGAACCTTTACAATTTGACCGGTAGCTATGATAAAGACTCTTTCGAGCTGACGAAAATTGACGGAACCAAGGTTGATCTGACGGACAAGCTTACATTTGCAAGCAATGGCAAGAGCTTTGAGATCGGAAACCTTGAGTCGCTTGATAAGGGTGAGTTTTACGAGCTGACGTATCTTTATGAGGTTCGCCATTCAGGTGAATATAGCGATAAATGGGGCGTGGTCGATAACACCGCGAAGGCAACGTCGGGAGAGAATGAGTGGACCGATACTGCAAAGAAATCGCTCAGCAGTGAAGACATTACGGTTGAGAAGACAGGTAAAATCAATGGAGCTTACAGCTCGGATAAGTCGCTTGGCAAAATCGCGTGGACGGTTACGATCAATAACCCCAATGGCCGCGATTTGAAGGGCTATGTAGTTAACGATGCCCTTAAAACCAGCGGAATCACCATCCGTGCGGGAGACAGGGTTAAAATTCAAGAATGGAAGGAATCGTCGCAGAAATTCGAGGATTTTAAGGTCAATGGTGAACAGCAGTATGGTACGATAAATACAGAGAAAACAGGCTTTACCTATACATTCCCCGAAGGTTCGACGGGGACAAAATATCAGTTTATTTACTATACCACCATGCCGGACGGAACGGACGGAACCAAGGATGTTATAAATGGGGTAGATGTAGAGAAAGGAGAGAAAGAATACCATGCTGAGGGAACCGTGAAAGACGCGGTGCGAAATTTGCTGGTGCTGAAGAACTCCAGCGGCAAGCTGGAAACGGTCAGCACCGGTAAAATGCAGGAAAAAAAGTGGAGTATTGCAGTCCGCACGGACGCATCGGTGGGCAAAAAGAATTCCTTCACCATAACGGATACATTCCAAAAGCCGACCATTGGTGGCGTGGAAGCAACCGGGCTGAAGCACTATGCCGTCAAGAGTGAGTTGGACACGCAGTTGAAGAGAGGCATAAAGTTTTACTGGGTCAGCGGGGAAACGTCCGGTACGGCATGGTACAGCGACCTTACAAAACCGACATTCAACGGCGTAAAGATCAACATTACATATTACGATGCTGACGGAAATGAGGTAACGGAGGATGCCGGTGAAGTGACCTCCTTCCAAATTACGGTTGACTGGACGGGCACCACGGATGATGACCTTGTGATTACTCAGTTGAACGCGGAACCTTATTCTTCCTATGTGGAAGATGTGAGTTCGCTGGAGGCTGACAAAACGCTTACGGTGACCAATAAGGTTGAATGCGGTGGCAAAGTCGCTTTGAAAGAGTCCAGCTACACCAAACCGGCGGCGGGCAAGGCAGAACTGAAAAAGTATGTTTGCGATAATGCGGATCACGGTTTCTCGGAGAAGGCAACAGTCGAGTATGGAAAAATCATCTGGTTCAAACTGATTTTGAAAAATGTAACAGATGATACCGTAACGGTGACCGATACCTTGCCGAAGGGACTGAAGTATGAAAACTTTGCTGCGTTCGCTGATACGGGCTGGAAGTGTTCGTACTATGTTGGATTTTCGAAGAATAAAGAAAGCGGCGTGAATGCCAATGAGAGTTTGTTCCCGTTGAGTGGTCGGAGCAATACGGACGATGCTAGCCGCCAAGGTAAGGGTTATCTTACGGTGGACTCTACTGAGTATGAAAAGAATCAGGAACAGACGCTGACCTTCACTTTGAAGAACCTAAAAGAGGCGCAGAAAAATAATCCGGAAGGGTACGATATTGCCATCATTTTCGGCGTCCGAGTGGACGATGACAGATGGGAAGACATCAATTTTACCAAACATACTTATACAAACACTGCAAAGTGGGGTAAAGAAGAGAATGCAAAGACAGCCGATGTTACGGTAGAACGCACGAATTTCGGCTTGTGGAAGACTGCCCAACAAAGCAGGGATAAGAATGCCGCGACCTATACCGTTGAGATCAACAAGGAGAGCAAGCAGTGGCTGTCTACACCGGGCAGCGAGCTGGAGCTGCACGATACCCTGACGATCCCCGCCGAGATCGATGCCGAGATCAACCGGCAGAACGTCAAGCTGGAGAAATATGTCAATGGGGTGTTGGAGGATGTAACAACGACCGATCTGCGGAGCTTTACCCTTGAACCGATGCAGATTGACGGAACGAACAAAGTCTATAAGATGACGTTCACCGTCCCGGATGGCTGCTACTATAAGCTGACGTATGAGTACCGCTTCCTCGTAGGCGGTAGTTTGGGAGAACAGCAGTTCGAAATCAGCAACAAGGTGGACATGTTCGGGCACGGCGAAATCAAGAGCGACTATCGGTATCATTATGCGGAAGGCGGCGGCACTGCTTCACAGAAAAACACCAACACCCTGCAATTGCTCAAGGTGGAACGGAATAAGTACCATAACATCTTGCCGGGTGCAACGTTCAAGCTGTCCAAGCGGGACGGTGGCGTTTGGAGTGCGGTCAGGGAAGACTGCACGACGGATGCAAACGGCCAGATCTTGTTCCGGTACGCGGATAGTGTGAATGCAGGTGTAAAGGTTGAACGAGGCGTACTCTACAAGCTCGAAGAGACCGCGGCCCCCAACGGTTACATCGGCGACAGCACGCCCCACTATTTCCTGATGCTGGACGCAAATCAGGCAAAGGAGGATGCAGCAATCAACAGCGTTGTGCAGAATTCCGGCGTTGCAGAATCGCAGATCACCTTCGTTGCAGCCAACCAGACGGAACAGATGTACGTTGAAAATACTGCAAAGAAGATCACCATCCGCAAAGTGTGGCAGGATGCAAACGGTAAGCAGGAGACAAATGTTTCGCATGACGACATTACCGTTAAACTGACCCGTGCGGATAAGACGACCGGTCAGGAAGATACGAGTTGGTCGGCCGACATCACCCTCTCGTCGGGTAACGACTGGACGTATATCTACCCGGATACCTCGAAGACGCCTACCCCCGATGCCCCCTTGGACGACAACTACACCTACGCCGTGAAAGAGGACAACGTACCGTCTGGCTACAATGTTTCCTATACCGACCAGAATGGCAAAGAAACGCATACCGGCTTTACCAGCGGCGATACCGTGGTCATCAAGAACATGCAAAAGTCCGGCTGGCTGAAGGTCGAAAAGAAGTGGCTTGCTGAAGACGGTAAGACCGCACTGAAAGATGCAGACCTGCCGGAGAGCATCACGGTTCAGCTTTATAAGGTGAACGATTCTGGTGTTGGCGAGAAGGTCGAGGGTAAAACCTTAAAATTGAACGCTGGCAACTACTGGAAGGGTCAGTTCACCGGTTTGGAGGAAGATGCACAGTATTACGTCGTTGAAGACCCGCAGGTTGCGGGCTTTAAGGTGACGTACAGCCACACCGACTTGAACGCCGCACCCACCGGTTCTACCGTGACGGTCACCAACACGAAGAAGCGCACCGAAACGACGCTGGATGTCGTGAAGAAGTGGCAGGATTCGGATGGTAAACCGCTGACGGAGAATCTGCCGGAAATTACGGTTCATTTGTATCAGCGAAATGCAGATGGGACGAATACAGATATGAAGAAGTCCTTGACGCTAAAGGCCGATAACAACTGGAAGGGTCAGTTCACCGACCTTGACCCCGATACCCAGTATTACGTTGTCGAGGACACTGTGGATGGCTACGAAGTGGTCAGCGGCACGGGCGAAAACAATGCGGCCCTGCCCGGTGCCACCATCGTCGTGACCAACCGCAAGAACGCCCCCGGCTACGAACTCCCGGCGACCGGTTCCACCGGTACGGCCCCGTACACCACCGCCGGTGCGGTGCTGATGGGTGCCGCGCTGGTGGGTGGATACCGCAGAAAACGCAGACAGGAAAGGAGGGGCGAGTGACCCTCCCGCCCCTGCGGGCGGAACACAGATCACCACAAGAAGCACAGATTTTGGGATTGCTTGGAAGCCCAAAGAAGCAAATTGGAAATGGATTTATTTCACAAGGAGACGAAGAAAATGAAACACATGAAGAGATTCATGGCACTGTTTGCCGCGCTGGCTCTCGTGCTGGCGATGGCAGCCCCGGCGTTTGCGGCAAGCGGCACTGCGGCCGACAACAATGGTAGCATTACAATTGATAATGCGGTTGATAAGACCACTTATAAGCTGTATCGTATCTTTGATTTGGAAAGCTACGATACTGTAAAGGAGGCTTATTCTTATAAGCTGAACAGTGCATGGTCGGAGTTCCCTAACTATTCGACTACAATTGACGAGGCGTCTGTGAGCGCAGCGGATTTCTTTACGGTAGATTCCGAGACTGGTTATATCAAGTGGGCTGATGCCAAGAAGAATGCAGGCGCAGAATTTGCAAAGCTGGCAATGGCTTTTGTAGATGAAAAAAATATTGCTAGTGTTAAAGACGAGACCGCAAGCGGTTCTACTGTAAGCTTTACTGGTTTGGAGCTTGGTTACTATCTGGTTAATTCTAGCTTGGGAGCATTGTGCAGTCTGAATACAACTGCACCGAGTGTTACCATTAAAGAAAAGAACGGTAACTCTATCATTGATAAGCAGGTTTACAATGAGGAAAACAATAAGTTTGAAGATGAAAACAATGCAGGTATTGGCGATTACGTCAAGTTTGAAATCAGTGTGACGGTTTCCGATGGTCAGCCGAAAAAATATGTGATTCATGATGTGATGAGTGAAGGCCTGACCTTTGTGAATGATGCCGGGCACAAAATGTCCGTTACCGTTAATGGAGATGACTTTACCAAATATACTCTGAACACCAAGGCTAATACTACTACTACTACGGATGCTGATTGCACATTTGAAGTTGCATTCAATGATGACGAAAATGGTGCAAGTGTGCTGAAGCCCAATGATAAGGTCGTTGTTACTTACTATGCACAAGTAAACGAACAGGCAAAGATTGGCAATACAGAGGGCAACATCAATAAGGCGAAGTTGACCTATGGTGATAACCATACGACCAACTGGGAAGAAACCAAGACTTACGTTTGGAAAATTGATATCTTCAAGTATACCAAGAAAAATGAAGCAGAACAGCCTTTGGAGAATGCTCGGTTCGTGCTTTATCGAGGCAATGGTGACAATAAGGCGTACGCAAAGATTCAGGATGGCAAGATCACTGGATGGACGAAGACTGAATCTGAGAGAACCGTACTGACTACTTCGAATAGTGGTAAGCTGGAAATCAATGGTTTGGACGTAGGAACTTACTATCTGGAAGAAATTGAAGCTCCGAAGGGCTACAATAAACTGACAAAACCCATTAAGGTTGAGATTGCAGACAAGACTGGTGCGATTACCGTTGACAGTGAGTCGATTAGCAATACGACAGTTAAGGTCGAAAATAAAGCTGGCACCACCCTGCCCAGCACCGGCGGCATCGGCACCACGATCTTCTATCTGATCGGCGGCGGGCTGATGGTTGCAGCGGCCGTGCTGCTCATCGCGAAGAAGCGGATGGAAAACAAGTAAAACCAACCGGGAGCCGGCCGCTCCCCCGAAATAAGAGGGCATCTGCCCCGAACATATCCTTATAACATTAGGGAGTAGCCCATGAAAAAGAATCGCAGCAACATCATTTTAATATTGATCTTTCTCGTGGGTCTATCCGTGATGTTATATCCGACCGTCAGTGACTATATCAACCAGAAAAACCAGTCCCGCGCTGTGGCGAGCTACTCGGAAGAGGTTGAAAACCTGTCGGACGTGGACTATCAGGCCTATTTTGACGCCGCCGACGACTACAACCGGCGGCTGGCCGAAACGCCCGATGCCTTTTACCGGCCCGAACAGGTGAGCGGCTACACCGACACCCTCGACGTCTCCGGTACCGGCATCATGGGGTACATCACCATCTCCAAGATCGGCGTGGAGCTGCCCATCTACCACGGCACCAGCGACGGCGTTTTGCAGGTGGCGGCGGGCCATCTGGAGGGCAGCAGCCTTCCGGTGGGCGGCGCGGGCACCCACGCCGTCATCTCGGCCCACCGCGGGCTGCCCAGCGCCAAGCTCTTCACCAATCTGGATGAGCTGGAAGTGGGCGACACCTTCACCATCACGGTGCTGGACCGGGTGCTGACCTATGAGGTCGATCAGATCTCCATCGTCCTGCCCACCGAGACCGATCTTTTGCAGCCGGTGGAGGGCAAGGACTACGTCACCCTGATGACCTGCACCCCCTACGGCATCAACACCCACCGCCTTCTGGTGCGCGGCAAGCGGATCGAGAACGCGGAAAACCAGAAACACATCCGCGTGACGGCGGACGCGCTCCGCATCGAGCCCATTATCGTGGCCCCGGCACTGGCTGTGCCCATGCTGCTGGTGATGCTGGTGGTCATGCTGACCGTGCCGCATCTGCGCAAATGCAAAAATCAGCGAGAGGAGAACCATCATGAAGAGCATCCGTAAACGGCTGGCCGCTGTGCTTGCGGCGCTGACCCTGCTGGTGTGGTGCGCGGCTCCGGCCTTTGCCCTCGAAGTGGTCGATCTGAGCCGCACCGGTTCCATCAAGGTGTCGCTCTACGACAGCGAAACATCCGAGGCAGTGGGCGGCGGCACGCTGACCCTGTACCGCGTGGCCAAGGTCAAAAAGGACAACGCCGACCTGAGCTTTGTGTACACCAACGGCTTCGAGGACTGCGGCGTGGAGCTGGGGGATCTGTCGGAAGGGGAGCTGGCGGGCCGGCTTGCCGAGAAGATCGCCGCCACTGCCGAGTCCACTACCGTGGAGATCAGCGACCTCGGCGTGGCCGAGTTCGGCGACCTTGAGGTGGGCCTGTATCTGGTCGTTCAGACCACGGCGGCGGAGAATTACAACGTCATCAACCCGTTCCTTGTGTCGGTCCCCATTCAGGAGAACGGCAGCTACGTCTACGATGTGGACGCCCTGCCCAAGGTCGGCACTGCGGCCAAGAAGACCCCCGAACCCCCCGACACGCCCGACACCCCCGACAAGCCGGACACCCCGGATACCCCCGACAAGCCGGAGGAGGAGAACCCCAATACCCCGGCGGCTCCCGGCCCGGACAACCCGGACGGCTGGGTCCTCGGCGCCCACGGGGAGAAGATCTACCTGAACCCGGAAGCCCCCAGCCCGGACAGCCCCAACGGCTATGTCATGGGCGCCCACGGTCTGCCCCAGACCGGCCAGTTGAATTGGCCGATCCCGGTGCTGGCAGTGACCGGCGTTGTGCTGGTGGCGGCGGGGATCAAGCTCAAGAAGGGGACCCGCAAGGATGAAAAGTAAGCTGGGCACCCTTCTTATTGCGCTGGGCGTGCTGGCGCTGCTGGGGGCTGCGGGCCTCTTCGGCTACAACCAGTGGGACAATGCTCGCGCCGAGAAGGCGGCGGATGCCGTGCTGAACCAGTTGGAAGAGACCCTTGAGCAGCCCAAGACCCTCCTGCCCGGCGAGAGCGAAGCGGCGTCGGCCGCTGCCGAAGACCCCGCTGAGGAAGAAGCGGACGGTATGACCGTCACCTTTATTGACGGCTACGATTACATCGGCTATGTCTCCATCCCGTCCATCGGGCTGGCGCTGCCGGTGATGAAGCAGTGGAGCTATCCCGGCCTGAAGATCGCGCCGGGGCGGTATGCCGGCTCCCTTGCCGCCGACGATCTGGTGGTGGCGGGCCACAACTACGCCCGCCATTTCAGCCCCATCAAGCACTTGGCCGTCGGCACCGAGGTGCTGTTCGTGGACATGGACGGCGAAACGTGGCATTACGAGGTCAGCGCGGGGGAGGTCCTGCAGCCGACCCAGATCGAGAAGATGACCGTCAAGTCCTCCGGCGACGACTGGGACTTGACCCTCTTCACCTGCACCACCGGCGGTCAGGCGCGGTATGCGCTGCGCTGCGTCCGCACCGATCCGTAAATCAGACCCAAAATGTACTCGCTTTCCCGCTGGAAGGCGAGTATTTTTGTGTTATCCGACAGGGAAAGGGGATCGCACATGGAAGATTGGGTCCGCAGTTTGTTTGGGCTGGCCGGTGGGTTGGCGCTGTTTTTGTACGGCATGACGACCATGAGCCGGGCTTTGCAGCAAGCAGCGGGGGAGCGGCTGCGGGGCTTCCTGCGCCGGGTCACCCGCACGCCCCTGACCGGGGCGCTGGCGGGGATGGCTGTCACCAGCATTTTACAGAGCAGCTCGGCCACCACGGTAATGGTCATCGGCTTCGTCAGCGCCGGGCTGATGAGGCTGCCACAGGCGGTGGCCGTGGTGTTCGGGGCCAATGTGGGCACCACCATGACGGCGCAGCTGGTGGCCTTCCGGCTGGAGGACTGGGTGTTCCCCCTGCTGTTCGTCGGGGTGCTGGTCTGGTCGCTGGCCCGGCGGGAGCCGACCCGGCAGCTGGGGCTGGCGGTGTTCGGCTTCGGGCTGCTGTTCGACGGCATCGAAGTCATGTCCGGTGCCATGGCTCCGCTGGCGGTCAGCCCGGTGTTTCTGCGGTGGATGGCCGAGGTGCGCCGGGCCCCGCTGCTGGGCCTTGCGCTGGGCACAGGGATGACGCTGGTGGTGCAGAGCAGTTCGGCCACCATCGCGGTGCTCCAGCGGGCAGCCCAACAGGCCGGGCCGGACGGCATCCACAGCGTGCTGGGGCTGGCGGGGGCCCTGCCCATCCTGCTGGGGGACAACATCGGCACCACCATCACCGCCATCCTTGCGGCCCTCGGCCAGCCGCAGGATGCCAAGCGCACCGCCGCTGCCCACTGCTGCTTCAATTTGTCGGGGAGCGTGGTCTGTCTGCTGGCCCTGCCGTGGATGACAAAGCTCGTGGAGGCTGTTTCCCCCAAGGGGCCGGAGCTGGAGATCATTGCGCGGCAGATCGCCAACGCCCACACCCTGTTCAATGCGGCGTGCACGCTGGTCTGGCTGCCGCTGACGCCGGTGATGGTGAAGCTGGTCTGCAAGCTGGTGCCGGAGCAGGAAAGCTCCGGCGGGGAACGTTAAAGATCGCGATTTTCTGCAAAAAAGGCGCGGATGGGGGTGTTATTCACATGAGGGAGAAAAAAGAAAACCACTGCACAATGTTCGTGCAGTGGTTTTTTGGTGGAGAATAGCGGGATCGAACCGCTGACCTCTTGCATGCCATGCAAGCGCTCTCCCGAACCACGCACTCACGCACCCCCCACACAAAGGTGCGAGGATGGACGATATTTATCATTGATTCACGAAAAACACCTTTTCGATTCCGAAATCCACATAACCGTATGAGAAAGATTTCAAAATCAAAATCTATTAAATAGTAATTTTTAGTCAATTCATAAATGATAGTTTTTCTTGCAGAGGCAGTTCTTTTACCTCATAAAAACAATTTGTTCATCACCCCAACGGCGAAGAACTTATTTCCCCGAAAACAAAGGATTTTTCTCCTTCATTGACTCATCTTTTGTCCACAGCACCAGAAATAGTGTTGCTTTTTGTGTTTCATACCAACAACCTTTTCGCTATTTTTTCATTCTAGCGCGCCATATCCTGCAACACAAGAAAGCGCGTCGGCATTTTTACCATATACAAGAGGCACCACACTGCATAAAGTGCAGTGTGGTGCCGTACCTTTTAGATAATTCCGTTCAATCTTACAAGATTCACTATTTCAACAATTGTTGTGTCGCCCGCGCATTCACACTAATCCAGCGATAGTTTTTTTCCATCCAAGTCTTTACTATTGCCAGTATAGTCAATATTTTTAAGAATATCCTCTGGCAGCCGACTATTCGCATAAATTACTGCCGACTTAATTACTTTGTCCGGAAAAAGATTTTGCAGATATTTTTTTCCTTCAATCACCGATATGCCATCTCTAGTAAAGCTATCAACCAGCAAGATATTACAAATCTTGGCGTTATCAAGACATTTTAACAACTCTTCATTTGACACAAAAAGCCCAGAGGAAACAAAACTCGAATTTCCACTCCTGCGATCTGCAAAAAGCGGAAGAACGGGAATATTTTGTGCATTTTCTCGTGCAATCAAGTCAGCTGCCATCAATCCTCCGCGGTTTATTCCAATAATTGCATCATACTCATATCCCCCAAGCGGTATAGACTGGCCTAATTCTCCTATTACTTTTTTCATGTAATGAAAATATTCATCCCACGAAAGCTTGCCATACTGTCTCTTAGAAAACTTGTTTCGTTCCACATAGTTGGTTATCTGTGAACAAATCGTGCCTGCAATAGCGTCTATATTGTCAGTCTCTAATTCATTATATTCAATAGCCGAAATCCCATCCAAATCAGACGGCAGTTTAATATCTTTGTGTTTTACAATAATCACTCGATTTAACGTAAAGCTGCTAATGCACATTCCAAGTTCAAGTAAAACATTATCCCTTGCCATTTTCTTCTTTTTTCCACGTGTTACTACTGCATCATCTGCACCACAGATAACGACAGCAAAATCATACTCATACTGAATATCTTGGAAATTAGAAATATATGATTGCGAAAGTGCAAAGAAGCCATTCGTCCAAACTCTCGTTGTATATGTACCTATATATAAATTTCTTTGAATTCTGCAATACTTTCGACTGCCCTCAGCTATTCAGGTTTTCCCCACCTCCCATAACCATTTTCTTATCCATTTTTGCCTGTCCTCCATTCCCTATGGAACTTTTTCTCCTTTAGTTCCTCATACCGCTCCTATTTTCTTCCATAATTTCTCAAAATTCACATAAAATAAGATAAAAAAGAAGTACCTGTCCTTCACTTGGACAAGCACTTCTCTCTCATTTCTATTTTCCCTTATTCCTCTTTCTTACACAGTCCATTCCAATTCGTTATGAACTCAAAAGGATATTTATGGGGTATTTACGGGGCAAACCTCTGACCCACCATAAATTTCCAGAAAAGTTCTGCTCCCGTTGACAATTTCCTTCCGCGTTTCTTTGCAATCACCACATATC
>ENA-USTZ01000113-USTZ01000113.1-human-gut-metagenome-genome-assembly--contig:-NODE-113-length-38859-cov-5.375587_pt1 | contig 38859 bp, 32 predicted proteins | sample MGYA00250049_ERZ773375 | MGnify/ENA primary metagenome ERZ773375 (study PRJEB29103, sample SAMN06111956) | human gut metagenome | biome: human gut; feature: ankylosing spondylitis patient; material...
GATTCGAACCACCGAAGCTGAAAAGCAGCAGATTTACAGTCTGTCCCCATTGGCCACTCGGGAACACGCCCAGATTCTGTTCACGTCCGCTGCCGGACGACTTGTTTATTTTAGCAGAGTGAGGCGGATTTGTCAACTGTTTTTTCGTATTTTTTCAGCTTGTTTTTCAAGGCTCAGCGTTCAAGGTGCTTGCGGCGCTCATAGTCGTGCAGGGCGGCGATGGCCTCGCCGGAAAGCGGGTAGAGCGCGATGAGGTTGAAGATGGTCATCAGGCCGATCCCGACATCGCCGAGGTCCCATACCACCGTGTAGGCCTCCATACCGCCGATCAGCAGCATGACCAGCGCCAGCAGCTTGTACAGCGTCTGCCAGAGCCAGCGGTCGCCGAAGAGGTAGGCCACATTGGAGCGGGCATAGAACAGGATACCGAGGAAGGTGGAAAAACTGAACAGCGCCAGCGTGACCGCGATGAAGATGACGCCGAAACTGCCCAAGTGGTACTGCACTGCCGCTTGGAGCAGATCCATGCCGGTCAGGCCCGCCGTAACGGATGCCGGGGCGAGAAGCATGACGAAGGCCGTACAGCTGCAGATCACGATGGTGTCGATGAGGACGCCCAGCGCCTGCACCAGCCCCATCTTGGCCGGGTCATCGCAGGAGGCGGCTGCCGCTGCGCAGGGGGCCGAACCGCTGCCCGCTTCGTTGGAGAAGAGGCCGCGCTTGATGCCGTTCATCAGCACGGCACCGAAGCCGCCCGCAGCCGCTTGCCGCAGACCAAAGGCTTCGGAGAAGATCCGGCCCAGCACCGCCGGGACATGGGTGATGTTGGCCGCGATGACGAAGAGGGTCATAACAAAATAGCAGACCGCCATGATCGGCACCATGACGTCCAGACTTTTGACGGTAGCATTCTTGCGCAGGACGATGACCGCCGCCAGCGCCACCAGCGCGACGGTGGTAACGACGGGCGGGATCTGGAACGCATTTTGGAAGGCAGAGCTGACCGAATTCGAGATGACCTGACTGATGCCGCACCAGCAGATGAGGCCCGCCAGCGCGAACAGCACGGCCACCACCGAGTGGCGCAGCTTTTTCCCCCGCTTGCGCTCGGCGAGGACGTGGATATAATAGGCCGGACCACCGCGCTGGCCGCCATACAGCGGGTCAAGCTGCCGATACTTCTGGGCCAAGGTGGACTCTACAAAGGAGGTGGAGGCCCCCAGCAGGGCCGTGACCCACATCCAGAAGACCGCTCCGGCACCGCCCGCCGAAACCGCCGCCACGACGCCCACCAGATTGCCCATGCCCACGCGGGTGGCCGTGGAGACCACGAGGGTCTGGAAGGACGAGAGGCTTTCCCTATTCTGGTTTTTCTCGCAGACGGCGGAGATCATATCCCGGAACAGGCGGACCGGCAGCAGCCGGGTGCGCAGGGTGAAGAACACCCCCGCCGTGAGCAGCAGCACCACCATCAGCGAGATCCCCACGCCGCCCGCGATGGGCAGCACGAACCAATCGCCCCAGAGAAAACGGTAGACCACTTCGATCAGATGAACCAAATTCGGATTCCTCCTATTATTTTTTACTTCATTATAATACAGCGGTTCAGGTTTGTAAATCAGAAAAAGCAAACAGCCCGGCGGCCAGCCGGGCTGTTTGCTTGATATATGGAAGGAGAATGGGTGATTGCGTAGAAAATGCTCGTTGGGTCTCACGTGCGGGAAACGGAAGCAGCGCCACGCCGCGGTCGAAATTTTAGCCTTTCACGCCACCCAGCGCCACGCCGCGGACGATGAACTTCGAGAGCAGCAGGTAGACGATGATGACGGGCAGGATCGCGATGGCGACCATCATGTAAACTTTGCCCATATCGAACTTCAGGAAGTCCGCGCTGCGCAGCTGTGCGATCAGGATGGGCAGGGTCTTTTTGTCGGCGGAGTCCAGAACCAGAGCAGGGATGAAGTAGTTGTTCCAGCTGGACACGAAGGCGAAGATGGCTTGAACGGCCAGCGCCGGCTTCATGATGGGGAGCACGATCTTGTTGAAGGTGTAGAACTCACCGGCACCGTCGATGCGGGCCGCTTCCACGATCTCCATCGGCAGACTTGCGTCGAGGTACTGCTTCATGAAGAAGAAGACCGCCGGTGCTGCGATGCTGGGGATGATGAGGGGCAGGAAGGAGTTCTTCAGGCCCATCTTGGTGATGAGCTGCAGGAAACCCAGTGCGGAGACCTGCGTGGGCATCGTCATGATGAGCAGGATGATGGCGAAAGCGGCTTTCTTGAACCGGAAGTTATAGGCGTAGATGCCGTAAGCCGTCAGGGCCGAGAAATACACGCTGAGGGCCGCCGAGCAAGCCGAGACGATGAGGCTGTTGCGCACACCGGTCAACACCGGGATGTTCGCGTCGTTCAGCACGTTTTTCAGGTTGGTCATCAGGGATTTGCCCGGAAGCAGCGAGAAGCCTTTCTGGATCTCGAAGTGGGTGCGGGTGGAATTGATGATCAGCACATAGAAGAAGAACAGGCACAGAAAGCTGATGAGGACCAGTGCGATATAGCAGCCGGTACGGCGGGCAGCCAGTGTGGCTTTTTCCGACTTTGTCTTAGCAGTGTTTGCCATTACTTCTTTCCTCCCTTCAAAGCCTTGCGCTCCGCTTTACTGCGGCCGTCGTCTTCCTTGGTCAGGCTCATGTAAACGATGACGCACAGCACCGCGCAGACGAGGAACAGCACCACGGAAACGGCACCGGCCATGCCGTAGTTCTTACTGAACAGATGGTTGTTCAGGTACATGATCATGGTGGTGGAAGTACGGTCCGGGCCGCCCTTGCCGTTGGTCAGGATCTGCGGCACATCGAACATCTGCAAGCCGCCGATCATCGAGGTGATCATGACATAGACGAGGATGGGGCGGATGAGGGGGATGGTGATCTTCCAGAACATCTGGTTCGGGGTGCAGCCGTCCAGCTCGGCGGCCTCATACAGGGTGGGATCCACGCCCATGATGGCGGCCATCAGCATGATGGTGGTGTTGCCGAACCACATCAGGAAGTTCATCAGGCCGATCAGCCCGCGGTTGCCCCAGACGGTGTTCAGGAAGCTGAACGGCTGCTTCAGGATCCCCATGCCGACCAGCGCCGCATTGACGGGGCCGTTGTCAGAGAAGAGGGCAAAAAACAGCATAGCGAAGGCCGAGGCCATGATCAGGTTGGGCATATAGATGACCGTCTTGAAGAAGGTCTGGCCCTTCAGCTTCAGGCGAAGGTCGGTGAACCACGCCGCCAGCAGCAGGGAGACTGCGATCTGCGGGATGAACCCGATGATCCAGAGCAGCAGGGTGTTGCCGAAATACTTCGGCAGGTCTGTTGCAAAGAGGGTCACGTAATTCTTCAAGCCCACGAAATCGGGTCCGATGACCTTCAGGCCGCTGCGGTAATATTCAAAGAAGCTGTAATAAATGGTGGATGCCAGAGGGATCAGCTGAAATACCGCGAAGATGATGAAGAACGGCGCAATGAAGATGTAGCCCCATTTCGCGTAGCTGATCGACCCTTTCTTATTCGTTTTTTCTCCCATGTGACTGCCTCCTGACGGTTTTTCAGGAAAAAAGGGGGCGGGCGAGACACAGCGTCCGGCCCGCCCTCTTTATTTCAGTTGTTTATGAGGTCGTCCCAACTCTTATGCGGGCCAGACAACATCGGTCAGCTCAGGATACTTCTCCTTGATGGCAGTCTCGAAGTTTGCCTTTGCGGTGTCCTCATCGACGTTGCCGGTGAAGTAATCCTTGAAGGCGGTCTGGAAGCTCTCGTTCAGGCCCTGATCGTAAGGACCGGCGTTGGACATATCGATCTTGGTTGCAGCTTCTGCAAACAGAGCGATGTGGTTCTGGCCGCCGAGGAAGTCGGACTTATAATCGCTGCTGGCGATCTCGTTCATGGCTTTCTCATTGTTGGTGTAGTCCTGCGTGTCGAGGGTGATCTGCTTCATGATGGCTTCATCGCAGGTCAGCTTCTGCATGACGTCCTTGATGGTCTCGATGTTATCGGAACCTGCTGCGCCGCAGATCCAAGTGCCGCCCCAGTAATAGGGCTGAGGGCCTTCGCAGACTGCGTAGTCGCCGTAGATGCCGTTGCCAACTTCTTCCTTGCCGCCCTCGGAGGTAGGCGTTGCCAGAGAGTTGCCCAGCAGGGTGAAGTTGATGCCCCAAGTGGAGTAGAAGAAGCCGAAGACCTTACCGGTGGGGCCCTGATCGGATGCCCACTGAGAGTCCCACAGGCTCGACTTGTTGTTGTAGCCCTTGTCGGTGTACTCCTTGGTCTGATCGACCCACTTCATGATGTTCTCATCGACGGTGACGGTGGTGCCGCTGACCCAAGGTGCTGCGACGTTGTTGGAGAAGGTGCGGTATGCATCATCGAAGCCGGACAGCATCTTGTAGCCCTTTGCGGCTGCCTGTGCGGCGACATCGTTGAACTTATCCCAGTCGGACAGGTAGGTCTGCACTTCGGTGGGATCATCGGTGCCCAGAACATCCTTGGCGATGCTGCGGCGGTATGCGAACAGGCCCGGCGTTGCCTGCCAAGTAGTGCCGCGCTGGCTGCCATCGACGGTAACGATGTCCTTGGTGTACTGATACTGGCCAGCCAGATCGGAATCGGTCAGGCCGATGTCCTTCTTCACATCCAGAACGTAATCGGAATCAACGTACTTCAGGGCGTAGTCGGCCTCGATCAGGAAGATATCGATCTTATCATCGTCGGCTGCGGAGTCCTGATTCAGCAGGGCCTCATCCAGCTTGTTCTGATAGTTGTTGTTCTCGTTGGCGTTGATGGTCCACTTGACGACGGTGCCATCCTTCAGAGTGGTGGTGGACTTATCCGCGGCGACCTCGGAGACTTCGGGATAATAGTCGTTGAAGCGGCCTTGGAACTCATCGTTCCAGCACCAGATGTTCAGGACCTTGCCCTCAGCGGCTGTGGACTCAGAAGCTGCAGCAGAAGAAGCGGCGGTGGAGGATGCGGTGGAGTCTGCGGTAGAAGAAGAGCTGCCGCCGCATGCGGAGAGCGCTGCGGTCACTGCGACTGCACCAGAAGCCAACAGGAAATTACGACGCGAAATCTTTCTCATAATGAAAAACCTCCTTCAATGGTTTTCTCGTTCATTCTAAATCCATTTTTTCTAAACTCCGGTCCGCCCGGAGCTTGGGAACTAAATTTGGGGCGGCCGGCCTACCGAGCTGCCATCCAGCAGCTTGCCGGTCACGAGGAGCTGTTCGGCCAGCGTCACACGCGGGTGCTCGACCATCTGCACCAGCTTATCCGCTGCGGTGCGTCCCAGCATCATGGTGTTCTGCTGGTAGGTCACCAGCTTGGGGCTCATGACGCGGGAGAGGTAGATGCCGTCGTAGCCCATCACGGAGATGTCCTGCGGGATGCGCAGCCCTGCCTGCTGGATGGCGCTGTAGCCGCCCATGGCGGAGAAGTCATCCGGGAAGATGATGCAGGTGGGCCGCTGCGGCAGAGCCAGCAGGGCTTTGGTCTCCTGTGCGCAGCGGGCGGCGTCGTGGTAGATGCCCTCCCGCACATACGCATCGGGAACTTCCAGCCCCAGCTCATCGCAGCTCTTATAGAAGCCCGCGAGGCGGTTCTCGGTGACGGCGGTGCGCTCGCCGTGGATAAAAGCGATGCGGCGGTGGCCTTGGGCGTATGCCGTCCGAACCAGAGCCGACAGGCCCATAACGTTATCGGACAGGACCGCCATCCGGTTGTTGAACACGTGGTCGATGGTGACGACCGGCACATCGCTGTTCACCAGCTCGATGACCTGCGGATCGTTGAAGTCCACACAGGCGATCACGGCTCCATCCACCCCGCGGTAGTGGCAATGCTCTAGGTAGGTCATCGTCCTGCCGCCGAGGTTGCGGTTGATAAAAGTGATATCGTAGCCCAATTGTTCGACCCGGACTTTGAAGCTGTCCAGCACAGCGGAGAAATACTCGTGTGCCAAGCCGCTCTGCTGTTCGTCCACGAACAGGACGCCGATGTTGTAAGTACGGTTGGTCTTCATGGAGCGGGCCGCCATGTTTGGTACATAGCCCATCCGGCGGGCCGCCTCCCGAACACGGGCGCGGGTGGCTTCGGAGATATCGGGCTGGCCGTTGAGCGCCTTGCTCACCGTTGCCACCGAGACCCCGCATTCCTGCGCCAGATCTTTCAGGGATGACATGTCGTCGTCCTCCTCTCAGGAACCGGTTGGCTCTGAACGAATCCTAAATCGTTTTCGCAACTTCAATATAGCGCATTCCGCACCAAAAATCAAGCTCAAAGTCAAAAGTTTTGTGCTAAACAGAGTCATTTTGGCGGTTTGCTCGATTATGCCGGGGCCAAATTATGCAGTTTGCTCCATTTTCGGTCAGTTTCGCTATTTTTCGAATGAAATTTCGTTCCGGCGTTTCGTCAATGGGCGAAGCAAAGGCTGGATTTCTATAATTACTTTTATATGGGGAATTTCTTTCCCGATTTTCTGCTTTGGGCGTTTTTTGCTTCGGTTCCCTCTCCATTGGATTTTTGCCGCCCCTCCCGCTTTATGAAAAAAAAGTTCGTTATTTCCTTCAAAATAATTACAAAATTCTTACAAGCCGACCAAAGAGCGTGTTTCGTCGGGTATGTTGTATATTTCATAAACCCCCTTGCATTTCGGCGCGGAATCGACTATGCTTAAAGCAGCGTAATCGTTCTCTTTCTCTTTGCGGCGCGTCCTCAATCGTTTTCGCTTTTCTGATGGTTGCAGCGCGTTTCCTGTTTTCAGCAAAGGAGGAACAGATCTTATGAAATTCGGACATTTTGATGATGCACATCGGGAATACGTGATCGACACCCCGCGCACGCCCCTGCCGTGGATCAACTATCTGGGCAGCGAGGACTTCTTCAGCCTCGTGTCCAACACCGGCGGCGGCTACAGCTTTTATCGGGACGCTCGGCTGCGCCGCATCACCCGCTACCGCTACAACAACTCCCCGCTGGATATGGACGGCCACCGCATCTACATCAACGACGACGGCGTGATCTGGAACCCCGGCTGGCAGCCCACCAAGACGGAGCTGGATTCCTACAGCTGCCGCCACGGCCTCGGCTACACCATCCTGACCGGTGAGAAGAACGGCATCCGCGCCCAGCAGGAGCTGTTCGTGCCCCGCGGCGATGCGTGCGAGATCGACCGCCTGACGCTGGAGAACAAGACGGACGCCCCCCGCACGCTGGATGTGTTCAGCTATGTGGAGTTCTGCCTGTGGGATGCCATGGACGACAGCTCCAACTTCCAGCGCAACTTCTCCACCGGCGAGGTGGAGGTGGTGGGCAGCGCCATCTACCACAAGACCGAGTACCGCGAGCGCCGCGACCACTACGCTGTGTTCTGGGCCAACACTCCGGTCACCAGCTTCGACACCAGCCGCGACGCTTTCTGCGGCGTGTACGGCGGCCCGGCAGAACCCGAAGCCGTCAAGGCAGGGCACTGCTCCAACAGCGTGGCCCACGGCTGGGCCCCCGTCGGCGCCCACCACTTCCACCTCACGCTGGAAGCTGGGGAGACGAAGACCATCCTCTTCGGGCTGGGCTACATCGAGAACCCGGTGGCTGAAAAGTTCACCGCCCCCGGCGTCATCAACAAGGCCCGCGCCGAGGCCATGATGGCCCGCTACGCCACCGACGCGCAGGTGGACGAGGCCCGCAAGGCGCTGGCCGCCCACTGGGACGACCTGCTGTCCGCTCTGCAGCTGGACTCCGGCGACGAAAAGCTGGACCGGATGGTGAACCTGTGGCACCAGTATCAGTGCATGGTCACCTTCAACATGAGCCGCTCGGCCAGCTACTACGAGAGCGGCATCGGCCGCGGCATGGGCTTCCGCGATTCCTGCCAAGACCTGCTGGGCTTCGTGCACATGATCCCCGAACGCGCCCGCAGCCGCATCCTCGATATCGCTGCCACCCAGTTTGAGGACGGCAGCGCCTACCACCAGTACCAGCCCCTGACCAAAAAGGGCAACCGGGACGTGGGCACCGGCTTCAACGATGACCCGCTGTGGCTGATCGCGGGCACCGCCGCTTATCTGCGCGAGACCGGCGACTACAGCATCCTCGACGAGTCCGTGGCCTTTGACAACGATGAGAGCAAGGCTCAGCCGCTGATGGAGCATCTGCGCCGCAGCTTCAACTTCACCCGCACCCACCTCGGCCCCCACGGTCTGCCCCTCATCGGCCGCGCCGATTGGAACGACTGCCTGAACCTGAACTGCTTCTCCGAGCATCCGGGCGAGAGCTTCCAGATCACCGGCCCCAGCGAAGGCCCTGTGGCGGAGAGCGTTTTCATCGCCGGTATGTTCGTCAAGTACGGCAAGGAATACGCCGACCTGTGCAGCCACCGGGACCTCCCGGACGAAGCCGCCGACGCCCGCGCCGCCATTGCGCAGGTGGAACAGGCCGCGCTGACCGCCGGCTGGGACGGTGCATGGTTCCGCCGCGCCTACGACGCCTTCGGCAAGCCCGTCGGCAGCAAGGAATGCGACGAGGGCCAGATCTTCATCGAGCCGCAGGGCATGTGCGTCATGGCGGGCATCGGCAAGGAGACCGGTCAGGCGGAACAGGCCCTCAAGAGCGTGGAAGAGCGGCTGGATACCAAGTACGGCGTGGTGCTGTTGCAGCCCGCCTACACCACCTACCGCCTCAACCTTGGTGAGATCTCCAGCTATCCTCCGGGATACAAGGAGAACGCGGGCATCTTCTGCCACAACAACCCGTGGATCAGCTGCGCCGAGACTGTCCTCGGCCACGGCGACCGGGCCTTTGAGGTCTACAAGAAGACCTGCCCCGCCTACATCGAGGACATCTCCGACATCCACCGCACCGAACCCTACGTCTACAGCCAGATGGTCGCGGGCAAGGACGCCCCCACCTTCGGCGAGGCGAAGAACAGTTGGCTGACCGGCACCGCTGCGTGGACCTTCTTCAACGTGAGCCAGTACATCCTCGGCGTGCAGCCCACGCTGGACGGCCTGAAGATCGACCCCTGCATCCCCCACACTCTGCCCGGCTTCACGGTCACCCGCCGGTATCGCGGTGCCGTGTACCACATCCGGGTCGAGAACCCCGCTGCCGTGCAGAAGGGCGTGAAGCGCGTCACCGTCAACGGCAAGCCCATTGAGGGCAATGTCCTGCCCCTCGCCCCTGCCGGAGAGACCGTGGAGGTCACCGTCGTGATGGGGTAAGCGCACCCACCGGAACCTGAAACGATAAAACCCCGGCCCTTTCCCATGCTGAATGCGGGAAAGGGCCGGGGTTCGTTTGTGCTACTTCCAATATTTTGTGATGGCGTCCTTTGAACTGGCGAGGATCTGGTCGTTCTTTATTTCAGATACTGCGGCGGGTTTCTCAAAACGTCAGCCGCATCTGGTGCCACACGACGTTGCCGTGGGTGGATTTATCGGACACGCCCTCGTCGCGGAAGCCGAATTGAGCGTAGTACGGAAGGAGGTGCTCCTTGCAGGTCAGCACCAGCCCTTTGCGGTGCTGCTGTCTGGCGTCGTCGATGGCGCGGCGGAGCAGCTGCCCGGCATAGCCGTGCTTGCGGTATTCTGGCAGGGTGTTGACCCCAAAGATCATCTGCCACGCGCCGTCCTCGTTGTGCATGGCGGCATTCTCGTACATCTCATCGGTCAGGTCGGCTTCGTCCGTCACGAAACCGTCCACGAAGGAGATCAGCTTGTCCCCCTCGTACAGGAGCCAGAAATGGTTCCCGTAGTACCGGACCCGTTCGACGAACTCCCGCGCAGTGGCAGCTTCTGCCGGTGGGAAGCACTCTGCCTCGACGGCGGTCAGCGCCGCGATATCCTCTGTTCCTGCGGTTCGAATCTCCATAATGTTCCTCCAAAGCTTTCATGATTCCTCTTCGTCCAGCGCCCAGTGGTAGGAGCAGCGGACGGCCTTGTTCCAGCCCTTGATCCGCTTGGCCCGCTCATCGGCGGTGATCTGCGGCAGAAAGGTGCGATCCACCGACCAATTCTTCACGACCTCGTCCGTGGAGCGCCAATAGCCCACGGCAAGGCCCGCAAGGTAGGCCGCGCCAAGAGCCGTGGTCTCCACGCAGCAGGGACGCTCCACGGGCAGGTTACTGATGTCGGCCATGGTCTGCATCAGGTAGTTGTTGGCGCACGCGCCGCCGTCCACTTTGAGAGCCTTCATGGCGATGCCGGAGTCGGCCTCCATGGCGTGCAGGACATCGTTGACCTGATAGCACAGGCTGTCCAGCGTGGCGCGGATGATGTGGTTTTTGTTGCAGCCACGGGTCAGGCCCACGATGGTGCCGCGGGCGTACTGATCCCAGTGGGGCGCGCCGAGGCCAGTGAAGGCGGGCACGACGTAGCAGCCGTTGGTGTCCTTGACCTTCTGGGCCATGTACTCGGAGTCGCGGGCGTCTTCCAGCAGCCGCAGCTCGTCCCGCAGCCACTGGATCGCGGCACCGGCCACGAAGATCGAACCTTCCAGCGCATAATTCACGCTGCCGTTGCCGCTGCACGCGATGGTGGTGACGAGGCCGTTCTGCGAGATGACCGGCGTTTTGCCGGTGTTCATCAAAAGAAAGCCGCCGGTGCCGAAGGTGTTCTTCGCTTCGCCCGCCGAAAAGCAGGTCTGGCCGAAGAGGGCGGCCTGCTGGTCGCCCGCCGCGCCTGCAATTTTGATGCCCGCGCCGAAGTGCATAGGGTCGGCCTCGGCGTAGAAACAGCTGGAGGGCATGGGCGTGGGCAGCATTTGGCGCGGGATGTTCAGCTCCCGCAGGATCTCCTCATCCCACTCCAGCGTGTGAATGTTGAAGAGCATGGTGCGGCTGGCGTTGGTGTGATCGGTGACGTGGACCCGGCCGCAGGTCAGCTTCCAGATGAGCCACGTTTCCACGGTGCCGAAGAGCAGCCGCCCGGCTTCGGCCTTGGCGCGGGCACCGGGGACGTTGTCGAGGATCCACTTCAGCTTAGTGGCCGAGAAGTAGGCGTCGATGACGAGGCCGGTCTTTTCCCGGAATTTTTCGGTCAGGCCGCGGGCCTTCAGCTCGTCGCAGTAGGCGCTGGTGCGGCGGCACTGCCAGACGATCGCATGGTAGACTGGCTCACCGGTCTCCTTGTCCCAGACGATCGTGGTCTCACGCTGGTTGGTGATGCCGATGGCCGCGATATCCGCCGCGCTGGCCCCGATCTGGTTCATGGCCGAAAGGGCCACGCCCAGCTGGGTGGTCCAGATCTCGTTGGCGTCATGCTCCACCCAGCCGGGCTTCGGGAAATACTGGGTGAACTCCTTCTGGGCCACGCTGCACATCTCGCCCGCTTGGTTGAACAGGATACAGCGGTTTGAGGTAGTCCCGGCATCCAGTGCCATGATATACTTCATAGAAACGTTCCTTTCTTACACCAGACTGCGGCAGATGCCCACCGCCAGCCCTTCCACGGCCATCTCCTCCAACTGGGTGCCCGCGTAGACCATGGGCGGGCAAACGGCGGAATTTTCCGCGATGAGCTGAACGACGTCGCCGCTGCGGTAGAAGTGCTTGAGGGTGGCTTCGTCCCCGATGCGGACGGCCGCGATCTGGCCAGACTCCACCTCCGGCTGGCGGCGGATACAGACGATGTCGCCGTCGCAAATGCGGGGGGCCATGCTGTCGCCGTGGCACTCAAGGGCAAAATCTGCCCGCCACGCCGCCGGGACGCCGATGTACTCCTTGATGTTCTCCTCCGCCAGAATAGGGGTACCGCAGGCGATGGAACCCACCAGCGGCACATTGGTCATCTGGGGCAGCGGCTCGAACCCCGCCGGGATGATGCCGGGCGCTTCGACGCCGGTGATGGGCACATCGTACCCCATCAGCCACGATACCGAGACGCCCAGCGCCCCGGCAAGGGCGTACACGGCCTCCTGCTTGCCTTCCCAGTCGCCTTTGAGATACCGCGAAATGCTCGATTTGGAGACGCCCGACCGGATCGAGAGTTCCGTCTGCGTCATGCTCTTCCGGTCCAGCCCGATCCGCAGCCGCTTGGAAAAGCTTTCGACCTTTTCTGCCATAATGGTTCCCATCCTTTCTGTTGCTTCTGCGTTTATTATAGCGCACCCGTTGAGGGAATGCAATGCTTTTTCTATAAAATGGCGAAATCTCAATTTTTTGCTTGACAACTGTGTGTTGTTGCAGTATACTGGTGTCACAATCGTTGAGATTCAGCAATCGGAGGCAGGACTGCAGGGCCTGATGCCGCTGGCTCTGCACAGCACCGCCTCCCTGCGCGATCCCACGGCGGCGCTGCACAAGCCAAATTTTTATGGCAGCTTTTCCGACGCATCCGATCTTTTTTGCAGCGTTCCGTTTTCGCAAAGCCAAGGGCTGCGGTACCATGTGTGCCGCAGCCCTTGGCTTTTTTGTGAAAATTGTTGCGGGAAGCGCGGGATGATGCTATTATAATACCCATAGACTTTATACCTATATTAGTCAGACCCTGTCGCAAAATAAACGAAAAGGATCTTTTTTCATGCGTACCAAAAATTCCATGCTCAACATGCTGGTCGGCGTGGTCGGCCAGCTGCTGAGTCTGATTTTGGCCTTTGCGGGGCGGCTGGTGTTCATCCACTACCTGTCCTCCGCGTATCTGGGGGTCAACGGCCTGTTCTCGGACGTGCTGGGGATGCTGAACCTCGCGGAACTGGGCATCGGCTCGGCCATGATCTTCAGCTTGTATCTGCCCGCTGCCAACAACGACGAGGCCGCCCTGACCCGGTTGATGAACCTGTACCGGCTGCTCTACCGGGCGGTGGCGGGTTTCGTGTTGGTGATCGGCCTATGCCTGATGCCCTTCCTGCGCTTCCTCATCAAGGGGGGCGAGGGGATCGAGCACCTGTACCCGATCTACCTGCTCTACCTGCTGCAATCGGTCAGCTCCTATCTGCTGTCCTACAAAAACTCCATCTATCTGGCCTACCAGAAGGCTTACCTGAAGACGGCGCTGGATCAGGTGTTCAGCATCCTGCGGCTGCTGGGGCAGATCGCGGTGCTGGTGCTGACCCAGAACTTCATCCTCTACCTCATAGTGCAGCTCTTCGTCCCGCTGCTGTCCAGCGTGGTCATCTCGCGGAAGGTGGACCGGGAGTTCCCCTACCTGAAAAACAGCCGGGACCTGCCCGAAAAAGACGAGTGCCGCCGCATCCTGAAAAATGTCGGCGCGCTGAGCATGCACAAGCTGGCCACCGTCGTGGTCCGCAGCACCGACAACCTGCTCATGTCGGCCTTCGTCGGCCTGAGCACCGTAGGCATCTACTCCAACTATAAGCTGGTGCTGACCAACATCACCTATCTGGTCAGCCGGGTGACCACGGCTTTCACCGGAAGCATCGGCAACCTTTATGCCACCGAGAGCCGCGCCCGCGTGTATGAGATCTACCGGGTGCTGGATCTATGCGGCTTTCTGCTCTACGGCTACCTTGCCGGCGGGATGGCCGTGCTGTTCAATCTCTTTGTCCGGCTGGTCTTCGGCGCGGATTACCTGTTCTCCCAGACCATCGTTCTGATCATCGTGGCCGAGTTCTTCATCAGCGGGCTGCGGCAGATCAACCTGCAGTTCCGCGAGGCCATGGGCCTGTTCTGGTACGACCGCTACAAGGCCATCGCCGAAGCAGCCATCAACTTGGTGGTGTCCATCATCCTTGCCCAGCGCTGGGGTGTGGCCGGTATCATCGGCGGCACTATCATCAGCAGCGTGACCACCTGCGTCTGGGTAGAGCCTTACGTCCTGATGCGGTACGGCATGGAGGAGGCTTGGCAGGAAAAATTGAAATGCTACTTCTTGGAATATGCCCGCCGCATTGCGGTGGTCGCCGGAGCAGCGGTCCTCTCCCATCTGGTGATCCGCTTTTTGCCGGACACGAACCTCGGCTGGTTCGTGGTGGACGGATTGCTCTACACCGCCGTGTTCGGCGTGCTGATCCTGCTGATTTATTCCCGGACCGAGGAGTTCCAGTACCTGTGGGACAAGACCCTGCGCAAGCTGCACAGCAAGCTCCACCACACCTGAAATTTTTGACCAAGTGAGCGTATTATGCAAAACGATCAAGCTTCTCTTCCGCTGATCTCGGTGATCGTGCCGATCTATAACATGTCCGGCCGGATGGACCTGTGCCTCCGGTGCCTTACCGGGCAGACCTACCGGAACCTTGAGATCCTGCTGGTGGACGACGGTTCCACCGACGACAACTGGGCCCGCATCCAGAAATGGGCCGCACGGGACGCCCGCATCCGCCCCCTCCACAAGGAAAACGGCGGCGTCTCCTCGGCCCGCAACTACGGGCTGGACCGGATGCAGGGGGAGTACGTCACCTTTGTGGACCCGGACGATGCCTTCTCCAGCCATATGATCCAGTGGCTGTACGAGGCGCTGGGCCAGTGCGGCGTATCCCTTTCCACCTGCCGCATCCTGCCCCGGCGGGCAGCGGAGGCCGCCATGCTGCCGCCGGAACCTGCCGCCCCCGGCGCGGCCCGAAAGGTGGCTCTGACCGAATACGACCACTGGGGCGCTTACGCCCATGTCCAGTGCTACGGAGCGCTCTACCGCGCCGACCTGCTGCAGGAGCTGCGGTTCGACGAGACCCTGATCTACGCCGAGGATCTGCTTTTTTTCACCCATGCGCTGCTGCGGGCCAAAACGACAGCCGCCCTGATGGACCAGCTGTATTACTACGTTGAGTGGAACGATTCCGCTCTGCACCGGCCTTATACGGCCACCCAGTTTACGGATGTTCTGGTGTGGGAGCAGGTCTGCACCCTCGGCAAGGACATCTCCCCCTTGTTTTACGAGAGCGCCCGGACGCGCTACATGTTCGCGTGCACCCGCGCCTTTTACTATTCCTTCACCAGCGAGTCCGACTGTACGGACATCCGGCGGGAAGCGGTCCGGCGGCTGCGGCAGAACCGGCAAGCCGTGTGGGCCATGCCGCCCATCTGCCGGAAAGAGCGGATCAAGGCCCTGCTGGCCATGGTCAGCCCCGCGCTGGGCGAAGCGCTCTGGAGGCTGACCAAACGTTTCTCCCACTCCTAAGGAAAGGCTGGTTGCTGTGAAGATCCTGTTTGTCAACAAATTCCTCTACCCCCGCGGCGGCGCGGAGACTTACTTTCTGAAGATCGGCGAAGAGCTGGCCCGCCGGGGGCACGAAGTGGAATATTTCGGGATGTACGACGAAAAGAACACCGTCGGCAACTCCCTGCACCTCGCCACCACCAACATGGATTTCCATGCCGCCGGGCCGGAAAAGCTGCTCTACCCCTTCCGCATCGTCTACTCCCGCGAAGCAAAGCGGAAGCTGAAGGAGGTCATTGCGGCGTTCGGGCCGGATATCGTCCACTTCAACAATATCAACTTCCAACTGACCCCCTCCGTCATCTGCGCGGGGGCGGAGTGCGGGGTGCCCATGGTGCAGACGGTGCACGACGTGCAGATGCTCTGCCCCAACCACATGATGATGGAGTATCACTCCAAAAAGCTCTGTGAGGACTGCATGGGCAAAAAGAGCAAGTGGCCCTGCGTAAAAAAGCGCTGCATCCACGGCTCGCTGCCCAAGAGCCTCATCGGCGCGGTGGAGGGCACGCTGTACGAGTGCAGTCCTGTCTACGATAAGATCCACCGGTTCATCTGCCCCAGCGCCTTCCTTGAGGAAAAGCTGCTGAACGTCCCCCGCTTCCGGGGCAAGACCGTGATGCTGCACAACTTCCTGAGCAAGGTGTCCGATGCGGGCGGCGGGCCCAAGGGGGACTACGTCCTCTATTTCGGGCGGCTGGCCGAGGAAAAAGGCATCGACCGCATTCTGGAAGCGTGCAGACTGCTGCCGGATATCCCCTTTGTCATCGCGGGCGGCGGGCCGCTGGAAGATCTGTGCAAAAACTGCACGCTGCCCAATGTAAAATACGTTGGGTTCAAGACCGGCAAAGAGCTGGAAGAATTGGTGGCCGGAGCACTGTTCACCCTGCACCTGTCCATCTGGTACGAGAACTGCCCGCTGGCGCTGCTGGAATCGCAGTCGCTGGGCACGCCGGTGCTCTGCAACCGGATCGGCGGCATCCCGGAACTGGTGGAAGAAGGGAAGACCGGCATCCTGAACGACACCTTCACCCCGGAAGCCTACGCAGAAACGATCGCCGCCCTCTACGCCGACAAGGCGTTGCTGTCCGAAATGGCGCAGAACTGCCTCCGCAAGCGGGAGAGCATGATGACCTTGGAGCGCTACTGCGACAAGCTGCTGGCCCTCTACACCGAAGTAACGGAGGCCGTACCATGAGCCGGAAACGGAAGGTCCTATTCCTCATCTACAGCCTCTGCGGCGGCGGGGCCGAGCGGGTGCTGGTGGAGACGGTGAACAGCCTCGCCCCTGAAAAATACGACATCACCTTACAAGCCCTGTTCCACGACGACACCCGCGCCAAGCTCTTAGCACCCCATGTTCACTACCGGACGGCGTTCCGCTTCCGGTCGGCGTGGGTGCAGAAGCTGGTCAGCGGCGTGGTGCAGTATCTGCTGCCGCCGAAGTGGGTCTACCAGTGGTTTTTCAAGGGCGATCACGATGTGGAGGTCGCCTTCATGGAGGCCTTTCCCACCAAGATGCTGGCCGGTTCCACCAATCGGAAGGCCAAGAAGTATGCGTGGGTCCACATCGACGTGAACACCTACACCAAGCAGGACCGCATCTTCCGCTCGCTGGCCTATCAAAAGCACTGCTATGAGCACTTCGACCGCATCTACTGCGTCTCGGAAAATGTGCGGGACGCCTTTGTCCGGAAGTTCGGGCTGGCGGAAAAGACAAGCGTTGTCTACAACATCCTCGACGATGGGGCCATCCGCCAAAAGAAGGACGAACCCTGCATCGACCTTCCGCGGGACAAATTCCTGCTGGTCAGCTTGGGCAGCCTCATCCCCCGCAAGGGCTTCGGGCGGCTCATCGACTGCTGCGCCCGGCTCAAGGCGGAGGGGTTCGATTTCCGGCTCTGCATCCTCGGCAAGGGGGAGCTGGAACAGGAGCTGACCGACGCCATCCATGCACGCCACTTGGAGGACACCGTACAGCTGCTGGGTTTCCGGACCAACCCCTACCCCTACATTGCGGCGGCAGACCTCTACGTCTGCCCCTCCTATGTGGAAGGGTTCAGCACTGTGGTCAGCGAGGCCGTAGTGCTGGGGGTGCCGGTGCTCACCACCGACAGCTCCGGGATGCGGGAGATCTTGGGCGACAGCGAATACGGCCTGATCACCGCCAACGACGACGAGGCGCTCTGCCAAGGGCTGCGGCGGATGCTTTCCGAACCGGAAACTTACCGGATGTATCAACAAAAGGTAAAGGAACGCAGCTCCTTCTTCTCCCTGCCGAAGCGGCTGGCAGAGTACGAAGCCATCCTTGACCAATGAGGAAATTACAGCACGATGAAAAAACTGTTCAAAAATATCCGGCGGGGGATCATCCTCCTGCTGGAATTTCTGAAGTATGAGCTGGCCAGCCTCTGTGCGGCGGTGCTTAAGTGCTTCTGCCCGGCGTACCGGCACGTCTGGCTCGTCTCCGAGCGGGGGCGCGAGGCGCGGGACAACGCCAGCCATTTCTTCGCCTACCTGAACCGGGAGCACCCGGAGTGCAATGCGTGGTATGTGGCCGACCCGGCCCTGCCCGATCACGCGAAGATGGCTGCCCTCGGCAAGGTGGTGCCCTACCGGAGCTGGAAGCACTACCTGCTCTGCGCGGCATCCGAGATGAAGGTCAGCACCCACATCCTCGGCTACACGCCGGACATCGAGCGCTATTATTTCCTCGATAAGCTCCATGTCGTCCATGGGCGGCGGGCCTTTTTGCAGCACGGCGTCATCGTGGACGATATGAAGTGGTACCATTACCCCAATGTTCGGACGGACCTCTTCGTGACCACCCTAAAAAAAGAGCGCGATTTTGTAGAAACAGTGTTTCATTATCCAGCCGGTATTGTCAAGCAGTTGGGGTTGTGCCGGTTCGACGCCCTGCTGCGCCCCCACGAGACCAAGCGTCAGCTTCTGCTGATGCCCACATGGCGCACCTACGCGGTGGAGGGCAAGACGCAGGAGGACTTCGTGCAGACCGACTATTACAAGCACTGGCAGCATCTAATTTCCAGCCCGGAGCTGGATGCGCTGCTGGAACGGACCGGCTGCACCGCCGTCTTCTACCCCCACTACGAGGTGCAGCGCTTTTTGAGCGCCTTCCACACCGACAGCGCGCGGGTGACCATCGCGGCGCTGGGGCAGTTCGATGTCCAGACCCTGCTGATGGAATCGGCGGCCATGGTCAGCGATTTTTCCAGCGTCCAATTCGACTTTGCCTATATGAAAAAGCCCCTGCTCTATTATCAGTTCGATGAGGCGCAGTATTGGGGCGTCCACCACGACGTCGGCTTCTTCGACTACCGGCGGGACGGTTTCGGCCCCGTCGTCACCACACCGGAAGCGCTGCTGGACGCCATCGGCGACGCCCTTGGGCGGGACGGCGTGATGGCACCGGACTACGCACAGCGGGTGGACCAGATCTTTCCCGCCGTCGATGACCGGAACTGTGCCCGGAACTATCAGGCCATTGCGGAGCTATTGAAATGAACGAACACGAAAATGTCATCCTGCTGGACAGCGCTCCTCAGCCGGAGTGGAACTTCCAAGAGCTGCTGGAGCGCAAGACCGGCGAGAAGTGGACCATCTGGCACATCAACAGCCACTTTTCGGACAGCGGGTTCAAAAAAAAGAGCAAGTTCTTCCTCTTCCCGCTCAAGGTACTGGCCCGCCGGAAAAAGCTGGGGACGATCTTATCCTATCAGCAGTTCTATGGGCTGGTATTTGCCTTTTACTGCGACCTGCTTCATTTGAAAAAGCGCAACAAGCTCATCGTGACCACCTTCATCTACCGCCCGAAACAGGGTTGGAAGGGGAAGCTTTACCGGTGGTTCGTCCGCCGGGCCGTGTGCAGCAAAGCGCTGGACAAGATCGTCTGCTTTTCCAGCACCGAGCCCGCGTATTATGCGCAGCTGCTGGACACCCCGCCGGAAAAGTTCGTCTACGTGCCCTTCGGCATCGGCGACCTTGGCCGCTGCAGCGAGGAGACGCCCCCGCCCGAAGAGCGGTTCGTCCTCTCGGTGGGCAAGAGCAACCGTGACTATGATTTCCTTGTGGATGCGCTGCAGGGCACGCCCTACAAGGTGCGCATTCTGTCGGACACCTATCTGCGGGAAGCGCCCGGCGAAAACATCCGCATTTACCCTGACGTCTTCGGCGAGGATTACTACAAGATGCTGGCGGCGTGCTACTGTGTGGTGGTGCCGCTGGCGGATGTGCATATCTCCGCCGGGCAGTTCGTCTTTTTGCAGTCGATGATGTTCGGCAAGCCCATCATCACCACCCGCTCCGACACGGTGACCGATTACATCACCGACGGCGAGAACGGCTTCATCATTTCAAAGGACAAAAATCAACTGCTGGAACGGCTCCGGCAGTTGTACACCGAACCGGCACTCTACCGCCGGCTCGCACAGGAGGGCAGATGCCGATTTTTAAGAAACTACTCTTTGGATCGTATGGCGGAGGAAATTGGGAATATCTTGCGCAGCATGGAGGAAATCAGCTTTTGAAACGGAAACCGGCCCACCGACCCTTCTGGCTTGCGCTGATCTACATCGCCATGATGTCCCTCTGTTTCTGGAACGGCGGGCTGGGTCTGCCATGGTTCACGAAGTACCTGTTACAGGTGGGCGTCGTGGGCATGGCAGCGCTCTTCCTGCTCGTCACCGGGGATTTTTGTCGATTGCCCGCCATCGGCGAATATTACATCATCTTCGTCATCCCCTTCCTCATGATGGCGTGCTGGTCGATGCTGATCTGGGCGCTGGATTTCCAGCAGCTGAACTATATGTCCCGCGGCTGCTCGACCATTTTGTACCACATCATCTCGCTGACATCGGTCTGCGCGGCGACCTACCTCTTCGGCGGCAAGGTCATCGACCTCACCTTTTACGGCATGTGCGGGGCGAACCTCTGCATCCTCTTCCTTGACACGATCCGCAGTTTCGGCCTCAGCTCCTTCATCACCGGCTTCATCGCTTTTGCCAAGTCCGGCGGTGTGGACACCAATGTTTCGATGAAGTCCTTGGAGGTCCACGACCTGACCTTCGGCTTCGGGCTGATGGTGCTGTACTACCTGCTGTTCGAGAAAGGGAAAAAGCGGGCCACCCACCTGACCCTTGCGATCCTGTTCTTCTATCTGGGCCTCAAGCGCATCGCCCTCATCGGCATGGCGGGGGTCATCCTGATGCACTTCATCATCCGGCGGCTGAAGCCGCTGGCCCAGAGCTTTCTCCTGCACACCATCTCCGTCTTCGCCATCGCGGTCTGCTTTTTCTATGTGTTTTTCATCCACTCCGGCCTGTTCAACTGGGTGGTGACCACCTTTGACATCGACACCATGGGCCGCGACGGCCTGTATGCCGCGTTTACCGACCTGTATTCCTTTACCCCATGGTTCCGGGGCTACGGCATTGGCTGGGTGACGCGGTACATCAGCATCCAGACCGCGCAGGGCATCGGCATCTTCGGCACCCACAACTTCGGCGGGATGCACAACGACATCGTGACCATGTACATCGAGCTGGGGTTCTGGGGGTTCGCGTTCTGGATCTGGCTGAGCTGGCAGGGCAAGATCGTCTGGTGCCAGAAGGCCCACGGCACCAAGACCGCCTTTTTGCTGCTGTACTGCACCATTTACGCTTTTGTGACCTACGCGACGGACAACACCGCCTTTTACTGTTATATCAACACCGTCTTTATGCTGCTGCCCATCGGCTACGCCATGAAGCAGCAGGATGCAAACGAGGAAAACGACGAACATGAGGAAACTCCGAACAAGCAAACAACCAAACCGCCCGCAGCAAAGTAAGTTCTGGGCGCTGGCCGGGCAGGTGTTCCGGGGGCTGTGGAAGCACCGGCTGATCTACCTTGCCCTTGTGCTGGCGGTGATGTGCGCCACCAGCGTGGTGATGTACGGCAGAAAGACCAGCACCGCCCGCGCCGTCGTCGCGCTGAATTACGAGGAAGCCACCAAGGGCCTGTACCCCAACCACACCCGGTTCAACATCTCCCTGATCAAATCGGACGAGGTGCTGGAACGTGCCATCAAGAAAGCGGGCCTGACCGGCCAGCTTTCGGCGCAGGAGCTGGCGGCACACCTTTCGGCCCATGCGTCCAACGTGAACGGGATGCAGCTGCCCTCCGGCACCACGAACTATAAGATCGCCACGACCTACACCATCGTCTACGAGAAAAACGACGAGCTGGGCAAGCGGATCAGCGCCAAAGACATGCTGAAGCTGATCGTGGAGGCGTACAAAGATGTCTTCTACGAGAAGTACACCTACGTCGAGGTGGGCATCTCCCCCGATTGGACCGAGTGCGACGTGCAGGAGTACATGGAGATCGGCGGCTTTTTCCAGAAGGAGAGCCAGAAGCTGCGCCGCTTCCTCTCCACCAACGCCAACGAGAACGGCACCTTTGCTTCGGCCAGAACCGGCGACACCTTCCTCTCCCTGCGCAGCAAGCTGGACAACTTCATGAGCATCGACCTCGAAAAGTACGATTCCTATGTGCTGCAAAGCGGCCTTTCCAAAAACCGGGAGCGGTACACCAGCAAGCTGGAATACCAGAATTTCTTAAAGAACATCGACTACCAGAAATATATGGCCGAGTACCAGAACCGGCTGCACACCATCGACATCTACGACTCCGCGCTGACGGCGGTGGTGCTGATCCCCACGCTGGACACCCAGAACAACTTCTATATGTCCCGCACCAAGGTCGCCATCGACTATCAGGCCAGCGCCGCCGAGAGCGCCAATGCCGCGGCCAATGATACGCTGGGCACCATCCAGAAAAACGAGTACGCCATCTCCCAGATGCAGACGGTCTCCGCCAACTCCGCCGAGGCCATCGCCACGGCGGACACCATGATCCAGACCATGCAGCAGAAGCTGGAGGGGCTGATCGAGGCGGCGAAGGTGCTGAATAAGGAATACGTCCGCTACAAGACCAAGAACTACCTGACCGTGACGTACGAGATGCTGGGCCTTGCGGACCTACTCAGCGTCAAATGGGCCGTGATGACCGGCGGCATGACCTTCTGCGCGCTCTGCGCGTGGGTGCTGCTGCGCCGGAAAGAGGACGACAAGGACAAGGGTGAACCATGAGAAGTTTTAACATCATCCGATATCTGAAAAAGTGGTGGCCGCTCATCGCGCTGATGTCGTTCTGCGCGGGCGTATTCTTCATGCGGTACGCCACCAATAACCAAGTCTACTCGGCCCAGTCCATCATCAAGTACACCTACGCAAAGGCCGAGGAGGGCAAGACCCCCAACGGCGCCGATCTGGACGTTTCGGAGATCTTCTCCTCCACCGTCGTGAAGGAGGCCATCGAAAATCTGGGCCTGTCCACCAACGTGGACCGCATCCGCTCCGGCGGCACCGTGACCGGCATCATCCCGGACGACGTGCAGACCACGCAGGAAGCCAAGATGGAAAAGGGCGAGGATGTGGAGGAGTATCACCCCACGGAATATGTGGTCACCCTCTCGGTGAGCAGCAGCTACAGCACCGAATACGCCCGCACCATGCTGGACGAAATTTTAAGCTGCTATTTTGCCAGCTTCGGTGAAAAATACGTGGATTACTCCACCATCCCCAACAACGCTGCTGCGCTGGACGGCCAGAATTACGACTACATCGAACAGGCCGAGATCCTGAACAATGCCGTGGATGAGATCACCTCCAGCCTCGGCAGCTGCCAGAGCGCCCACCCGGAGTTCGTTTCCTCCACCACGGGCCTGTCGCTGGCCGACCTGTTCGACGAGTACACCTACGTCAGCGATGTGGAGATCCCCTACCTCTTCTCCGAGATCCTCGGCGGCCGGCTGACCCAGAACCGCGAGGTACTGCTGAAAAAGTATCAGGATCGGTACAACTCCTACATCATGGACGGCAATGTGGACAGTGAAAAGGTGGCCGCCGTGCTGGAAGTCATCCAGAGCTACGGCGACAAGAACCGGGACGGCTCCCTCTACTATCAGGGAACGGACAGCGCCTCCGGCAACAGCGGCGGCTTCGTTCTGGGCGATGTCTATGAGGAGGACAACGACGTGGATCGCACCACCGTCTACGACGACCTCATCAGCGATTATGTGATGATCCTGAACCGCCAGTCCAACAACACCATCGACGCAGCTTACTGCCAGTATATCATCAATACCTTTCAGGATGCACCGGCCGGCGACACTGCCGCGAACCAAGCCTTCACCCAGCAGTCGGTGGAGGAGGAGATCAGCGCCTTGCAGAGCCGCCTGAACAGCCTGTATGAGCCCCTCTCCCTCACCATGAAGGAGTACAACGAATACTGCGGTGCGGTCAATCTGGGCATTCTGTCCAGCACCACCGTCAGCGAAAAGATCAACGTCAAGCTCTACATCCTGCTGGGCGTCGCGGTCTTCTTCGTCTTGGGCATCTGCGGGGCCATCCTGCTGGGCCGGATCCAAGACTTTGTGGAGTACCTGTTCTTTACCGAACAGTCGCTGGAAATGCCCAACCGCACGGCCTGCGACCTGTTCATCAAGAACAACACCAACAATGTCCTGCCGGACAACACGGTCTGCGTTGTGGTGGAGATTGCGAACCTGAGCCAGATCAACGCTGCCTTCGGCCGCGAGCGCGGCAACGAGATGATGCGCAAGTTCGCCGAGTTCCTCAAGGAGGCGTCGGCCACCTGCGGCACCGTTTACTACAACGGCGGCCAGCAGTTCATCGGCTTCTTCGAGCAGTGCCGCCGGGAGGACGCCGAGAGCTTTGCCGACTACTTCCATCGCCTTGTGCACTCCTACAACGAGGAGAGCGACGAGGCCAAATTCGAATACAACCTCGGCCTTGCCGAGAGCCGAACCAACAATGCCCACTCGATTCGGATACTGCTGCGTGAGGCACTGCGTTCCAAGACCAAACAGGAGGGATGACTTTTGGCAGAAAAACATACCATTGCCCCGGCCCGCAGGGGGCTTGCAAAGCGGATCCTGTTCCGCATCCTGAAATTCCTCGTCGGGCTGGCCCTGCTGCTGGCGGCGGTGTGGGGCGGCTTTACCCTCAGCGCAAAGGGCCAGAGCTTTACCGAGACCTTCTATCAGGTCCAGTCCGACAAGCTGACCTCCAACGTCCGGATCGTGCAGCTCTCCGACCTGCACCTGCGCGAGTTCGGCGAAAACAATTCCGAGCTGGTGGCGCAGATCACCGCTCTCCAGCCGGACATCATCGCCATCACCGGCGACATGACCGACAAACTGGTGGACGATTACAGCATCGTCACCACCCTGTGCGCCCAGCTGGTCGAGATCGCGCCGGTCTACTACGTGCCCGGCAACCACGAGTGGCCCAAGATCGTCTTTGACCACTCCGCCATCCGAAGTGATTTGGAGGCCCTCGGCGTCCATTTCCTCGCCGACAAGACCGAGACGCTGGAAGTCAACGGCAACACCATCGCCATCGGCGGCATCGCCGAGGCCCCGGCCTCCTATGAAAAATACGCCAGCGAATACTTTGAAGGCTTCGAGCAGCTGGACTGCTTCAAGCTGCTGCTGGTCCACTACCCCGAATACTTCACCGAGGACGGCGCTCTGACCAATGCGCAGGTAGACCTTGCCCTCTGCGGCCACGCGCACGGCGGCCAGATTCGCATCCCCGGCATCGGCGGGCTGTACACCCCCGATCAGGGCTTCCTGCCCAAGATGACCGAGGGGGTGCACCGCGTCGGCAGCGCCTACGTCATCATCAGCCGCGGGCTGGGCGACGGCAAAGACAAGATCATCCCCCGCATCAACAACGCGCCGGAGCTGGTCGTGGTCGATCTGAACTGGTACTGAGCGTCTCAGAGAAAGGGAAACGCCCCATGCTGCGAATCGGCGTGATGAAAAAAGAATATTACTGCGAGAAGCGAAATGTCACCGACCGGGTCAACGGCCGCGAAACGCGGGCCGTTTACCAAGTGGTCAAGCCCTACGACCTCGCCGCCTGTGCGGGGATCGCGCTGGAAAAGGGACTGCACCGCACCTCCCCCCGCGAGCAGTCCAACCGGCTGCGGGATTACTACCGCCCGCTGATCGCCCCGCCGGTGGATCTGATCCACACCTGCAACGTCGTCTGCGAGACGAAGCTGCCGTGGATCGCGTCCTTTGAGAGCACTCTGCCCATGGGCCAGCGGGAGGATCCGTCGGAAGTCCATCTGCAATGGATGGCCCGCAATTACCGCCAGATGGCCGCCCCAAGCTGCAAAAAGCTGCTGGCGTTCTCCCAGTGGGCCAAGGCCACCACCCTTGACTGGATGCGCCGGAACGGCTGTACCGCCGGGTACGACGCCATCCGGGAAAAGATCCAAGTGCTCTACCCGCCGCAGGCGGTGCAGCTTACCGAGGACGAGGTCCGGCAGAAGTTTGCCGACGTGGAGCAGGAGCTGCGGTTCATCTTCGTCGGGCGGGATTTTTACCGCAAAGGCATGTACGAATGCCTGTCGGAGCTGGTGGAGCTGCGCAAGCGCATCCCCCTCCGGCTCTCTCTCGTCAGCGGCCTTGGGCAGGGCTACACCTATCGGGTGCCCTCCTACACCGAAGAAGAAACGGCGCAGGTACGCCAGCTTCTGCACGACAACGCGGACTGGATCGACTTCCACGAAACCCTCCCCAATGAGGAGGTGCTGGCCCTGTGCAAAAAGGCCCACGTGGGCTTGCTGCCGACCTATCGGGACTCCTTCGGCTACAGCGTCATCGAGATGCAGTCCTGCGGGTGCACCGTCCTCTCCACCGACATCTGCGCCCTGCCGGAGCTGAACAGCCCGGACATCGGCTATGTCTGTTCCATCCGGGAGGCGATGGAGGCCCTGACCGATGCCCCCGGCGACGCACAGAAGCTGCGCCCGCTGCTCAAGACCCAGCTCCACACCCAACTTGCCCGCATCGCCGCCCAGCGCGGCACTCTCTGCGAAAAGGCTCTCCGCGCCCGCCAGCGGGTCGCGCAGCAGCACGACCCGGACCACCACGCCGCCGTGCTGTGGGAGCTGTATCAGGAGTGCGTGAAGAAGTAAGAATAAGAAATAAGAGCAAAAAAACGAACCCCCGTCTGCTGTGTGAAAACAGAGCCGACGGGGGTCGTTTGCTGTACGGCCCCTATTTTTAAAGGAAGCAACCTGTGTCAGAATTGTAAAATCTAAAACTTTTTAACTATTTGCCTTGACTTATCCAACGATTTCGTTATAATGGTCGTGTTCGCAAGAAACATCAATGTTTTTAGATAATAAGATTTATCAATCAAAAAGGAGAACACTACCATGACGTTTGAAGAAATGAAGAAGATCGTTGTCGATACCCTGAACTGCGAGGAGGACAAGGTGACCATGGAGGCCAGCCTGACCGAGGACCTCGAAGCCGACAGCTTGGACGCGGTGGAGCTGAACATGGCTCTGGAAGATGCCTGTGGAGTGTCCATCCCCGACGAGGAGCTGGCAAACCTCAAGACCGTGGGCGACATCTACAACTACATCACCGCACATATCTGAGGCAGAGAACCATGAACGATATCCGAGATCTCTTCCCCGGCCGGATGCGGGAGCGCACCTTCCAGCTCAAGGCCAAGCGGGACGCTGGGGCCGTCTGGCACGAGCCGCAGTTCGTAGAGTGCAAGCAGTGCGGCCGCCGCGCTGCCCGCACCCTGTGGACGAAAAGCTTGTACGTCTGCCCCAACTGCGGCTACCACATGCCCATCGGCGGGTACTACCGGCTCAGCTTGGTGCTGGACCACGGCAGCTTCCGGGAACTGGATGCTGACCTTGCCCCGCAGGATGTGCTGGATTTCCCCGGCTACGGCGAGAAGCTTTCCGCCGCCCAGAACAAGACCGGGCTGCGCGAGGCCGCCGTCACGGCGGCAGGACGCATCGGCGGGGTGGCCTGTGTGGCCGCCGTGCTGGACAGCCGGTTCTTCATGGGCAGCATGAGCACGGCGGTGGGTGAAAAGATCACCCGCGCCGTGGAGTACGCCGCGGCCAAGCGGCTCCCTCTGGTCATCTTTTCGGCCAGCGGCGGAGCCCGGATGCAGGAGGGCATTTTCAGCCTGATGCAGATGGCCAAGACGTCCGCCGCCATCCAGCGCTTTTCGGCCAAGGGCGGGCTGTACGTCAGCGTGCTCACCCACCCCACCACCGGCGGCGTCACCGCCAGCTTCGCCAGCCTCGGCGACATCATGCTGGCCGAGCCGGGAGCCCTCATCGGCTTTGCCGGGCCCCGTGTCATTGAGCAGACCATCGGCGAAAAGTTGCCCGCCGGGTTCCAGCGCAGCGAGTTCCAGATGGAGCACGGCTTCGTGGATCAGGTAGTGCCCCGCAGCCAGCTGCGGGATACGCTGATCCAAGTCTTGCAGCTCCATGCAGGAGGAAAACACCAATGATCAAGGAAATTTTAGAGCAGCTGGCCCCGCTGGACGCCCAGATCGCCGCGCTGAAAGGCAACGGCAATGACATGGACGCCCTGACGGCCCACGCTTCGGAACTGGCCGAGCTGGCCGTGGAGGAGGACGAGATCCTTCGCACCTGCGGCCCGCTGACGGCGGAAGACCGGGTCTTTTTGGCCCGGCACCCGGAGCGCCCCCACATCGACGAGATCATTTCCGCCCTGTTCACCGATTTCTTCGAGCAGCGGGGCGACCGCCAGTGCAGGGAAGACCCCGCCATTCTGGGCGGCGTGGCCCGGTTCCACGGGATGCCCGTGACCGTCATCGGCCACCGGAAGGGCTCCACGCTGGACGAGAATCTGGCCTGTAACTTCGGGATGCCGGGGCCGGAGGGCTACCGCAAGGCCCTGCGGCTGATGAAACAGGCTGAAAAGTTCGGCCGCCCCATCCTCACCTTCATCGACACGCCGGGCGCATACCCCGGCAAGGACGCCGAGGAGCGGGGTCAGGGCGAGGCCATTGCCCGGAATCTTATGGAAATGAGCGGCCTGACCGTGCCGGTCCTTGCCGTCGTCACCGGCGAAGGCTCTTCCGGCGGCGCGCTGGCGCTGGGCGTGGCCAACCACATCCTAATGCTGGAAAATGCGGTCTACTCCGTCCTCAGCCCCGAAGGCTTTGCCAGCATCCTGTGGAAGGACGCCTCCCGCAGCGGCGAAGCCTGTGAGATGATGAAGCTGACGGCGCAGGACCTGTACCGGGACGGCATCGTGGAAGAGGTCATCCCGGAGCCGGTGGGCGGGGCCCAGCGCAGCCATGCAGCTCTGTTCGAGCGGCTGGACGCCGCTTTGCGGATGCACCTGAAAGAGCTCTGCCGGATGAGCGAAAAACAGCTTGCCGACCAGCGCTACAAAAAATACCGTCAGATCGGAGAAACGAGGAACGCATGAACGGTTTACTACTGACCGCTACCGGCGGGGCCCTGCCCGGCCGCACGGTCACCAACGACGAGCTGAGCCAGATGGTCGACACCAGCGATGCGTGGATCGCAAGCCGCACCGGCATCCGCACCCGGCACTGGTGCACGGCGGAAGAATCGGCCGCCACGCTGGCCATTGCCGCCGCTCGTCAGGCGCTGGAACGCAGCGGCCTCTCCCCTTCTGACATCTCCTGCTGCGTCTGCGCCACCCTCTCCGCCCCGGACGCCACCCCCAGCGTAGCCTGTCAGGTGCAGGCGGCGCTGGGTCTGCCGGAGGACCGGCCCGCGCTGGATATCAACGCGGCCTGCTCCGGCTTTTTGTACGGCATGGCCGTGGCGCGGGGGCTGCTGGAAACGCTGGGCGGGCAGTACGCCCTTGTCATCGGGTGCGAGGCTCTCTCCCGCCTGATGGACCCCGCCGACCGCTCCACCTGCGTCCTCTTCGGCGACGGGGCCGGAGCCGCCATTTTCCGGCTGGCTGACACCCCCTTCGCCCTGACGCTGGGCGCACGGGGCAGCGATGTCCTCCACGCCGGAGGGCCGGACCGGAATGGCTCCGCCCCCATCACGATGGATGGCCGGGCGGTCTTCCGCTTTGCAGTGGAGACCCTGCCCAAGTGCCTTCACGCGGTGCTGGACGAAACGCAGCTCACCCTCGGCGATCTGTCGTGGGTGGTCTGCCATCAGGCCAACAGCCGGATCATCGATCACTGCGTGAAAGCGCTGAACGCCGACCCGGCCAAGTTCTACAAGAACATGGATCGCCACGGCAACACCAGCGCCGCCAGCATCCCGGTGGCCCTCAACGAGCTGGCCGAGCGCGGACTTCTGCCCGCCGGGCAGCCGCTGGCCTGTATCGGCTTCGGCGGCGGCCTGACATGGGGCGGCGCGATTTTTCAGTATAGAGAGTGAATATGAAATTGTTGAACGAAATTCTGGGGACGAAGTACCCCATCATTCAGGGCGGCATGGCCAACATCGCCACCGGCGAGTTTGCCGCCGCCTGTTCCAATGCAGGAGCACTGGGCCTCATCGGCGCGGGCGGCATGAACGCCGACACCCTGCGCCAAAATATCCGCCGCTGCAAGGAGCTGACCGACAAGCCCTTCGGCGTGAACATCATGCTGATGCACCCACAGGCCGATGAATTTGCCAAGATCGTGGTGGAGGAAGGCGTCCAAGTCGTCACCACCGGCGCGGGCAACCCCGGCAAATATGTGCCCATGTGGAAAGCCGCTGGCATCAAGGTGATCCCCGTGGTGGCCGCAGCCGTGCTGGCCAAGCATTTGGAGCCGCTGGGGATCGACGCCGTCATTGCCGAGGGAACCGAGAGCGGCGGCCACGTGGGCGAAATGACCACCATGGCGCTGGTGCCGCAGGTGGTGGACGCTGTGAACGTGCCCGTCATTGCGGCGGGCGGCATCGCCGACGGGCGGCAGCTTGCCGCCGCGCTGGCGCTGGGGGCTTGCGGCGTGCAGATAGGCACCTGCCTCCTCGTGAGCGAGGAGTGCCCCATCCACGAAAACTACAAAGCCGCCCTGCTCAAGGCCAAGGACAGCGACACCATCGTGACCGGCCGCATCGGCGGCTCCCCCGTCCGGGTGCTGAAGAACCGGATGAGCCGGGAATACGTCCGGCAGGAAAAGGCCGGGGCCGACAAAATGGAACTGGAAAAGTACACACTGGGCAGTCTGCGCCGGGCCGTCTTTGAGGGCGATACCGCCACCGGCAGCCTGATGGCCGGGCAGGTGGCCGGGATGCTCCACGAGGTGCGCCCCGTGGCCGACATTCTGGCCGATCTGTGGGACGGCGGGAGGCAGCGCATCGCCGCGCTGAGCGACGAATGCTGACCCTCGGCAAAAAGACCCTGTCCGTGCCCATCCTGCAGGGCGGCATGGGCGTGGGGGTCTCCCTCGGCGGGCTGGCCGGTGCCGTGGCCGCGTGCGGCGGCATGGGCTGTATCTCCACCGCCGACGCGGGCTACCGGGAGCCGGACTTTGCCCGCGACCCGGCAGCCGCCAACCACCGCGCACTGGCAGCAGAGATCCGAAAAGCTAAGGAGATCGCCCATGGTGCTGGCATGGTGGCCATCAACGCCATGGTAGCCACGCAGGACTACGCCGCCGCCATCCGCACCGCTGTGGAAGCGGGGGTGGATGCGGTGGTCTCCGGCGCGGGGCTCCCGTTGGAACTGCCCGGCCTTGTGAACACGCCGGACGTTGCCATTGCGCCCATCGTTTCCAGCGGAAGAGCGGCGAAGCTCATCCTGCGCCGCTGGGCCAAGGCCTTTGGCCGCACCGCAGACTTTGTGGTCATCGAGGGCTGCAAGGCGGGCGGGCACCTCGGTTTTGCCGAGGAAGAACTGCTGGCCGGGACCTGCCAGCCCCTCGACACCATCCTGCCGGAAGTTCTGGCCGAGGTGAAGCCCTTTGCGGCCCAGTTCGGTCACCCCATCCCCGTTTTCGTGGCGGGCGGCGTTTACACCGGGGCCGACATGGCCCACTTCACCAAGCTGGGTGCGGCTGGAGTCCAGCTTGCCACCCGCTTCATCCCCACCTACGAGTGCGACGCCTCCCAAGGCTACAAGGACGTTCTGCTGAACGCCCGCACCGAGGATGTGCGGATCATCCACAGCCCGGTGGGGATGCCGGGGCGGGCACTGAACACCCCGCTGGTACAGGCACTGGCGGAAGGCAGACGCTTCCCGCCGAAGCGCTGCGCCCGCTGCCTGAAGAGCTGCGACCCCGCCAAGGTGCCCTACTGCATCACCCACGCCCTCATTGAGGCCGTGAAGGGCAACGTGGAGGAAGGACTCTTCTTCTGCGGGGCCAATGTGGGGCAGTTGGACCGGATGCGCAGTGTCCGGGAGCTGATGGACGAACTTGTGACCGAATGGAGGCACAACCTATGAAACTTGCTGTTTTGTATGCCGGTCAGGGTGCCCAGCACCCCGGCATGGGCAGAGAATTTTACGAGGACTTTCCCGCTTTCCGGGCGGCCTTTGACAGCGCGGCGCTGGAGTTCGACCTGCACCGCGTCTGCTTCGAGGACCCGGACGGCGTTCTGAACCAGACCGAATACACCCAGCCCTGCATGGTGGCCTTTGCGTGCGGCGTCAGCGCCGTGCTGGCCGAAAAGGGCGTACAGCCCTCCTATGCTGCCGGGCTCTCTCTCGGCGAATACTCCGCGCTGGAAGCCGCCGGGGTGTTCACCGCGAAACAGGCCATCGAGCTGGCCGCTTACCGTGGCAAAGCCATGGCCGACGCGGCCAAGGGCATCGACTGCGGGATGACCGCCGTGCTGAACCTTGACCGGGATGCCCTCGCCGTCTGCTGCGAAGAGGCGTCGGCGCTGGGCTGTGTGCAGATCTGCAACTACAACTGTCCGGGTCAGCTCGTCATCGGCGGCGAGAAAGCGGCCGTGGACAAGGCCGCTGAATTGGCAAAGGCCGCCGGTGCCCGCCGCTGCATCCCGCTCAAGGTCAGCGGCCCCTTCCACACCCGCCTCATGGCCCCTGCCGGGGACGCGCTGGCCAAGCGGTTCGAGACGGAGGCCTTCGGCGAAATGCAGGTGCCGGTGCTCTTCAACTGCCTTGGCCGCGAAATGCCCGACGGCAGCAGCATCCCCGACCTGCTGGTGAAGCAGGTGCAGAGCAGCGTTTACATGGAGGACACCCTCCGCCGCTTGGGGCAGCTGGGGGTGGATCACATTCTGGAAGTCGGGCCGGGCAACGCCCTTTCCGGCTTTGTGAAAAAGACCCTGCCCGGCGTCGTCTGCGCATCGGTGGAGACCCCGGCGCAGTTGGATGCGGTGCTGACCGCATGGAAGGAAGAACAATGAGCGAAGAAAAAATCGTCCGCACTGCCATCGTCACCGGCGGCAGCCGGGGCATCGGCCGGGCCGTCTGCATTGCGCTGGCAAAGCAGGGCTGCAATGTCGTGGTGAACTACTGCCACGGCGAAGCCGCCGCCGCCGAGACTGCGGCCTTCTGCAAAGCGGAAGGTGCAAACGCCGTAGCCGTACAGGCCGATGTGGCCAGCGCCGCAGACTGCAAGCGGCTCTTTGACGAAGCAGCCGCCGCCTTTGGCCGGGTAGATATCCTTGTGAACAACGCGGGCATCACCCGCGACAACCTGATCTTACGGATGAGCGAGGAGGACTTCGACGCGGTGCTGAACGCGAACCTGAAGGGCGCGTTCCTCTGCTGCAAGGAAGCCGCCCGCCGGATGGTGCGCCAGCGGTATGGCCGCATCGTGAACCTTTCCAGCGTCGTGGCTCTGCGGGGCAACGCCGGACAAGCCAACTACGCCGCCAGCAAGGCGGGGCTCCTCGGCCTGACCAAGAGTCTGGCGCGGGAACTGGCCAGCCGGAACGTGACCGTCAACGCGGTAGCTCCCGGCTTCATCGAGACTGACATGACCGCCGCCCTGCCGGAAGCCGTCCGCTCCGAAATGGCAAAAGGCATCCCGCTGGGTCGGCCGGGCAATCCGGAGGACGTGGCAAACGCCGTGGCGTTCTTCGCCGCAGAACAAAGCAGCTATCTCACCGGGCAGGTGCTCTGTGCAGACGGCGGCATGGCAATGTAAAAGGAGAAACTTCTCATGGAAAAACGCAGAGTCGTAATCACCGGCCTCGGCACCGTAAACCCGCTTGGTACCAGCGTTTCTGTCAGCTGGGACGCCGCGAAGGCAGGCAAATGCGGCATCGGCCCCATCACCCAATTCGACACCACCGATTTCAAGTGCAAGCTGGCGGGCGAAGTGAAGGATTTTGACCCGGAGACCGTCGTGGACAAAAAAGAAGCCCGCAAGATGGCCCGCTTCACCCTGCTGGCGCTGGCCGCCGCCGCCGAAGCTCTCGCCGACAGCGGCCTCGACACCGAAGCGGATGCCAAGACCACCGGCGTCATCCTTTCCAGCGGCATCGGCGGGCTGCCCACCATCGAGGAGCAGCACACCCGCGGCGAGGAAAAGGGGATGGAAAAGGTCAGCCCCTATTTCGTGCCCATGTCCATCGCCAACATGGCAGCGGCACAGATCGCCATCCGCTTTGGCTTGAAAGGCATCTGCACCTGCCCGGTCACCGCCTGTGCGGGCGGCACCAACGCCGTGGGCGACGCCTTCCACCGCATCCGCGACGGCTACGAGACCGCCATGGTCTGCGGCGGTGCGGAAAGCTGCATCAGCCCCTTGGGCATCGGCGGCTTTACCAGCATGAAGGCCCTTTCCACGTCCACTGACCCGGACGCAGCCAGCCTCCCCTTCGATGCGCGACGCGGCGGCTTCGTCATGGGCGAGGGCAGCGGCGTGCTGGTTCTGGAAGAGCTGGATCACGCCAAGGCACGCGGTGCCAAGATCTACGCGGAAGTCGTGGGCTACGGTGCCAACTGCGACGCCTATCACTTCACCGCCCCGGCCCCCGGCGGCGCAGGAGCCATCGACTGCATGAAGCTGACGCTGGCCGATGCGGGCATCGCCCCGGAGCAGGTGGATCACATCAATGCCCACGGCACCGGCACCCACATGAACGATTCCTGTGAGACGGCCGCCATCCACGCGGTCTTCGGGGAACACGCAAAGCAGCTCACCGTGGTCAGCACCAAGAGCATGACCGGGCATCTGCTGGGCGGCGCGGGCGGCGTGGAGGCGGTGTTCACCGCGCTGGCCCTGCGGAATCAGTTCGCCCCGCCCACCATCCACTACCAGCAGCCTGACCCGGAGTGCGACCTCGATTATGTGCCCAATGTAGGCCGTGCACAGGCCATGACCTACGCTTTGAGCAACAGCCTCGGCTTTGGCGGGCACAACGCCTGCATCGCCCTGCGCAGATGGGAGGGCTGACCATGGCAGAACCCCGCACCGTGCGGGAGAACGCGAACGCGCTGGACAGCGCACAGATCGCCGCCCTCCTGCCCCACCGCTATCCCTTCGCCCTCGTGGACCGCATCCTCGACTACGAGCCGGGCCGCTGGGCCATCGGCCGCAAGTGCGTTTCCCGCAACGAAGAATTTTTCAACGGCCACTTTCCCGGCCACCCGGTCATGCCCGGTGTGCTCATCCTCGAAGCGCTGGCCCAGACCGGCGCCGTGGCGGTCCTCTCCCTGCCCGAAAACAAGGGCAAGCTGGCCCTCTTCGGCGGCATCAAGAACGCCCGCTTCCGCAGACAAGTCATCCCCGGCGACGTGCTCACCCTCCACTGCGAATTGGTGGAACAGCACGGCCCGGTCGGCGTCGGCAAGGCGTCGGCTTATGTGGACGGCAAATGTGCCGCTGCGGCGGAATTGACCTTTGTGGTGGGGGAAGCGTAAAATCCCCCCTCAAAACACGTTCTGGCATACAAAACGGCAGGATACCACCGCCATGGTGATACCCTGCCGTTTGTGTTATTTTCTGCTCAAAATTTCGTTGCCATTGGAGTTCGAGTTTCTAATTTTCCACACACGGACTTACGAACGAGAATGCAACAAAAAAGAGCCACCAACCAAAATTGGTGACTCCTGTTTGGTGGAGCATTGTCCACGGCAGCCGAACCTTCAAATCGTTTGCAGCACAGCGATACAGAGTTCCAGTGCTTTCCGTAAAGAGTTCTTTCCCCAATCACGTTCATCGTGTTTCAGAACGTTTGCAAGGGAATCTGCCGTATAGAGGATCTGCCCGAAAGAAGCACCTCGCTTCCGGGCGCAAGCAGCCAATGCGGCACACTCCATCTCAACGGTTGTACATCCTTCTGCTCCGCGATACCGCACCATATCCTGTGTTTCCCGGAAGAACCCGTCCGTTGTCCATGTAACACACTCCCGGAACGGAATGTTCTGCGCAAGAAAAGTATGCTCGATGGCATCCCGGATCGGTTTGTCAAGTTCAATATAACGAGATACCGGAAGATAATGATAAGAGGTTCCCTCGTCTCGTAACGCCTTTACCGGAATGAGAAATTCGTTTTCGGCCAAATCGGTCAGAACACCGCAAGAACCAGTCGAAATGATTTTCTTACAACCGCAGGAGATGAGGAAGTCCATCAGTTGTGCTGCCGCAGGTGCGCCCAGTGGGGCAGCGCAAAGGCAAAATTCCATGCCATCCTGCTTTACGATGTAAACAGGATAGTTCCGGGTTATGGTTTCAAAAGTTTCAGCGACGGTGGCTTCTGCCTCGAAAGCATACTCATCAACTGCTTCTCCAAGAAAGGCATAGACGCATTTTTCGGGAAGTTTCAGCTGTTCTGCACCATGATTTGGCCTTATGACTTCTTCCGAGTTGGAATCGTACTCTAAAATAGGCAGTTCGTGTTTTTGAATCATCTTAGCTCTTTCGATCCTTTCAGGAAAACGTAGGGACAAGAATCATCCCGTGGCCACAAATTATCAATTCTTGAAAATGTTGTGCCCTTCCGGGACTGCACTTCTGCAACGCTCCCGCGTTTTTGAAGTGTTCTTGTTGGGGCGTACCTGCCCCAAACCCTGCTTCTGAGGTTACGACAAACGGGAATTTAGTTGGTTGATTATTCTTCGTTATCCTTTTGAGATTCATCACTTTCCCTATTTCGATTTTGACCATCGAGAGCAGACCCTATGCCTACACCAAGCGCTAAACCGACAAGCATATAGAGTGGAATATTGTTGGTTACTACACCAATAGCCGCACCGATAGAAATTCCTATGCTCATAAAAGTCGGTAAATAGTGAGGCTTATCATCTTTTTTATTTTTCATATAGCTATACATTCCTTTCCAAATTATAAGATTTATTGAGTGTCGTTATCAAAATGATTGCAGCAAAAGACTCAATACATAACTAACGATTGCTCCTACTGCAGCACTTCCGATAAACCATAAAACCTTTTGATAAGGACGTTTGCCGTATTCTCTGGCGCTCTGGATTTCATCCAGCCTTTTACCTTCACAAAATGCTACGATTTCTTTATATGTTTGAACATCATTGTCCTTTTTTATTCGTTCAACCTTTGCTGCAAAATACATGGCAGCTAAAGCAATGACACACCAAAGGATCAATGCCCATTTATTACCAATGTAAAATAACGGAGCCGCCGAAATAACAGCAATAACGAGAAAAACCGTATAGATTGCGCCATAGTGATTGAGTTTTTTGATTTCCTCTTGTTTGATTACTTCTTTCATAGTATCAATATCTCCTTTGATTAGTTTATCAAGTGAGATTTGAAAGATTTCACTCAGTAATACCAAGCTGGTTACATCTGGATAGCTTTTGTCATTTTCCCAATTTGAGATTGTTTGCCTTGAAACATAAACATGATCGGCTAACTCCTCTTGAGACAGTTGTAACTCTTGGCGATATTTTTTTATTTGCTTTCCGAGTTCCATCTCTTCACCTCCTTGCATACTCATACTAATCAAAAGATTGTATTTTCGCAATCAAAGGACATTGACATCTGTGTTTTCCGTGTGTCAAAGGTCTTTTACATACCGTTAACTTCCGATTTGTTGAGCCGAGTATACCATACTACCAGCTGAAAGAACACCCCTATATGTCAGAACTTTCCCTTTTTTCTGCGTACGTGCGTACCGGCCATGTACGGACGTACGCAGCGATTAGCCCTCAATGCGCCATATAGGGTGGACGATCAAGTTCGCACAAAGCGAACTTGATCCCGCAAAGCAAAAGGCAGGATACCATCGCCCATGATGATACCCTGCCTTTACTCGTTCTCGCTTACCGCTCTGCGTACTCCCTCCGCAGAACTTCCTGTAAACAAAAAACGTACCCGAACCCTTTTTCGTAAAGAATCGGGTTCGAGTACGAACTGTATGGTGGACGGTACAGGACTCGAACCTGTGACCTCCTGCACGTCAAGCAGATGCTCTACCAGCTGAGCTAACCGTCCATATTTTGTTTGTGCCGCAATCGGCTTGATTATGTTACCATACTCTGTAGCAAAAAGCAAGCATTTTTTGAAATTTTTTGAAAACTTTTTTGGCGGCAGCGGGGAGAAGAGCGGATTTTGGCCGCAGGGCGCGGGATTTTGTCAACTGTGGGCGGGGTTCTCCGTTGCTCTGGGGGACAGATTGTGGTATAATACATTGATTATAATAGGAAAGGTATCGCAGAATGAGAGTTTTGGGCATCGACCCCGGTTATGCCATCGTGGGATGGGGCGTTTTGGACTATGCGGGAAACCGGTTCACACCGGTGGATTTCGGCGCGGTCTGCACCGACGCGGGGGTGCCGTTCGAGCGGCGGCTCGACGAGGTGTACACCGGCGTCAAGGAAGTCATCCAGCGGACCAAGCCGGAGGTGCTGGCCATCGAGAAACTGTTCTACCAGCACAACCAGACCACCGTCATCGGTGTGGCCGAGGCGCGCGGCGTCATTTTGCTGGCGGCGGCACAGGCGGGGCTGCCCATCTACGAATACACCCCCATGCAGGTGAAACAGGCCGTGACCGGCTACGGCAAGGCCGTGAAGAAGCAGGTGCAGGAGATGACCCGCATCCTGCTGCATCTGCCCGCCGTCCCTAAACCCGACGACACCGCCGACGCGCTGGCCATGGCCATCACGTTCTGCCACACCAACGGCAACCAGCTCAACCGCTTTGCAAGAAGGGGCGTAGGGCCGATTTAGTTGTTATGATTCGTGTATAAGGGAAGGTTTCCCTTTGTACAACCTCTCAGTCTCACTTCGTTCGACAGTCGTCTACCCTTTGTCGCTTGCGCGACATCTCCCTCCGGCCGGAGGGAGTCTTTCCTAGTAGGGGAGCCTCTGGCGAAGAGGAAGAGCTGCCCGCTATGCCAAGGCCTCCCCTACTAGGGGAGGTGGCATTGCGAAGCAATGACTGAGAGGGCGAGGCCGCTCAAGGAAAGAGGCAACCTATGATCTACTGTTTAACTGGAAAAATCATCAAAAAGACCCTGAACGCCGTGGTGCTCAGCTGCGGCGGGGTGGGCTATTACGCCCAGTGCCCGGCCAGCGTGGCCGGTGCGCTGCCCGGCGTGGGGAAGGAAACGACCCTCTACACCGTGATGAGCGTGACCGAAAACGACGTTAGCCTGTACGGTTTTGCGACGGAAGAGCAGCAAGCGTGCTTTGAGATGCTGACGGCAGTTTCGGGCGTGGGGCCGAAGGTGGGCCTTGCGATCCTGAGCGTCATGGAGCCGGACCGGGTGGCGCTGGCCATCTCGGCGGGGGATCACAAGGCCTTCAAGGCGGCCTCCGGCGTGGGGCCGAAACTGGCCCAGCGCATCGTGCTGGAGCTGAAGGACATCTTCCATCTCTGCAAGATTGCCAGGGCGCATCGTGTTGATGGCCCGGTTCAGGACGGCAGT
>ENA-USTZ01000130-USTZ01000130.1-human-gut-metagenome-genome-assembly--contig:-NODE-130-length-35988-cov-4.568739_pt1 | contig 35988 bp, 28 predicted proteins | sample MGYA00250049_ERZ773375 | MGnify/ENA primary metagenome ERZ773375 (study PRJEB29103, sample SAMN06111956) | human gut metagenome | biome: human gut; feature: ankylosing spondylitis patient; material...
TGGAGCTGCTATCCAGATTCGAACTGGAGACCTCATCCTTACCAAGGATGCGCTCTACCAACTGAGCTATAGCAGCAAATGGCGACCCGGATCGGGCTCGAACCGACGACCCCCAGCGTGACAGGCTGGTGCTCTAACCAACTGAGCTACCGGGCCATATTGGAGCAACTGTTGCTGCTCCGTTATGGAGCGGCCGACGAGGCTCGAACTCGCTACCTCCACCTTGGCAAGGTGGCGCTCTACCAGATGAGCTACGGCCGCAAACTCCATGTGGCGTGCCGGGGTTTCGTTCCCGGCGACGTTGGTTATTATACCGCACCGCCGCCCCTTTGTCAACCACAAATTTTCAAAAACTCTCACTTTTTGCAAAACCGACTCAACATCGTAAAACAAATTCTGCACACCCGTTCCCGCCCCTTGGGAAAGTTTCAGCTCTCAGGGCCGAGACACAAGCAAAATTCAATTGCATTCCTATATAAAAAAGGTTATAATGGAAAAGTTAAAAGCTGCATGTTTTTCGCGTCTGCTGCGCCTCGCGGGCGGGCAGACGCATTTTCATGCCGAGATTCTGCCAGAAAAAGGAGCTAACGCAATGTACAAGATCACTGAAAAAGTCGCGCTGAACCCCACCGTGACGAAGATGGTCATTGAAGCCCCGCTGATCGCCAAAAAGGCAAAGCCGGGCCAGTTTATCATTGTGCGCCCGTTTGAGGACAGCGAGCGCATCCCCCTGACCGTGGCCGGTTACGACCGCGAGAAAGGCACCGTGGACATCATCTTCCAGATCGTCGGCGGCACCACCATGGAGCTGAACAGCCTGAACGCGGGCGACAGCGTCCACGATTTCGTCGGCCCGCTGGGCCGCGCCACCGAGACCGAGGGCCTGAAGAAGGTCTGCGTCGTAGGCGGCGGCGTCGGCTGCGCCATTGCGCTGCCCATTGCCCGCGAACTGCACGAGCAGGGCTGCACCGTCCACAGTGTCATCGGCTTCCGTAATAAAGATCTGCTCATCCTTGAGGACGAGTTCAACGCTTGCAGCGACGAGCTGCGCATCATGACCGACGACGGCAGCTACGGCACCAAGGGCGTCGTCACCGCTGCGCTGGACGAGCTGGTGGCCGCTGGCAACCAGTACGATCTCGTCATCACCATCGGCCCGCTGATCATGATGAAGTTTGTCGTCAAGACCTGCCAGAAGCACGGCCTGAAGAGCATCGTTTCCATGAACCCCATCATGATCGACGGCACCGGCATGTGCGGCGGCTGCCGCCTGACCGTGGGCGGCGAGACCAAGTTCGCCTGCGTGGACGGCCCCGACTTCGACGGCGACCTCGTGGATTTTGACGAGGCAATGGCCCGCGGCACCATGTACCGCCCCTTTGAGGCCAAGGCCCGGGAAAAGGCCTGCAATCTGTTCAAGACTCAGGAGGGAATGTAAAATGGCTTTCAATATGGACCCCAAAAAGTGTCCCATGCCCACCCAGGACCCCAACGTCCGCAACAAGAATTTTGAGGAAGTGGCTCTGGGCTACACCGCCGAGATGGCCGTGAACGAGGCCAAGCGCTGCATCCACTGCAAGAATAAGCCCTGCCAGACCGGCTGCCCTGTGGGCATCGACATCCCCGAGTTCATCGGCCATGTGGCCGAGGGTGACTTCGAAGCCGCCTATCAGGTCATCAATCGTTCCTCTTCCCTGCCCGCCGTCTGCGGCCGCGTCTGCCCGCAGGAGAGCCAGTGCGAGGGCAAGTGTACCCGCGGCATCAAGAACGAGCCCGTTGGCATTGGCCGTCTGGAGCGCTTCGTGGCCGACTGGCACCGTGAAAACGTCCACACTGCCCCCGTCGTGCCTGAATCCAACGGCCACAAGGTCGCCATCATCGGCGCGGGTCCTGCCGGCCTGACCGCTGCGGGCGATCTGGCAAAGCTGGGCTACAAGGTCACCGTGTACGAGGCGCTGCATGTGGCGGGCGGCGTGCTGATGTACGGCATCCCCGAGTTCCGTCTGCCCAAGGCCATCGTCCAGCAGGAGATCGACGGCCTGAAGAAGATGGGCGTCGATTTCGAGTGCAACATGGTCATCGGCAAGGTGCTGACCATCGACGAGCTGATGGGCGAGTACGGCTACGAGGCCGTCTTCGTGGGTTCCGGTGCCGGTCTGCCCCGCTTCATGGGCATCCCCGGCGAGAGCCTGAAGGGCGTTTACTCCGCCAACGAGTTCCTGACCCGCTCCAACCTGATGAAGGCTTACCTGCCCACCAGCAAGACCCCCATCCGCACCGGCAAGAAGGTCGCCGTTGTGGGCGGCGGCAATGTGGCCATGGACGCTGCCCGCAGCGCCCTGCGTCTGGGTGCCGAGACCGTCTACATCGTCTACCGCCGCGGCATGGCCGAACTGCCCGCCCGTAAGGAGGAAGTGGAGCACGCCGAGGAAGAGGGCATCATCTTCAAGACCCTGTGCAACCCGGTGGAGATCCTGCCCGATGACGACGGCTTCGTCAAGGCCATCACCTGCGTGGAGATGGAGCTGGGCGAACCCGACGCCTCCGGCCGCCGCCGCCCCATCGAGAAGAAGGGCAGCGAGTTCACCATGGATGTGGACACCGTCATCATGAGCTTGGGCACCAGCCCGAACCCCCTCATCCGCTCCACCACCCCCGGTCTGGAGACCAACAAGCACGGCTGCATCGTCACCGAAGGCGACGAGGGCAAGACCAGCCGCGAGGGCGTTTATGCGGGCGGCGACGCCGTGACCGGTGCCGCTACCGTCATCAAAGCCATGGGTGCCGGTAAGGCCGCCGCCAAGGCCATTGACGAGTACATTCAGAATAAGTAAACCGGTCCTATAAAAAAGCGGAGGTGCTGCGATGCAGCACCTCTGTTTTTTTATTCCACGTTCCTTATGGTCCTCCCCTCTTTTTCATCGTACCATAAACAAACGATCTTGCAAGCCTTTTCAGAGCAGCTCATGTTCCAGACAGTACCAGTAGACGCCGTCCTCTTTTACGTCACGGCAGGTATCTGCGGCAACGGCTTTCAGCCGGTCAGAGGCATTGGCCATGGCAACGCCGGTGCCGACGGCCCCGAACATCTCGATGTCGTTGTTGCCGTCGCCAAACGCCATGCTGTCGGCCTTGTCGATGCCATAAAACTCCAGCACCTTTTCCACCGCGATGCCCTTGCCGCCGTTGGCCGGGATGATGTCCACTGCGCGGTCCCACCAAGCGGCGATCTTGGCATGGGTGACATCGTTCAGGATGGTGGGATACTCTTCCTCCCGGCCGCCCATCAGCACCTGAAAAACTTCGCCCTGCGCCACCTCGTCAAAGTCGTCGGCCACGACCAGCTTCACCCCGCCGATGGCAAAATATTCTTCGAGGTCCGGTTCGGTGCCGTTGGCCACCAGACGGCTGTCCGTGGCCAGTGCAAGTGGCCGCCCCAGTGCAGCCGCATTCCGGCGAAGGGTCACAATGTCCTCCTTCGGGATGAGGTTCTTGAAAATATCGCGTTCCGGCGTAAAACAGTACGAGCCGTTGTAGGTCAGGAGCGCATCAAACGTCACCCCCTCGAACCTCGGCACCTCCATGGGGGCACGGCCTGTGGCAATGCAGAGCCTGATGCCGTTCTGCCGCAGTTTTTGCAGAGCTTCCACTGTTCTGGGGCGGATGCCCTCTTTCAGAGGCACCAGTGTGCCGTCAATGTCAAAAAAGATGATCCTTGGCTTCATCGTATCGCTCCTCTTTTTGCGCGGATGCAGATATAGAACACCTTTATTATAGCACACGCAACCCGGCTTGCAAAGATTCTTTTTCCTTCCGATCCAGAAATCACAATTCCGTCAAAATCCGTCACAAAGAAGCAGACGAAGCAGCTGTTTTCCGCGTTCTGCGTGAAAATCGTCCCCATTTTTATGCAAAATCGCTTCATGTATCCCACCTCTTGTGCGAGATGCTCAAATTTTGTTGTTTATTCTTGTTGATTCTTTTTGGCATTTTGTGATTGATTTTGACGTATTTTTTGCTATAATAGGGGGCAGAGAGACGCAGAAAGCTCCAAATAAAATCACAATCCACCAAAGGAGTGACCTTTCCTCATGTTGGCAGAAGAACGCTTCGCCCTCATCCTTGACCTGCTGGCCCGCCAGCGCACTGCCACCGTGCAGGAGCTGTGCGAGGCGCTGAGCGCCAGCGAGTCCACCATCCGGCGCGATCTGAACGAGCTGGACAAACTGGGCAAGCTGAACAAAGTCCACGGCGGAGCCACGCTGCCGGACAGCCCCTTCCGCACCGACGAACCCACCATGGCCGCCAAGGAAACGCTGGCCGTGGACCAGAAACAGAGCATCGCACAGGCGGCAGCTTCCCTCATCCAGCCGGAGGACTTCATCTTTTTGGATGCCGGTTCCACCACCCTTGCGGTGGCCCGGCTGCTCAGCGGCCCGGCGCTCAAGGCCAGCTATGTGACCAATGGCGTGGCCCACGCGCGACTGCTGGCCCAGAAGGGCTGCCGGGTGTTCCTGCCCGGCGGGCTGCTCCGCCCCCAGACCGAAGCCATCATCGGGGCGGCGGCGCTGACGGCTTTGCAGCAGTACAACTTCACCAAAGCCTTCATGGGGGCCAACGGCGTGGCGCTGGAGGCCGGGTTCACCACCCCGGACCCGGAGGAAGCCGCCGTCAAGGCTGCTGCCGTCCGCCGGGCGCGGGAGGCATGGTTCCTTGTGGACGATTCCAAGTTCGCGCAGGTCTACCCCGCCGTCATCACCGACCTGCACAGCGGAGCCATCCTGACCAACCGCTGCCCCAACCCCAAATACCGAGAATTTACTTTGATAAAGGAGACGGAATTATGATCTACACTGTAACCTTCAACCCTGCCATTGATTATGTCGTCCGTCTGGACAAGGCGCTGGAAGTCGGCGAGGTGAACCGCGCCGTCGGCGAAGACTGCGTGCTGGGCGGCAAAGGCATCAATGTGTCCGGTGTGCTCCGGGAGCTGGGCTGCGAGAGCGTGGCGCTGGGCTTTGTGGCGGGCGAGACCGGCGCGTGGCTGGAACGCGGGCTGGCCGCACAGGGGCTGTGCACCGACTTCATCCACCTCGACCACGGCATGACCCGCATCAACGTGAAGATCAAGGCCAGTGAAGAGACCGAGCTGAACGGCGCGGGCCCCTCCATCCCGGCGTCGGCCTTGCAGCAGCTGGAAGAAAAGCTCGATGCGCTGACCGAAAACGATGTACTCATCCTCGCGGGCAGCATCCCGTCCAGTATGCCGCAGGACACCTACGAGCGGCTGCTGGCCCGGCTGGACGGCAAGGGCGTGCGCTGCGTTGTGGACGCCACCCGCGCCCTGCTGGCCAACGTCCTGCCCTTCCATCCCTTCCTCATCAAGCCCAACGATCACGAACTGGGCGAACTGGTGGGCAGGGAACTGACCGGCGACGCCGAGATCACCGCCGCAGCCCGCACCTTGCAGGAGAAGGGTGCCCGGAACGTTCTGGTCAGCATGGCGGGCGACGGAGCCCTGTTGGTGGACGAAGCGGGCGGCGTGCACCGCATCGGCTGCCCCAAGGGCAAGGTCGTGAACAGCGTGGGCGCGGGCGACAGCATGGTGGCCGGGTTCGTGGCCGGGTATCTCAAGACCGGCCGCTACGACGACGCCCTGCGGCTCGGCACCGCCTGCGGCAGCGCCACGGCCTTCAGCCTTGGGCTTGCCAAACGGAGTGAGATCGAAACGCTGCTTGCAGCCCTTTAAGATCAGGAGAAAACAAGGAGAGGAGAACCCCTATGCGCATCACCACATTATTTTCCCTCAAGGCCATTGCACTGGATTCCACCGCTTCCACGCAGGAGGAGATCCTGAACGAGCTGGTGGAGCTGCAGGCCACTCATGACAACATCATGGACAAGGCCGCCTACAAAAAGGCGCTCTATGCCCGCGAGGCGGAAGGCTCCACCTATGTGGACAACGGCATTACCGTGCCCCACGCCAAGAGCGACGTGGTGCTCCATCCCAGTCTGGCCGTGCTGCGGCTGAAGGAGCCGGTGCAGTACAACCCCGATGACGACGGCAAGACCGACCTGCTCTTCGCCATTGCGGCCCCGCAGAACGGCAGCCTTCACGTGGATATGCTGGCCCGGATGATGCAGATGCTGATGAACGAGGACTTCGTGGAAAAGCTCCGCACCGCCAAGACGCCGAAGGAATTCCTCGACTGCATCGACCAGCAGGAGCAGGAACAGTTCGGCGACGAGAGCTTCACCAGCCAGCCCATCCCCCAGAACGGTTTCCGGGTGCTGGCCGTGACCGCCTGCCCCAACGGCATCGCCCATACTTATATGGCCGCCGAGGCGCTGGCCAAGGCGGGTGACAAGCTGGAACTGCCCGTCAAGGTCGAGACCAACGGCTCTGACGGCGCGAAGAACGTCCTGACCAAGGAAGAGATCGCCGCCTGTGACGGCATCATCGTGGCGGCGGACAAGAACGTGGAGACTGCCCGCTTCGACGGCAAGCCCGTCCTCTTCACCCGCGTGGACGACGGCATCCACAAGCCCGAACAGCTCATTATGCAGGTGGTGCGCGGCGAGGTGCCCGTGTACCACGCCAAGGAAAAGGCTGCTGACGTTGGCACCGGCGCTTCCGACAGCGCAGCCCATACCATTTACAAACATCTGATGAACGGCGTCTCCCACATGCTGCCCTTCGTCGTAGGCGGCGGCATCATGATCGCGCTGGCCTTCCTGCTGGACGATTACACCATCGACCCCTCCAACTTCGGCATGAACACCCCCCTCGCCGCCTTCTTCAAGACGGTAGGCAATGCAGCCTTCGGTTATATGCTGCCCATTCTGGCCGGATTCATCGCCATGTCCATTGCGGACCGTCCGGGTCTGGCGGTGGGCTTTGCGGGCGGCGTCCTTGCCATGAACGGCACCAACTTCGCAGATCTTGCTTCCGGCAGCACCACCGGCATCTCCGGCGGCTTCCTCGCCGCGCTGCTGGCGGGCTTCGTGGCCGGTTACGTAGTCGAGTTCCTGAAAAAGATCACCGAGAAGCTCCCCGCCAGCCTGAACGGCATCCGCCCCATGCTGATCTACCCGCTGGGCGGCATCCTGATCGTGGGTGCGGTCATGTGCGGCATCAACCCGGTCATGGGCATGATCAACACCGCCATGACCAACTGGCTCAACGCCATGGGCGGCACTTCCAAGGTCCTGCTGGGTGCCATCGTCGCCGGTATGATGAGCATTGATATGGGCGGCCCCTGCAACAAGGCAGCTTACGTCTTCGGCACCGCCGCCCTCGCCTCCGGCAACTATGAGGTCATGGCATCGGTCATGGTCGGCGGCATGGTGCCTCCCATCGCCATCGCCCTGTCCACCACCTTCTGCCCGAAGAAGTGGACCCCCGACGAGCGCCGCAACGGCATCGTGAACTACGTCATGGGCCTGTGCTTCGTCACCGAAGGTGCCATCCCCTACGCCGCCGCCGACCCGCTCCGCGTCCTGCCCAGCTGCGTCATCGGCGCGGCCCTCTCCGGTGCGCTGTCCATGACCTTCGGCTGTGCCCTGCGCGCTCCCCACGGCGGCATCTTCGTCTTCCCCGTCGTGGATCACGCGCTGATGTATGTCGTGGCGCTGGCCGCCGGCAGCATCGTGGGTGCGGTGATCCTGAGCCTCCTCAAGAAGGACCAGCCCCAGAGCTGAATTTCTCCCAACCATAGGAAAAGCCACCCGTTCGGGTGGCTTTTCTTCGTTGTATCACGCTTTCGGCTCACAGACATGTTTCTCTTCCAATTCCAACGCAAGGTCGCCCTCAATCTCCACAAAGCATTCCAGCAGGACGGGGTTGAAGGCACCGCACTCGCCGTTCAGGATCATGTCCACAGCCTTCCGGTGGGGGTACGCCTTTTTGTAGCAGCGCTCACTGGTCAGCGCGTCGTAGACGTCCGCCAGCGCAACGACCTGCGCTTCGATGGGGATCTCGTCCCCTTTCAGCCCGTCCGGGTAGCCGCAGCCGTCCCACCGCTCGTGGTGCCAGCGGGCAATGCTGTAAGCCGTCTGGAGCAGAGGCTCGGTGTTGAAATTCTCCAGCTTGCTCAGCATCTCCGCGCCGATGGTGGTGTGGGTCTTGATGACCTCGAACTCCTCGTTGGTCAGGCGGCCGGGTTTGTTCAGGATCTTCTCGTCGATGGCGATCTTGCCGATGTCGTGCAGGGCTGCAGCCAGCGGGATATTATCCTGCATTTCGGAGGTGATGTGGTAGCGGTTGGGCCGTTCCAGCAGCTTTTCCAGCACCCGTTCGGTCAGGCGCTGGATGTGCTGGACATGCAGCCCGCTCTCGCCGTTGCGGAACTCGACCATCTGGCTCAGAACGCCCACCAGCATGGTGGTGTTCTTCTCCCGCTCACGGATCTGCTCCGACAGCAAAGTGACCAGCCGCCGCTGTTTTGCGTACAATTTAATGGTATTGAACACACGACGGTAGACCACGCGGGAGTCGAACGGGCGGGAGACGTAATCCGAAACGCCCATTTCGTAGGCACGGCGGACGGAGGCTTCGCTGTCCTCGCTGGAGATCATGATAACGGGCAGATCCTCAATGGTGTGGTTGCGGTTCATGAAGTCCAGCACCTCGAAGCCGTCCATCTTGGGCATCACGAGATCCAGCAGCACCAAGGCGACATCCCCCATGTGCTGATGCAGCTTTTCAAGGCACTCCTCGCCGTCGGCAGCTTCCAGAATGCGGTAGTCCCCCCGCAGGATCTCCGAAAGGATGGCGCGGTTCATCTCGGAATCGTCCACGATGAGCACCTGCTGCTTTTGTTCCCGCTTGGAGTTTGCTTCATAGGGCAGGTCCCCGGCACCGGCCATCACGACGCTGTTCTTGTGGAACTTGGCCTGATACATCAGCCGGTCGGCCTGACGCACCACGGCTTCCATTGAGTCGCCGGGCATCTGGACGATGCCGCCTATGCTGGCCGAAAGCCGCATGTGGCTGTAGCCGGGCACGATGGCATCGTGGAGCTTTTCGCGGATCTGCTCCAGCTTGACTTTGAAGTAATCCTCCGGGATGCCGGGCAGCACCAGCAGAAATTCGTCGCCGCCGAAGCGCACCAGTGCATCGGTCTGGCGGATGCAGCTCCGCACGATGTTGACGGCGGTCTTCAGCGCCATATCACCGGCGTGGTGGCCGTAGGTATCGTTGTAGACCTTGAAGTCGTCGAGATCCATCAGCGCCACTCCGGCGGGGCCCTTCATCCCCCGGACGATCTCCTCATAGTAGCGGCGATTGTACACATCGGTCAGGGCATCGTGGTAAAGCTTGGTGTTGTAGCCGGAGATCGCGCTGAACAGGGCCTCGGTGTCGTCCGGGTCAATGATGGTATCGCTGTGCATCCGCTGCAGCAGTTCCAGCACGAAGGGATCCCCGTCCACCTCCAGATATCTGGCCGTCACCTGTACGATATCCGGTGCAAAGTATTCCAGCTTTACACGCTGATCGTGGTTTTCATAGGCGCTTTTCACGGCGCAGTGGCGGCAGCGGCGGCTCTTGTGGCGGCAGGCATAGCACAGATCTTCGCCGTTGGGGTCGGAGCGCGCCCCCTCCTCGATCCGTGCAATGACGTCCCTGTCCAGCAGCCGCACATCGGTGTACAACTGCTGTAAGTCGCGGAGCATTGCCTGAACTTCCTGCATCGTTTTCATGTTTGCCGCTCCCCATGCCTTTCTATGCTGCTTTGCCAAAACGCAAAGCAAATCTCCGGTGTTTTTTAGGATATATCCTCATTATAAACGGTTTTCCGGCAAATGGAAGGGCTTTCTTGAAACTTTTCCGCAAAAGAGAGGGTTTCGTTGGGTTTTTTCGGAAAAAAGCCAATTTTTTCGGTGCAAACAGTAGCCCCGCAGAGGAAAAGGTGCTATAATAACTTATATATCACCGTTGACGATACAGGGGGATTTTTGTACATGACGCTCGAAGAATGCTACACCGCCATGGGCGCGAATTATCAGGATGTGCTCAAGCGGTTCTATAAGCCGGATATGATCCGCCGCTTTGTTAAAATGTTTTTGCAGGACGACAGTTTCCGTCTGCTGACCGACGCTATGGCCAAGCAGGACGTGAAAGAGGCGTTCCGTGCCGCGCACACCCTGAAGGGCGTCTGCCTCAACCTCAGCTTCGACAACCTCAGCTCCCCGGCGGTAGCCCTGACGGAGATCCTCCGCGCAGGAACGTTTGAGGGCGCTGCGGAGCAGTATGCTATCGTGAAAACCGAATACGACCGCACCATCAAGGCCATCAAGGCCCTTGATTAAGGTGCGCATTCTGAGCCGCGGGGTCACCGGGGCTCTTTTTTACAGGGTCCGGGCCGGAGATGCCCGCCCCGCGCAGGGGAAGGAAACCGTATGAAGCTTCATTTTCGTTCTTTGGTCAGCATTGCACTGAGTGCTGCGCTCTTGCTGGGCTGTGTGGGTTGCGGCGGCGGCCCCAAGGCAGCCACCACCATCACCGTCTGGACCTACTACAGCGGCGACCAGCTCACCAGCTTCAATGAGCTGGTGGACGAATTCAATTCCACCGTCGGGCAGGAAAAGCACATCGTGGTCGAAAGTTCCAACCAAGGCAGCGTGACGGACCTTGAGAACAACGTGCTGGCCGCTGCCAAGAGCGAAGTGGGCGCTGCCGCCCTGCCCAACATCTACTCCGGCTATGCGGATATGGCCTACGACCTCGACCAGCTCGGCGAGGTCGTGGATCTGGCCCCCTACCTGACGGATGAGGAAAAGGCCGCCTACGTGGACGGCTTCTTTAAAGAGGGTGACCTGATGAACAACGGCGAGCTGAAGGTCTTCCCCGTGGCGAAATCCACCGAGCTGTTCTACCTGAACGCAACCGACTGGGTTCCCTTCGCCGCCGCCACCGGCGTGACCTATGACGACCTTGCCACCGTAGAGGGCGTGACCGAAGCAGCCCACAAATATTACGACTGGACCGACGCTCAGACCGACACCCCCAACGACGGCAAGGCTTTCTTCGGCCGCGACGCGCTGGCGAACTACCTGCTCTGCGGCGCGCAGGAGCTGGGCGTGACCATCTTTGATGCCGAGAACGGCGTCATGACCCTGAACCTTGACAAAGACGTGATGCGCAAGCGGTGGGACAACTACTATATCCCCTTCATCAAGGGCTGGTTCGGGGCCAGCGGCCGCTTCCGCAGCGATGACGTAAAAACCGGGAATCTGCTTTCCTACGTAGGTTCCTCGTCCGGTTTCACTTTCTTTCCCAAGCAGGTGCTGACCAGTGACACCGAGAGTCACGACATTGAGATGGCTGTCCTGCCCTGCCCCAGCTTCTCTGGCTGCGCCCCCGTTGCCGCCCAGCAGGGTGCCGGCATGATCGTGACCAAGGGCACCGATGCCCAGATCGAAGCCAGCGTGGAATTTTTGAAGTGGTTCACCCAGCCGGAAAATAACATCGCCTTCTCGGTCAGCTCCGGTTACCTGCCCGTGACCCACGCCGCCGCCAGTCTCGACGCCATCCGGTCCAGCGGGCTGGAGCTGTCCGACTCCATCACCGCGGTGCTGGGTCTCTCGCTGAATGCCGTGGAGAACGACCACCTGTACACCACCCACGCCTTCCCGAAGGGTTCCACGGCCCGCAGCAAATTGCAGTACGCCATGGAGGATGCCGCCGAAGCCGACCGCGCCACGGTGGAGGAGCGGATCGCCGCCGGGCAGACCCCCGAAGAAGCCGAGGCCGAATTCTTGACCGACGACTATTTTGACCAGTGGTACGAGACCACCCGCACCACGCTGGAAGCCTTTGCGGGCTGAATGGATCATTTGATTTGAAAGGAGCACCCGCCCTATGGGGATCTCATCCCAGCGCACCCCGCCGAAGAAACGCCGCGAGCGTTCCATCTTCGGCTCCATCTTCAACTCTACGATGCTGGTGGTGCTCGTCGAAGTTCTGCTGCTGGTCGCATTCATCTACTTCATGCGGGTGGGCCCGCAGCTGAACCAGAATGCCGAGGATATCCTTGCCATGCAGGTAGAGACCCGCAGCGGCTACATCCAGTCCCAGTTGAACGATGCGCAGGAGCTTTCCTCCCTGACCAGCCAGATCAACACCCTGACGCAGGAACTGCTGGACAGTGGTGCCATCGACCTTGCCACGCTGGACAGCAGCAGCAACGCGGCTTACCCCCTGCTGGCGGCCGTCACCCCCAAGCTGATCTCTACCCTGCGCTCCAAGCCGGTGACGGGCATCTACCTCATCCTGAACACCCACGACCTAAACCAGCGGGCCAGCGGCGACCGGCTGCCCTCCGTCTACCTGCGGGATCTTGACCCCGACGCGCCGCCGCCGGAAAACAACTCGGACCTGATGTTCGAGCGCGCCCCCGCCAGACTGGTGCAGACCCAGAACATCTCCACGGATAAGGCGTGGAAGCCCGCCATCACCTACCGCTCCCTCGGCGCAGAGGGGCTGCTCTACTCGGCGTTCCAGACCGCCTATGACGCGGAAACCAAGCTGGATGCCACCGCCTACGGCCACTGGACGACCAGCCTCTATGTCATAAACGGCGATGACCGTCAGGCCATCGCCTACAGCCTCCCCCTCATCCTGCCGGACGGCACCGTTTACGGCGTGGTGGGCGTAGAGCTTCTGACCAGCTATCTGGCCAAAAAAATGCCCTACAACGAGCTGCACACATCCAATTCCGGCAGTTACGCCCTGTGCTATTCGGACACCACCCTCAATGCAGACACCCTCACGCTCACGGCGTTTCCGGTGATGAACAGCGGCGGGCTGGATCTCAGCACCGCCCTCGAACTGAAGCGGAGAGAGGCGGACTGCTTCCGCTTTTCCAAGAACAACATCTCTTACATTGCTTCCCTCGTTCCGCTGGAGGTCTACAGCCGAAACGCCCCCTTCTACGGGGAGCACTGGTGTCTGGTGGGCATCGTGCCCTGCTCCGCCCTCTTCGCCTTTGCCCAGCGGGTGCAGCAGATGCTGTTTTTGATCGTGCTGCTCACCCTCATCGCGGGCTTTGCGGCCAGTTGGCTGGTCAGTGAGCGGATGTCCAAGCCCGTGGCCCAGCTCTCGGCGGAAGTGGCCAAGGCGCAAAACGCGGCGGCGCTGCCCCAGCTTTCCACCACCGGCATCGCCGAGGTAGACCAGTTTGCTTCCGCCATCAGCCAGCTTTCTTCGGATATGCTGGCCTCCTCCACCCGCTTTCTGCGGATCATGGAGATGGCCAGTGTGGAGCTGGCGGGCTATGAGCTGCGCAGCGACAGCGCTTATGTCACCGACAACTTCTTCCGGATGCTCGGCGTCCAAACGCCTGACCCCCTGACCCCCTCTTCCTTCCGCGCCGCCCTCTCGGCGGTGGCCCACAGCAGCCTGTACCGCACCATTTCCATCGGCAGTTCCGTTTTTACCATTGCGCAGCCGGACGGCAATGTGCAGTACATCGTCCTCCGCGTCACCCGCATTGTGGCGGAGACGCCCTCGGAGGTGGGTCTTCTGGAGGATGTCACCTCCTCCATTCTGGAGCAGCAGCGCATCGAGCATGAGCGCGATTACGACATCCTGACCGGCCTGTACAGCCGTCAGGCCTTCAACCGGGTCTGCGCCGATCTCTTCGCCCATCCCGACCGGCTGCGCTGCGCGGCCCTGCTGATGATGGACCTCGACAACCTCAAGCACATCAACGACACCTATGGCCACGACTGGGGCGACCAGTACATCCGCCAGACCGGTCAGTGCTTCGCCGCCAACACCCCCAAGGGCACCATCTGCTCCCGCCTGTCCGGCGACGAGTTCCTGCTGCTGTTCTACGGGTACGACTCGCAGGACGCCATCCGCAAAGAGTTGAACACCCTAAACGGGGCCCTGCGGGCCAGTTGTGCTACCCTGCCCAACGGCAAGACGCTGAACATCAGCATTTCCGGCGGCGTGGCGTGGTTCCCGGAGGACGGCACCGACTTCAAGACCTTGAAGAAGTACGCCGACTTTGCGATGTATCAGGTCAAGCAGTCCCACAAGGGCCACACCGGCGACTTCGACATCGGCGTGTACCACCGGGAGGAGTACGCCGCCCAGACCCAGCGCGAGTTCGAACAGCTGCTGCGGGAGGAACTGGTGAGCTACTATTTCCAGCCCATCTTCTCGGCCCACAGCGGGCGGGTCGCCGCCTACGAGGCGCTGATGCGGGTGAACATGCCCACCATCACCTCCCCCTCGCAGGTCATGACGCTGGCCCACGAGCTCGACCGGCTGTACGACATCGAGCGGATCACCCTGTTCAAATCCGGCGAGACCTACGAGCAATTGCAGCAGAAGGGTCTGCTCCAGAATGGGGCCCTCCTCTTCGTCAACTCCATCGCCAATGTCAGCCTGACCCCCGCAGACGTGGCCAAGTATCAGCGCCGTTTCCCCGAACTGCTCAAGTATCTGGTGGTGGAGATCACCGAGCAAGAGGATCTGGACCGCGATTCTCTGGATCGGAAGCGGAACGTGCCGGGCTTCTCCGGCTCCTTCGCGCTGGATGATTACGGCAGCGGCTACAGCAACGAGCTGAACCTTCTGGCGCTGGCTCCCCGGTACATCAAGATCGACATTTCCATCGTCCGCGGCATCGACACCGACCGCGACAAACAGCAGATCGTTTCCAATATCGTAGACTATGCCCACGCCCGCAGTATGCAGCTGATTGCGGAGGGCATTGAGAACGACGCTGAACTGCGCAAGGTCATCGACCTGGGCGTGGACCTGCTGCAGGGCTTCTACCTCAGCCGCCCCGCTGCAGTGCCTGCCCCCATCGCGCAGCCCGCACTGGATACCATCCGCAGGATCCACACCCGGAATTCCAGTGCCGGGTGATCGGCAGCAGCTTCCTCAGTGCTTCCCCAGCTGCCAGAACGCAACGGCGCTGGCGGCGGCGACATTCAGCGAATCGACGCCGTGGGACATGGGGATCTTGACCGTGTAATCACAGGCGGCAATGGTGGAGCGGGCCAGCCCGTCGCCCTCGGTGCCCAGCACGATGGCAAGCTTCGGCTCGGCGGCAAGAGCCTCGTCGTCGATGCTCACCGAGCGGTCGCTCAGGGCCATGGCCGCGGTCTTAAAGCCGAGGGCACGGAGCTGCGCCAGCCCCTTTTCGGGCCAGTCGGCGGGCGTTTCGCCAAGCTGCGCCCACGGCACCTGAAACACCGTGCCCATGCTCACCCGCACCGCGCGACGGCAGAGCGGGTCGCAGCAGGAGGGGTTGATGAGGACGGCGTCCATGTTCAGCGCCGCCGCACTGCGGAAGATCGCCCCCACGTTGGTGGAATCCACAATGCCTTCCAGCACCGCCACCCGCTTAGCGTCCCGGCAAAGCTCCTCCACGCTGCGGGGAGACGGGCGGCGGAAGGCGCAGAGCACGCCCCGCGTCAGCTCAAAGCCGGTCAGCGCGGCCAGCAGCTCCCGGTCTGCGGTGTAGACCGGCGCATTCCCGCAGCGGGTCAGGATCTCCGCCGCCGGGCCGGTGATCTGTTTGCGCTCCATGAGCAGCGAAACGGGCCGGTATCCGGCATCCAGCGCACGGGAGATCACCTTGGGGCTCTCGGCGATGAAGATGCCTTTTTCCGGTTCCAGCCGGTTCCGGAGCTGGTTCTGCGTCAGGCGGGCGTAGGGGTCCAGCTCCGGCGCGTGAAAATCGGTGATCTCGACGATGTTCGGCATAAAAATTTCTCCTTCGGTTCCTTGATGGCTCCTATTGTAGCACAACCGGCGCTCCATTGCAAAAGCATGGCCGCCATGTGGAATTTACATGGTCGTTCTTGCCAAAAATCGCGCTTAGATTTTGACAAATCCGACAAATTGCGCTATCATAGACTGGAACTTGTGAAGAGGGGGAAATTTTCGTGTCCATCAGCAAAAAACTGTCCCACAGCGGGCAGATGTCCGAAGCGTTCTGCACCGCGATGTTCCTGTCGCTTTCCGGCGGATTGCAGGATGTTTACACCTATTTGTATCGCGGCAAAGTTTTCGCCAACGCTCAGACTGGCAACATCGTGCTGTGCAGCGTGAAGCTGGTCGAAGGCGACTGGGGGGCCGTGCTGCACTATCTGGTGCCGCTCTGCTTCTTCGCGCTGGGCGTTTTTGCGGCGGAACTGCTGCGTCAGAAATTCCGGCAGATGCAGCGGCTCCACTGGCGGCAGTTGGTGGTGCTGTGCGAAATTGTGATGCTCTTCGTGGTGGGCTTCTTCCCGCAGGAATGGAATCTGGTGGCCAACGCCCTCGTCTCCTTCGCCTGTGCGATGCAGGTGCAGGCCTTCCGTAAGGTGAACGGCTACGCCTTTGCCAGCACCATGTGCATCGGCAACCTGCGCAGCGGCATGGACTCTCTGTGCAGTTGGCTCGTGGCGGGCAACCGCGCCGCCAAGGACAAGGCGCTCCACTACTTCGCCATCATCTTCCTGTTCGCGCTGGGCGCAGCCCTCGGCAGCGTGGCGCTGAATTTCTGCAGTGCCAAGGCCATCTGGTTCTCCTGCCTTCTGCTGACCGTCAGCTTCGGGCTGATGTTCTTCAAAGAGGACATTGAGGAGATCAAAGAGGATCTTGAAAAGCTGGAACCAAAGCATTGACCACTCCATCTCCCCACCGGGCTGCATCTGGCCTTATACTGCCTATTCCCCACGGTGCGGGCTGATTTTCCGTTTTTGGCACCGATTTTTCATTGCGCTGCTCGGCTTGGTATGGTATACTGATTCTATGTGTTGAAACTTCCGGCGGCGGCCCACGGTGTAACAGCCGCCGCCGGGTTTGTTACAAAGAATAGGAGCAACGAATGAAAAAAGGATTTGACAACGACAAATACCTTCAGATGCAGTCGGAGCACATCCGGGAGCGGATCGCGCAGTTCGACAACAAGCTGTATCTGGAATTCGGCGGCAAGCTGTTCGATGACTACCACGCCTCCCGCGTGCTGCCCGGCTTCCAGCCGGACTCCAAGCTGCAGATGCTGCTGCAGCTCAAGGATCAGGCTGAGATCGTCATCGTCATCAGCGCCGAGGACATCGTCAGCAACAAGGTGCGCGGCGATTACGGCATCACCTACGACCTCGACGTGCTGCGCCTCATCGACGCGTTTCAGGAGCGGGGCCTGTTCGTGGGCAGCGTGTGCGTGACCATGTACACCGCCGCCCCCGAAGTGGAGGCTTTTGAAAAGCGGCTGAACAGCCTTGGCATCCGCACCTTCCGCCACTACAAGATCCCCGGCTACCCCAACGACGTGGCCCGCATCGTCAGCGACGAGGGCTACGGCCGGAACGACTACATCGAGACCCAGCGCCCGCTGGTGGTCATCACGGCCCCCGGCCCCGGCAGCGGCAAGATGGCCACCTGCCTGTCCCAGCTGTACCACGAGTACAAGCGGGGCGTCAAGGCCGGTTACGCCAAGTTCGAGACCTTCCCCATCTGGAACATTCCCCTCAAGCACCCGGTCAACCTCGCGTATGAGGCCGCTACCGCCGACCTGAACGACGTGAACATGATCGACCCGTTCCATCTGGAAGCCTACGGCAAGACCGCCGTCAACTACAACCGCGACATCGAGATCTTCCCGGTGGTCAACGCGATGTTTGAGTTGATCGCGGGCAAGAGCCCCTACCACTCCCCCACCGACATGGGCGTGAACATGGCGGGCAACTGCATCATGGACGATACCGTCTGCTGCGAGGCCTCCTGCAATGAGATCATCCGCCGTTACTTCAAGTCCCTGTGCGAGCTGAAGAACGGCGCACAGGTCCAGAGCGAGGTCTACAAGCTGGAGCTGCTGATGAATCAGGCCGGGCTTGTGCTGGGCAGCCGCCCGGTGGAACAGGCCGCCCACGCCGTCTCCGAGAAGACCGGCGGAGCCCCCGCTGCCGCCATCGAACTGCCGGACGGCACCGTGGTCACCGGCAAGACCGGCCTCCTGCTGGGTGCGGCGTCCTCGGCCCTGCTCAACGCGCTGAAGAAGCTGGCCGGCATCGATCAGGAAGTCGATCTGGTCTCCGCCGCCGCCATCGAGCCCATCCAGACCCTGAAAACCAACTATCTGGGCAGCAAGAACCCCCGGCTGCACACCGATGAGATCCTCATTGCGCTGTCCAGCTCTGCTGCGACCAACCCCACCGCCGCCCTTGCGCTGCGCCAGCTCTCCGCCCTGAAGGGCTGTGACATGCACTCCACGGTCATCCTGTCCAGCGTGGACACCGACACCGTGAAGAAGCTCGGCATGTACCTGACTTGTGAGCCCGCCTACGAGGAAGAGGACCGCAAGTACCACAAAAAGTAAGCTTTCCGTATAGAAAAAGCGCCCTCCGCATCGTTTGGTGCGGGGGGCGCTTTGTTGTTGAGCTCGGTGATCAGACGTGCATCATGCTGCGCCGCTGGACGGCGCGGAACTTGAGAGCCGCGGCGATGAAGCCCTTGAACAGCGGGTGGGCGCGGTTGGGCCGGCTCTTGAACTCCGGGTGGAACTGGGCACCCAGATGGAAGTCGCGGCCGGGCAGCTCCACGGTCTCCACCAAGCGGCCGTCGGGGCTGGTGCCGGAAATGACAAGGCCCTTCTCCTCCATCTCGGTGCGGAAGTCATTATTGAACTCGTAGCGGTGGCGGTGGCGCTCCCAGATCTCGGATTCGCCGTAGCACTCGGCCATCTTGGTGCCGGGCTTGACGGTGCAGGGATACTTGCCCAGACGCATGGTGCCGCCCTTGGGGATGTTGCCCTGCTGGTCGGCCATCAGCGCGATGACGTTGTGCTTGCCGTCCGGGGTGAATTCGCTGGAATTGGCGTCCTTGTAGCCCAGAACGCCCCGGGCAAACTCCATGACCATGATCTGCATGCCCAGGCAGATGCCGAAGTAGGGAACATGGTTCTCGCGGGCATACTGGGCCGCTTGGATCATGCCCTCAATGCCGCGGTCACCGAAGCCGCCCGGCACGATGATGCCGTCCACGTCGGTGAAGGCTTCCTTGCAGGCAGCCTGATCGGTCAGGTCTTCACTCTCGACCCAGCGGATCTCCACCTGACTGTCGTTCTCGAAGCCGGCATGGTACAAGCTCTCCATGACGGAGAGGTAGGCGTCGTGCAGCTTGACGTACTTGCCCACCAGCGCGATGGTGCAGATCTTGCTGCGGGTGGCGATGCGGGAGACGACGTTCTTCCACTCGGTCAGGTCGGCGGGGGGAACGTCCAGCTTGAGCTTGTCCACCACCACGTCGTCCAGACCGTTGGTGTGGAGCATCAGCGGGCACTGGTAGAGGCTGGGCATGGTCAGGTTCTCGATGACGCATTCGGGCTTGACGTTGCAGAAGGTGCTGATCTTGCGGCGGATGTCGCCGCCCACGCTGCCGTCGGCACGGAGGATGATGATATCCGGGTTGACGCCCATGCCCTGCAGCTCCTTGACGGAATGCTGCGCGGGCTTCGATTTATACTCGTCCGAGCCGGAGATGTAGGGCACCAGAACCACGTGGATGTAGCAGCAGTTGTCGCGGCCCTGCTCCAGACCCACCTGACGGATGGCCTCAAGGAAGGGCTGGCTCTCGATGTCGCCGGTGGTGCCGCCGATCTCGGTGATGACCACATCGGCTTCGGTGGAGGAAGCCAGATTGTAGATATAACTCTTGATCTCGTTGGTGATGTGGGGGATGATCTGGACGGTCTGGCCGAGGTAAGCGCCCTGACGCTCCTTGTTCAGCACGTTCCAGTAGACCTTGCCGGTGGTCAGGTTCGAATACTTGTTCAGGTTCTCGTCGATGAAGCGCTCGTAGTGGCCCAGATCGAGGTCGGTCTCGGTGCCGTCGTCGGTGACGAAGACCTCACCGTGCTGCAACGGGCTCATGGTGCCGGGGTCTACGTTCACGTACGGGTCGAGCTTCTGGCTGGCGACCTTCAGGCCGCGGCACTTCAGCAGACGGCCCAGCGAAGCCGCCGTGATGCCCTTGCCCAGACCGGAGACGACGCCGCCGGTGACGAAGATGAATTTTGCCATAAAGTTTTATCCTCCTCTATCGTTTCTTTTCCCAATGGAAACTCCCTCCGGCGGGCGGGAAGCCCCCTTCCCAGAGGGGGCTGTCACCGCAGGTGACCGGAGGCGTTCTATTTTTCCCAACACAGAATTATAATCCTAATCCTCGTAAGAATCAAGGATTTCCTGTGCAATTTCTGCGCGGTCGCGGCGGGTATCCATGGCCCGCTTTTCGATCAGGCGGTGGGCGTCGGTTTCCGTCATCCCCTCCCGCTCGATCAGGCAGCACTTGGCGCGGCTGACCAGACGCACCTGCGCAATCTTTTCCTGCATTTTGGCGTTTTCCTGCCGCAGACGCAGCAGCCGGTGGTTGCTGGCGGCGGCGATGTGGATGGCCTGTAAAAACAGAGTGTTGGAAAACGGTTTGCTCAGTAGCAGCACGCCCGCGTCACTCATGGTCCCCAGCAGCTGCTCGGCGGCAGCGGCCTTTGCCAAGAGCAGCACGCCCGCGTCCGTTTTCTCCACGGCGTCCGCGCACAGCTCGTGGCCGAACTCGTCCGGCAGCGGCGCATTGACCACGATGAGCTCAAAATCGGATTCCAGCATCCTTCGCCGGGCCTCGGCCCCGCTCGGCACGATCAGAGGCCGGGGATACCCCAGCTCTGCCAGCCGCGCGGAGATGTACTCGTTCGAGCTTGCACCGGCGCTGACGATCAGAGCACGTCCCATACGGATCGCTCCTTTCTTATTCCCCTCTCTTTTTCCGGTACGGCTCAGATGGCGTTGAAGTAATGGATGCGCTCATACTCCGCCGGGTCGGCGGCGTTCTTCAGCGCGGCACAGCGCTTGAGTTCCTCCTCATAGTAGCGGTGGGACAGTTCCTCCGGCAGGACGGAGCGCAGAAATCCGCTCTCCTGCGCAGCCTGAACGGCCTCCTCCAGCGAGGCGGGCAGCATTTCCAGCCCAAGGCCCTCGGCCTCGGCAGGGCGGAACAGGTTCTTGTTCACCGGCTCCTGTAAGATCATCCGGTGCTCGATGCCGTCCAGACCGGCGGCAAGGATCAGCCCGATGGCCAGATAGGGATTGCAGGCGGGGTCCGGGCTGCGCAGCTCCATGCGGCAGTTGTCCCCCTTCACCTGCGGGATGCGGACGAGCTGGCTGCGGTTCTGGCGGCTCCAGCTCACATATTTGGGGGCCTCGTCGCTGCCGAAGCGGAGGTAGCTGTTGGGCAGCGGGTTCGTAAAGACGGTCAGCTCCCGGCTGTGGGCCAGAACCCCCGCCATGAAGCTGCCCGCGATGCTGTCGGGGGCGATGTCGCCCTCAAACAGGTTGCGGCCATCCATATAAAGGGACAGGTTGATGTGGAGCCCGCTGCCCGCCTGATCGGCCAAGGGCTTGGGCAGGAAGCTGGCGTGGATGCCGCTGCGCATGGCCACAGCCCGGACGATCTGCTTGAACATCATCACATTGTCGGCGGTCTTGAGCGGTCCGGCGTGGTGACAGTCGATCTCGTTCTGGCCGTTGCCGCTCTCGTGGTGGCTGTGCTGGGGGCTCATGCCCATCTGCTCCATGGTCAGGCAGATGTCCCGGCGCAGATTCTCGCCCGCGTCCAGCGGGGCCACGTCGAAGTAGCCGCCAAAGTCGATGGGCACACGGGTCGGGCGGCCGTGGTCATCGTTTTCGAACAGGTAAAACTCGCACTCGGCTCCCACGTTGCAGGTAAGGCCCAGCTTGCGGAACTTGCGGCTCATCTGGCGCAGAAAGCCCCGGCAGTTGCCGCCGAAGGGGGCGCCGTCCGGCTTCTCCACGTCGCAGAAGAACTGCATCACCCGGCCCTCGGTGGGACGCCACGGCAGGATGGTCACGGTGGACAGGTCGGGCCGGAGGACAAGGTCGCTCTCCTCTACCTTCATGAACCCGGCAATGGAGCTGCCGTCGAAGCAGACGCCGTCCTCCAGTGCCTTGGGCAGGTCGCTGGCCAATACGGCGATGTTTTTCTGGGTGCCGAAGATATCGCAGAACGCAAAGCGGACGAATTTAACGTTGTTGTCCTCCACAAAATCGAGGATGTCCTGTTGGGTCGTATAGCTCATAAAGATCCCCTCTCAAGAAAAACGCCTAAAGGCCTGCCCTCGGAAAAGAGCAGGTCTTTAGGCTGGTGTAAGAAATAGGAAAAGGAGAATGGCTAATAAATTCTACAGCCTAACGATGCGTTATGGAATGCGCCGGAAATCAGACGTAGTAGAGCATCTTGCTGTAGCTGGGCAGAGGCCAGTAATCCTCGCCGCAGATGGTCTCGGCTGCGTCGGCGGCAGCGCGCAGGGCATCCATGGCCGGGATGACGGTATCATGGAAGGCCACGGCCTTTTCGCTCTCGCTGGTCAGTGCCTCAGCGGCATCCACGACCTGCTGCAGCGTATCGATGGCGTCGCTCATGGCGTCGGCATCGTCAGAAAGCTTGGTCAGGGTCTTGGTCTCGCTGCGGACGCTGATGGACTCGCTGACAGCCAGCTTGGAAGCGGCGGTGTTGGCGACTTCGCTCATGTACGCATTGACGGCGGGCAGCAGCTGCTTGCGGGCCATTTCGAGCATGGTCAGCGCCTCGATGTTGATGATCTTGGCGTAGTGCTCCATCTCGACCTCGTAACGGCTCTCCATCTCCACCTTGGTCAGGACGCCGAAGTCCTCCATCAGCTTGATGTTCTTCTCGGCGACGAGGGCGGGCAGAGCAGCCGGGGTGTTCTTCTTGTTGGGCAGGCCACGCTTTGCGGCTTCGGCCTCCCACTCGGCGGAGTAGCCGTTGCCGTTGAAGATGACGCGGCGGTGGTCGCGGATGGTGCGCTTGATCAGAGCGATGGCGGCGCTGGTGAAGTCCTCTGCGCCCTCCAGCTCGTCGGCATAGCCCTTCAGCTCCTTGGCGACGGCGGTGTTCAGGATGGTGTTGCAGTCGCTCAGGTTCTCAGCGGAGCCGGGCATACGGAACTCGAACTTGTTGCCGGTAAAGGCAAAGGGAGAAGTACGGTTGCGGTCGGTGGTGTCCTTGCTGAACTTGGGCAGGACGTCCACGCCGAGATCCATCTTCATCTTGACGGGACCGGCATAAGGAGAATCGGACGCGATGGCGTCGATGACGGCTTCCAGCTCCTCGCCCACGAAGATGGAGATGATAGCCGGAGGTGCCTCGTTGGCGCCCAGACGGTGATCGTTGCCGGGGGTCGCGACGGAGGTACGGAGCAGGTCGGCGTACTCATCCACAGCCTTGATGACGGCGGCGAGGAAGACGAGGAACTGCAGGTTCTCCATGGGGGTGTCACCGGGGTCCAGCAGGTTCTCGTGAGAGGTGCACATGGACCAGTTGTTGTGCTTGCCGCTGCCGTTGACGCCTTCGAAGGGCTTCTCATGCTGCAGACAGACCAGACCGTACTTCGGAGCGATCTTCTTCATCAGCTCCATGGTCAGCAGGTTGTGGTCGATGGCGACATTGGTGGTGTCGAAGATGGGGGCCAGCTCATGCTGGCAGGGAGCGACCTCGTTGTGCTTGGTCTTGGCCGGAACACCCAGCTTCCACAGCTCTTCGTCCAGTTCCTTCATGAACTTGGAAACTTCGGGGCGGATGACGCCGAAGTAGTGCTCTTCCAGCTCCTGACCCTTGGCAGAGGGAGCGCCGAACAGAGTGCGGCCGGTCAGGATCAGGTCCTGACGTGCCTCGTAGTCTTCCTTCTTGATGAGGAAGTACTCCTGCTCCGGGCCGACGGTGGTGGAAACGTAGTCCACATCCTTGCCGAACAGCTTCAGGATACGGATGGCCTGACCGGACAGTGCATTCATGGAACGCAGCAGGGGGGTCTTCTTATCCAGCGCCTCGCCGGTGTAACTGACAAAGGCGGTGGGAATGCACAGCACATCATCCTTGACGAAGGCGTAGCTGGTGGGGTCCCATGCGGTGTAGCCGCGGGCCTCGCAGGTAGCACGCAGACCACCGGAGGGGAAGGAAGAAGCGTCGGGCTCGCCGCGCACCAGCTCCTTGCCGGAGAACTCCATGATCGCGGTGCCGTCGCCCACGGGGGAGACGAAGCCGTCGTGCTTCTCACTGGTGATGCCGGTCAGCGGCTGGAACCAGTGGGTGTAATGGGTAGCGCCCAGCTCCATGGCCCAGCGCTTCATCACGCTGGCCACGACGTTTGCCACTTCGATGTCCAGCGGGGCGCCCTTGTGCAGGGTGCGCTCCAGCGATTTGTAAGTCGCGCTCGGCAAGCGCTCCTTCATGACATGTTCGTTAAAGACCTTGCTGCCGTAGATTTCCATAACATTTGCTGCCATAAATCCTACTCCTTACTTGATCTCGTGTCTTTCCCAACATCGCAAAGACCCATCCGCGTCGATGCGTCTTCACGCGAAAGCTTCTTAAACAAAACGGCGCTGCGAGTCAGGAGGTGACCCACAGCGCCGTTGCTGTCTATGGCATGATTATAGCCCACAGGGGGAAAAAACGCAATAGACAAAACTGACGATTTTGCACAAACGGTCTCCTGAAATTTTGGAGCTTGCGGTAGATAGTATGACTATCAGTTTCATTTGAGCCGCATCTCCGGGAGCTTTTCCCGGCGAGTCAACGGGCATTCCATGCCCGCCCCGCAAGCGGGGCCCCACCTCGGATACTCGCCGGTAAAACTCCCCTCGTGCGGCTGGTCAGCCAGCAGGATGTCGGGTAGTCTCCTAAGCAAGTGTCCGACGGGTGGGACCCTGTTGCCGTAGGCAATAGGGCGGGGTATGGAATCCCCGTCTCACTTGCGCGGGAGACTGCCCGATGTCCTGCCGTTTCAGATTACTTGAAACAGGAAGAACTTCAGATAGTTCGTCTCCGGGACGCCCCAGAGGATCGGGTGGTCGGGGGCCTGTTGGCGCACTTCGATCTGGCGAAGCTGACGGTGAGCGTCCTTCGCGGCGGCGTGGAGCATCTTGATGAACAGCTCCTCGGTGGCGAAGTGGGAGCAGCTGGCCGTGGCCAGATAGCCGCCGCGGGGCAGCAGCTTCATGGCGCGGTAGTTGATCTCTTTGTAGCCGCGCATGGCGTTCTCAACGGTGCGGCGGGCCTTGGTGAAGGCTGGCGGGTCGAGGATGATAAAGTCGTAGGGGTGGCCCTCTTTTTCCAGCCGGGGCAACAGTTCAAAAGTGTCCTCGCAGAGGAAGTCCATGTTGCCAAGGCCGTTGCGCTCGGCATTCCGTTTTGCCATCGCGATGGCCTCCGCGCTGATGTCGGCGGCGGTAACGCGGGCTGCCCCGCCCTTGGCCGCGTTCAGCGCAAAGCTGCCGGTGTGCGTAAAGCAGTCCAACACCGTGTGCCCCGCCGCAATGCGGGCCACGGCGCGACGGTTGTACTTCTGGTCGAGGAAGAAGCCGGTCTTCTGGCCGTTCTCAAAATCGACGTGGTAGAAAACGCCGTTCTCGCAGATCTCGGTCTGGGTGGAGGCCGGGTGCGCTTCGCCGGGCAGCTCAAACCAGCCCTTGTTCTGCTCCAGCCCCTCTTTGGCGCGCAGGGCTTCGTCGTTGCGCTCATAGATGCCGTCGATGGTCTGGCCGTCGGCCCGCAGCACTTCTGCCAAGATCGGGAAGAGCACGGGCTTGAGCTTTTCCATCCCAACGCTCAGGGTCTGGGTGACGAGGATGCTGCCGAAACGGTCCACGGTCAGGCCGGGGAACTGGTCGGCCTCGCCGAAGATGACGCGGCATGCGGACAGGTCGTCCGGCTCCAGCACGGTCTTGCGGTAGCTCCACGCATACTCGGCCCGGCGCCGCCAGAAGGCCGCGTCGAAGGTATCATTGGCGTTGCGGGAGATGAGCCGGACGCGGATCTTGCTCTTCAGCGAAATAAAACCGGTGCCGAGGTAGGCGCCCTTGGGGCTGACCACATCGGCGAGGGTGCCGTTTTCAGGCTCCGCCTCTGGGCTTTCGAGGATGTCGTTCTCGTACACCCACGGGTGGCCGCCCACCAGCAGCCCCTCGGCGTGTTTGTTGACTTTGTAGACGGGATAATTGCGGGTCGATTTCATAAAACAGCTCCTCTTAAATTTCAATTCTACTTTATAATATCATAAAACCGTGCTAGAATAAATACAAAATCCAACAGAAATGAGGTCGTACAGATGGAAATCGAACGCAAATGGATGGTGAACGGCTGGCCGGAGGGCGAAGGCTTCCCGGCACTGCCGCTGAAGGAAGAGTTCGCCATGCGGCAGGGTTATATCAGCGTCCACCCCACCGTCCGCATCCGGGAAGAAGCACTCAAGGGCGGCAGAACCGACTATATCCTCTGCTTCAAGTCCGGCGGCGGGCTGGCGCGGGAGGAGATCGAACGCCCCATTGATAAAGCCCTCTTCGAGGATCTGGAGACCAAGATCATCGCAAAGCCGCTGATCCCCAAGATCCGCCGCAGCTACCTTCTGCCGGACGGGCTGGTGCTGGAAGTGAACCATGTGGACGAGGGCCAGCCTACCGAGTTCTGGTACGCCGAGGTGGAGTACCCCACCGTCGAACAGGCCCATGCGTGGGACCCGGCCTCTTGCCAGCTGGCGGCCTATCTCAGCGATGACGTCACCGGCCAGCCCGGTCAGAGCATGGGCGAATATTGGGTGAAGACAAGGTTATGATGGATATTCTGCTGCAAGAGCACGGAATGCCGGATAAAATCGACTACGCCGATTTCCAGCGCGTCGATTCTGCGGCGCACGTCAGTATGCAGATGAAAGATCACCGGCTGGCAACCGCTGTCAGTGAATAAAATAACAGAAGGCCCTCTGTCCTCACACCGCAATGGTATGGAACAGAGGGCCTTCTGTTGTTTCTATGAAATCACTTCTTCGCGGCGGCCTTCTTACGGGCGGCGCGGCTGGTCTTTTTGGCGGTGGGCTTCTTTGCAGGAGCCTTGGCGGCGGGAGCAGCCTTCGCGGGCTCGGCCTTCCCTTCGGGCTTTGCCTCTTCTGCCTTGGGAGCCTCAGCAGCCGGAGCTTCCACCTTCGCAGGTGCGGGTTCGGCGGGCTTTTCCTCGGCCTTGGCAGCTTCCACAACCGGCTCTGCCTTCACGGGGGCAGCCTCTACCGGCTTCTCCTCCGCCTTTTCCACAGGAGCGGCAGCGGGTTCTTCATTCTTGGCGGCCTTAGCGGCGCGCTTTGCGCGGTCCTTTACCTCGGCGATGGTCCACAGCTGGTCCTCACCGGCGGTCTCCTGCCAGATCTGGAGTTGCGCACCGTCGGCGACGCCCATGCCCACGGTGTCGATGCACTTGCCGCCGGCCCAAGAGGAGCGCAGACGGACGGTACCGGCGGGGGTGGGTTCTACGGTCCACATCTGGGACGTGCCGCCCACGTCCTCCCACAGGTGCAGCCAAGTGCCGTTTGCGGTGCCGGTCATCATCAGGTCGATGAGCTTACCGGAAGCGCGGTTGCGGATGCGATAGACGCCATCCCCCACGCGGACAAAGGACCACTCCTGTTCGGGCTTGTGGTCATACTTGCCCAGACGGATGCTGCCCTCGTTCTTAGCGGACTCCACCGCCTCGATGACACTGCCGGTATGGGCAGCGATGGTGTAAAAGCGGTCTGCTTCGATCACAGTCTGTGCAACAGTTTTCATGATAATTCCCTCCAAGTTTGTTCCTCGCGAACAGATCATTCTTCTTAGTGTTGTTAAATTATACCACTTGTCGTAATTTTTTACAAGGATTTCGACCATCCTTTAGCACTTTTCACAAAAAGTGCCTGTTTTTTATTTTCTTTTGCAAGGTTCAACTGAACTTTTTGCATACTTCAGTGCACTTTCTCTGAATTTCAAGCAGTATCTGCCGCATCTCCGGGCGAGGGCAGAGCATCAGGAAGTCTCCCGGAGATGCGGCCCGCGTTCCCACTGGACAAAATCCCACTGATCCGCTATACTGATAATGTATGATATTTTACCGCTCTTTTACAAAAAGGGCGGCTTTTCTATGCCCTTTGAGAAAGCGAGGTCCTTTTATGTCCGCAGAAGACCGCACGGCGCAGCAATTCCGGAAGATGACCGAGACGCCCATCCCGAAACTCATCCTCAGCCTTGCCGCACCGACGATTCTGAGTATGCTCATCACCAGCATCTATAACTTGGCTGACACCTTCTTCGTCGGCCAGATCTCCACCAGCGCGTCCGGCGCGGTGGGTGTCGTTTCCAGCCTGATGGCCATCATTCAGGCGCTGGGCTTTATGCTGGGCCACGGCGCGGGCAGCATCATCAGCCGGAGCCTCGGCAGCCAGAACACCAAGGCTGCCACCCGGTTCGCGTCCACCAGCTTCTTCACAGCGCTGACCTTCGGCCTGATCCTTGCCGCTGTCGGCCTCACTACCCTGCCCCACTTCATGATGCTGCTGGGCAGCACCCAGACCATCCTGCCTCACGCGTGCGCCTACGCGCGGCCCATCCTGATCGCAGCACCGCTGATGATGTCCAGCCTTGTGATGAACAACATCCTGCGCTACGAGGGCAAGGCCAGCTTCGCCATGATCGGTCTGGTCACCGGCGGTGTGCTGAATATGGTGCTGGACCCGGTGTTCATCTTCGGGTTCGGGCTGGGCACCGCCGGGGCGGGCATCGCCACTGCCCTGAGCCAGAGCACCAGCTTCTGCATCCTGCTGTCCATGTTCCTGCGCGGCAAGACGGTCAGCCAGTTCCAGCTCAGCGCGGTCACCCGCAGCCCGGCGGAGTTCGGCACCATCCTGATGACCGGTCTGCCCAGCTTCGGGCGGCAGGGTCTGAACAGCATCGGTGGTATGCTGCTGAACATTGCAGCCCGCAGCTACGGCGACGCTGCCGTGGCGGGCATGAGCATCGTGTCCCGCATCTTCATGTTCATCATCTCGGTGGCCATCGGCACCGGACAGGGCTTTCAGCCGGTGGCGGGTTTCAACTACGGTGCCCGCAAATACCGCCGGGTGGAAAAGGCCTGTGTCTTTACCATGTGCGCCAGCTTCTGTTTTTTGAGCGTCATCATTGCAGCGTGCTGGTTCAACGCGGAAGCCCTCATCAAGCTGTTCCGCGATGACCCCGAAGTGACCGCCATTGCCCTGCCCGCCTTCCGGTATCAGTGCTTTGCGTGCTTCCTGCAGCCGGTGATTGTAGCGGGCAACATGCTGTTCCAGAGCATCGGCAAAGCCGGCCGGGCCACCTTCCTTGCGTGCTGCCGACAGGGCGTCTTCTTCATCCCGCTCATCCTTACCCTGCCCCGGATGTTCGGGCTGCTGGGCATTGAGATCTGCCAGCCCATCGCCGACGTGCTGACCTTTGTTGTCACGGTGCCCTTCCTCTTCCCCTTCCTCCACCAACTCGTCAAAATGGAAGAAGCGGAGACGGCAAAGGCTTGACTCGCTGTAACCAAATTGTAACCGCACCCGGATGTTCCAATGCAATGGAATGTCCGGGTGTTTCGTGTTATAATCAAATGGGAATCCTTCCCTCTGATTTTTCCCCCTTGACCCAGTGAGGTACGAATGATGAAACAGAACCTTCTCCGTGTCGGCTGCGCCGCGCTCAGCCTCTCCATGGCGGCAGGACTGCTGGCATCCTGCTCGGTGCTGCCCCAGCCTTCCGCTCCGGCTTCCCGCCCGGCCCAGCGGGAGCAGGACGCGCCCAAGAACTACAACGCCGCTTCCCTGAAAGACGGCAAACTGCGCATCCTGTACAGCTACAATGCACCGGGCGGCAATACCATCCTCTGCGGGGACACGGTGCTGCGCCAGTCCCCTATTACAGAGACTTCCTACCTGCTGACGGATCGCATCACCGGCGAGACGAACTACTACTTCTGCCAGTGGTCGGACAACTCCACCGCCAGCGGGCGGCGCTGCGGCCTGTTCGACAGGACCGGTGCGGAAGTGCTTTCGCTGGAGGCCCCTTATGACGCCGCCCTTTCCGGCGGTCTGCTGATCCTGACGCCCCCGACGAGCTTTGCTGATTCCCCCGTCCACGATCATGCGCCGGGCGATGTCCGGGTCCTTGACCTTGCCACCGGCGAAGAGCTGCCCGTGCCCGAAAACGCCTACACCTGCGTTGCGGCGGGCGACCGGCTGGCGTTCGGCATCTATGCCCCCGGTGACGCCGCGCCCGACGAGGAAAACGACGACCTCTACCAGTATTCCGCCGTGCAGATACAGGAGCGGGACGGCACTGTGGTCTACCGGAACGACCATGCCGCCGTCCTTTCGGTGGCACTTTCCAACGGGGACGCTTCCGCTCCGACGGACTGGCTGGAGATCGACACCTATTCCGATGACGGATCGTCTATTGAGCAGACCTCCCTGCTGAATGCCACCACCGGCGAGGAGCGGAGCGGCTTTGTCGTCTATCTGAGTGCCGGAGTGGCCAGCTTCCAGAGCGAAAACGGAACGTATCAGCTCGTTGACCTCACCAGCACCGGCCAGAGCGAGGTACTCTGTGAGTTTGAGGATCCCATCAGCGCCTATGCCCCCGGCGTGGCCGTGACCTATCGGCAAGACCTTGGCGACTACGAGCTGCACGACCTGAACACCGGCGATGTGCTGGAAGTGCGCGACGAATCCCTCGGCACCAACACCCTCGCCGTCTACGCCAAGGACGGCACCCTCCGCGTCTATGACCAGAACACCGGTGCTATCCTGACCGATACGGTGGTAGCGCCCATTGAGGGCTTACAGCGCACGGATCTGTATAACGTAGACGGCGGCTGGGTCTGGCTGCGCCAGTACGACAACGACGACTACGAAGCGACCACCAGAACCGTCTGCGGGCCGAACGGCACGAATAAGACCCTTGACCTCGACGCCATCAAAGCCCGCTACGGGGCCGGCTTCCACGGCTACCTGTGGCCCGTCACCGCCGCCGGGGGTGAGTTCTATTTCTCCGTCTCCTACCAAGGCCCCGGCCAGAATTGGCTCTATGACCTCATCGACAGCACCGGCAACGTGGTCCTTGCCGGGCTGGGTTCCTGCAACGGCTACTACGCCGCCAATCCCCTGCCCGACGGCGTCTTCGTGGCGCGCAAAGGCTTCGAGATCGGCTGGATGGACCTCCACGGCCAGTGGGTCTACTGCCAGAACATCTTCTACTCCTCCGGCGACGACGCGGAGAATTACTACTTCTAAGGGAGGTATTTTTCATGAGACAGTCTAAGATTTCCCGCCGCTCTTTCCTGCTGGGTCTGGGGTTCCTTTCGTCCGCTGCGGTGCTGACCGCGTGCGGCGGGGGCAGCGCTTCCTCCAGCGAACCCGCCTCCTCTTCCCAGCCCGAAGAGCCCGCATCCTCGGCTTCCAGTGAGGTGCCCGCCGCGCCCATCCTCTCCGTGGATGAGTTCCCGGTCACCGACGGTTCCACAGCCTGTATCCCCCTCATTGCGCAGGTCATGGCCGACACCACCGGCATGGACTTGGAAACGGCCCAGAGCTGCGTGACCACCAACACGACTGCGTGGGCGTGGCGGAACCTCGGCCTGTACGGTGACAACGAGAACGGCACCAAGCTCATCATCGCGTATGAGGCCCCGGACTCGGTCAAGGAAGAACTGGCCGCAGACGGTGCCCCGCTGGATCAGAAAGCCCTCGGCCGGGATGCGCTGGTCTTCATCGTGAACGAGGAAAATCCGGTCCAGAGCCTGACCCAGCAGCAGCTCCGGGACATTTACGCCGGGAAGATCACCAACTGGAAGGAGGTCGGCGGCGCGGATGCTGAGATCGTCGCCTTCCAGCGCCGGGAGGACTCCGGCAGCCAGACCCTGTTTCAGAAGCTTCTGATCCAAGGCGGCGAGCTGATGGACGCCCCCACCGAGCTGGCCCCCGCCATGATGGGCGAACTGGTGGACGACATCGCCGAGTACAACAACTCCGCCAACGCCATCGGATTTTCGGTCTACTACTACATCAGTGAGATGTACTCGAAGCCCGGTCTGCGGCTGCTTGCCGTGGACGGCGTGACGCCCTCCAACCACACCATCGCCGACCAGAGCTACCCGCTGTGCAACGAATTCTATGCCGCCATCCGGCAGGATTCCGCCGCCGACAGCCCGGAGCGCAAGGTCTACGATTGGCTCTCCACCGACGCGGGCCGCGCCTGTGTTGAGCAGTCTGGCTATGTGGCGGCCCAATAAATTCTTACAGTTTGTTCAGTTTGTTTGACTTCCCTCAGAATCTTTGCTACAATGAAGAAAAAGTTTGGGTATTTCCCCAGATTTCTGATGTGAAGGAGAACCGATCATGCTCAAACCAGAGACTTCCCGCGTGGAGAGCCACGGCCGCGCTGCCCTGAAGAACTACATCATTCAAGCGTCCACCCTGTTGGAGATCATACTTTCCGGGCTGGTGCTCATCGGGCTGCTGCTCACGATCATACCGCTGATCAAGTGGATGCCCGGCTTGCTGTTCGACGGCAACGATGTGGAGATCCGGTCGTTTCTGGAACGGGCGCTGGACATCGTCATCGGCATCGAGTTCATCAAGATGCTGGCCAAGCACAGCCCCGGCAGCAGCTTGGAGGTGCTGCTCTATGCCATCGCCCGCCACATGGTCGTGGGGCATGAATCCGCCATCGAGAACCTCCTCAGCGTCGGCGCTATCGCGCTGATCTTCATCGTCCGTAAATTCTTCTTCGTGCCCGCTTTCGGTGCCCACCTGCCGGACGGCCACCCCGCCCCCGACCTGACGCCAAACCAGAGCGGCATCCCCGCCGAGGAATTCCGTGAGCGGCTGCGCAAGCGCATCCACGCCGAGGATGTTTCCGACCACGAAGAGGATGAAGACCCCGAATACGAGGATATCGAGTAAACACATACCACACGAAAAGGGAGCCTCCCGCAATGGGGAAGCTCCCTTTCTGTTTTGTCAGTCTTCGTAATGGCCCTTGCATTGATATACTTCGATCAGATCCTCTTCGATACGGTAGACCAGCCGGTTCACCTCATCAATGCGTCGGCCCCAATAGCCGGACAAATTTTCTTTCAACCCTTCCGGCTTTCCGATCCCCTCATAGGGGCTGCGGGCAATATCCTTTAACAGAGCATTGATTCGTTTCAGGGTCTTTTTGTCCTGCGTCTGCCAATATAAATATTCTGCAAATGCGCGCTCTGTAAAGGTTATTTTACTCATCTTCCATTGCCTCTAGTTCTTCCAGTGTTTTGGTCACCGTCCTGCCCTGCCGCATTTCCTCAATGCTGTCGTTCAGGGCCGCCATGTTCGAGGCACTGTAGAACGGGTCCATGGACACTTCGAACGGGAGCCGTTTTTCGCGGGTCATTTTCTTCGCCAGAATGGTGATGGCGGTCGTCATCGACATGCCCAGCTCATTGCAGACTGCATCAAAATCCCGTTTCAAGCTTTCGTCCATCCGGACACTCACCGTTGTCATACGATCACTCTCCTTCGTTTCGATTATACTACACTGTTATTACGCTGTCAACTCATTATCACACAAATCACCATAAATTCGAATTTTTTTGTTTTTGTAATGATACCTTATTTCGTTGATTTTAAGCCTTCCCGTTTTATCTGCCGTGTGGGAATGTAGCAGTTTTGCACAAGAAAACAGAGAGAAAAGCAGAAAAAAGCAGACCATCCAAAGATGGTCTGCAGGAAGGATTCGAACTTCGTCAAACGACCCGGTGCGGACAGCAGCCCGGAGCCTTAAAACTCCAGCGCCGGGCTGATCTCATTTCGGCGCTGGGTCTGGACAACGCAGTCCTTATCGGGCACGACACCGGCGGCGCCGAGGGTGCTGAAAACGGTCTGCAATGCCAACTGGGGGGTGTTGTTCTCCTGCGAGAGGTGGCAGAGCGCGAACTTTTCGCAGCCCTCTTGGATGAGTTCCAGCAGCTTCGCCGAGCACTCGTCGTTGGAGAGGTGGCCCCGCTGAGACTCGATGCGGGAGCGTAAGTAGTAGGGATACGGGCCGCTGCGGAGCATGTGAAGGTCATAGTTGCTTTCCAGTGCAACGAGGTCACAGCCGGACAGCGCCTCGTGCACCGGCGGCGTCAGCACGCCAAGGTCGGTGGCGATGGTCATGGTCTTGCTGTCCGGGGTGTGGATGCGGTAGCCGACGCAGGGTACATCGTGGCTGGTGGGAAAGGCCGTAACGCCGAAATCGCCGATGTCCTCTTCCCCTCCGGAAAGGCTGCGCAGCTCGCAGGAGACGGGCACGATGCCGTTGGCGTCCAGAAAATCCAGCGTCGCCGCCGCGCCGTAGACCGGCAGCGGATTCTTCTTGAGGAAGGTGGACAGCCCCTTGACGTGGTCGCTGTGCTCGTGGGTGACGAGGATGCCCGCGCAGTCCGAGATGTTCAGGTCCAGCGCCTTGAGGGCCGCACTTGTAGTGCGCACGCCTTTGCCCATGTCGATGATGAGATACCGCTCCCCGCAGCGCACCACGCTGCTGTTGCCGGAGGAACCGGAGTATAATGAGATGAATTCAGACATTGATCTCCTCATAAAAGCAGCCCACCGCGGGACCGCAGTAGGCTATGATTGACTGATACTCTGTACAACCTCTCAGTCGGGCTTGCGCCCGCCAGCTCCCCTAGCAGGGGAGCCTTTGGCATAAAGATGAACTAAAATCGGCTGCCAAGGCCTCCCCTCATTAGGGGAGGTGGCATCGCGTCAGCGATGACGGAGAGGTTTATTTCATTGTTACATCGCCGATTCCAGCGCGGCGGGCGCACGATCCACCTTGCAGATGTCGGCACCAAGGCCGCGCAGCTTCTCCACGATGTTCTCGTAGCCGCGCTCGATGTGGCCGATCTCCTCGATCTCGCTGGTGCCGTCGGCCATCAGGGCCGCGACGACCATGGCCGCGCCGGCACGCAGGTCGGAAGCGCGGAGCGGGGCCGGAGTGAGCTTCTCCACGCCCTCAAAAACGGCCACCTGACCGTCCACCTGAACGTTGGCGCCCATCTTGCGCAGCTCGTCCACATAGCGGAAGCGGTTGTCCCAGACGCTCTCCGTGATGGTAGAGGTGCCCTTGGCCACGCTGAGCAGCACGCCCATCAGGGGCTGCATGTCAGTCGGGAAGCCGGGGTGGGGCATGGTGTTGATCTTCAGGGGCAGGATATCGCCGGTGCGGCGGACGCGGACGGAGTCATCAAACTCCTCCACCTCGACACCCGCACGGCGGAGCTTTGCGGTGATGGGTTCCAGATGCTTCGGGGTGACGTTTTCGATGAGGACATCGCCTCCGGTGGCAGCGGCAGCCACCATATAGCTGCCCGCCTCGATCTGATCCGGGATGATGCTGTAGGTGCAGCCGTGCATCCGCTCGACGCCGCGCACCTTGATGACATCGGTGCCCGCGCCGCGCACATCCGCGCCGCACATATTCAGGAAGTTTGCCAGATCGACGACATGAGGCTCCTTGGCACAGTTCTCAAGGATGGTCTGGCCCTCAGCCATGACGGCGGAAAGCATCCCGTTCATGGTCGCGCCGACGCTGACCTTATCGAAGAAGATATGAGCGCCGGTCAGGCCCTCCTTGGCGCGGACCGTGATCATGCCATAGTCCACGCTGTCCTCCGCGCCGAGGGCGCTGAAGGCCTTGAGGTGCTGGTCGATGGGGCGGGGGCCAAGGTTACAGCCGCCGGGCATGGCCACCTGCGCCTTGCCGTAGCGGGACAGCAGCGCGCCGAGGAAGTAGTAGCTGGCGCGCATCTGGCGGGACAGATCGTCCGGCACATTGGTGCTGGTGAGGTGGGTGGTGTCGATCTCGTAGGTGTTCCGGTTCAGCATCCGGATCCGGGCGCCAAGGACGCTCAGGATCTTCAGGCTCACCGCCACATCGCTGATATCGGGCAGATTCTCAATGACGCAGACGTCACCGGCCAGAATGGTGGCCGGCAGGATGCCCACAGCCGCATTTTTTGCGCCAGAGATGGTGACCGCGCCGTGCAGGGGCTTACCGCCCGTAATAACAAACTTTTCCAATTTTATGATCTCCTTGTCACAGGCCCGCTCCCCG